>Ga0306921_10000519_pt1 | contig 34145 bp, 28 predicted proteins | sample sta12Cox44000080_FD_203760 | JGI IMG/M metagenome (GOLD analysis project Ga0306921, IMG submission 203760) | Lab enrichment of tropical soil microbial communities from Luquillo Experimental Forest, Puerto Rico - statoxic.12C.oxic.44.000.080 (v2)... | ecosystem: Environmental > Terrestrial >... | reverse complement strand
CGAGGCTGAGATCGCGCTCGAGTTCGGCAGCGATCTCGGCGCGATCAGTGACGGTTCGCCCGTCGTCCGCGATGAGCACGGCTCCTTCGTACAAGGTCTCCATCTCGCTGACCTTGCCGGAGTTAAATCGCTCAATCAGCGACGGGATGACGCCTTCGGGTTTAGTGGGGAGCGAATAGGACTTGGACATACGGGCCTCCTGTTCGTGTTGGTTGACCTGCGATGCGGCCTGTGCCGGTGGGGAAGAGCGGCGACAAGGGGTGGCGGTGAAGGGGCCGAGAACGGCCGTTCCGTCAACAAGGCCTTTATGCCGCCTATGCTCGTCGTCTGCCGCAGGACTGCCGCGTCCCGAGCGCGCCCCGGTGAACGATGCGCAGACCATCAGCAATGCATCCCGGCGATGAGTCGTTGAGTCCTTGTCAGGGGCGCGCTCATGGCTTGTCAACCGCCAACACCAACTTCCCTCGGGTATGGCCGGCCACTCCACGTTCGAATGCATCCCGGGCTACTGCCAGCGGGACCGTTTGTGCGATCACCGGGCGAACTGCGCCAGCATCGATCAACGCCGCGATCTGGCTCAGCTGTTTGCGATCGGGTCGGACGATGAAGAACACGCCGCGCTTGCCGTCCTTGCCGTGCGCCGCTGTTTCGGATTCGGGGATCGGCTCCGGCAAACTGACCAGGATTCCTCCCGGCTTCAACACCTGCCAGGATCGTTCGCGCGTACCACCACCGATGGTGTCAAGAACGACATCCGTATCGCGCACGGCCTCTTCGAACCGAACGTGCTGATAGTCAATGACCTCATTCGCCCCAAGGTCGAGCAGGAAGTTGCGGTTCTCAGCCGACGCGGTGCCGATCACGTACGCACCCTTCCAGCGGGCAATCTGAACCGCAAAGGCGCCAACCCCTCCGGCGGCGCCGTGGACCAGCACACGCTGGCCCGACGCAAGTCGCGCGTGCTCGAAAAAGGCCTGCCAGGCCGTGAGCGCCGAAAGCGGGACGGCGGCCGCCTGCACAAGATTAAGTGTCTTGGGCTTCGGCGCCAGGTCGGCGGCGTGCACCGCGACATATTCCGCGGCGGCGCCATCTCGACAGAAAGAGGTGAGCGCATACACCTCGTCGCCGATCGACACGTCGGTCACGCCGGGCGCCACGCTCTCGACGACGCCCGACACCTCATGTCCCGGTATCGCGGGCAGGCGGTCAGACCCGTCGCAATTCCTGTAGGTCTCCGCATAGGTCAACTCGGCAGGCGTAATGCCCGTGGCGTGAACTCGGATGAGGGCGTCTCCAGCGCCCACCTGAGGCTTGGGCGCATCCTCGTACACCAGTTGCTCCGGACCGCCTTCCTTATGGAGTCGAACGGCTTTCATGGTTGCTCCCTCGCTGTCTGCAGGTCCATTCTGAGTCTCTCCCCGCCTCATGCAGGGATCGACAAAGGCCCAGCGGCTGACCGGCGTGCGTGCCATAACGGGCGGAGCCGGCGATGAGAGGAGGCGCTCGTGACCGCTTGGTGAGGTCGATCACCACCTGCGTGCCAGCCATGGCCTCTTTGAGGCCCTCCCCGGTGATGGTGTTGACGTCGGTATCGGGCGAGGCGGCGACGACCTCGTGGGCATGCTGGCGCAGGATGGGGATGGTCTTCGAGCCGATCATGCCGGTGTCGCCGATCACGACGATTTTCATTGCGAACCTCCTCGTTCGTAGCCCGCAACCTAGGGTTTGTGATGGCGGCGAGCTGCCATCAGCGTGTGTGGTCCACTGCGAGGGAGACGGAGAGGCTCCACTTTGATGCGCACCTGGCCGGGGCCAGGCTCAGGACCTGGCGCTTCACTGGCTCGAACCGCCGGCCGGTGTTGTTCACTTACATCGCCTTCACCAGAGCCATGTGTCGTTCCGCCCGACGCCGGCTGCGTGCGTGGCCCCGGTCACCATCACGCAGCATGAATCAGACGCCGGGTCGTCTCTGAAGCCAATGGTGCGGCAGCTTCTTTGAGTCGACAGGCGCCGCATATCACGTGCCGTGCGGGGCGACAGGCACAAGGGCGCAAGTTCGGCCCGCTGTGCTCGCGCCCGCCTGATGAGATGTCGCTGAAATGGAAGAAACTACTGTGTAAATCGGTTCGGATCAGTAAGTAGTAACCGGGCAGGACGACATGGAGCTTGATCCCTCGATGCTCCCCGGTGATCAATTCAGTTGGCGGATCTACCTCGAACCCTAGCTAGGCGAGTCGATTTTGCTGATTGCGAACCGCCGATTTGAACGAGCTACTGCTGGCGAGAAGTCTGAAAGTGGCGATCAAGTTCCGGCCTCGAGACGTTCTCGCTGTATGTCCCGAGGATCATTCGGACGGAGCAATCGGTAGCTCGCAAGTGCGGTAGTTTTGTCCAGTGGTTGCGGGGGCTAGATTTGAACCACCTACCTTTGGGTGATGAGGTTGGGATCAGCATTCCTGGGTGGTCTCGCCTGCTACATGACTATCGGATCCGACGTGTTTTCTCCGGGCAACACCGGCCACAGTTACAGTGCCCAGCCTGAACAGCCACCACGACCGCTCAGCGCGGGACTACGCGGTCCCCGTCAACCTCCGCGCGAGCCGGCCGCGCCATGAGCTCGGCGACCGCTGACTGGACGTCGAGTTCGGCGTCGAGCACGCGGGCCAGCGCCGCGGTGATGGGCATGTACACGCCCTCCCGCTCGGCCACTGTGCGTACGATGCGTGTCGTCCGGACGCCCTCGGCCACCATGCCGAGCTCGCGAAGGATGTCGCCGAGGAGGCGGCCCTGCGCCAGCCCGAGGCCCACGCGATAGTTGCGCGAGTGCGCGGAGACGCAAGTGGCCACGAGATCGCCCATCCCGGCGAGGCCAGCCAGCGTCAGGAGCCGCGCGCCCCGGTGGACCGCGAAGCGGGCGATCTCCGCCACCCCGCGGGTCATCAGCAAACTCCGCGCGTTCTCGCCCAGCCCGAGCCCGGTGATGGCCCCGGACGCGATCGCGATGATGTTCTTGAGCGCCCCCCCGAGCTCGACCCCAATCACGTCATCGTTGGCGTACACCCGAAAGCGGGGCCCAGTCAGAGCCCCCTGAGCGACGCCGATGACCTCCGGATAGCCGCTTGCCACGACCGTGGCGGCCGGCAGTCCCGCCAAGATCTCCGGGGCAATGTTGGGACCGCTCAAGACCCCGAGCTTCCGGATCGCCGTTTCCTCGCGCACGACCCGGGACACGGTCCATCCCGTCCCCTCCTCGAGCCCCTTGATCGCGTGCACGACGATCTGGTCGGCTAGCACCACCCCGCCGAGCTCCCGGATCACCGCGCGAGCGGCGGCCGACGGCACGACCACCAGCACAAGGCGTGCGCCCAGCACGGCGGCCGCCAGGTCGTTCGTGGGCTCGATGCTGGGGGCAAGCGCGACTGGGCCAGTGTACCGACCGTTGGTCCGATGCTCGCGGATCTCGTGCACAGTGTCACGGTCGCGCATCCAGAAGCGCACGCGGCCGCCGGCCTGAGCACAGAGCTGCGCCAGGGTCGTGCCCCAGCTCCCGCCTCCGAGCACGGCGATCTCGAGCGGCGGCCCCGGATTCACCGGCGGGTCCCTTTACGCGGCCGCGGCTCGAGGAAGGCCGGGGAGTCCAGGCCATAGTCGGCGAGCCGGTTCCGGTAGTAGTAGACGAGCGCCGGTTGACGGACGTAGATGCGATCGCCCCGGCGCTCGGCCGGCGGGGGCGCATGATAGAAGCCGAGCGTCCGCTCGGCGGCCGCCACAATGCGGTCCGCGTCCCCGTCCAGATCGGGCGAGGCCTCCAGTTGGCCGGCCTGTCTTTTCTGCCGGACGACGCCGAGCAGCCGCTCCGTCCGCGCCATGATATCCGCCGCGTCCAGCCCGTCGGTGACGCGACGCGAGCGCAGCATGCGGTAGAGATCGCGCTCGCCCGACTGCTCCGCGAGTGCCTGCATGATGGCGAAGCACGTGAGTTGCGTGGACAGGACTGTGTTGTTCCGGTGGAGAGCCTCGATGATGGCCGTCCCGAGCTCTCGCGTGTACTGCCGGTCGCGCGCGGGATCCAGCACTGGGTGCCCGTCCGTTCCGACAACGTACCGACGCGCGTCGATCACCCGGCCGTGCGGGTCGCAGGGCCGTCCCTCGTCGTCGACCGTGTTTCCGAACGGGTCCAGCGCACGCCCGAATCGGACGTGGATTTGGCCCTCCATGTTGAGCAGCGTGGTGACGAACTGCGCCACGCGCGCAGGTCGACTGACTTCATCGTCGTCGATGATGTACCGACTCTGGCCCTCGTCCCGCAGGTAGTCATCGATCAGCGTCTCCGTCTCGAGGACGACGTGATAGCTGATCGTCGTGGGGACGATGAAGAGATCCGGGCGCTCGGAGTGGGCCTTGAGATTCAGGATGTAGGCTTCGAGCCCCGTGCCCAGGAGGCCGAGTTTGAGCTCCTGCTCGATGGCGCCGGAGCGCGAGCGCGTGCCGCCCGGGAAAAAAATGTTGCTGAGTCCCCGCGTGAGGGTGGCGACGCAGTAATTCTTTAGCGTGCGCTTGTAGAGCTGCTCGGCCTTGAGTCGGTCGACCTTGTAGGTGCCGAGATGCTTCAGGAAGAAACCGAGGATAGGGTTCGCGAACAGGTTCTTGCCCGCCCCATAGACGAACCGTGCGATACCGACCCGCTGCAGCGCGTACCCTATCACGAGCGAATCCATGTGCGAGGCATGCGTCGGCGTGCAAATGAGCGTACCGGTCCGGGCGAGGCGTGCGACCTGATCGACCGCCCCACCGATGACCAACCGCCGGTCGAGATCCTCGCGCTTGAGACCTTCGAGAAGGAGGCGTGGGAGCGATGTGGCTGAGAGGAGGAGGGAGAGAAAGCCGGGCGCCAGCCAGGAGGCCAGGGCGAACATTCGCGGGTTGAAGTCCCCGCCGATCTCCGACGCGTAGTGCTCGCAGAGCGCGTAGGTCGCGGCCTCGAGTCGAGCCGGGTCCCGGGACTGTATCGCCTCGCGCGCCCAGTCGACGACGCGTGCCTCCGCGTCGTCCAGCGGACGCACCCGAGCGCGTCGCTCCGCGTGGTAGAGGCAGTCGTTCAGGGTCTCCTCGAGCGCCTCCTCGCCGGTGCGGGCCCGCGCCACGCTCTCGTCTCCCGAGCGGTGCGCGGCCTCGCGCCGGATAGTGAGTTCGTCAATCGAGTCCGCCATGGGTCGCCATCATACGCTGGGCGGGAATCCGGCGGTTCCCGGGAACGTCGCGCCGAGCTACGCGGGCGCCTGAAACACGCTAGCCTCCTGACCCGACGGATCAGGAGGCTGGTGCGCAACAATTGGTTGCGGGGGGCTGGATATGCTGAATGCTACACGGCCTCCGAAACCTACTGGACAGACCTTAGATAGCGAGCGTGTCTGGAGCCGCTGATTCCTGGGCCCTCAACCGCTCGCGAGATTGTCCTTGACAGCGGTCGTCGACGGAAGTACGCAGAGATTGAGATGAACTATCGTCGCGGGCTCGCATTGGTGCTGGTGAGCATCGTGCTCGCGCTCTATCCGTTCGTCTACGCTGACCCTCCTGATCAGCTCTGGCTGGGCGGCTTCTTTGATGGTGGCGATGAGGATGACGTACTCGTCACCATCGAGTTGAACCTGAATGCCATCGAGGTGCCCGCGGTCGATATCTCGCCTGCGGGCTGGATTGTGCAGGCACCTCCAGATCCGGCTAAGCCAATCGCGCTGTTCCGAAGCGTCGCGTCCGAGCAAATCCGAGCTCCCCCCACCCCGTAAGCCCCCAAAGCTGCCGCTTCACCGCGGATCTCCGCAGCAAGCCGCTGTTTAGATAGCGTCTCTTGGGCGTTGTCTCGATCAGCGCCCAGAGCGAGACGTCTATCGAGTCGTCTATCTGGCCCGGAGCACCGCGGGGATCCGTCTCGCTGGCAATCCGTATCCGACTGCCCAGCACGAGAGGAGGGCGCGCCGATGCCGGACAGCAGATCGCGACCAGATCCAGGATTGGGTCCGTATCAGGAATCTTCACCCAAAGACCTCCTCATAGATCAGCCGGGCCTCCCGCGCGCGTCTCGACACGTAGTCCCCGCGTGTCAGATCTTCAGGTCTGCGAGATGACGCCGCAGATGTTCCTGAGGGCAGCCGTAGCCCGGACGGGAATCAAGCCCTCGCCCTTGTCCCTGACCTTCGAAGTCACGTGGCTGTGCAATCTGTCCTGTGGCTATTGCGACCGCCATACGCCCATGCGCAATGAGCTGACCCGTGAGCAGATCTTCATGGCTCTGGACGAGTTTTGCCGTCTTGGCATGCTTCGCATCCATCTTGACGGTGGCGATCCTCTGACGCATGAGCACATCGATGAGATCGTTCGCTGGCTCACCCAACGAGGGATTGCCACCTCCATGAACACGAACGGGATCCTCGTCCGGAAAAAAGCGGCCATCATTCGCGTGTTGTCGCTCGTCAAGATTAGTCTCGACGGGCCTCGCGACCGTCACGATGCCATGCGGGGAAGAGGGAGCTTCGACAAAGCCATCGCCGGCGCCACTGCTGCTCGGGATCTCGGCGTCCGAGTGGAGTTCACCTGCACGGTGGGGCGGCACAACGCCGACACTATCGAGTCTCTCGTCGACCTCGCGTCGGCGTTGCGCATCCCGGTCGTTTTTCAGCCAGCGTTGAACAGCCTCTTCCTTGACACCAATCGCGATGGATCGTCCTGGCAGCTCGATGTCGAGTCCATCCGGGCCGCGTTTGCCCGGATTGAGCAGTTGAAGCGACGGAGCAAAGCGGTTGGGAATGGGTGGTCAAGTCTCACCCACTTTCGGCGGTTTCCGGAACACACGCCGCCCCCGTGTGCGGCGGGATGGGTTCTGGCGACCATGGACCCGGAAGGCGTCCTCTTTTCCTGCGGCCAGCTCAACCGGAGTGACCGTTCCAATAGCGTCATCCGACTCGGGGCGGCCGCCGCCTTCGCCAATCTGTCCCGCACGGGCTGTGGTCAGTGCTGGTGCGCCCGCCTGGTCGAAGGGAACTATGCCTGGGGGTTACGCATCGATCGGATGCTCCCTCCATGGCAGCGCGCAACACGTCACGAATGGGATCCAGCGTGAGCTCTCACGATCCAGGGCGCGAGCTGTTCCGACTGGCTGCACCTGGTTCTCCGACCGGCCCCGGGCGAATTTCGTGGCTGGATTGGCTCCGGTATGGACCATTCCTGGCACAGTTGATCGTCACGCGGCGATGCAATCTGACCTGCGGCTACTGCACCGAATACGACAGGACATCTGCCCCGGTCCCCTTCGAGACCCTGCACGCGCGACTCGAGCTGCTGCGTGACCTTCGGACCTGGGCCGTCTCCTTGATGGGAGGTGAACCGACCCTCCACCCAGATCTCCTCAGACTCTTTTCCAGCATGCGCGAGCTCGGATTCCGACGTCGCATGATGACCACGAACGGCCTGCTCCTCACGGAGGAGTTGATCGAGGGGTTGAATGATACCGGGTTGACGCATATGAGCCTGAGTATCGATGGCGTGAAACGAAACGCTACGACCGTCAAGGTTCTCGACACGCTCAGGCGGAAGCTCGACCTCCTCGCAGACCATGCACGGTTCGACGTGGTCGTCAGCGCGGTCATTGGAAGCGCCCCCCGTGACGAGGTTCTTCAAGTCGCTGCGTTTGCGAAGTCGCGCGGATTCACGCCTCGCGTGTTGTTGCTGCACAACGCCGATGGCCAGCTGGGCCTTTCGGGTGAAGAACTGACCGTCTACGCAGAGATGACCCAGCTGTTTGGACGTCGCGCGACCAAGGAAGGTCATGGCTATCGGGAGCGTTTGATTCGAGATGGTGAGGCGCCCTTTCGCTGCCGAGCCGGGGCTCGCTACCTGTACGTCGATGAGGCCGGCATGGTGCGTTGGTGTGCCCAGACCCGCACGTCATTCGGCAAGAGTCTCATCGAGTACACTCTGGATGATCTTCGAGACCATTTCTATTCAGGAAAGGCCTGTAGCTCAAAATGTTGTGTCGGCTGCGTCCGAGCCGTATCGGCGCTCGACCAGTGGCGGTCTCAGCGTCCACAGGAGATAGCGGCGGTGTCGCCCGCCCCGGATCCCAAGTGAGAGCCCTGCGAGCGATACTCCTCGTCGGCGGGGTCGCGCTCCTTGCTTTCCTCGTCGTGCGCGTCGGCGCCAGCGCGCTCGTCTCGATCCTACGTCGGCTCGAGTGGTGGCAGCTCGTGCTGGTCTGCCTGCCTTTCGGTCTCGGCATGGCCGTCGACACCCTGGGCTGGCGCTACGCCTTCGCCGGCGAGCCGCCGCCCTACCCGCGGATGCTCGCCGCACGCACGGCCGGTGAAGCCCTCAATCTCGTCACGGCCCTGGGCTCCGTGGGCGGCGAGGCGGTGAAAGTCTGGCTGCTGCGGCCCAGCGTGCCGTACAGGGAGAGCGTGCCATCGGTGGTGATCGACAAGACGACGAGCGCCATCGCGCAAGCACTCTTTCTGCTTCTGGGGTTGATCGTCGCGGTCACCGTGGTTCCGGTCGATGCGCGGATTGTCACCGGCATGCTGGTCCTGCTCGCCGTCGAGACGCTCCTCGTCGGCGGCTTCCTTGCGTTCCAGCTCACGGGCCTCGTGCGGCGAGCCGGCCACCTACTCGCGTGGGGCGGCCTCATCGCGGACACGTCTCATGCCGAACGCCTCGACGCCAACTTGCGGCACTTCTACCGCCGCCGGTGGCGGCAATTTCTCCTTTCAACCGGCTGCCACCTGTGCGGCTGGATCCTGGGGGTACTCGAGGCCTTCGTCATGTTGTCCGTCCTCGCCATCCCTGCCGGAATGGGCACAGCGGCGGTGATCGAGACACTTGGCTCCGGCGTGCGCTTCGCAAGCTTCCTGGTGCCGGGCAGCCTGGGGGTACTCGAAGGCGCATACACGGGCCTCTTCGCCGCCCTGGGACTGGGCGCGAGCGCAGGACTGGCGTTCAGCCTCGTGGGACGCGCCCGGCAGGCCGTGTGGATAGGCGTGGGCCTGGTCGTGCTCGTTGCCGCGCGGGTCCAGGCTCGATCGGCGGAGGGAGTCCTGCGTCGGGCCGCTCCCTGAACGCGGCAATGGCCTCGGCCTTCGTGATGCGACCGCGGCCGAGGTCTCGCGGCGCGACTACGCTCTGCAGTATGAGGGCACCCAGCTCTGCGCGATCATCTCCGGTGAGATGGTGCTGTAGTCGAATGCCTGCCCGTCGTGCACCATTCGATCGACGTCGAACAGGAGCCTGGACTCGGGAAGGTCACGGAAGAAGGCCCGGTACATCGCGGGAACCATCAAATGGGCCATGTGCACCCCCATCGTACCCATGAAGTTGCGGCGCAGACCCACGTGGGCGAGCTCGTCGGTCATGATCTCCCGCAGGAGCTCGCGAACGCGGGCCCGGGCCTGAGGCTCGTCGTCGAGAATGTCGTCTAAAACCCCGTCGACATGCTGGTACACGGTCAAGCCCATCAGCTCGCTCACGAAGGCGGGAGGCGCCATCACGGGGTCGGGGAACAGGGGGAAGATCCGGTACACACGGCTCATCCATTTTCCGAGGGGCACCCACTCCGTTCGGTCGAGATGAAAGGTCCGGAGGATCTCCTGGAAGAGGCGCATGTGGCAGAACTCTTCGCAGAGATGATATCGCCCGATCTTCTCGACCAGAGCTCGCGGACCGGTCGTTCGTTCCTGGAAGTCCCAGGCGGCTGAGATTCCCACGTACTCGTGACGAGCGAACTTGTACAGGAAGGTCAGGAGCTGGGTCTTGCGGTCGAGCACGCGGGGATCGTCCCGCATGGTGACGTAATTGCGATAGAAGGCTTCGGGGTCGGCCAGGGGCCGTCGCGAGCGAACAGGATCGGCCTGGACACGGGCCAAGCGCTCGCGCTTGCTCGTGAGGTCCTTCTGGTCCTCGAGGATGTCCCCGTCATGGCCCAGCGAATAGGCCCAATACGCCTCGAAGTTAGCGTCTCGCTCTCGCCGCGTACAAGGGGTGAAGATCGATCGGAACCCCGGACCAACTGTCTGGTGGGAGACGGTCATCGAGGCCTCAGTGTACGCTCACTGCGCTGTCGGAGTCCTTCGCAACCGGACAGTTACGAATACCATTCAAGGCCAGGGCCTCGCCTCTCGTCCAGTTCGGGGGTTTCCTGAGGGCGCCCGGACCCTCAGCGTGGTCCGATGAGTCCCTTTTCTGCCAGTACCGCGATGATCTGTCCCGCAGCGCTCTCGGCCGGCTGGACAGTGGTGTCGATGCGAATCTCCGCGTGCTCGGGTGGCTCGTATGGCGAATCGATGCCGGTGAAGTTTTTCAGGTCCCCGCGGCGAGCCTTCCGGTACAGGCCTTTCGGATCCCGCTCCTCGGCCACAGCGAGCGGCGTGTCGACGAAGATCTCGATGAACTCGCCCTCTTCGACCATGCCCCGCGCCATTCTCCGCTCGGAGCGGAACGGGGAGATGAAAGACACGAGCACGATCAGGCCGGCGTCGACCATGAGCCTGGCGACCTCGGCAACCCGTCGAATGTTTTCGACACGGTCCTCGTCGGTGAAGCCCAGGTCCCGGTTGAGGCCATGGCGCACGTTGTCGCCGTCGAGGAGGTAGGTGTGGAGGCCGCGGCCATAGAGCGACCTCTCCACCAGGTTGGCGATCGTCGACTTGCCGGCCCCGGAGAGCCCGGTGAACCAGAGCACGCAGGCCTTCTGGCTCTTCCGAGCGGCCCGGGCGCGCTTGTCGACGTCGGTCGCCTGCCAGTGGATGTTGTGAGCTCGGCGAAGGGCGAAGTGAAGGAGGCCGGCGCCCACCGTGTCGTTCGAGAGGCGATCAATGAGGATGAACCCCCCGGTGTCGTGATTCTCGTGGTACGGATCGAACGGAATCAGACGGTCCACCGAGATGTTGCACACTCCTATCTCGTTCAATTCGAGTCTCTTTGCCGCGAGATGTTCGAGCGTATCGACGTTGACGCGATACTTCGGGCGCGTGATCGTCGCGGTCGCGGTCTTGGCCCCGATTTTCAGCCAATAGGGCCGCCCGGGGAGCATCGGCTGATTGCTCATCCAGATAACGGTGGCCTCGAACTGGTCGGCCACGCCGGTCGGAGCGTCTGCGGAAGCGATGACATCGCCGCGACTGACATCGATCTCGTCGGCCAGGGTCAGGGTGATCGACTGGCCAGGTCGCGCCTCCACGAGATCACCCTGATATGCCGTGATCCGCGCCACGCAGCTGTCCTGCCCAGAGGGGAGCACGCGGATGCGTTGGCCGGGCTTGATCGTACCGCTGGTCACGATACCCGCGAATCCGCGGGAGTCGGGATGGGGACGGCTGACCCACTGGACCGGCATGCGAAAGGGCACCCGCTCCAGCCGGGCATGATCCACCGGCACCGTCTCGAGATACCCCATGACCGTGGGCCCGTGGTACCACCGCGTCCGATCGCTTGGCGACAGGATGTTGTCGCCCTTGAGCGCGGAGACCGGGATGCAGTCGACGCGCTCGAGGCCGATCTGATCGGCGAAGGCACGGTAGAGGTCTTCAATAGCCGCGAACGTTGCCCGAGAGTAGTCGACCAGATCCATCTTGTTGACGGCCAACAAGAGGTGGCGGATGCCCAGCAGGGACGCCAGGTAGCTGTGGCGACGTGTCTGTGGCACCACGCCCTTGCGGGCATCGACGAGAAGGATGGCGGCGTCGGCCGTCGAGGCTCCGGTAACCATGTTGCGGGTGTACTGTTCGTGTCCGGGCGTGTCGGCCACGATGAATTTGCGCTTGTCGGTGGAGAAGAATCGATAGGCGACGTCGATGGTGATCGCCTGCTCCCGCTCCGCCGTCAAGCCATCCAGGAGGAGGGCGAAATCGAGACGACCATCCTGGGTACCCACCTTCTTCGAGTCGGCCTCGAGGGCCGCGAGCTGGTCCTCGAAGAGGAGGTTGGCTTCATAGAGCAGGCGGCCAATCAGGGTGCTTTTACCGTCGTCGACGCTCCCGCAGGTGATGAAGCGGAGGAGTCCCGTGCGCTGCTGGGCCTCGAGGTAGTGCTCGACATCCACGATGAGATCCGTGGGAGGAGCTTGTCGCGGCCGGGGGGCGACTCTGGACATCAGAAATATCCCTCCTGCTTTTTCTTCTCCATCGACGCCGTCGCGTCGAAGTCGATGACCCGCCCCTCCCGCTCGGATCTCTTCGTCAGCAGCATCTCCCGGATGACCGCACTGACGGTGTCAGCCGTCGACTCGATGGCACCGGTCAGAGGGTAGCAGCCGAGGGTACGAAACCTGACCATCCGCATGAGAGGTGTTTCGTTCTCACCGAGGGGCATGCGCTCGTCGTCCACCATGATCAGGGTGCCGTTCCGCTCGACCACCGGGCGCTCTCGGGCGAAATAGAGCGGCACCACAGGAATCTTCTCGCGGTGGATGTACTGCCAGACGTCGAGCTCCGTCCAGTTCGACAACGGAAAGACCCGGATGCTCTGGCCCTGGTGTGTGCGGCAATTGTAGACGCGCCAGAGCTCCGGGCGCTGGGTCTTGGGGTCCCAATGATGCTGGGCCGAACGGAGGGAGAAGATCCGCTCCTTCGCCCGGGACTTCTCCTCATCGCGCCGGGCGCCGCCGAACGCCGCGTCGAACCCGTACAGATCGAGGGCCTGCCGGAGGGCCTGAGTCTTCATGATATCGGTATGAAGGGTCGAGCCGTGGATGAAGGGATTGATGCGCATCTTCAACCCCGCGGGGTTGATGTAGACGAGGAGCTCGATGCCCAGCTCCTTCGCCATGCGATCGCGGAATTGGTACATCTCACGGAACTTCCACGTGGTGTCGATGTGAAGCAGCGGAAAGGGCGGCCGCGCCGGGTGGAAGGCCTTCAGGGCGAGGTGAAGCATCACGGAGCTGTCCTTGCCCATCGAGTAAAGCATCACCGGCTTCTCGGCCTCGGCCACCACCTCACGCATGATGTGGATGCTTTCGGCCTCCAGATACTCGAGGTGGGTCAGCGGCATGGCCGACGCTACGATTCTCGCGCGTCGGTCATGACGCCGCCGGAGTTGCGCGGCCACGGATCCGGCACACTAAGGCCGGGCCGCACCATCGGGAGGACATCGAGCGGTTCAGGGAGGCGCTATCTCGCACGATGGGCGCCCCCCTGCTCACACACGCCGCGCCGGAGCGAGCCGGCGCTCACGCCGGCGCCTCAGCGAATGGGCGGACTCGCGAAGAGCCCAGGAGGACGGGCAGCACCAGTACCGAGGCGATCAAGCTCGCCGTCGAGCCGACGCTCAGCAGGAGACCGAGCGAGAAGATCCCGTGATGATGGGCCACCATCAAGCTGCCGAATCCAGCGATCGTCGTAAGCCAGCTCACAATGACTCCCCAGATCACGCTCGGGGGAAAGCGTGGGCCATTGTGGGCAAGTCCCTCCAGAAATCGCACGTAGATGTTCACGCCGTATTCGGCGGCGGTGCCGACGATCAGAGGGAGGGCCCACACGTTGGCGAGATTGAACTCGAGACCAAGAACTCGCATCGCGCCTAGCGTCCACAGCACGCCCAGCACCACCGGAGCCAACGAGAACACGGTGCCCCGAACGCTTCGCAGGACCGCGAGGGTGATAGCGGCGACGAGCAGAAGCGCATAGGCGGTACCCTCGAAGTAGCCGCGCTGGATGAGGTGCGTTGCCTCGAAGGCGGTCACCGGCGGTCCCGTCACGTCGGGGTCCACCGAGCGCAAATCCTCGATGAAGCGCCGAGCGCCGGCCTCCTGCCAGATGTCCACGGCTGGATGGATCTTCAGCAGGTAGCGGCCGCTTCGGCCGACGTACCGCTCCCGGAGCTCTGGTGGCGCCTCGCCCGCTCTCACCGGTTGAGGATCGAGGCTCTTCTTGAACCGTTCGAGCCGGTCGACGAAGTCTCGGTAGAGCTCGCCCTGCAGTCGCTGCAGCGATTCGAGGGCGTCAGGGTCCGCCCTGTCGAGTCTGGTGAGCGTACCTTCGACTTTCTCGCGCAGGCGCTGAACGCCGAGCCGTGCCCGCTCGTCAGCAATACCGTCGGCGGCGAGGCCGAGACGGCGCCGCAGGGTCAGGAGCGACTCTCGAAGCGCGGCGGGGTCGAGCGTGGGCGGCGCCGCTATTCGGATCGAGGCCAGGAGAGGAGCGAACTGACGGATGATCCGCTCCTTCGCGAGTTGCTCATCGGGCACGAGCTGCAACACGCTTTCCACGTCGGACACTGAGGGGAGCCGTGACAATGCGTCGTGCTTGCGGCGCAATTCCTCGAGGCTTCCCGCGGTCGCCAGCGCGGTGAAGCCGGAACGCCCGGCGCTCGCGAGCATGCGCTTTTCCCAGATGACCGACTCGACGCCGGCCGCCTGGAGCTTCAGCATGTTGTGATCGAATCTCACGCCGAAGAGGCCCCACACCCCAACCGCACCGCACGCCGCCGCGGCGATCAGAATCGTCTTGCGGTATGTGGCCAGACGGCCGAGCCACGTGGAGTCGGGACGGTCCTGGAAGGGCGGCGAAAAAGGTCGCAGAACGTGCGGCCGACGCCGGGCCCCGAGGGCCAACAGGGCCGGGAAAAGCGTGAGCATCGAGAGAAAGGCCGCCAGAATAGAGATGCCAGACACGAACCCGAACTCTCGGATGCCCTGAAAGTCAGTGAACATCAGCACGAAGAAGGTCCCGGCCGCGGTCAGCGCGCCGAGCAGCATCCCGGGCCCGGTACGGTCGGCGGTCCGACTCATTGCCTCCGCGACGGGGGTGTCGAGCGCCCATTCCTCTTGGAAGCGGTACAGGAAATAGATGCCGTAATCGATCCCCACCCCGATGACGAGTGAGAGAAACATGATCGAAAAGACACTCAGGTGCCCGACGAAAAGCGTGATGATGCCGAGCGACCACAGGAGGCTCGCCGTGAGCGTGCCCAGCAGGAGCAGGGCCGTGCCGAGACGACGGTACGCCACGAGCAGGACGGTCAACGTGAGTACCCCCGCCAGCGCGGTGGCGATCGCGCTGTCACGAACCGCCGTGGCCATCTCATCGTCGGCGATCGTGGGCCCGCCCGTCACCCCGGCGCGCACATCGGGAAACTCGGACGCGAGCCTGCCGATCGCGCGGCGCAACGCCTCGATGCGCCCTCGGTTGCTCGCGAAGTTGCCCTCGTCCTGTTGCTCGACGACAAAAAGAAATAGCAGGCGCTCATCTGCGGAGAAGTAGTATCCCGCGTCCGGATCATCGAGCCGGCCCAACGAAAATCCGGCGCCCCAGGGGGAGACGTAGCGTCCGTTCCCGTCGAGGTGTGCCGCGATCTGGTCGACGACGGCGTCGAGGAATCGAAGGTCTCCCTGGCCGTCTCCACCGATCCCCAGATCCAGGAAGCTGAGCGCCATGGCACGAGCGAACTGCTGGTTGAGCCCCTCCAGGAGCCGCACCAAGGTCGGCCGACCGGCGTAGCTTCGAATGAACTCGTCGTAGTCGAACAAACGGTCGCGGACTCGGGTGAGGTCGTCCACGCCGAGATACAGCAGCCCCTTGCGCTCGAAGAAGCTGGGGTCGACCCGGTAGGTGATCCGAGCCTGAAACCCATCGCTTCTGAGCCCTCGGACGAGACGGTCGGCGTATCGCTTGGCGTCGCTTGGACTGGGGGCCTGAACAGCGACGATAATGTCGTCGAGCTCGGAGAAATCTTGAAGATATTGGTTGAGGAGAACGACGTATCGGGCGCGCTGGGGCAGGAGCCGGAGGGGAGACGTGAGAAAGTCGAGCGTGGAAAACGCGTAGAGGCCCGCGCCCACCGCCAGGAGCACGGACAGGAGAACGGTCGCCCACGGCCGCCAGATGCTCGCGCCCACGACGGCCGCCAGCAGTCGGCCCCCCCGTCCGCCCACGATCAGAGACGGTGCGCCCGGCCCGGGCGATCGTGCGCGCCGGCCGATGTGTGGGGGGCCGCGTGCGGTAGGCCGCCGCGCCGTCCGCGATGCGGCAGCCGGTTGAGGACGCCGAGGACAAGCCGTGCCAGCCTCGGCGCCAGCTTGGGGACGAGCAATCGTTGATCACATCGTGCCAGGCGCCGCGTATTTTCATCGAGACAGGCGGCAAGGACCGTGGCGACGGTGAGATTGTCGACGAAGGCCTCGGCCCCGCTGATGATGAAATCCTTTCCCTCGGCCGTGCCGTCGGAGAACGCCAGTCTGGCCAGTTTTCGCAGGGCACGCCCATAGTGCTTCAGCGCCTTGGGGTGGCGGAAGGCCCACGGACCCGCGCCGGCGTTGGTTTGGCGATACGCGAACCAGTTGAGGAAGAAGACGATATGACTCGCCTCCTCTTGCATGACCCGGTCGAAAATGTCGAACAGCCCTGCGGGAATGGCCAGATGCTCGCGAGCGAGCTTGAATAGGCCGAACGCGCCGAACGAGTCGAGGCACTCCTCGAATCCGAAGTCGATGAACGCTTCCAACACGTCCGCGGGAATCTCGACCCTGATCTGGTCCACAGGGAGGCGGTAGAGCTCGATCATGTGCCGGATGATCCGGGCGTGGCGCGCCTCCTCGAACGCCTGAAGCTCGAGGGCCTGGCGGACGGTGGTGTCCGGCTCCAACGCGGCGCACGCGCTGATCATCGGTCCCGCGTCCTCCTCGGCTTGAAGGGCGTGCGTCCAGAAGGGAAGGCCCCGCAGCAACGCGAGAGCCGACTCGTCGAGCACCGGCCATTTCAGCTGCTCGGGTTCGTACCGCCGATGCTGATCGAAAAACGTTCGGCAGAAAAGCTCTTTGTGCGCCGTCGACCCGATCTTCACGGCTCAGTCCAGCAGGAACCGCTCTCGATAGTCGCGGTAGCGCGCGTGCTCTTCGTCGGCGTCGAGTCCGAACTGCGCGAGCGAGTACACGTGGGCGCCATGCTTGTCCTTCGGGCTGTCCGCCAGATATCGGCGCATGCGGGTCTCGGCGATCGTCGTGAACGGGATGTCGAACTGCGCATAGGCGCTCCGCACAGTGCCGATGGGGTCCTTGACGAGATCGCGGTAGCGAACATCGAGGAATCGCTCCCGCGGAGCGCATCCCCAATCCCGTGCTTGCAGGCCGGCCCGAAGCTCGTCCACCGTCAACTCCGTCACCTCGCGGCCGACCGCGGTGGGATCCACCACGTCACTAAAGATTTGGCGGAGCACCGTGTGCAGGCTCGCCTCCGACGGAAGCACTTCGAGTGGCTCGCGGTGCGTCATGATCACGCCGACGTCCGGATATACCGCACAGAGCTCCCGGAGGGCCGGCAGATGGGCCGGTGCCTTGAGGATCCAGCGGTCGCCGCGGCAGCGCCATTGCAGCTGTTGCAGAAAGCGCTGATGCAGCTGATAGGCCGGGAGGAGACTCTGCGCGCGCACCCAGCTCTGATACGAGGGAACCATATACATGGAACAGAACTGCGAGCTGAGAAACGAGTGGCTGAGTATGACCACACACTCTTCGGGCAACCGCGCGCCGACCGGATGGATCTTCTTGAACTCTGGCACCAACCACTCGAACCAGCGCAGGCGTCGGTCGGTGATCGAGATGCGCGGGTCACGGGTGTAGGTCGCGCCGTCCGGCGGTGGTGATGGCGTCAGCATCTCCCACGTCAGGGGAACCCGATTGGCCGGGTCTTGCGCCAGCAGACTGTGCAGAAGCGTCGAGCCGCTTCGTGGCAATCCTGTGATGACGATCGGCCGGCGGATTGGTTGTGCGGCAATGTCGGGATGCCGCCGTCGATCCTGCTCGAGCCGGAGCCGATTGGCCAGGTGGCCGACGATGGAGTCGCGGGCCACGACGCGTCCCAGGAGATTCAAGCGGGCTTCGGCGACGAGGGCCTGCAGCAGCCGATTCAATCCCTCGAGAAACGTCAAGTCTTCAAAGTCGTGGGCAGGGACCCGACGCCGAGCGGCGGCCAGCAGCTCGTCCGAATCGAGCGTCAGGAACCGGCGCGCGGGGCCTTCCATCAGTCGAGCCCCGCGCCGGACGATCTGAAGCAACATCGGTTCAGCCGGCCGCCGTGCCCGCGGGGCTGTTCCGCCGCAGTCGCAGGAATTGAAGGAACTCGACTCCCTCGCGCAGGCGGCGGCGCAGCACAATCGGGCTCTTCAGCATCTCCCACACGAGCTCGGCGATCTTGCTCGGCCGGAAAAAAAATTCGCGATAGAGTTGCTCCTGCATTTCGAAGATATCCCGGTGCGACAGATGTGGATACTCGATCGATGTGACCTGGAAGCCATTGTCGGCGACCAGCTCTCCCGATTCGTCGCGTAGCCAGCCCTCCTGCTTGGCCTGATCGTAGAGGTAGGTGCCCGGCAACGCGGCGGGGAGCGACACCTGGATGGTGTGCGGGTTGATGTCCTTTACGAACTGGATCGTCTCGCGGATCGTCTCTTTCGTCTCGCCGGGGAGACCGACGATGAACGTGCCGTGCATCTTGATCCCCAACGCATGGCAGTTCTCGGCGAACCGTCGAGCCCACTCGATCTTCATGCCCTTCTTGACGTTGTTGAGGATGGCCTGGCTGCCGGTCTCGAACCCGACGGTAAACAACCGCAGGCCATTCTCCTTCAGGACCTTCAGGGTCTCCCAGGGCACGTTGACTTTGGCATTCGTGCTCCACGTCATGCCTTTCGGAATCAACACGTCCCCGAGCCCTCGAGCGAGCTCCTCCACCCACGGCCGAGCATCGGTCAGCGTGTCGTCGTCGAAGAACACCTCCCGGATCTGGGGAAAGTACTCGGTCGCCCGTTTCACCTCGCCGACGACGTTCTGCGGGCTGCGCACGCGGTACGTGTGCCCCCCCACCGTGTACGGCCACAGACAAAACGTGCAGCGCGAGCGGCAGCCGCGACCTGCGTAAAACGACACGAAGGGATAGAGGGCTTCCCCGATCTCATAATCCTCGATGCGCAGGTCGCGCCGATAGACATCGACCACCCATGGCAAGGACTCCATGTTCGTGAGGGCGCGGTCGCGAGTGTGAACGATCTCGCCGCTCGGCGCGCGGTAGCTGAGCCCGTCGATCTTCTCGAGCGGATGGCCCTCCGCTACTTCCTTACAGGTGTAGTCGAATTCGAGGCGGGTGACGAAGTCGATCGCCTTCGAGGCCTTCAGCGCTTCCTCCGGCAAGACGGCGACGTGCGGGCCCACGAAGCCCATCGTCATCTGTGGGTTGACATCCTTCATCGCCTCCGCGGTCTTCACGTCGGCGCGGAACGACGGCGTGCTGGTGTGGATGAAGCACAGCTCGAACCCCTTCGCTTGCCGAAGTACCTCGTCGAGCGTGACGTTCGCGGCCGGCGCGTCGACGAGCTTGCTGTCCGGCACCAGCGCCGCCGGCTGAGCGAGCCAGGTCGGATACCAGAACGACCGAACCTCGCGCCGCGCCTGGTAGCGTGATCCCGCGCCGCCGTCGAAGCCTTCGAACGACGGCGGATTCAGGAACAAGGTCCTCTTCATTGTGGGATTGCCCTCCTCATGGCCCGACCGACGCCCCGGCGAAGGACGTGCGGTGGATATCGGCGCGGTCCAGGGCCGCCCGAACGACGGGACTCAGGAGCGCGGCCAGTTCGTCGGCCGACGGTGGTATCAGCGATGGATGGCAGTACACCTCCGTGACCCCGGGCCCGATTCGCGGCACGATGCGTAGCCATGCCGTCTCGGTCATTACCCCCGTGTCGTAGAGGCCGAACAGCGCGTCGTTCGTGACGATGCCGGCTCGCCGCAATCGGCGTCGGGCTCGCAGGGACCACGGCACCATGACGGTCGCGAGCAGGGTCGAGCGGTATGGCGGCATGGTGGGCTCGAAGGGTACCCGCACGGCGGCACGATATCGTTGAGCCAGTTCGACGACGATCGTCAGGACCGAGGGATGCAGGTGAAAGTGATGATGCGCGTTGACATGGTCGAGCTTCAGACCCGTGGCCAGGAAGGCGTCTACCTGGGCCTCGCATTCCGCCCGAGCCTGCGATCGCGCTCGCGCAGATAGCCCGAGTCGCACCGCCGGGCCGCCCAGGCCGGCCCGGAACGCTCCTCGAGCATCGACGAGGTCAGGAACGCGGTCGGGCGACAGCACGGATCGTCCATCGACCAGCGTCAGATGAAGACCGACGGGCAATCCGTCCATCTTCGCGATGGCCACCGCCTCCTTGGCCGCCGGCGCCCCCATCATGAGGCTCGCGCACGTCAGGATCCCCTCACGATGCGCGCGACGCACCGCCTCGTTCACCTTGGAGCTCAGACCGAAGTCATCGGCCGTCACCACGAGCTTCTTCACACTTCGATCATTCCATTGCCGCTCAGCACGAAGACCCGACCTCGCCAGTGAACCTTTCGCCCGATGAAGCTGGCGAGCCACACGAACAGGCCGGCCGTGTCTCGTACGGGCAACAACCACAATCGGCGAATCCCTTCTCGGTCGCCGAGCAGCGTCGACGTCACCACGGTCGTGCCGAGCCGTACCGCGAGCGTCGTGGCTAACACCAACCACCATTCAGAGCCCCCGATGAGCGCGTACAGGCCGGCAAACGGAACGCCGCGAACCAGCCAGGTGAAGAAATACCCCACGGGGTTGGCCACCCGCGTGTTCTGCTCCCAGTACACTTGGTGACGCCACCACACCGAAGCCCGCCGAAGGTCTACCCCCGTCACCGCGACATGAGCGACGAAGGCGATCGTCAAACCGGCGGCCACGACCGCGCGGCCCAACTCGAGGTCCTCCACGAGGGTATACGCCATCGGCTCGAGACCCCCGATCCGCGTCAGGATCTCTCGGCGAATGGCCTGAGACGCACCTGGGCAGGCCAGTGCGGCGCCGGTTTCTGTGGCGAACACCATGGCGGGCAGGAAGTCGGTGTTCAGTGAGAGCAACTCGAGCGCCTCGAACAGATTGTCGGCCCCCTCGGCCCGGTACAGAGTGCACGCGACGCCTACGCGAGGATCGGCAAGAGGCGCGACGATCGTCCTCAGGTACGCAGGCTCCAGACGCATATCGCTGTCGGAGTACACGACGACCTGACCCGTGGCGTGAGCGGTGGCGTTGAGGATGTTGGAGAGTCGGCCGTTCGGCCCCGCCCTCGTCCTGTCCACGACGATCCGGATGCGGACGGTCGGATTCTCGGCCCGGATGCGTGCGAGGAGAGGGAGGGCGGGGTCGCTCGGGTCCTGCACCGAGAATATGACCTCGTACTCGGGGTACTTCTGACGACAGGCCGTCGAGAGATTCTCGTAGAGGTTCTTCTCGAGACCACAGACGGGCTTGATGAGGGACACGGTGGGGAGCCAGCCGGAGTGTCCCGCCGACCGATCGCGGAAGAAGCGCAACATCGTGACGCTGGTGGCCATCCAGTACACACACGAGACCACGACGGGCGTCAACAGCAAGGTGCTCAGGGCGAGCATCATCGCGCTCGCGTCCCGATCTGGCCGCCGAACATCGGCGCGTCATCGGTCCTCAGCGCATCGGCCCTTCTCGGACGCTCGGACACCATGTTCTCCTGCACCCACTTGACGTAGCGCTCGGCACCCTCCTCGAACTCGATCTGCGGCTTCCAGCCGAGATCGGCGAAAGCCTTTTGGCTCGAGACGACCTTGGGTCGAAGGTCACCCGGGCGCGCCTCCGCATGCTCGATCCTCACCTCGGGAAAGAACTGACGGACCTTTTCGGCGATACGACGGATCTCGATCCGCTCGGGACCGTCGAGATTGTACGTCTGGTTTTTGGCGGTATCCTGCAGGGCGGCGACGTTTCCCCGCGCCAGATCCTCGACCGCGACGAGGCTTCGCCATTGCCGCCCGTCTCCCTGGATCGTGATCCGCTGACCTTTCACCGCCCTCGACACAAAGTTTGCCAGCACCGTGCCCAGACGAGCGCGCGGACCATACGGAATCCCGTAGCGCAAAATCGTCACGTCGACGCCGTAGAGCGTATGGTAGGCGTGGCAGAGCATCTCCGCCGACAACTTGGAGGCCGTGTAGATATGGTTGACTCGCTCCGGATGCAGCGGCGTTCCTTCGTCGACCTCTTCCGGCTCTGCCAAGGCATAGACCCACGTGGTGCTCGCCAGGATGACCCGACCGGCCCCGGTCCGGCGCGTCGCCTCCAGGACGTGCGCGACGGCCATGATGTTCACCTGCGCGCTCTCGACTGGAATGTGGAAGACGTCGTTGACGTCGGAAACGGCGGCGAGCAGATACAGAGCGTCATAGCGGCCGGCGAGAGCGACGGTCGTGCGACTCGCATCCAGGATGTCCGCGACGACGTGGCGCACGTCGGGCCGATGGGGGCGCATGATGTCGAACACCGTGACGTCATGGCCCGCCTCCAGAAGCGTGTCCACGACATGGGACCCGATGAAGCCGGCGCCCCCGATCACCCCTACGCGCACGACGTGATCCTCCTCGACAAGGCTTCCCGCAGGGCCATGACGACCTGGTCGATCTCGTCTTCGGTCATGCCCGGATAGATCGGCAGGCAGATGTGGCGTGAGCAGACATCGTCGGCCACGGGAAATTCGCCGGCGGCCCAGTCGCTGAAGACAGGCTGGCGATGGCAAGGGGTCTCGTAGACCTCACCGCTCAGGCTTACCTGAAACTGCTCTTTGAGCGCTCGCTTGAGGACCGATCGGTCGACGCCCCGATCCAGCAACGCCGGGTACTTGTAGAAATTGGATCGTGATCCGTTCGGCGGCACGAGCGGCGCGATGCCGCTCACGCCGGTGAGCCGTCGCGTGTACGTGTCGGCCACGCGTCGTCGCTCGGCGACGAACTCCTCGAGTCGTCCCAGCTGCGACAGGCCCACGGCGGCATGCAGCTCGCTCAGTCGCCAGTTGTATCCGAGACGGACGTGGAAGTTCGTGAGGAAGCCCTCCTTGCCCTGATCTCGGTACTGGAGAGCTAGCCGGTAGATCTCCTGATCGTCGGTCACGATCATGCCGCCCTCGCCCGCCGTGACCACCTTCGTCGGATAGAAAGAAAACGCGGCGGCCGTCCCGAACGTCCCGGCCATACGGCCGTCCAGGCTGCTCGCATGCGCGTGGGCGGCGTCTTCCACGAGGATGAGATGGTGATCGCGGCAGAATGCCGCGATCTTCGGCGTGTCCGGACTGACCATGCCTCCGATGTGAACGAGGACGACGGCGGCGGTCTCGGAGGAGACGGCGGCCGCGACGGTGTCGACGCTCAATCCCATGGTGGCGCTCTCCACGTCGGCGAATCGCGGCCGACCCCCCGCGTGAATCACCGCGGCCGGAGTAGCGAAGAACGTGTTGGTGGGGACGATCACCTCGCACCCGTCCACGTCGAGCGCCCGAAGCACGATCTCGAGCGCGCTGGTGCCGCTCTGCACGGCCACCGCGAACCGAGCGCCGACGACGCGAGCGAAGGCGGTTTCGAAGGCCTCGCCGTTGCGGCCGAGAGTCAAGGCCCCGGTCCGTAGAGCCTCGTCGATGCGGGCAAGAATTTCCCGACGGTCGTCCGCGGGAATGACGATCCTCGCAGCCGGAATAGGGTTCATGGGAGCCTCCTGGCGTCAAACCTTGGGCCGCGCCGACCGGTGCGCACGAAGGCGCCTTCTCGGGCGCCGGGTCAGCCCTATCGAATCAGGCCAGTCGACCGCCGCGCGCGGGCGCGGCTCAGACCGCGGGAGGGGCTCGGGGAGCGGGCAGGAAGAGCGACGCCGCGTGAGGCAGCCCGTGCTCTTCCGGTACGATCAGCAACACGCCGATGATCAATCGAATCAGATCGCAGGGTTTGTGCGTGGCGGTCGAACCGACGGATGACGTGACGAGGATGACGACGTCGTCATAGTCGGCGTCGTCCCATATTCCGGCAAGGTACGTGGGATCGGGCGGGGTGGCGTAAGCCAGGGGCACGAGGGCGAACACGACCACGGCGATTAGCCATGTCAACGCGCTCACTCGACGCATGTCCGCCTATACCTCACGCCGGACCGACTGTCAAGCTGGGCCGGAGCTGCATGGATCTTGCGCCGCCGCGGCCTATGAGTCAGCCTCGTCGAGAAGCCGGGCGTACTGAAAGCAAGCTCAACGCGGCAAAGCCGGCCGCCGTCCAGAGAATCTCTCGCAGCCGCTGCACGAGCGCGCAGGTCAGTCCTAGAGATCCCGCCATGCCAAAGGCAGCGAAGAGCCCCACGTTGGCGCCCTCGACCACGCCGAGGCTACCCGGGATCATGAAACTGAAGAACCTCGCCGCACTGGCAAACGCCCCGATGGCAAGCGCGACCGTCACGGATATCTGTTCACCCAGGAAGCGGACAACCAGGTAGATCTCGAGCGTCTCGATGGCCAGGGCCAAAAAATGATACCAGGCAGAGACGAGCAGTTGACGCCAGCGCTCGACATATGTGGAACTTAATGCCTGGTCCAAGCCGTCAAGCTTCACCAGGGCGACGCGGGGCGCCATCCCGAGTCGCGCCAACAAGCGCCCGCCACCTCCGATCACACGCCCCCGCTGCACGATGACGAATCCGACCACACAGATGGTCTGCAGCCCGAGTAGCCCCACCATCGTGAGCATCAGGGGATGCGAGAGGGGTAGCGCGCGGAGGCCCGCGAGGAGTCCAACCCCGAGCAGGATCACCTGAGCCACTACCACCGTGGTCTTGTCGGCGATGACCGACACGAGAGCCTCGCGAGTGGAAACCTCTGGTCGAAGCAGGTAAGCCTTGATCGGCTCGCCACCAACCGACGCGGTGGGAGTGCTCGCGTTGATCGCCTCGCCGGCCAGACGGGCGGCGAGAAGGTGAAAGAACGACCGTGGGGGCCGCGTCAACGTGAAGCGCCAGCCGAGGGTGTCGAGGACCACCACGATCCACGCCGGGAACACCAGGACGATGAGCACTTTCCACGACAGGCGCCGGAAGGTCTCCCACATCACGTCAGGACCGACGTCCCAAATCAGATAGCCCACGATGGCCAGTCCGACGCCAAAGAGCAGTGGGCGGGCAGCGGTCCGGATCGCTCGGCGCGCTCGGGCCCACCGCGACGCTATTGGACGCTCACCGAATGAATTCCGGACGCTCAAGATGTTCGAGGAGCCGTCGCGCCTTCTGCTCCAAGGTGGCGATGACAGTCTCCGGTGATCTCACCGACGATCGAGGATGAAGGGCACGATCAATCGCGCCATGGCTCAATGCGCTTCACTGGCGCAACGCAGTTGCCACGGGCCGCCGCTTCATAGAGAGCAACACTAGCACGCGGCGGCGCCCCCGGAGGCGGCAGCCACCTGACCCTCGGACACCGCCTCCCGGGAGCGAGCCGATGCTACAGCGGATCATCGACGAGGCTCTGCGCGGTAGACGGAGTTGATGAATGCCTGGGGATGGTTGGCGAGCGATCGCGTGATCTCGTCGACGGGCAGACGCTCCATGTCGTCTAGGACCTCGCCCCACGGTGCCGGTGTGGAGCTCGCACCCGGGCCGCGGTGGGTTGACCGGGGCCACGGGTCCTGAGACAGTGACGGTGCGATGGCCAAGGCTGCCTCGACGAGACGCTCCGTTTGGAAGATAGCGCGAGAGGCGCTGTGGGAGGGTGGCCCTGGGGTCTGTCACTTCTCTATCACCAACGCCTGCAATGCGCGCTGTGCCTTTTGCAGTTTCGCCTACGACCGACTGCCGGCCGCGGCGCGACAGTGGGTGACGCTCGCCGATGCAAGAGAGGCCTGCGACATCCTGCGGCGCAACGGCATTCGCATCGTGCATTTCAACGGCGGCGAGCCGACCGTGCACCGAGACCTCACGGCCATGGTCGCCCACGCGGCGCAGATCGGCATGATGCCAGGGCTGGATACCAATGGCGCGTTGCTGACGCCGAGACGGATCGACGCACTGGCGGATGCCGGCCTCGCCAAGGTGTGTATTTCAATCGATGCCGCCTCCAGTGTGGTGCACGATTCGAACCGAGGCATACCCGAGCTGAGCGAACGCATTCGGCGCGCCAACGCGGAACTGAAGCGACGTCGAATTCCGACCACCGCCTCGGTGACGATGAGCCGGCTCGTGGACTATGCGGCCTTGCCGGAGCACTTGCAGGCGCTCGGCTTCGGTGCGGTGACGTTTTCCTACCCGTTGCGAACGCTGCCCTCCTCCTATCGGGCGTGCGCGGAAGATTCTGCGCTCGTCGATTTCACGCCGGAGGAGTTGCACACGGCCTTCGAGGCCGTCAAGGCGTTGAGCACGCGATTCCCCGTGCAGAACCCGGTGGCGTCGATCGAGGACATGCAGCGTCACCTGCGCGGCGAGCCGGAAGTGTTCGGGTGCCTCGCCGGATGGAAATATTTCTATCTGGATTGGAACCTGCAGATTTGGCGCTGCCACCACTGGGACCGGCCGCTGTGCCACATTCGGGACTTCGACGGAACCCAGCGCGTGCGCGACGGCTGCACGGCATGCATGATCGATTGCTATCGCGACGACTCGGTGATGCAGCATGTCGGTGTCGCCCTGAGCGACGGCTTGCGCGCCGCGGCCCACGGCGATATCCGGCAGGCTTGGAGCCATTGGGCCGATCGCCGCAACGTGGTCTCGCTGCGGGCAGCGGTCCGGACGGTGAGGGTATGGACACGCGTTTCGTAGCAGAGGACGGCGGCTGAGGGACACCTTCACCGTCGCGCCCTATCTGCTGAGCCCCCTATCTGATCGGATCCGGCACGCATGCCTCTGCAAGCCTCGCTGACGTTGATCGTGCTCGTCACGATGTTCGCGCTGATGGTGTGGGACAGGCTGCCGATCTGGGTGGTGTTCCTCGGCGCGACGACGGTTGCGATGACCCTGCAGCTGGCGCCCGCGAAGGGACTCTTGAAGGGCTTCAGCAACCCGGGGGTGCTGACCGTGGCGGCGTTGTTTCCGGTCGCCGCAGGAATGTATTCGACCGGCGCCATCTCCTTGCTGTCGCAGCGCCTGATCGGCAGCCCCAAGAGCGAAACGGCCGCCAACCTCAGGATTCTGGCGCCGGTGGCAATCGGCAGCGCCTTCATCAACAACACGCCCATGGTCGCGATGATGATCCCGGTGGCGCGCGATCTCCGACGGCAGGCCGGGCTGGTTGCTCCCAGCTTGCTCATGGGAATCAGCTTCGCGTCCATCCTGGGGGGAAACACCACGCTCATCGGCGGCGCGGTCAATCTGATCGTCGCGGGCATGACCGCCGACGCGATCGCGGCCGGGGAGCTCGTGGGCATGAAGCCGATCGGCATGTTCGACCTCTCCTGGGTGGGGGTCCCGGCGGCGGTGGTCGGCCTCCTGTACTTGATCTATGTGGCACCCCGTCTGTTGCGGAACGTGAAGCCAGAAACCGCCGGTGCGGCGCCCAAGCGGAAGTACCTGTGCGCGTTCCAGGTCGAATCCGAAGCCAGCTTGGAGGGCAAAACCATCGAAGCCGCGCAGCTCGCATCGTCGCCCGAGCGACTGCTGATCTCGCTCCGCCGCGACGGACTGCAGCTGGCCCCCGCTCCGGAGCTGACCCTGCGGGGTGGGGACCGGCTCACGTTTGCCGCCTCCGCCGACGCGGTGTCGGACCTGTGGGCCACCATCGGCCTGGTGCCGGCATGGGGCACGACCGCGAGCAGCGCGCGCCATCAGCACCAGCTGGTGGAAGTCGTGGTGGCAGAGAAGGCTCCCGCGATCGGCAGCCGGATCGGCGACCTGCCGCTTGCGGACAGTCCCTACCGCGCGATGTTGGTCGGCCTCTCCCGCCACGGGGACGCTCCCGCTGGAGATCTCGACGCCCTGCGGGTCGAGCCCGGCGATGCGGCGGTGCTGGAGGTGGATGAGAGCTTCTTCTACCAGCGGCGTCGAGAGGCCGATTTCCTCCTCATCAAGGCATGGAGTGGCAACCAGGTGAAGCGCGTGGATCGGGCGCTTATCGCGACGGCGATCACCGTCGCCATGGTCGCCCTCGCGGCCTCGGGGGTGATCAGCATGCTGAACGCCGCGTTGCTCGCCGCCTTCAGCATGTTGCTCAGTGGCTGTCTCACCACTAAGGAGGCTTGGGGCAGCGTTCAATGGAAGACGATCGCGGTGCTGGGAGCGGCGCTCGGTCTGGAATCAGCGATCACGGGGAGCGGTCTGTCGGGACAGATCGCTCGTCTGTGCATAGCGCTCGGCGGGAGCAGCCCGTACGTCGCGCTCTGCGTGGTATTCGTTGCGACCATCGTCATGACCAACCTGATCAGCAACTCCGCCACCGCCGCGTTCATGTTTCCCGTCGCCCTGTCGATGGCGAAGGCGCTCGGGGTGAGCTTCAAGCCCTTCGCGATCATCATCATGGTCGCCGCTTCGTGCGCGTTCATCAATCCGGCAGGGTTTCAAACGAATCTGATGGTCCAGAAGGACGGCGGATATGGGTTCATGGACTTCGCCAGGGTTGGCGTTCCCATCACCTTGATCGTGGGAGTGGTGGTGCTGATCCTGGCCCCGATTCTCTACGGGTTCTAAGCAGCCTGCGAGGCTTTCGTGTCCGTGGAAGATGGTCGACATCAGCCCGCGGCGGCGGTGGTCGCCGCCCGTGTGGTCGCCGAGCCCCGACGTAATCTGCCACACTCTGACGCGGGCCGCCCGAGGAGCCGAGGCCACAGCTAGAGGTGGTGGTGACCGAGCACGTGGTCGTGGCGATGGGCGCCGAGAGCCCTGGTGTAGCGGCGGGTCATTTCGGGCATGATGGTCTCACCCTCCGGCGCGCCCTCGAGGCCAAAGACCGTCCGAGGGAACTCGAGTGTCTTCTGCACGGCCCAGATGCGCTCGTGCTCGCTGGGTGGGAGGATCTGCGCAGGATCGCCTACGGCGATCCAGCCAATGGGCACCGTGGCGCCGACTGGCACGGCCGTGTTCACGTGCACGACGCCGTTGATCCGCACTTCGGAGCGGGCTCCGAGGCGGGCCCCGTTGAAGACGCTCGCGCCGGTGGCAACGAAGACAGAATCCGCCACCGTGCAGCCCGAGAGATGCGCGTGGGGACCGACCAGGACGTGGTTGCCGACGCGGACCGGGTGTCGGGCTGTGCCCCGCAGCACGGCTTGTTCCATGACGACGCAGTGCTCTCCAATAGCAACGGGCCCGCCTTCGGCGACGAGTACCGCGCCGAACAGCACGCAGCTCTCAGCGCCTATGGTCACGTCGCCGCAGACGGTGGCGGTGGGCGCGATGTAGGCGGATTCGTGGATGTGCGGTCGCTTGCCCTTGTGTTCGAGCAGCATGGTATCCCTCCACCCCTAAGGCGCGTGGCGCCGATTCTCTCGTCGACTCCTCGATCTTGCACCGCGGGAGGGCTGCCTCGCGTTCACTTCCACAGCCCTTCTGGGCCTGACATCCTTAGTCGGACTACCTGGGACGAGCTCTCGGTATCGGGTCTGAGTGGCCCGGACCTCACGGCGGTCACCCCGCGGATCGCCTCTCCCTCGACACTTCGCTTCAGGGGCCTGCGTTCTCAATGATCTGGGCAAGTTGAGTAGCAGCAGGAACAATCGCCTGCGAGATGAACATCGAGCCTCCAAATCTGGCTTCGGACGCCCTGCATGCTGCCCTTGGGTTTTCAGAGGTTGGCCGCGCCACAACGGCAGCAAGATGGTTCGTTATCTTAGCCGGCTTATCGTCAGCCCGCGGGGGGCGTTCTCATCATGACGACGTGGGAATACCTTGCACGAGTGAAGTCGCCCCGGAGCTCTTCACGGTGACGGTGGCCAGTGGCAATGGCGAAGAAATCGCCATCAAGCGTCGACGCGCGAGGTAGGCAGCGCGGAGACGAGGCGGCGCCAGAGGCGGGCAGCCTCTGAGTCGTCAAGCTCTGCCCGTGTCCAGCGGCCGCGCTGCTGCTATCTCCGTGTCAGCTCCTCGAGCAATCGCCGGACAATGATGGCTTCATCACCGGGCTCGAGATTGATGGGATCGATCGCGATCTCGTCGAAGTATCCGCCCTGGTGCGGGCCCTGCTGGACGTAGATGTGCGGGTCACCGGCGGCGAGGGCGAGCTGCACGGCCCGGCCCGAGGGCCCCGTCCACGACGGCTCGAAGTAGAGGACCGCGTGCGGCAGCACACGGTTCACCGGGTCCTGCTCGACCACGGCCCGGATGCCCGGCACCTCGCCCAGCTCGCCCACGATGCTCGCGCAGATCTCACGATAACGCTCCATCTCCGCCTTTTCGTCCTCGGCCAGGAACAGCTCGAGAGCGGTGACGAGGCCGACGATCTCCTCCTTGGAGGTTTTCGCGGCCCGGCCGATGGCCTGGTTGGGGCTCGCGTTGAGGGTGGCCGCGCGGATCAGGTCGCGCCGGCCCGCGAGGATCCCGGTGCTCTGCGGCCCGCGAATCCCCTTGCCACCGCTCACGATCACCAGGTCGGCGCCGTCGCGGAGGTAGCGGAAGAGGTTCTCCCGGGGCGGAACCATGGAGGCGACATCCACCAGCACTGGCACGCCGCGCGTGTGGGCGATCCGCCGCACCTCCTCGAAGGATAGGATCCCCGGCGGGCTCGTGAAGGGCGAGACGAGATAGATGACCCCCGCCGTTGCCAGCCCGATAGCGTTCTCCAGCTCGAAGGGCATCGTGCGCCGGCCAAGCCCGATCTCGACGAGCACGCCCCCGGGCACGCGGAAGGACTGATCGTAGCTGAAGCGGTGCGCGCGCTGAATGACGAACTCGTGGCGCATGCCGGTGACATCCGGCAGGCGTGCGATCCGCGCGGGATCGTCCCCGGCGATGCACGCAGCCGCTTGCAGCACGAGCCCTGCCGCCGAGCCCGCCGTCACCAGCGCGGCCTCGGCGCCGAGCATCCGCGCGATGGCGCCGCCGGCGGCCTCGTTCAGCTCGTCGATGTTCACGAGCGCCTGCGCCGCCACGCGCATGGCTTCGATCGTCTCCGGCCGCATCCGCGAGCCGCCGTAACGCGTGGTCGTGCCCGAGGCATGGATCACGGGGCGCACGCCGAGCTTGGCGTACACGGACGGAACCGCTTTCTCGATGGTCATTGTCCGAGCTCCCTCCCGCGGCTCGGAGCGAGGCTGAAGCGACGTATTCGCTGGAGCCGACCGCGCTACGGTATCACCCGAAGGAAAAGTCTGCTCACCCGAGCAAACAATCTTGGTCATCGCCGATTCCTCGACGGGGCTAAGTGCCCGTTGATCTTGCGATCCAGCGACGGCACAAAAGTTGCTCCCGATGATCTCAGGAGGAAAAGACATGGCGACGCCAGGGGGCACGAGTGAAGCAGCTGGCTTCGATGCCGATGACATAGCGCTCGATCATCCGCACGCAGGCTCGGATTGCGACTTCTGCGCCGCGCGGCGGGCGCCGCTGCAGCACCGCCTCTGCTGCGCGATCTATCTGCAGCGGCACTGCAACTGCGGGAACGGCCCGCAGCCCTAGGCGTAGCGCTCGACGAAGTCTTCGCTCCCGCCTCCCAGCGGCACCTCCACGTGCGTCCAGCCGATTCTTCCGTCCTTCAATCTGGCATGATGTAGTCGGCCCGCAGCCGATCGACAATCGTTTTGCCCGATCGCTCAGCCTTAGGCTGGGCAGCGAGGTGCTAGGTGGTCGGCAAACTGGCTATTTGCCCGTGACGACGATTTTCTCTCCGGAAGCGACAGCGCGACTTTGACCGTCGCGCGCCACGACGGTGATCTCGTAACGGTGCGTGCCAGACGGCGGGCACGGCCCGAAGTAACCCGACCCGGCGCCTTCGTGGATCACGGGGCCCTCGGCGGGGAGTGTTTGGCTCCAATGATGGAAGGTCGGCACGTCGAGGTCGGTCAGCTTGACCTCGTAGCTTGCGACCCCGGCGGGCACATCGCTGAGGCGGATCTCGGGCGAAATCCCCTGGCACTTGTGCTTCGAGCCGAAGGTGAAATCCACGCCCATCTTCGTTTGCGCGCTCGTGCCGCCCACGAGTCCGAGGGTGATCGCGAGGGCCAGCAGGATCTTCGTCATGGCTCACTCTCCTATCGTCGAACCAAGGTCTCGACTAAGGCTACTCCCGGTTGCCATATGGCAACCGTCGGCGGGAGGTATCCCCTAGGTTCCTCACGTCCTGCTTCATGCGGAAATTCCCACAGTGGCAAAGGTCGGCCACGTGGGTGAAGATGGAGTTCGTTCTATGGGCCAGAGACCGATCTTGATGCTTGCGGTGGCGTTCGCGTCCGCTCTTCTGGCTGTGTCCGCCATTCCGAGGCACGCGCAAGGAAAAGGGCATGGACACGGCGGAACAGGACATGGTACTCACCACAACGCGCACCACGCCGGCAGCGGTGGGTTGTGGCGACAGAACCCGGTGCCACCTTCTCCAGGTACCGGCAGTGCGCCTGCTAGTCGCCCAACCGAAGTCCCTCACACGACTTCGCCGGCCGCGACGCCAAGTCCCGACCGCCAATAGAAACGCCTCCGGCATACCCCCGAACTCTGCCGTCAAGGTCGAGACTGGGAGCCGCTCTCTCCCCCAGCGCCGCGATGAGTCGTCGCGAAAACCGAATTGTCGCGAAAAGATGCTCTACATCGACGTTCCTTAAGAAGTCCCGGCGGGCGTTTCCTGAGAAGACTGCGACGCACGCTCCCTGTTTCTTCCTCGGTCTACGCGCGAGCAGTTTCTTACCCGGTCGGCGGCGCGGCCCTGGGCCAGGGGCAGCCGCCCAGTCGATTGGGATCGCGCCGGTGCTGGACACGTAGCCGCCGGAGATGTGGCGGCTACGCGCCCGCGCGCTGGACCTAGCGAACCCGCTCGAGCGACAGCGACGTGTCGCGAGTGATGACGAGCGCGATCCGAGAGTCGCGCATCGCTAGAATCCCGTGCAGTTGGTGGTGAAGCTGGTGGCGAGGGGCCCGGTAAAGGTCGACTCGGTATCCTGACACTTCAGATCGATGATGGCGTTGCCGCTGATGCTGGAAAGCGCAAACGGCGGCGGTTGGAAGATCGCCATGCTGCCCTGCCCGAGCTCGACTCCGTCCACGCTGTTGCCCGTGACGGTGCTCGAGATTACGGAGAGGGTGGAGCGCCCGACCAGCAATACGCCGGCCCCGTTGTTGGAATTGACTGTGGCGTTTCGCAGGACGGCTGTCGAAGCGACGAAGAGGCCGATCCCCGACGCCGGGGTGGAAGGCCCCGTTTGGCCTGCCGTCGAGTTGCCGCTGATTGTGTTGGTGGAGGGTAGGCCAAAGCCGGGATCGCCGATATACGCGGTCGACCCATTGAGGGCAATGCCCGGGCCAGCGTTCCCGCTGATCGTATTCCCGCCTGGAAGATCTGCGCGCGCGCCGAAAAGGAGAATCCCGAAACGGCCCACGGGGCTAGCAGGGTTGGTCCCGTTGCCCTTCACTTCGTTGCCAAAGATGAGTCCCAGCGAGTTCTGCGTCACGTGGATGCCGTTCCCGCCGTTGTCGTTGATGACGTTGGGCCCGGGAAGAAAGGTGTTCGTGAACCCGATCTTGCCGTAGCTCGCGCCGAAAATGAACACGCCATTGCGGCCATTTTTCTGGATCTTGCTGTTGGTGATCGTGACGTTGGCCGCGTCGAGGAAGATGCCGTCCACTGGATTCCCGCTCGAAGTACACGCGTCCACGCTACCGCTCGCCCCCTGGGAGAATAGGATGCCGATGCCGCCCACGATGCCGCTGCCGCTGGCAAGGGCGATGCAATTGCGGAGCTGGGCTTGGCTGGCGCCCGTGACGACGATGGCGTTGCGGCCGCCATTCACCATCAGTCCGTCCAGCACGAAGCGATCCGCAGTGACCGCAAGCGTGTCCTTGGTGGAGTCCGGACCTTGGATGGCCGCGCCGGGAGAGCTGGCCTTGAGGGTCACGTCGCTGCGGCTGACGGTGACGTGCTCGAAGCATGTGCCGGTGATCTCGACGGTCAAGGGGCCACCCTGATGCTGGGCGAGGGCATCGGTGATCGTCTTGTTCTTATCGCAGCGGATGGTGACCTTGCTGGAATCGTCGGCGCGGGCAGGGATGGGCAGGACGGTGGCCAACGCAAGCAGCATCGCGACCAAACACAGCACGAGCGATCGGGAACCGTTCATTGGCCTTCTCCGAGGTGAAGGGGCACTGCACGGAGCCCTGCCGCGAGCGGCAGGCCCAGAGCCACAGACAGCAGGCGCGATGTCGGTCCGGGCG
>Ga0306921_10000514_pt1 | contig 34231 bp, 36 predicted proteins | sample sta12Cox44000080_FD_203760 | JGI IMG/M metagenome (GOLD analysis project Ga0306921, IMG submission 203760) | Lab enrichment of tropical soil microbial communities from Luquillo Experimental Forest, Puerto Rico - statoxic.12C.oxic.44.000.080 (v2)... | ecosystem: Environmental > Terrestrial >... | reverse complement strand
CAGATTCACCGCGACCGGCCCGACGCCATGTGCGTCGTGCACCTGCACGCGCCGTACGCCCGCGCGCTGGGGATCGCCGCCAAGGAAATCAGGCCGGTGTTTCTACACGGCTCGTTCCTCTGCACCGGCGTGCCGACCTGGAACAACCCGCGCCTGGTCGTGAACGACGCGCAGGCCGCCGACTTGTCGCACACGCTCGGCCAACATCGCTGCGCGCAGATGCGCGGCCACGGTAGCGTCGTGGTGGGCGCGAGTGCCGAGGAGGCATTTTTCGCGTGCACGTTCCTGGAGGAGAACGCGCAGATCCAGCTTCAGGCCGAGATCATGGGCGGCGCCATTCCCTTGAGTGAGGATGAGGCGCGCGACTGCGCCGAGGGGACGTTCAATCCGCGGCTGTTTCCGCTAGTGTGGACGTACTACGAACGAAAAGTGAAGCTGGACTAGGGTGCGATCATAGATGAGAGCTTTCCATTTCGTGATGATTGCCGCTGCACTTGCCTCCGGTTCATCCGTGATGGCCGGCGACGTTGTGCCTGGGGACACGCTGCGCGCGGCCTATCTCGGCACTAACCCGGCACAGGCGATGCGCGATGCGGCGACCGGCGAAGTCCGCGGAGCGGCCTATGATCTCGCCCGCGAATTGGCGCGCCGCAACAATGTACGGCTCGAATTCAAGCCGATCGCCGGCCCGCCGGCGGTCATCGCGGCGGTCAAGAACGGAGAGGCCGACATCGGCTTTGTCGCCTATGAAGCGACGCGGCTGGGAACGGTGGAGTTCTCCCAGACCTATATGCTGGTGCGGCAGAGCTTTCTCGTGCTCGACGGCTCGCCCATCAAGGCGGTCGCCGATATCGACCGCGCGGGACAAAAGATCGGCGGGACAGTGAACGATTCGATTACGCTTTGCATGAAGCGCATCCTCAAGCAGGCGACGATCGTGGAGCTTGAGAACAATCCGGCCGAATTGAGCAAGGCGCTGACCGCGCGCACCATCGACGCGCTCGGCGCAAACCGCCAGCGGCTCACCACGCTCTCGACCGCGACACCCGGCACGAGGCTGTTGCCGGACGACCTATTCAACGTGCCGCAGAATATCGTCGTGCCGAAGGACCGGCCGGCGGCGCTCGCCGCGGTCAATGCGTTGATCGACGAGGTGCGCGCCTCGGGCTTCTTGCAGAGCGCGATCGAGCGCGGCGGCGCCATCGGTGTTGCGGTCGCGCCGGCTGGCGTGAAAGCTGGATGTCCGGGATGAGCGATGCCCCGCGACAACGTCGGCCTTGATCCCGTCCGCGCCGGACGCGAGTCTCGGCCGCAAAGGAGATCCGGCATGCCCCGAGCGATGATCGCCGCCGCCGCAAGCCTCATCATGCTCGGCGGTCCGCTGGCCGCGCAGGATTGGCCGGCGCGGCCGATCACGCTCGTCGTTCCGTTTGCCGCAGGCGGCGGGGTCGATGTCAGCGCCCGCATCCAGGCGCAGCGCATGGGCGAGCTTCTCGGCCAGCAGATCGTGGTCGAGAACGTCGGCGCAGCGGCCGGCATGGCCGGCGGGCAGCGCGTCGCCAAGGCGGCGCCCGACGGCTATACGCTGCTCATCGGCAACACCGGCACGCACGCCTTCAACCAAAGCCTTTACGAGAAGCCGCTTTACAACGCGGTGACCGAGTTCGAGCCGGTCGGGCTCGTTTCGGAATCGCCGCGCATCATCATCGCCCGCAACGACTTGCCGGCGAACAACCTGCAGGAGCTCATCGCCTACCTGAAGGCCAACGAGAAAACGGCGCAGTTCGGCTCGGCCGGCGTCGGCTCCGGTACGCATCTGCCCTGCGTGCTGTTCAATCTCGCGATCGGCGCCAATGTCACCCACGTTCCCTATCGCGGCGAGGCGCCGGTGATGCAGGACATCATCGGCGGCCGCATCGACTACATGTGCGCCACCATCCAGAGCGGCGCGGCGCAGGCGAAGCAAGGCGCGGTGAAAGGCATGGCGGTGATGGCGGAAAAGCGCGTGGCGATCATTCCTGAGCTGGCGACCACGGGCGAGCAGGGTTTGCCCGGCGTCGAAGCCAGCGTGTGGAACGCTTTCTTCTTCCCCAAGGGAACGCCCGAGCCGATCGTGCGCAAACTCAACAAGGCCATGAGCGACACGCTGGACGATCCGGCCATCCGCAAGCGGCTGGAGGAGCTCGGCCTCGAAGTCGTGCCGCCCGAGCGCCGCACCCCCGAATATCTCGCCAAATATCTGCCGGCGGAGATCGAGCGCTGGGCAAAGGTGGTCCACCGGGCCGGCATCAGCGCGGATTGAAAGTGTGCTGGCGCAGCTTCAATTGAGTGCAATCTTTGCTCATCGAATTACGATGGCCGGCGCCACAGCGTCCCCTCCCCCGCAAGCGAGGGAGGGACAGGGAGGGGGCATGCAACGGATAAACCAGTTCAGGTCACCCCCTCCCCACCCCTCCCCCGCAAGCGGGGGAGGGAGCAGACCGAGTTTGGTGCTGAAGGCGATTGTTGCCGCCGCACTTGCGCTCTTGCTGGCGCCGCTCGGAGCCGCGCGCGCGGACGATTGGCCGAGCCGGCCCATCACCATGATCGTGCCTTACGCCGCGGGCGGGCCGGTCGACACCCTCGGGCGGATCCTCGCGGCGCGCTTGAGCGAAATCCTCGGCCAGCAGGTCGTGGTCGAGAACGCCGCGGGCGCGGGCGGCATGACCGGGGCAAGCCGCGTCGCCAAGAGCACGCCCGACGGCTATACCGTGTTGCTTTCGGGCAGCGCGGTGCTCGCCATCAACCAGACGCTCTATAAGAAACCGCTCTACAACGCGGTGACCGACTTCGAGCACGTCGCGCTGTTTTCCGATTCGGCGCGAGTGCTGATCGCGCGCAAGGATTTTCCGGCGAATACGCTCGCCGAATTCATCGCTTACGCCAAAGCCAATCAAGCCAAGATGCAATACGGCTCCGCCGGGGCGGGCTCGGGCATGCATGTCTGCGCCGTTCTGCTCGACGCCGCCATGGGCACCAAGATCACGCACGTGCCCTATCGCGGCTCGGCGCCGGCGATGCAGGATCTGATCGGCGGGCGCGTCGACTTCGTCGCCGAGCAGATTTCAACCGCGCTGCCGCAAATTCAGTCGGGCACGGTGAAAGCCATCGCCACGCTCGGGCTCGATCGCGCGCCGGGCCTCGAACAACTCGCCACCGCACAGGAGCAGGGGCTGGGCGGCCTCGATTGCGGCAGCTGGGCCTCGCTGTCCTTCCCCAAGGGAACGCCGCGCGAGATCGTGCAGCGCCTCGCCAAAGCAACGAACGAGGCGGTGGAGACGCCGGCGGTGCAAGAGCGGTTCAAGTCGATCGGCGTCACCATCCCGCCGCCCGAGCGCAGAACGCCGGACTATCTGACAAAATTCGTGCCGAGCGAGATCGAGCGATGGGCTGGGCCCATCAAGGCGAGCGGCGCGAGCGAAGAGTAAGGCGCAGTCCTCACCCGCGGTGGCGAAGCACGATGAGCATCGTGTCGTCGTAATGGCGGCGCTCGAGCTCGTCGAAGCCCTCGGGCGCGGCGAAGGGGGTGCTGGCGGATTCCTCGACCACGGCCAGCGCACTTCCGATGAGCCAGCCGCCGGCGCGGGCCGAGACGAGCGCCTGTTCGGCAAGGGAGCGCCCATAGGGCGGATCGAGGAAGGCGAGCGAGAACGGCGGCAGCGGATGCGCGCTGCCGAGCTTGGTCGCATCGCGCCGGAAAATGCGACTCACGCCGCCCAGGCCCAGCGCGGCGACGTTCTCCCGCAGCAGCGCGCGCGCCTCGGCGCCGTCATCGATGAACAGCGCGAAGGACGCGCCGCGCGAGAGCGCCTCGAGCCCGAGCGCGCCGGTACCGGCAAAGAGATCGAGCACGCGCGCGCCGCTGACGGGATCGCCATAGGCGTGAACGAGAATGTTGAACAGCGACTCGCGCAACCGGTCGGCGCTCGGCCGGATCGCCGGCGATTTCGGCGCGGCGAGCGCGCGGCCGCGCAAGCGTCCGCCGACGATGCGCATCAGCGCCGCTCGCGGTGCGCGCGCCGGCGGCCCCGCCCTTTGTCGCCCCGCGCGCGTTGACCGATGCGCTCGGGATCGCCGCGGCGGCGCTTGCGATCCGCGTCGCGTCGGTCCGATTGCGGCGTAGGCGCGCCGCCGTCGCGCGGCAGCGCGCGCTCGCTGATCGGACCGGAAAAGTCCACATCCACCGCGATCTCTTCGCCGAGCTGGTCGCGCAAGGTCCGCGTCTTGACCTCGACGATCGCGCCGACCGGAAGCTCGCCGAGCTGAAACGGGCCGAACGACACCCGGATCAGCCGATTCACCTTCAGGCCCAGATGACCGAGAACATTCTTGACCTCGCGGTTCTTGCCCTCGCGGATCGCGAAGGCGAGCCAGACATTGCTGCCCTGCGCGCGGTCGAGCGTCGCCTCGATCGGGCCATAGCGGATGCCGTCGATGGTGATGCCGACGGTGAGCCGCGCGAGCTGCTCGGGCGTGACGCGGCCATGCGCACGGACGCGGTAACGCCGCAGCCAGCCGGTCGCGGGGAGCTCGAGCACGCGCGCAAGCGAGCCGTCGTTGGTGAGCAGCAACAGACCCTCGGTGTTGATGTCGAGGCGGCCGACGCTGATGAGGCGCGGCAGCCCTTTGGGCAAGGCGCTGAAGATGGTCGGGCGGCCGCCGGGATCGGCGTGGCTCGTCAATAGCCCGCGCGGCTTGTGATAGAGGAAGAGCCGCGTGCGCTCGCGGGAAGGGAGCGGCTGCCCGTCGACGCTGATGCGATCGGCGCGCGTGACGTTGCGCGCGGGCGAGGCGATGACCTCGCCGTTGAGGGCGACGCGTCCGGCCGCGATCCAGGCTTCGGCTTCGCGGCGCGAGCACAGCCCCGCCCGCGCAATCGCTTTGGCGATGCGCTCGCCCGCGGGACCATCCGCTTGCCCGTGCCGGGAATTCATTGTCAGGGCTCGCTGCTCACGTCGCGGCGTGATAGCAGATCGGACATCGGTAATCAGCAGGTTGGGTCGAGCAAAGCGAGACCCAACCTAGGACTTAAAAGGAACATGCCCACGCAAAGCTTCATGGATATCGCGCTCGAAGAGGCCCGCACGGCGGCGCAGGCCGGCGAGGTGCCGATCGGCTGCGTCATTGTCTGCGATGGCGACGTGATCGCGCAGGCCGGCAATCGCACGCTCGCCGATCGCGATCCCACCGCGCATGCGGAGATGGTGGCGATCCGCCGCGCGGCGGAGGCGCTGGGGAGCGAGCGGCTCGTCGACTGCGATCTCTACGTCACGCTCGAACCCTGCACGATGTGCGCGGCGGCGATCTCGTTCGCGCGCATCCGCCGCCTCTATTACGGCGCAGCAGATCCCAAGGGCGGCGCCATCGAAAGCGGCGTGCGCTACTTCTCCGCGCCGACCTGCCTGCATCGGCCGCAGGTCTACGGCGGCATCGGCGAGACGGACGCGGCGGCGTTGTTGCGCAACTTTTTCGCCGTCCGACGCTAGCCCTCCAGCAGCGCCGCCAGTTTTTCCTTGAGCTCCGCTTTGACCGGCTCCGATGCACGCAGGATCGCGCTCGCCTGCAGGAAATCGAGAGCGCGAAAGGCGCCGACATTGGGCCGCACGATGAGGTCGGGCGCACCCTGCTTGACCTTCTCGGCGGTAATGGCGTTGGCCATGACGAGGACGGTGGCGAGCATGCATTCCCAGGGGTTGGGAAGGTCGCGCCGCGCGTCCGTCGGCGCGCCGGAAATATCCACCGCCACCACAACGTCGGCGCGGTCGCGCAGCGCTTCGAACGGCAGCGGATTCGTCGCCCCGCCGTCGATCAGGATCCGGTCGGCGAGAACGACCGGCCGCATCACCGCCGGCAGCGCGATCGAGGCGGCGAGCGCCGGCTTGAGCGCGCCGGAGGAGAAAACCGCCTGCTGCCGCCGATAGAGATCGCTGGCGATGATGATGAGAGGAATTTCCAGCGCGGCGAAATCGTCCGGCACCTCGTCGGGCAAAAACTGCGCGCAGAATTTTTCCGCGTCGACCAGCGTGGCGCTGCCGAAGCCCAGGTTGAACAGGTTGGCGAAGGTGCCGGCGCGGGTTGCGATCAGGCGGCGAAAAACCTCGGCGCGGTCATGCGCCAGCCTAAGGACGAAGCGGCGGATCGCTTTGCCCGATAGTCCTGCCGCGTAGGCCGCCCCGATCAGCGCGCCAATCGACGTGCCGGCGATGGCGGCAGGCCTTTTGCCCATCTCGTCGAGCGCCTCGAGCACGGCGATATGCGCAAGCCCGCGCGCACCGCCGCCGCCGAGCGCAAGGGCGAAGCTCTTCGTCATCGCGCGCCCGCCTCGCGGGCAAATTCCCAGGCCTTGAGCGCGAGCGGGCGCACCAGCGGCGCCATGGCGGCGGCGTTCTCGCTGGTTGCCGTGCCGTCGCGCACCCGGCCGACGATGCCCTGCAGGATCGCCGCGAGGCGGAAGAAGTTGTAGGCGAGATAGACCGGCAGCTGCGGGCGCGGGTCGAGGCCCGTGCGCGCCACATAGACGTCCACATAAGCCGCGCGCGTGGGGACGCCAAGGCGGCCGAGGTCGTGGCCGACGAGCGTGCCGACGCCGGCGCCGGTTTCCGACGGCGGCATGTCCCACTGCATCAGATGATAGGCGAGATCGGCAAGCGGATCGCCGAGCGTCGACAATTCCCAATCGATCACGGCGCGGATTTCCGGCCGCGACGGCGCAAGGATGATGTTGTCGAGGCGATAATCGCCGTGCACGACGCGCACGGGCGCGCTCGGCGGCAGATGCGCCGGCAGCCAGGCGATCAGCCGCTCCATCTCCGTGATGCGCTCGGTTTCGGAGGCTCGGTACTGCTTCGACCAGCGCTCGACCTGGCGCGCGACGTAATTGTCGCCTCGGCCGAAGTCGGAAAGCCCGAGCGCCGCGCGATCGAACGCGTGCAGCCGCGCCAGCGTGGCGTTCATGGCGTCATAGACCGCGGCACGCTCGGCCGGCTCGGCCCCGGGCATGTGCGGCTCCCAGATCACGCGGCCCTCGACGTGAGCCATGACATAGAATGGCGTGCCGGCGATGGCGGGATCGTCGCAATAGACGAGCGGCGCGGCGACCGGGAAGCCTTGGGCATGGAGCGCGCTGATCACGCGGAACTCGCGGTCGACCGCGTGCGCGGAGGGGAGCAGCTTGCCCGGCGGCTTTCGCCGCAGCACGTAGCGGCGCGCGGGTGTCTCCAGAAGATAGGTCGGGTTGGACTGGCCGCCCTTGAATTGCCGCACGGTGAGCGGGGGCGCGAAATCGCGCAGACGCGAGGCGAGAAAAGCCTCGAGCCGCGCCGCATCGATCGCCAGCGCGCCGGCTACCTCTCTTGTGCCGGAAAACGCAGCTTGGCGGTCGATGGGCGGCATGACCCGACACTCACACGACAATATACGAACTGATGACTCGGTTTCGATTCGGTCCTACGCAAAAAACTCGAGCAGCGCCTTTGCGGTGGCCTCGGGCGCCTCCTCGGCGAGATAGTGCCCGCAGTCGATGGCAAAGCCGCGCACATTCGCCGCCCATTCGCGCCAGGTTGCGAGCGGATCCTCGGTCTCGGCCGGGACGCCGCCGGCGGCGCCCCAGATCGCGAGCAAAGGACAGCCGATCTTGCCACCCGCCGCGCGCGTCTCCTCGTCATGCGCGAGGTCGGTGGTGCGGCCGGCGCGGTAATCCTCGCAGGTCGCGTGGATGCGCAGGGGATCATCGAAAAAAGCGTGGTAATGGGCGAGTGCGCGCGGATCGAAGGCAGAAAGATTCTTGATCTTCGTTCCGGCGGCGGCGCGCGTGTCGAAAAAGTAGCGCGGGTCCTTGCCGATCATCGTCTCGGGAAAGGGCGCCGGCAGCGCCAGGAACATCCAGTGCCAGGCGCGCATGGCGAGCCGGGCGTCCATGCGGTGCCACATCGCCCAGGTCGGCACGATGTCGAGCAGCGCGAGCTTGTCGAGCCGTCCGGGATGATCAAGCGCGAGGCGATAGGCGACGCGGCCGCCGCGGTCGTGTCCGGCGAGGCGAAAGCGCACGTGACCGAGCGTCTCCATCGCCTCGATCATGACCTTCGCCATGGCGCGTTTCGTATAGGGCGCGTGCGCGGCATCGGCACGCGGCGCGTCGGACCAGCCGTAGCCCGGCAAATCGGGAATGATCAGGCGGAAACGCGCCGCCAATGCCGGCGCCACGCGGTGCCACATCACGTTGGTCTGCGGATAGCCGTGCAGCAAAAGGAGCGGCGGCCCCTCCCCGCCACTGCGCGCGAAGATGCGCCCCACCGAGGTGTCGAGCCAATGCGAGGCAAAGCCGGGGTAAAGATCGGCGAGATCGGGCATGGATGCACTCGTTCGCAGACGAGCAAGACGATCGAGCGTCGCGCTTGTCGGCTAGGCCTTCGATTTTTCCAATGCTTCCCGTTGCACAGCGCGAAATCCGATGTCGCGGCGGCAGAATCCATCGGGCCAGCGAATGCGGTCGACCGCGCGATAGGCGCGCGCCTGCGCCTCGCCGACGGTTTTGCCGAGCGCGCAGACGTTGAGCACGCGCCCGCCATTGGCAAGGATGCGGCCGCCTTCGGCCTTGGTGCCGGCGTGGAAGATTTCCACGCCTTCGATTTCCGCCGCGGCCTCCAGACCCTCAATGACCGAACCTTTCGCCGTGGCGCCGGGATAGCCCTTGGCCGCCATCACCACGGTCAACGCCGCGTCGGGAAACCAGCGCAGATCGAAATTCTTCAGCATTCCGTCGCAACTGGCGAGCAGCGCGGGCAACAGATCGGACATCAGGCGCAGCATCAGCACCTGACATTCCGGGTCGCCGAAGCGCACATTGTATTCGATTAGCTTCGGCCCCTGCGCCGTGATCATGAGGCCGGCATAGAGCACGCCCTTATAGGGCGCACCGCCGGCCTTCATCGCCCGCACCGTCGGAAGCACGATCTCGTCCGTGGCGCGCCTCGACATGTCGGGCGTCATCACCGGCGCCGGCGAATAGGCGCCCATGCCCCCGGTGTTCGGGCCCTGATCGTTATCGAAGACGCGCTTGTGGTCCTGCGCCGAGGCGAGCGCGATCGCGGTCTCGCCGTCGCACAGCGCGAAGAAGGAGGCTTCCTCGCCAGCCAGGAGTTCCTCTACCACCACTTCCGCGCCGGCCGCGCCCAGTGCGCCGCCGAACATCATGTCGATCGCGGCCTCCGCCTCCGCGATTGTGCCGGCGATGACGACGCCCTTGCCGGCCGCGAGCCCGTCGGCCTTCACCACGATCGGCGCGCCCTGGGCGCGCACATACGCTTTCGCCGGCGCCGCCGCGCTGAAGCGCGCATAGGCGGCGGTGGGAATGTTGTTGGCTTGGCACAGATCCTTGGTGAAGCCCTTGGAGCCTTCGAGCCGCGCCGCGGCGCGCGTGGGACCGAAGGCCTTGATGCCGGCGGCGGTGAGATCGTCGACGATGCCGGCGCAGAGCGGCGCCTCCGGGCCGACCACGACCAGATCGATCTTTTGCGCCTTGCTGAACGCGATCACCGCCGCGTGGTCGGCGATGTCGAGCGCGACCAACTCGCACTCGCGGGCGATGCCCGCATTGCCCGGCGCGCAGATGAGGCGGCCGACGAGCGGGCTCGCCGCGAGCTTCCACGCGAGCGCGTGCTCGCGTCCGCCCGAGCCGAGAAGAAGAATGTTCATGGCTGCGCCGCTGCGTCGGGGGTGTGATTTTCGTCGGCTGGTGTAGCATGGTTCGATTGCATCGCAAGGGATCGCCGCCATAGGTCAGTCGGCGCTAGGACCCCGGACGAAGACACTTTCAGCGCAGAGAGGACTCGCAGCCATGGAGATCAAACCGTTGGGTTCCGTGCCGTCGCGCCGCGGCCCCGCAGAGTCGTTCACCGGCACCGTGTGGCAGGAGCCAATCATCGAAGCGCCGGCGCCGGCGCGCATCCGCGGCGCCTTCGTGCGCTTCGAGCCGAAGGCGCGCACCGCCTGGCACACGCATCCGCTCGGCCAGACCCTGCACGTCGTCTCCGGGGTCGGGCGGGTGGCCTTGTGGGGCGGGCCGGTGCGGGAAATCCGTCCCGGCGACACGGTGTGGATCGCGCCGGGGGAAAAGCACTGGCACGGTGCAAGCCCCGATATCGCCATGGTGCATATCGCGTTGCAGGAGAGTCTCGACGGCAAGCACGTGACCTGGCTCGAGCACGTCACCGACGAGCAGTACAACGCCAAAACCGGCTAGCGGCCGGCCCCGCTGCGCCGGCGAGTTGACGCCGCGCGCATAAGGTGATTCACCCCCTGCCATGAACGAGCCGACGCGCGTCAATATCCCGGAATGGACCGTCTCCGAGCTCTCGGCGGCGCTGCGCAAGACCGTCGAGGATGCCTTCGGCTACGTGCGCGTGCGTGGGGAAATCTCCGGCTTCCGCGGACCGCACTCGTCGGGTCACTGCTATTTCGTGCTCAAGGACGAAGGCGCCAAGATCGAGGCGGTGATCTTTCGGAGCGCGCTCGCGCGCATGCGCATCAAGCCCGAGGAAGGGCTCGAAGTTTTGGTCACCGGGCGGCTCACGACCCGTGCCGGCAAGTCGACCTACCAGATCGTGATCGAGACGCTCGCGCCCGCCGGCGTCGGCGCGCTGATGGCGCTGCTCGAGGAACGCAAGAAGAAGCTCGCCGCCGAGGGCTTGTTCGACGCGGCGCGCAAGCAGCTCTTGCCGTTCTTGCCGGAGCGGATCGGCGTCGTCACCTCGCCGACCGGCGCCGTCATCCGCGACATTTTGCATCGGCTCGGCGACCGCTTCCCGCGCCACGTCATCGTGTGGCCGGTGCGCGTGCAAGGCGACGGCTGCGCCGAGGAGGTCGCCGCCGCCATCATCGGCTTCAACGGACTTCCGCTCGACGGGCCGATGCGCCGGCCCGACCTGCTCATCGTTGCGCGCGGCGGCGGCTCCCTCGAGGATTTGTGGTCGTTCAACGACGAGATCGTGGTGCGCGCGGCGGCGGCGAGCATGATCCCGCTGGTCTCCGCCGTTGGGCACGAGACCGACATGACGCTGATCGACTTCGCCGCCGACGTGCGCGCGCCGACGCCGACCGCGGCCGCCGAACTGGCGGTGCCGGTGCGCGTCGAGCTCGTCGTGCGTGTCGAAGGCCTGGCGCGGCGGTCGCTCGCCTGCTGGCAACGCGGGCAAGAGGCGCGGCGCAGCGAGTTGCGCGCCGCCGCCCGCGCCCTGCCCAGCGCCGAGGACCTGTTGGCGCTGCCGCGCCAACAGCTCGAGCATGCCAGCGCGCGGCTGCCGCGGGCGCTGACCGCCAACGCGCAGATCCATCACGCGCGCTTTGCGCGCGCCGCCGGCCGGCTCGGCCCGCAAATCCTGCGCGCACGCGTCGTGCGCGGGTGCGAACAGGTCGCGGCGCTCGGTGAGCGGGCGAAGCGCGCGGAAACCGTCGGACGGCTGCGCCGGCGGGAGCGGCTGACGGCGACGACCGCGCGGCTCGCCGCCGGCTTGCGCGCGAACGCCGACGCCCATCGCAGCCGCATCGGCCGGCAATGCGAACGCGTCGCCATGCTGTGCGAGCGGGCGCGGCGCGCGGTCGATTCCTCGCTGCGGCAGCGCGCGGGTGCGGTCGAACGTTGCGGCCAATTGCTCAACGCGCTGTCCCATCGCGGCGTGCTCGCGCGCGGTTTCGCGCTGGTGCGCGACGGCGCAGGGCGTCCGCTGCGGAAGGCCGCCGCGGTGAGCGCGGGCATGCGGCTCGATATCGAGTTCTCCGACGGCCATGTCCCGGCCGTGGCGGAAGGCTCGCCCGCCGCGGCCACGGAGCGACCCACGCCTGCGCCGAAGCCGCGCGGCCGCCGCGGCAACGGCAATTCCAGTCAGGGCAACCTGTTCGGCGCGTAACACCGCCGGCCAAGCCGAGCGAACGCGCCAACAATTCCCACCGGGTGGGTTACATGCGCCGCTCGTAGCGACTATGTTGTGGGCTGGCGCCGGAATGAGGGGAGCGACGTTCCGGCAATCCGGCCGCGCTGGAGGCATCAGTGCTCAATCGATCCGATCGTCCGTCCCCGATGGCGGGCGAGGCCGAGCTGAAATATCTCGACGGCGACTTTCGCGTGGTGCGCCCCGGCGCCTTCGTGCGCTGCGCCGTGACCGGCGTGCCGATCCCGCTCGAGGAGCTGAAATATTGGAGCGTCGACCTGCAGGAGCCGTATGTCAGCCCCGAAGCGGTGCTGCAGCGCCACGTCCCCAGCGTCAAACGACGGACAAGCGAGGACAGAGGCCGCTGATCCAGCCTCTGTTCGCTCGTCCCCGCGAAAGCGGGGGCGGAATGAGCGGATGAGAGTCAGGCGGCATGCTCCGCCGTCACCGGGCGAGCGTCTTGCGCGCTTGCGCCACCCTCTCCAGCAGCAGCGATGTGAATCGCGCCTCGTCTTCGAAGACGAGGGCGACAGGCAGCGCCTGGGCGCGGGCGGCGAGCGGTTTCAGCTCCTCCTCGCCGGACAGCCGCATCAGATCTTTTTCTGTCGTCACCAGCACGAGGCCGTCGCGATCGGCCACATCGCACAGGGCCATCGCCTCGGCTCGCGTGTAGCGGTGATGGTCGGCAAAAGCTCGCGTCGCGGCGAGTGCGATGCCGGCGTCAGCGAGCGTCGCGAAAAATTTCTCGGGATCGCCGATGCCGGCAAAAGCGAGCACGCGGCGGCCGGCGAGCCGAGCGATCACGCCTGTCTCCGGCTGCAAGCGCGCTTGGAAGACTGGAATAGTGTGGGCGCGCGCGCTCGCGGCGATGGCCGATGCGCGCACTGAGCTTCCCACCATCACCAACGCGTGGGCGCGTGTGAGCTGCGCGTCGAGCGGCGCCCGTAGCGGACCGGCGGGAATGCCGCGGGCGTTGCCGATGCCGCGCCGAGCGTCCACGACGAGCACGGAAAAATCCTTGACCAGCGACGGATTGTGGAAACCGTCGTCCATGACGATGACGCTCGCGGCATCGGCGAGGCCGGCGCCCTTGACGCGATCGCGCGCCACGATGGTCGGCGCCGTGCGTGCGAGCAAAAGCGGCTCGTCGCCCACATCGCGCGCGTGGTGCCGCGCCGAATCCACCACGAGCGGGCCGCCAAGCGCGCCGCCATAACCGCGGCTGAGGAAGACCGGGCGTTCGCCCGCCGCCGCCAGCATCTGCGCAAGCGCAAGGGCGGTGGGAGTCTTGCCCGCCCCGCCCACGGTAAAATTGCCGACGCAAACGACCGGCACGCCGGCCCGATGGCCGGATCTTGCCAGTCGCGACTGCGCCACCGCGCCATAAACGGTTGCCAACGGCGCGAGCAGAGCGGAAGCGAGCGAGGCCTCGCCCCACCAGAACGCCGGCTCACGCATGGCGCTCGTGCTGTTTGCGACGAAGCTTGGACAGATGCGGTTCGAGCGCGGCAAGCGTGCGTTCGAGCCCGCCGCCGAGCGCGGCAATGCTCGCGCGCCCGGCGGCCACGACCGCGGCGCGCGCGCGCGCGTCCTTGAGCCACGCGCCGGCCCGCCGCGTGAACTCCTCGACATCGTCCACATTTTCGGCGCCGTGCGCCTGGTCGAGGGCGGCGTAGGCTTCGGCAAAATTCCAGACGTTCGGCCCATGCAGAATCGCCGCGCCCAATTTGATCGGCTCGATCGGATTCTGGCCGCCATGGCTCACGAGCGAACCGCCGACGAAGACGATCGGCGCCAGCCGATAGATCAGACCGAGTTCGCCCAACGTATCGGCGACGTAGATGTCGGTATGCACACTCGGCAGTTCCCCGCGCGAGCGCAGTGCCGCCTGGAGATTGGCGGCCTTGGCAAGGTCGAGGATGCCCGCGCCACGCTCGGGGTGACGCGGCGCGATGATCGTGAGCAGCCCGGGGAAAGTGTCGCGCAGCCGCCGGTGCATCTCGATTAACACCGCCTCCTCGCCGGCATGGGTCGAGGCGCCGGCAATGACGGTGCGGTCGCCGATCGCCGAGCGCAACTGCGCCAGCTTGTCGGGATCGGCGGGGGGCTCCGGCACGTCGAACTTGAGATTGCCCGTGGTGACGATGCGCGGCGCCCCGAGCTCGCGGTATCGCTCGGCATGCGCGGTCGATTGCGCGAGGCAGAGATCGAAGCAGCGCAGCAGTGCGCCGATGGTGGCGGGCACGCGCCGCCAGCGGTTGAAGGACCGCTCGGAGACGCGGCCGTTGATCAAGACCAAGGGAATGCCCCGCTCCGCGCTGGTGACGATCAGGTTCGGCCAGAGATCCGATTCGACGAAGAGCGCGAGATCGGGCTGCCAATGATCGAAGAAGCGTTTGACGAAACGCGGCGTGTCGAGAATCACGAACTGATGGATCGCGCCCTTCGGCAGACGTTGTTCGGCGAGATTGGCCGACGTCACGGTGCCCGACGTGCACAAAACGGCGAAACCGTTTTCGGCGACGCGCGCGATCAGCGGGATCACCGAGATAAGCTCGCCGACGCTGGCGCCGTGCACCCACACCAGCGGGCCCGGCGGGCGCGCAATGTCGCTTTCGCCGTAGCGCTCGTTGAGGCGCGCAGGAATCTCTTTTCCCTGCTTCAATCGATGCGACATGAGCGCCGGGGCAAGCGGCGTCGCCGCCGCCGTCAGCAGGCGATAGGCGTGCAGCGTCAGCGGCAAGCCCTCAGCCACGACCGCCGTCCTTCTGCGGCCGATCGGCGAGGGCATAGGCGCGCGCGGTCGCCGCATTGAGCGCGGCCTCGAGCGCGCGCCGCGCGGTTTCGAGCGCCGCGCTGTCGGCATTGGCCGCCACGCGAATGGGCTCGCCGGCAACACCGCCGCCAGGGCCGAACGGAAGGTTGATGGCGGTGCGGTCCCAGTTGTTGAGCTCGAGCCGGCGCCTGGTCGCGATCGCGATCGGATAGATCGGCCGGCCGGATGCGCTCGCAAGCTTGACGACGCCGAGGCCGGCGACCCGCGCAACCTTGGGAATGTCGGCGGTGAGCGCGACGTTGTAGCCCTCCTCAAGCGCGCTCAGCATCTCCTTGAACGCGCTGACGCCGCCTTTGCCGACGAATCCGCCGCCGTGATTCCCAGAACCCCGAATGGCGCCGATACCGAGCCGCTCCGCGGCCACCGCATTGATCTCGCCGTCGCGATGGCGCGAGACCAAGACCTTGGCGCGATGGTGCGCGCGTCGGATGAAAGGCGCGAGGAAATGCTGGCCGTGCCACATGGCGATGATGACCGGCGCGTCGCGCTCGACACGCTCGTAGATGCCTTCCGGCTCGATCGAGAGCCGGGTGGTTTTCCATACCAGACGGAGGTACTCCGCCGCCACGGTCCCGGTGGTCTTCTGGAACGGGCGCGAGCCCACGAGACGCTTGACCCACGACATCGATTGAGCTGCCGAACGTCAGCGCTTCGCCCGGCGATCCGTTTCCGGATCGAGCAGGCGATGCAGATGCACGATGAAGTAGCGCATGTGGGCGTTATCGACGGTTTGCTGCGCTTTCGCTTTCCAAGCAGCATAAGCGGCGGCGTAGTTGGGATAAACACCGACGATATCCAGCTTGCCAAGGTCGCGAAACTCGACGCTGTCCAAGTCGGTGAGTTCGCCGCCGAAGACGAGATGCAGCAACTGTCGCGGCTGACCCTGCACCGGCATCGCTTGCGTCCCTTGATGTCCCCGCTGCGGAACCGTGCCGAAACGGCGCTCGGCCCGCCGTCACAACGCGACGCATCGAGCGTATCGGACGGCGCGGAAACCGCTCGGTCCGATCACGCGAACTCGGAAAGCCGATCGCGAATGAGGTCGAGCAACCGCCCGTGGCGGGCGCGCCCCGCCGCCACCAGCGCGCCGTGGACCGGATCCGGCCGATTGTAGATCAACCTTTCCCCCGTCAAAGTCGTGATCAGGCCGCCGGCTTCGTGCACCAAAAGATCGGCGGCCGCAAGGTCCCAATCGCGGCTGTTCGGGGCGGTGAAGGTACCATCGAGCGCGCCGGTCGCCACGCGCGCAAGCCGCAAGGCGAGCGAGGGAATTCTCGGCACGACGGCGATGCGCGGCTCGATCGCGGCAAGGCTGTCGAGCCGACGCTTGGCGGCGGAAAATTTCGCCGCCGCCAGATGATCGCCGGTGCTAGCGGTTATTGGGCCCCCGTTGAGGGTCGCGCCGCCACCGGCGGTCGCGAGAAACATCTCATCGCTCACCGGCGCGTAAAGCGCGGCAACGATCGGCCGACCAGCCCGCACCAAAGCCGCGGCAATCGACCACTCCGGCAGCCCGGCGAGATAGGCGCGCGTGCCGTCGATCGGGTCGACGACCCACACGTCCTCGCGGCGCAATCGCGCCGGGTCGTCCTCGGTCTCTTCCGACAGCCAGCCGGCGTCACGCAGCGCGATGAGCCGCTCGCGCAACAGCGCATCGACGGCAACATCGGCCTCGCTCACCGGCGAGGAGACGCCTTTGATCCAGCTTGCCGGCTGACGCCGAAAGGTTCGCAGCGCCAGCGCGCCGGCTTCGCGCACGGTCGAGGCGAGACGATCGCGCAAGGCGAGGCGGTCGACGTCATCGGCCGGCAACGGTGAGACCCTCCACGCGCACCGTCGGCGCATTAGTCCCGAAGCGGAACTCCAGATCGTTGGCGGGAGAGAGCGCCTGGAACATGTCGATCAGGTTTCCTGCGATCGTGACTTCGCTCACGGGATAGCTTCGTTTGCCGTTCTCGATCCAGAAACCGGACGCGCCGCGGCTATAGTCGCCGGTGACGTAATTGACGCCGACGCCGATGAGATCGGTGACGTAGAAGCCCTCGGCGATGTCCGCCAGCAAAGCTTCCGGCGTGTCGCCGCCCGCCGCCAGGTGAAGATTGCTCGGTCCCGGCGCCGGCGTCGACGAAACGCCGCGTTGGGCATGACCGGTGGTGACAAATCCGAGCTCGCGCGCGGTGGCGGAATCGAGCAGCCAGGATGCGAGCACGCCGTCGTCCACCAAGGCCATGCGCCTGGTCGCAACACCTTCGGCGTCGAACGGGCGCGAACGCAAGCCGCGCGCGCGGTGCGGGTCATCGATCAGCTGGATGCCCGGCCTGAACAGCCGCTGCCCGAGCTTTTCTTTGAGGAAACTCGTCTTGCGCGCGACCGCGGCGCCGTTGATCGCGCTGGCGAGATGGCTGACGAGAGATCCCGCCACCCGCCGGTCGAATACGACCGGCACGCGCTTGGTCTGCACTTTGCGCGGGTTGAGCCGTTCGACCGCGCGCTCGCCCGCCGTGCGCCCGACCTTGTCCGGCGAGTCGAGATCGGCGCCATGCACCGTGGAGGAATAATCATAATCGCGCTCCATGGCGGTGCCTTGGCCGGCGATGGCGGTCATCGATACGCTCTGGCCCGAACTGAGATAGGCGCCGCGGAAGCCGTCGCTCGTTACCAGCACCATGCCGCCGATGCCGGCGGACGCCGAGGCGCCGGCCGAGGTGGTGACACCGGCGACGCCAAGGCCCGCGCTTTCGGCGCGGCGGGCGCGCGCTTCCAATTCCTCCACCGTCGGAAGATTCGCATCGAGCAGATCGAGGTCGGGAAAGTCGCGCGCCAGCTGCCCACGATCGGCAAGCCCGGCGAACGGATCCTCCGGCGCCGCTTTTGCCATGGCGACGGCGCGTTCCGCGAGCTCTGCGGTATCGGCTTTTATATCGTTCGTCGAAACGACCGCTTGGCGGCGCCCGACAAAGGCGCGCAGCCCCACGTCATCGCCTTCGGAGCGCTCCGATTCCTCGACCGCGCCCTCGCGCACCTCGACCGCAAGCGACACCCCGCGCACGGCGAGCGCGTCGGCGGCATCCGCGCCGGCCCGGCGCGCGGCCGCGACCAGCCGTTCGGCGAGATCGGTCAGCGCGGATTGGTCGAGCAGCGAGGACATGAAGATGATTTACGTTTCGTTTGCAGAGTCGAGGAAACGGCGCAGATGGCGGGGAGCGGCAAGAACTCGTCAAGCATGAGTCGGACTTTGCCGCGGCGAAACGTCGGGTTAACCAGGAACATTAAGCGAATTCGGATCAGTTTGAGTCATATTTGCGGGGACGAGCGGGGAAACGTCATAAGACCGGGACATGCCCGGCAAGGCATCAGCTAAGCTTTGGGGCGTCAAACAACAACCAGTAGGGGCCGAGCCGTGCCAAACGGCTCGGCCCTTCTCCTTCCATGGAAGGCGTCACTGCCGCCGCTCGGGGACCTGGATGAGTTCGGCGAGCTCGTCCTTCGTCAGCGGCGCGGTGATGAACTTGAAATTGACGGCGTCGGCCATCACCTCCTCGATCCCGGAGATCCGATCGGGATCGACCGCGGTTCTTGGCAGGAATGCCTGCAACGCGCGCTTTGCCGTCGCCGGCGATAGCTTGGCGAAGGCGGCGTAGGCCATGAGCCCCTCGGGCGTCGAATAGACCCAGGCGAGCGCGTCACGGTAGCCGCGCATAAAGCGCACGAACACGTCCGGCCGCGCTTTGAGCTCGGTCGCATTGGCGATGATGACGCGGGTCGTCTGCTTGTCGAAGTCCGGCGCGTCAGAGGATTTCATGATCAACCGCGTCTTGCCGGCTTCGAGCTCGGCAACGCCGAACGGCGCGCCGGCCCAACCGACATCGACCTGTCCGCTCATGGTCGCGGTCATGGTGGCGGCGGCATTGCCGGTCGGCACCGGCCGAAAGTCGAGCTTGTAGTGCTTCTGCAGCGCGAGCGCACCGGCGTGGGTGGAGGAGCCGTTGTTGGAATAGGCCACGGTCTTGCCGGCAAGATCCTGCGGGGTCCGAATCGGCGAGTCGGCCGGCACGTACCAGAACACCTGGGAACCACCGGTATAGGAGCCGCCGATGATCCGCACCGGCGCCCCCTTGGCAAAGACGCCGATCGCACCGAGGAAGCCCGAGGCGATGCCAACCTGCGCGCTGTTGGAGATGACCGCCTGCTGGGTCTCGCCGCCGCCATCGGTATAGAAAATGTCGAGTGCGAGGTTGTGCGGTTTGAACAAGCCGGCCTTGTAGCCGACCTCGGTCACGAAGGTTTCGCCGATGCCGCGGCCGCCGACCGCAATCTTGAGCTGATCGTCAGCGCGAGCAGGTTCGACGCAAGCGACGAAGGTTGCGAGCAACGCGACTGCAAATGTGCCACGCCGCACTGGTTCCTCCCGCAGGCTGCAAAGGTCCCGCGGCCTATCCTACAGCCGCACGGGCAAGAGCGCATCGAGGACGAGCCCCGCGAACAGGATCAGCCCGGCATCGCGGTTGGACTTGAACACGACCAGGCAGTTGAGGGGATCGTCGACGTCGAGCCTGACGATCTGCCAGGCGAGGTGCGCGGCAAAGGCGAGTAGCCCGAGCGCGAAGATGAGCCCTGCGCCGGCGCTGAAGCCGGCCCATGCGATCAACACCACTGCAAGCGCGTAGAACAGCGCGAGCATCGGCTTGGTGCGCTCGCGAAAGAGCAGCGCCGTCGATTTGATGCCGATCAGCGCGTCGTCTTCGCGATCCTGGTGGGCGTAAATCGTGTCGTAGCCGATCACCCAGGCTATGGACCCGGCATAGAGCAGCAGCGCGGGGGGATCGAGCCGCGCGAATATCGCCGGCCATCCCATCAGCGCGCCCCAGGAGAAGGCGAGGCCAAGCACGATCTGCGGCCAGTAGGTGATCCGCTTCATGAAAGGATAGATCGCGACGACCGCGAGCGAGGCGAACCCGACATAGATCGTGAAGCGATTGAACTGCAGCAGAACCGCAAGCCCGATGAGCGCTTGCAGCACGAGAAAGGCGGCGGCGGCGGCGACCGACACCTGTCCCGACGGAATCGGGCGCGAACGCGTGCGCTCGACCCGTGCGTCGAGGTCGCGATCGACGATATCGTTCCAGGTGCAGCCCGCCCCGCGCATGGCGAAGGCGCCGATGAAGAAGAGGGTGAGGTGCCAGACATTGACCCCGCGGCCGGCGTGAACTGCGGCGAGGGCGGCGGACCACCAGCACGGCATCAGGAGCAGCCAGGAACCGATTGGCCGGTCGAGGCGCGAGAGCCGCAGGTAGGGACGTAGCCAGGCGGGGGCGAAGCTGTCAACCCAATTCCCGGTCGAATCGGCGACGCGGCCCGCGCCGCCGTTCATTGCCCCAGCGGGCTGCCGGTCAGCGTGTCGAAGGTCGAGGCGCCTTTTTTGCGCGCAGCCGAAGCATCGGGCACCGTGGGCGCGGCGCCGAGCGCGTCGGCCAGGCTCGGGGCGGCCTGGCGGGGCCCCTGGGCTGCCGCGTCGCAAACCTTCTTACCCACCTCTGAAGCCTTGCCGTGTCCCTCTTTGACTTGCTTGAGGACCTCGGGGGGAGCCCCGCAGGTTGCGCCGTTCTCCTGCAAGCCCTTGAGCAGCTTGCCTTCGGAGGCAAGGAAAGCTTTGAAAAGCTTGCACAATTCCTCAGCAGGCGCCTTCTTCTCACCGGCCGCCTGCAGCGCCTTGCCGTGCTTGCCGACCTCGTCGCGAATGGCCAAGAGTTGCTGGCAGGCCGGCGGCGGCTCCTGCGGCGCGCTGAAGGCACCTCCCGGCGTGGACATGCCCGGGCCGGCCGGCGACATCCCCGGCGAGCCGGGCATGCCCGGCATGCCTCCGAATTGCGCCGCGGCCGGCCATAGCGGCATCGCCGCGAGCGCCAACGCCAACGGAAGAGCCCGGATGACCCTCATGATGGTGTGTCTCCCCCGGCCGCCCGATTCGACCCCGCCGATCCCGCAGCCTTGGTATTAGAAGCCCCGTAAATTCGGCGATAACGCGGCAAACCGGCAAGCTTAAGGCTGCGACCAATCCCCACGGGTGGCAAAATCGGCAGGGTTAAAAATCCGTGATTTGCCCGCCTTTTGCTTTCTGGTTTGCTCAAACCGGGCGGATGATTGCCCACAGCCTCTGGCGCCCATGCCCCGCTGCGATTCCCGCACGCCTCGCCTCTATGTCGATGCGGCGCTCCACGAGGGCGCGAGCGTGGCGTTGGAACCCGCGCAGGCGCACTACCTCGGCAACGTGCTGCGGCTAAAAGCCGGAGACGGCGTGCTCCTCTTCAACGGCCGCGACGGCGAATGGCGGGCCACGCTCGCGGAGGCGGGAAAACGCGCGCTTGCGCTGGCGCTCGGCAAGCGCACGCGGCCGCAGACGCAGGCGCTTGACCTGCACTATTTGTTCGCGCCGCTCAAACACGCGCGTCTCGACTACATGGTGCAGAAGGCGGTCGAAATGGGCGCCTCGCGGCTGCAGCCAATCCTTACTCAGCATGCGCAAGTCGCGCGCGTCAATCTCGAGCGTCTGCGCGCCAATGCGATCGAGGCCGCCGAGCAGTGCGGCATCCTCACGCTGCCGGACATCCGCGCGCCGCTGAACCTGCAGCAGATGATCGCCGAATTCGAGTCCGCCCGGCTGCTCGTGTTCTGCGACGAGGAGGCGGAGGTGAAGGATCCGATTGCCGCGCTGGCGCAAGCGCGAAGGCCCAATCAACCGCAGCCGCTTCCGCTCGCGGTGCTCATCGGTCCCGAGGGAGGCTTTGCTGCGGAGGAGCGCGCGGCGCTGCTCAAATTGCCGAATGTCGTGCGGCTGGCGCTGGGACCGCGCTTGCTGCGCGCCGATACCGCCGCGGTCGCCGCCCTGGCGCTCGTGGGGGCGGTGCTCGGGGATTGGCGCTAAGCGTCCTCCGCGCACTCCAGCGAACGCGGGAATCCCGCGCCAAGGCCTGGGTTCCGACAGTGTTTTAAGGCGCGACCCGCGTTAAGCGCGTCCGCGCTTTGGCATCGAATTCACCGCCCAAGCGTGCTAAAGCGCCGCCGCCACAGGCTAAACCGGCTGCGACCGCCATGACGAGTGCACGCGTCATCCCAACGAGCATCGCGCCCGAGGCGCGCGCCGACGCGCTCATCGCCGCGTTCGAACGCGCGGGCTATGCGCGCGTGACACCGGCGATTCTGCAGCCGGCGGAGCCGTTCCTCGACCTCTCCGGCGAGGACATCCGCAAGCGCATGTATCTGACGAGCGACCCGCAGGGGCGCGAGCTCTGCCTGCGTCCCGACCTCACCATCCCGGTCTCGTGCGACTATCTCGCCTCCCCCGCCGCCGGCAAGCCGCGCGGCTTTTGCTATCTCGGTCCGGTATTCCGGCATCGCCCGGACGGAGGCGGGGAATTCCTGCAGGCCGGCATCGAGTCGTTCGGCCGCAAGGACACCGCGGCGGCGGATGCCGAGATGCTGGCGCTCGGGCTCGATGCGACCGCGCATTACGGACTTGCCGCGCCCGAGATCCGCATGGGCGACGTCGGATTGTTTTCCGCCCTGGTTGCGGCGCTCGATCTCGCGCCCGCTTGGAAGCGGCGGCTGATCAAAGATTTCAATCACAAGACGTCGCTGGCGCAGGATCTCGATCGGCTCACCGTCGGCGCCGCGAACGCACGGCCGGAATATCAAGGCGTGCTCGCGGCGCTTGCCGGCGCCGACCCCAAGGGTGCGCACGCGCTGGTCACCGATTTGCTGTCGATCGCGGGGATCACCGCCGTCGGCGGACGTTCGGTGAGCGAAATCGCCGACCATTTTCTCGAGCAGGCGGCGCTGGGTGCGCAGGCCTCGCTGCCGCGCCCCACCCGTGCGCTGATCGAGAAATTCCTCGCTATCGCCGGCGATCCCGCGCAGGCATCGGCCGAACTCGGCGCATTTGCGCGCGAGGCCAGGATCGCGCTCGAACCCGCGCTCGACCTGTTCGAGAGCCGCATCCGCGCGTTCGCCGCCCGCGGCGTCGAGGTCTCCCGCATCCGCTTCTCCACCGCGTTCGGCCGCGGCCTCGATTACTACACCGGCTTCGTGTTCGAGCTGCACGACCCGCGCGCACACGCGAACGGTCCGCTGGTGGCGGGCGGCCGCTACGACGAATTGTTGACGCGGCTCGGCAGCCCCCGTGCGATTTCGGCGGTTGGATTTGCGGTTTGGATCGAGCGGCTGGCGGCGTTGCGGGGCGCGCCATGAGCGCGCCATTCGTGATCGCGGTGCCGGCGAAGGGCCGCCTGCAGGCGAATGCGGAAGCCTTCTTCGCGCGCGCGGGGCTCGAGCTCGTCAAGCCGCGCGGAGCGCGCGATTACCGCGGCACCATCGCCGATCTGCCCGGCATCGAGGTGGCCTATCTCTCCGCCGCCGAGATCGTCGATCTGCTGGCGCAGGGGGCCGTGCATCTCGGCATCACCGGCGAAGATTTGGTGCGCGAAAAAATACCCGACGCCGACCGCCGCGTGGTGCTGGTCGAGGGCTTGGGCTTCGGCCACGCCAACGTGGCGGTCGCGGTGCCGCAGGCGTGGATCGACGTGCACAGCATGGCCGATCTCGACGATGTCGCCATCGCGTTTCGGCTCAAGCACGAGCGCAAGATGCGCCTTGCGACCAAATACGTGAATCTCACGCGCGAGTTCTTTTCCCAGCACGGCGTGACCGACTACCGCATCGTGGAAAGCTCGGGCGCGACCGAGGCGGCGCCGGCGGCCGGCACCGCCGAGCTCATCGTCGACATCACGACCACCGGCGCGACGCTCGCCGCCAATGGCCTCAAGGTGATCGATGACGGGGTGATCCTGCGCTCGCAGGCGAATTTGGTGGCGGCGCGGGCGGCCAAATGGGGCGCGGCCGAGCGGGCCGCCGCGCGCGCGATGCTCGATCGCATCGCCGCGCAGGCGCGCGCGCAGACATTCCGCGAGGTGCGCACCCGCTTTCCGCGCTGCGACGATGCGCTGCTCGCCGAGGCCAAGCGGCGTTTCGGCGTCGAGACCCCGTTCGGCGGGCCGACCTCCTCCGGCATGCTCACGCTGCATTGCCCGCCCAAGCACGTGCACGAGCTCGCGATCTTGCTGCGGGAAAAGGGCGCCGAGACCGTCGTGGTCGCGGATCTCGGCTACGTCTTCTCCAGCGCCGACCCGCTCTACGCCAAGCTCGAGGCAGGGCTTGGCCTATCGAAATGATGGCGGCGCGTGGCATCTTCCAACGCGCTATGCGCGGGCATGACGAGTTGAATACTTACTCTCCCTTGATATTCGCGGCTTTGATGACCGGCCACCACTTCTCGATTTCGGCCTGGTGATACGCGAACAGCGCCTGCGGCGTCTGTTGCTCGCGCACGGGAATTTCCTGCCCGAGTTGCGCGAGGCGGCCACGCACGCCGGCATCGGCCAAAGTCTCGACCACCGCCGCGTTGAGCTTGGCGATGATCTCCTTGGGCGTGCCCTTCGGCATCCATAGCCCGTGCCAGATGGCGATGTGCAGTCCCGGCACACCGACCTCGTCGACGGTGGGAATGTCGGGCGCGGCGGGCAGCCGAACCTTGTCGGTCACGGCGTAGGCCTTGATGGTGCCGGCGCGCACCTGCGGCAGCGAATTGGCCGCCTGATCGATCATCAAATCGACTTGGCCGGCGACCAAATCCTGCATCGCCGGACCGGCACCGCGATACGGCACGAACTGAAATCGCGCCCCGGTGATACTCTGGAAATAGACGCCGCTGATGTGCGAGGCGCTGCCGTGGCCGGCGGTGCCCTGCGTCGCGGTTGCGGAATTCGCTTTCAACCACGCGACGAGCCCTTGCAGATCCTGCGCCGGCACCGCTTTCTTGGCGACGATCAATTGCGGATTGGTGGCGATCATCGCCACCGGCTCGAAGTCCTTCAGCGCGTCGTATGGCAGCGCGTAGATCGCGGGATTGACGACGTGAGTGCCCCAATGGCCGATGCAGATGGTGTAGCCGTCCGACGCCGAGCGCGCGACCTTGCCGACGCCAATGGTGCCGGCAGCGCCGGTCACGTTCTCCACCACGATGATCTGACCGAGCGATGCACGCATGCGCTCGGCCATGATGCGCGCAATCGTGTCGGTCGGGCCGCCCGCCGCATACGGCACCACCATGGTGATCGGCCGGGACGGATAACTCTGCGCAGCAGCGTCCCTCGCGCCTGCCAACGCGGCAATCAACAGGATGGCGCAGCGCAGCTTGTGCATGGGATTCCTCCGTTGGTCGGGCGCGGCAGAAGTTCAAGCTATCATAACGCGGCGAAGTCGATCGGCCGCGAGCGATCGAGCCTGCGCTCGCTCGGCGGCAGCGGATATTTCAGCCCGGTGGCGCAATTGAAAAGCAGCGCCCGCTCGTCACGGCGGATGCGCCCGTCGGCAAGCGCTGCTTTGAGCGCGGCATAAGTCGCGGCACCTTCCGGACAGAGCAATAGCCCTTCGGCGCGCGCGACTTCGTCGACCGCCGCGACAATCGCATCGTCGGTTACCGCGATAGCGAAGCCGCCGCTCTCGCGCACCGCACGCAAAATGAGAAAATCGCCGATCGCCTGCGGCACGCGGATGCCCGCCGCGATGGTTTGTGCGTCCTCCCAGCGCGCCGCATGCTCCTGACCCGCCTCGTAGGCGCGCACCATGGGTGCGCAACCCGCCGCCTGCACCGCCACCATGCGCGGCCGCTTGCGGCCGATGAAGCCGATCGTCTCGAGCTCGGCGAACGCCTTCCACATGCCGATGAGCCCGGTGCCGCCGCCGGTGGGATAGAGGATCACGTCCGGCAGCTCCCAGCCGAGCTGCTCGGCGAGCTCAAGCCCCATCGTCTTCTTGCCTTCGATCCGATAGGGCTCCTTCAAGGTCGAGGTATCGAACCAGCCGACCTTCGCCGCGCCCTCGGCGACGAGCTTGCCGCAATCGTCGATCAGCCCGTTCACGCGATAGACGCTTGCCCCCTGCAGCGCGATCTCGCGCACGTTCACCTCCGGCGTGTCGGCGGGACAGAACACCGTGGTCTTGATGCCGGCGCGGCTGGCATAGGCGGAGAGCGCCGCGCCGGCGTTGCCGTTGGTGGGCATGGCCATATGCGCGACGCCGAGCGCCTTTGCCATCGACACCGCCATCGCGAGACCGCGCGCCTTGAACGAGCCGGTCGGCAGGCGGCTTTCGTCCTTGACCAGAATCTCGCCCGCGCCGACCCGCTGGGCGAGCCCCGGCAAGGTCATGATTGGCGTGATCGGCTCGCCGAGGCTGACGATATCGCGCGTGCGACGCACCGGCAGCAGCTCGCGATAGCGCCACAGATCGCGCGGCCGCCGTGCCAGCGCCTCCTTGCTCAAGGCCTTTTTGACGGCGTCGAGATCGTAACGCACCAAGAGCGGCTTGCCCGCGCGCGAAAGATTGTGCAGCTCGTCCGCCGCGTAACGCTCGCCGGTGGCCGAACATTCGAGATGGGTGACGAAGGTGGGTCGTTCCACGGTCAGGTTGTCGTCGTCGCGCATATGCCGCCTCCGAGGCCCGCGCTCGTCTCAGGCGCCGCGCGCAACGGCGGCGGCCGCGCACTTTTCCGCTCGCGTCATTCCACCGACCGTTCCGGCCGCCCCGGGCGCGACCTGAATACGACGAAATGGGAAAGCGAGAAATTGACCACGAAGCTCGCTGCGATCGCCAAGAGCTTCGCCGCCGGAACCGGCAGCCAAAGCGACGCCAGCACCAGCACCGCCGTGTTGGTAATGACGCCCGCGATGCCGGAGGCAACGAAGGCGCCATAAGCGCGCCAGCGCAGCTGCCTGCCGGATTCGGCGGCGAAGGTGAAGTAGCAATTCATCACGTAGGAACCGGAGACTGCGACCAGCCAGGCGAGCACGTTGGCTGGGATCAACGGCAGGCCGAGAAGGTAGTAACCGGCAAGGAAGACGCCGTAGTCGACGACGGTATTGACCACGCCGACGAGAGCGAAACTCGCCGCCTTGAGCGTGACCGCGCGTTCCCGCCAAGCCTGTGCAAGGCGGCGTTGGAAATGCTCGAGCGGCGCGGAGAGCCTCATGGCGGGCTCCCGCTTAGCACGTCCCGACCGCCACGCCGAGGCTGTCTCGCCAGGTCGCAACCCAGCTGCGCGACAGCGGCTCGTGCTTGGGCTATAACCGTTCCGCAACGGGACAAGGGCTATAAAGGCGGTCGATGGCGCCAGATGCGATAGGACGAGTCGGCAGCCCAGCCGCGCGCTCGCGCGGCTGGGCGGATGCCGGCCTTTCCATCGTGGTTCCCTTGTTCAACGAGGCAAGCAATCTCGTCACGCTGCACGGGCGCATCGTCGAGGTCGCGCATGCGCTGAAGGCCGGCCGCGGGCTTGCCACCGAGGTGGTCTATGTCGACGACGGCAGCCGCGACGCGACGCTCGCCGCCGCGCGCGAGCTTCCGGCCGACGGCCTCGATATCCAGGTCATCTCGCTCTCGCGCAATTTCGGCAAGGAGGCGGCGCTGCTCGCCGGGCTCGATCATGCCCGCCTCGGCGCTGTCCTGTTCATGGATGGTGACGGACAACACCCGCCGGCGCTGATGGAAAGGCTCGTCGGCTATTGGCTCGACGACGGCTACGACGTGGTCTACACGGCCAAGGCGCACCGCGCGAACGAGCCGTGGCCGCGCCGCTTCGGCGTCAAGGCGTTCTATGCGCTGATCAATTGGGGCGCGCGGCAGAAAATCCCCGCCGACGCGGGCGACTTCCGTCTGCTGTCGCCGCGCGCGGCCGCGGCGCTCAAGCAGCTCCCCGAGCGCAACCGATTTTTCAAGGGGCTCGCGAGCTGGATCGGGTTCCGCCAGATCCGCGTCGACTACGAACCAGCCCAGCGCATCCACGGGCGCACGACCTGGAATCTTTATTCGCTGATCGGACTCTCGATCGAAGGCCTCACCTCGTTCTCGGTCGCGCCGCTGCGGCTGGCGAGCCTGCTCGGACTGCTGCTTGCAACCGCGGCTTTTATTTTCGGCGTGCAAATCCTGATCGAGACGGTCGTGTTCGGAGAGTCGGTGCCGGGCTATCCCTCGGTGGTCGTGGGATTGATGGTGCTCGGCGGCGTGCAACTCATCATGATCGGGATCATGGGCGAATATATCGGCAAGATCCTCTCCGAGATCAAAGCACGGCCGGTCTATTTCGTGGCCGAGCACACGCTCAAGACGGCGGAGAGCGCAGACGCCGCCGGCGATTCGTCGGCGCGCTCGGCGGCGGAATGAGCGGAGGCAAACGCCGCATCTGGCTCTGCGCCGACGACTACGGCATTTCGGCCGCGGTCAATACCGCCATCCGCGATCTCGTGGTGCGCGGACGTCTCAACGCGACCTCCGCGCTGGTGGCGGCGCCGAGCTTTCATCGTGCGGAAGCAACTGCGCTCGATGCGCTCAATTCGGCCGCGCCGCGCGTGGCGATCGGCCTGCACCTTACATTCACCGCGCCGTTTCGCCCCTTGAGCAAGGGATTTGCGCCGCTGCGCGAAGGCGCGTTTCCGCCGCTCGCGACGACCGCGCGCCTCGCCCTCACCTACCGGTTCGACGCGACGGCGCTCGTCGCAGAGATTGCCGCCCAGATGCAAAGATTTCTCGACACGTTCGGCCGCACCCCCGATTTCGTCGACGGCCACCACCACGTGCATCTGTTCCCGCAGATCAGCGACGCCATGCTCGAGGTGGTGCCGCGCACCGCCCCCAATGCGTGGCTGCGCCAATGCGGACGGGTGATACCGCTGACGCAGAGATTTGCCGACCCCAAGGGACTACTGCTCGACCTTTTGAGCTACCGGTTCCGACGCCGGGCCGCGGGGGTGGGGTTGCGCACCAATCCGGCCTTCGCGGGAACTTACGAATTCGACGAGGGAGCGAATTTCGAGGCGCTGTTCCCGCGCTTCCTCGATGACCTGCCCGACGGCAGCGTGGTCATGTGTCATCCCGGCTTCGTCGACGCCGAATTGCAGCGGCTCGATCCGCTGACGACGCTCCGGGAGAAGGAATATGCCTTTCTTATCAGCGATGCTTTTCCGGATATGCTCGCCAGCTATGACGTGGCGCTGGCGTAAGTCGTTGCGCTGCTTCGCCGCCTAGGCAACGGAACTGGATGGGCTAGACTTTTGTCGCATCCGCCGGTCATTCCGGTTGCACGAGCATTGCCTACATGAATGGCGTCGCCACAGAGCAAGGAGACGGCCCATGACCCCGGAGGAACGCAATCTCGTTATCGAACTGTTCGATCGCCTGGCGACGCTTGAGGACGCGCAACGCGATCTCGAGGCGGAACGCCTGATCAAGGATGGCTTGCGCCAAGCCCCCAACGCCGCTTACGCGCTGGTGCAGACCGTGCTGGTGCAGGACGAAGCGCTCAAGCGGGCGGATGCGCGCATCCGCGAGCTCGAGGGCGCAGCCGGGGGTGACGCGGAGCCGCGCGATACCAGCTTTCTCGGTGGCATGCGCGAGCGTCTGTTCGGAAAATCCGAGGGGCGCGGCTCGGTGCCATCGGTACGGCCGGCCGACGCAGCCTCTCCAGGTTCCATGTCGCCCGCGTGGCATACGGGAGCACAAGCGCCGCAGCCGATGCCCGCCGCCGGGGCGGCGCCGGGAACTCCCGGTGGCTCGTTTCTCGGCACAGCAGCCTCGGCCGCGGCCGGCGTGATCGGCGGCTCGCTGCTCATGAGCGGCATTCGCTCGCTGATGGGTCACCCCCAAGGCGCGCAGGCGGCCGTCGATCCGACATCGGGCGCGAGCGGATCTTCACCGTGGGGCGGCGGCGGGGGCGAACTCTCCCGCGACGCCGGACTCGGAGATATCGGGCGAGCATCATCCTCCGGCGGCGACAGCGCCGACCGCAGGCATGGCGCGCTCGACGACGGCGGCGACGACGAAGCCGATCAAGACCCCGATGACTTTGATGACGGCGACCTCGGCTTCGACGACGGCGGCGACGACGACGTGTAAGCGCAGCCGCGCGACGGACTACTTCTAAGGCACGCGCGATCCCGCTTTGTCGGCAAGCGACTTCGGCCGGCGTACGGCGGCGAATGCGATGAACGATATCGCCGCAAAAGCGGCGACGACGGCGAGCACCATCGGGTCGGACGCGCGCTCCGCCACGACGGCGAGCACGAGCGGGGCGATCGCCTGTATCACCAAGTAGGGCCCGCCGATGCGGCCCACGAGATGGCCATAGCCGGCCGGACCGAACAGCGCGAGCGGCACCGCGCCGCGCGCAATGGTGAGCAGCCCGTTCGCCATTCCGAACATCACCGCGAAGCATGCGGCGGCCGCGACGCTGATCCCGATCAGCGCCAGCAACGCGAACGCCGCGAGCAGCATTGCGACCGCGAAACGGGCGATGTGCAGCGGATGGACGCCGCGCGCGAATAGGAGCTCGCAAATGCGCGCCACGACCTGCGCCGGGCCGAACAGCGCGCCGATCGCCACGACGGTCGCCGCATCGATGCCGGCGCGGCCGAAGATGGCGAGCAGATGCGCCGACAGACCCGACGGCACGAAGGCGTAGGCGGCGAATGCCGCCGCCACCAGCAGGAAGGGCCAACCGGTCGGCGGCAGGACGACGCTGGGCGCTTGCGCGGATTGTTCGGGCCGCACCGCCGCAGCGTCGGCGCGGCTGCGCGGCAAGGCGAAGGCGTGCAGCGGCGCCGCCACCACAGCCAGCACCGCGGCATAGACGAGATAGGTGCCCCGCCATCCGACCGCTTCCAGCAGAAGGTGGGTCACCGGCCAGCTCACGGTCGAAGCGAACCCGCCGGCAAGCGTGAGCACGGTGATCGGGCGCCTTGCCGCCCCGCCAAAGATGCGACCGAGCGTGGCGAAGGCCGGATCGTAGAGCGTTGCAGCGGTGGCGACGCCGAGCAGCATCCAGACCGCGAGATACGCGGCAGGATGATCGGCATAGACGATCAGGACGAGACCGAGCGCCGCCAGGAGCGATCCGACCGACATGACCCGATGTCCACCATGGCGGTCAATCAAGCGGCCGACGCGCGGCGACACCAAACCTGCGGTGAGCAGCGCGAGCGAAAAGCCGCCCATGGCAAAGCTCATCGACCAGCCGCGCTCGTGCGCGATCAGCGGCACGGTCAAGACCGGCGGATAGAAGAGCGTGCCCCAGGCCAAAATCTCGGTGACGCCGAGCACGAGCACGGCGCGCCAGGGGCCGGCGATCACATCGCGCAGAGTGGGCATGGCGGGACACGGCGGGCGATAACGCTCAAGCCTAGCACGAGCCGCGCCGAAGCAATCTAGCCGATGCGCTTGACCATGGACGTTGCCGTCGCCGGACATAGCGCGGCGAATTGCCGGCTTGCGCGCACCGCTTCCGGCACTGCGCTGCGCGCGCAAGCGGCATAGCCGAGCCGCTCGAAGAATTTCATCTCCGAGGTGGTCAGCAGATAGACCGACCGACACTTGAGCGCGCGTGCTTCGGTCTCGAGCATCGCCACCATCGCCGCGCCCATGCCGACCTGACGCACGGGCGGCAGCGTCACCAACGAACGCAGCAGCGCATCGCTGCCGAAAAGCTCAAGCCCGCCGAAACCGACTGGGGTGCCCTCGACGGCCTCGAAGCGCCAGACCAAGACGTGCGGATCGTCGACGTCGTCGGCCGGCAATTTCGCCTTGACGAGCGCAGCCTTGAAGCCCTCGCGCTCCCACGCCGCCAGCGGCGTGGCGATGAGGCGGGGCGTCATGCCCGCAGCTCAGTGTGCCGCGGACGCAGGCGAGCACCTCGTGAGCGGGCCGAGTCGTACAGCGGTTGCTTGATCAGCCTTGGAGCAGCGGCCACGGCCGCGATCAGCGCGAGGTCGCAGCGTTCGCCTGCGCCGCGCGCGGCGCGCACCGCACGAAAATGCCGGTGCCGTAACGCCCATCGACCTCGGGGTCCACGTATTTGAGGATCATCACGCGACCGTCGAAGGAGAGGATCTCTCGATCATCCTTCCCCGGCGTGCGTCCGGCAGGACCGATATAGTCCTTGCCGGTCGAGCTGCCCTTGAGGCGTAGCTCCTGCAACTGGCTGGAATCGGCGAGATACATCATGACCCCGCCGTTTGTGCCCTGGCCGATCACGTAGGGCTGCTTGCACTGGCCGCGGGCATTGGCCTCGGTGCGCGCGCGATCCTCCGGCTTGTGGTAGGCGGCGTATCCCCAGCGGCCGACAATCTCGGTCGGTCGCACATGGGCCGGGATTTCCGGTTCCGGCGGCCCGGACGCCTCGATCTGTGGGGATGGCGTCGTGCTGCAGCCCGAGGCTGCCAGCGCCGACAACGCGATGACCGACCAACCAAAACTGCGAGTCCGCATCGAAGATCTTCCCTTACCCCTGTCTGCCGCGTTGGCCGAGTCGCAATCGCTCAAAATGCTTCTATCGGCCGCACGGTTAACGAAATGGCACCGCTCCCCGGCGGAACTTGGCAAAGCCCGGTCCCAGCGAATTTTGGTGTCAAGGTACGGCCCTCCCAAGGCAGATGTGAGGCAGCCTTGGTTCCCTCCCTAGCCCTTGCGCGGGTCCCGCAGCGGCGGATCGCGCTTGATGTTGAGGCGTTTTGCCGCCTTGGCGTCGAAGTCGGCGTCGGCGCGAAAGCCGCCGGCATGAATGCCGTCGATGGCACAGAGGTCGTCGATCTCGTTCACATCGCCGGTGACGCCCAGCGCGCCGACGATCTCGCCGGTCGCGTCGCGGATGAGCTGACCTCCGGCTTCCAGGAACAGCGGGCCATCAGCCAGTTCGGCGAGCGACTGCATGAAGGCCGGCTTCTCTTTGGCCTTCTGCAGCACCTGCCGCGAAGATCGATTGAGGGTGAGCGCCGCGAAGGCTTTCCCGTAGGCGATCTCGAAGCGCATGAGCGCGGCGCCATCCTGTTTCTGGAACGCCTTCACCCGTCCGCCGGCATCGAGCACGATAGCGGCCAAGGCATGGGCTTTGTGCTTCCTCGCCGAGGCAAAGGTCCCGGTGATGATCTTGTTCGCTTCGGCGAGCGAGATCGCGCGCATGCAGTTACGCCCTCCCGGCGGCGGCTGCGCTGACATAGCCCGCCGGAGGGGGAATGGCGACGCGAAAGCGCCGGCGGGGAGAGCTCCCGGCGCCGCGTAAACGTGTCCTTCCTTGACAGTCCTAGCCTGAATCCCTATGTGTCCCGGCGCTTGGCACTCTCTGAGGGGGAGTGCTATTCGCCCCAGAATCCGCCTGATTTCTCAGGCACTTAACTCCAGCGCCCGCGAGGAGAGTATGGCCAAAACCAAGTTCCGCCCCCTGCACGACCGCGTGGTCGTGAGACGCATCGATGCCGAGGAGAAATCCAAGGGCGGCATCATCATTCCCGATACCGCCAAGGAGAAGCCCTCGCAGGGTGAGGTCATCGCCGTGGGTCCCGGCGGCCGCGACGAGACCGGCAAGATCATCAAACCCGACGTCAAGGCCGGCGACCGCGTGCTGTTCGGCAAATGGTCCGGCACCGAGGTCAAGCTCGATGGCGAAGAGCTCCTGATCATGAAGGAGTCCGACATCATGGGCGTGATCGCGTGACGGCGAACCTCGTGCTGAGGAGCGGGCGAAGCCCGCGTCTCGAAGGGCGAGGGCATGGATGGTCTCATCCTTCGCGACGCGCCGTTCCGGCGCTCCTCAGGATCGGGACTCAATGACACATCAGACACGAATGGAGTGAGTTGAAATGGCTGCGAAAGACGTCCGCTTTTCCGGCGATGCGCGTGACAAGATGTTGCGCGGCGTCGATACCTTGGCCAATGCCGTGAAGGTGACGCTCGGTCCCAAGGGCCGCAACGTCGTGCTCGACAAGAGCTTCGGCGCGCCCCGCATCACCAAAGACGGCGTGACCGTCGCCAAGGAAATCGAGCTCGAGGACAAGTTCGAGAATATGGGCGCGCAGATGGTGCGCGAGGTCGCCCAGAAGACCAACGACCTGGCCGGCGACGGCACCACGACCGCCACCGTGCTCGCGCAAGCGATCGTCAAGGAGGGCGCCAAATCGGTGGCCGCCGGCATGAACCCGATGGACCTCAAGCGCGGCATCGACATCGCGGTCAACGCGGTGGTGAAGGACATCGAGAAGCGCGCGAAAAAGGTCGGCTCCTCCGCCGAGGTGGCGCAGGTCGGCACGCTCGCGGCCAACGGCGACACCAAGGTCGGCAAGATGATCGCCGAAGCCATGCAGAAAGTCGGCAACGAAGGCGTGATCACGGTCGAGGAAGCCAAGGCGCTCGACACCGAGGTCGAGATCGTCGAAGGCATGCAGTTCGACCGCGGCTATCTCTCGCCCTACTTCATCACCAATGCCGAGAAGATGGTGGCCGAACTGGAGGACGCATTCGTCCTCCTGCACGAGAAAAAGCTCTCCGGGCTGCAGGCGAT
>Ga0306921_10000512_pt1 | contig 34336 bp, 31 predicted proteins | sample sta12Cox44000080_FD_203760 | JGI IMG/M metagenome (GOLD analysis project Ga0306921, IMG submission 203760) | Lab enrichment of tropical soil microbial communities from Luquillo Experimental Forest, Puerto Rico - statoxic.12C.oxic.44.000.080 (v2)... | ecosystem: Environmental > Terrestrial >... | reverse complement strand
AGATCTCGGAAGTTCGCGCTAGGTTCGGGCCTCGGGACGATGCCGGTGCCGCAATATCCATCGCGACGCCAGATAGCTCAGCACGACAAACGCCGCCAGTCCCGCGGCTGCGGTTAGTTTGTTGCGCTCCAAAATCGGCAGCGCGTCCCGGCCATACTTCACCGCTAGATATCCGACGCCGAAATAGCGAATCAGTCGCGCCAGCGCAATGGCTGAGGAGAAACTCCACAGCGGCACCTCAAACACTCCGGAAGCGAAGACAAACACCTTGAACGGCGTCGGCGGGGGCAGCAGCGCGGCAACCAGCATTCCGCCAAACCCGTTTTCTTCCACCCAGCGCCGAATCGCCAGCGCCCGGTCGCCAGCCCTCTTGTGAAAAAAGGCTTCCCCGCCCTTCCGAGCGATAAAGTACAACAGCACGCACCCCAGCACCGAACCCGACGCCGCCATCAATGCATATAGCGCCATTCGCGCCGGATGCGCGATCGATAGCTCGATCAGCAGCAGGTCGTTGATCACCGGAAACGTCAGCACCGACGAGTCCAAAAATGAAATCAGAAACAATCCGGGTGCGCCGAGCGCACCCGCAAAAGCCACAATCTTCTGTTTCCACGCACTCAGCTTCCCGTCCAAGCGTTTTCTCTCCGCTCACGATTTTGTCTGTCTCTGTCTCCGTGCTGTCTGGCAATTCCGCGCTTTTTAGCCTTGGACAGCGAGCCGGCGTCGTCCTCAAAACAATGTCTCTAGCGCCTCCACAATCACATCCCACACCCGATGCAACTCGTCCGGTGAGATCACATAGGGCGGCAGCACGTACACCACATTCCCCAGCGGCCGCAGCAGCACGCCGCGCTCCAGGAAAAACTGGTAAAGCTTCGGCCGCATCGCCGACAAATAGCCGGCATCCTCGGTTTGCAACTCGATCGCAGCGATGGTCCCAATCTGCCGCGCCTCGCCTACGACGGCAAACCTACGCAACTGCTCGAGCCGCTCGGCATGAATCTTGGCAATGCTCGCAATCCGCTCGAACACCGGCTCGTCTTCGAAAATCCGCAAGCTCGCATTGGCCGCCGCGCACGCCAAGGCATTCCCGGTGTAGGAATGCCCGTGATAGAACGTGTGCAGGCGATTCTCGCTATGAAACGCCGTTTGCACTCGACCGCTCGACAGCGTTGCGCCCATGGGCAGGAATCCGCCGGTAATTCCCTTCGACAAACACAGCAGGTCCGGCGCCACGCCGGCTAAATCGCAAGCAAACATCTTTCCGGTGCGTCCGAAGCCTGTCAGCACCTCATCCGCAATCAACAGCACATCGTGCTGCGTCGAGAGAGCCCGCAGGTTCTGCAGAAATTCTACGGGATGTACGATCATCCCGCCCGCGGCCTGCAGCAGCGGCTCCACAATGACCGCGGCAATCCGGTCGCCGCGTTCCTTTAGCAGTGTTTCGAATTTCTGCAAACACTCGATATGGCATGTTTTCCGCTGCAGCCCCACCGGACAGCCATAGCAATACGCCGCATGCACGCGATGTACCGGGTAGCGCATGGTTCGAAAGGGATCGGTGAATGGCGAATCGTCGCTCACCGACATGGCCCCTGCCGTGTCGCCGTGGTAGCCATGCTCCAAAGCGACAATTTCGCATTTCTTCGCGCGCCCGCGGTTGCTGAAGTGCTGCACCGCCAGCTTCAGCGCGACTTCGACCGCGGTCGAGCCGTCATCGGAGAAAAACAAGTGCGTCAGCTGCGGCGCCACCCACTTGCGCAGTCCCGCCGCCAACTTCTCCGCCGGTTCATGCGTGAAGCCCGCCAGAATGACGTGCTCCATCTTGCGCGCCTGCTCGGCAATTGCCGCCGCAATCCGGGGATTCGCATGCCCGTGCAGGTTTACCCACCACGAGGACACCGCGTCGATGATCCTTCGCCCGTCCCGAGCGTAGAGCCAGACGCCTTCCGCGCGCTCGATTTCAATCGGCGCCGGATCCAGCGCGCTATTCGTAAACGGATGCCAGATTGTAAGAGGGTTCATGCGGATTTCATGAGGTTTGCATGTAGCGCTTGCCGCAGGCAAGCTTCCGTCAGGCTCTGCAACATTACCAGCCACCCTTGGTCACTGTCTTCTACTGCGAAAACGCCGACCGGTCAAAGTGATTCATGAACACCTGCATCAGCGCCGTGCGATGCAAATTGGGCAGCCGCGGAATTTCGCCAATCACCCGCACATGCCCGAAACGCTCGACCGTCTCCCGGTTCTCCCTATTCTGGTCGCCGATGAGGACCACGCCGTGTACCGGCAACTCCGCCGCGTGCATAGCTGCCAGCGTCAAAAGCGTGTGGTTGATTGTACCGAGCGTGCTCCGCGCCGCCAGAATCACCGGCAGCTTCAGCTTCACCATCATATCCAGGATGAATTGCTTTTGGTTGATGGGAACCAAGACGCCGCCCGCACCTTCCACCACCAGCCAGTCGTTCGCCAGGTGATTCGGCAAGTTGACCTTGCCGAGGTCAATCTCGACGCCCGCCCACCGCGCGGCCAGATCGGGCGAAACCGGGGGCACGAACTTGTACACCTCATCGAGCGTGCGGTCGGTGCCGATGCCGGCCAGCCGCATCACCGTCGCCCGGTCCGTACCCTCGAGCGTACCCGTTTGTATCGGCTTCCAGTACACCGCGTCCAGCGCCGCGCACAACAACGCCGACAGCGTCGTTTTTCCTACGCCGGTGTCCGTCCCGGTAACAAAGAAGTGATGTCTCACGCGCGGCCCGCAACTTCCGCCGCAGCCAGCGAACCCTGCGGCCTTCTCCAATTTTGCAAGGCCGCCACCAGGGTCGTCACGTGCTCCCTTGTAATCCGCGCCGTAAGCGACAATCTCAGCCGCGCCGTCCCCGCCGCTACCGTCGGGGGCCTGATCGCCTTTACCGCAAATCCCCGCTCCTGCAAAAACGCGGCTGCCGCCAGCGCGTCCTCATTCGAACCGATGACCACGGGCACAATTTGCGATGCCGACCGGCACACGTGAAAGCCTTCCCGAGAAAGTGACCGGCTAAGCTCCGCCGATAGGGCGAGCAGCGTTTCCCGCTCGGCATCCATTGCGCGCGCCAGTCGCAGCGCGGCACGAATCTGCCCCGCCATGTACGGGGGCATCGCCGTACTGAAAATCAGGGTCCGCGCATGATTGATCAGAAACTCCTTGAGCACCCGCGTGCCGCACACAAGCGCTCCCGCGCTCCCGAGCGCCTTCCCGCAGGTATGCACCGTCGCAAACACCGTGCGCGTCAGACCCGACTCCGCGACCACACCAGCGCCGCCGGGCCCATGCACGCCGGTAGCGTGCGCTTCATCCACCACGAGATTCGCGCCGTAGCATTGCGCCAGTTTCTGCATTGCCCTCAGGTCGGCGACATCTCCGTCCATGCTGAATACCGACTCGGTGACAACAAGCTTGCGGGAGGCTTGGCCCGCGTGTTCACGCAACGTGCGCTCCAGCGCGTGCAGATCGCGATGCGGATAGATTACCTTCCGCGCTCCGCTGAGCCGGATCCCATCAATCAAGCTCGCGTGATTGAGTTCGTCAGAAAAAGCCAGATCGTTCTTACCGAGCACCGAAGACAACAACCCCAGGTTCGCCGCATATCCGTTCGCGAAATAGAGCGCCGCGTCCGTCCCCGCAAACCCGGCAAACTCGTCCTCTAATTCATTCCAGGCTGGATCATGCCCGGAAAGCAGCCGCGAACCTGTCCCGCCTGTCCGCGCCGCTGCCGCAATCGCTTCGAGCGTCGCCTCTTTCAGTCGCGGATCTTCCGCCAGGCCCAAGTAGTCATTCGAACAGAGATTTACGCCCGCAACCTGAGTGAGGCTGCGCAGTTGATCCCGCGCAGCGAGCTTGCGTAAGGAGCGTTCCAATTCTCCCAAAAGGTTGTTAGTCACATCAGACCGCATGCGGCTCCAAGGGCTTCATGCCCAGCGTAGCCAACAGCTCTTCGTCCTCATCGCGACCCGGGTTGGGCGTGGTCAACAATTTCTCGCCCACAAAAATCGAATTCGCTCCCGCCAAAAAGCACAACGTCACCGCCTCCGGCGAGAGCTGCTTGCGCCCCGCGGCCAAACGCACGCGCGAAGCAGGCATCAAAATCCGCGCTGTGGCAATGGCCCGCACCATCTCCAGCGGATCGAGCGGGGGCATTTTCGCGAGCGGCGTCCCCTCGACGCGCACCAGCATGTTGATCGGCACGCTCTCCGGATGGGGCCGCAGGCTCGCCAGCTGTTGCAAGAGGCCGATGCGGTCCTGTTCCCGTTCTCCCATGCCCAAAATTCCTCCGCAGCAAACGGTGATCCCCGCCTTTCGCACGGCGGCCAGGGTTTTGAGGCGCTCGTCATAGACCCGCGTCGTGATGATGGAGCCATAAAACTCCGGCGAAGTATCCAGATTGTGGTTGTAAGCCGAAAGCCCGGCTTCTTTCAGCTGCTGCGCCTGCCGCTCGGTCAGCATCCCTAGCGTGCAGCACACCTCCAACCCCAGCGCAGACACGCCGCGCACCATCTGCAAAACCCTGTCGAACTCGCGGCCCTCCGGCGCCTGCCGCCATGCCGCTCCCATGCAGAAGCGCGTCACTCCGCGCCCCGCCGCCTCGCGTGCCGCGCCAATCACATGCTCCGGATCGAGCAATCCCTCCCGCGCCACGCCCGCATCGTAGTGCGCGCTCTGCGGACAGTAGGCGCAGTCTTCCGGGCACCCGCCGGTCTTGATGGAAAGCAGCTGGCAGGTCTGCACGCGGTCTTCCGGATGAAACTGCCGGTGCACCGTCTGCGCCCGAAATACCAGCGAGGGCAGCGGCATCCTATAGATCTCCGCCACCTCCTCCCGCCGCCAGTCATACCGCACCGTTTCTTGAAGGTTGTGCTGCGGCAGGTTGGCCCCGCCGCCCGGCGTTAGACTCGCGCCTGCACCGCCCGCGACACTCGAAGTACTCGTGCTCATCCCGATGCACTCTCCGAAATCCCGTCTGGCATGTTACCAAACGTCTGCCTAGATGGTCAGGCCGTTGCGTTCGAGCTTGACGGTTTGCCAGGCCAATCAATGTGCTAGCATGACCTCTCGAGTCACATCTCGAAGGGCATGGAGGTGTCGCGATGCGAGCAGGCGCCTTTGTTGGTCTTTGTTTTTGCCTCACTTTCGCGGGAATCGGTGGCGACGCGCAGACTCCTGATCGGAAAGACCAGCCCGTCTGGACTCTGGAATTTGTTCAGGCCAAGCCCGAAATGCTCGGCCTCGCGTTGTCTTATCTTGACAAGCACTGGATGCGTGAACGCGCGGAAGCCAAACGGCTGGGCGCCGTTGTGGCCTACCATCGCATCAGGGAAGCGCTACAGATGACTCCAAACGGCAAAGCGGGCGACCAGAATTCCATCGTGCTTCTGACGGAATACCGGAATTTCGCGGCGTACTCGGCCAGGGAGAACCTTTACGCCAAGATCAATGCCGGCCTCCCGGCGGGCACTGCCGGCGTGATCGAAATGCCCCGGGAAGAGTTGTTCTGGATCCTTGAGACTCGTTTGTTTGTGGAATCCCCGGATGAAAGCAGCTCTGGACTCAAACTTCTTGCGCAAAGATAGAGATCTCTCGCAACGGAGCAACGGGTTTTTAGAAGGCCCATTACCGCCTGCCCGCTTATTTGAAAAACCGCCGCTCAAATGTTATAAATCAGACCTTCACCACGCCCTGAATTTTGCTTATAGTGAGCAAAAATGCGGGTTTCTGGGCTGGGTTACGCAGCCCTGAATCTAGTGCCGGGAAGGGGTTCCCGGCGCGTGGCTTGGTTGCTTTTCCGACAAGGAGCCATCCCCAGTCCGACTGACGTTTGCATCCACAGATGCCTGCGTGCCGGTGCGGTGGCGTGAATGCAGGTTCACGGCGACGATTCCATTGAGGTCGCTGGCCATAAGTGTGCGGGATTCGGGATACAACGGGCGCCGGAACTACGCCCGGCAGTTCATACTCGACAGCGATTCGGAGGAAGCCCTAAATGCGAACCTGGCTAGAAAACGCCTGGTCCCACTGTAGTTCTGCAGTCTTCCATGGATTCGGCAAGCTCGCAGCCCTCAGCGCCACGGCGCTGGTCGCAACGACCGGCGCTCTGGCCGCCAGGCCCGAAAGCGAAGCGGGCGGCGAAGCCAGCCTGAAGCTGCCCGATCTTTCCTCGGTTCAGTTCGCCGGAGGCATAGACGGCCACAAGCTCCTGCTCTGGGGCATCCTCATCTGCATCTTCGGCTTGCTCTTCGGGCTCGTCATTTACACGCGCCTCAAAAACCTTCCCGTCCACAAATCGATGCGCGACATTTCCGAGCTCATCTATGAAACCTGCAAGACCTATCTGCTGACGCAGGGCAAGTTCCTGATGCTGCTCTGGGTTTTCATTGCCGTCGTCATCGTCCTCTACTTCGGCTGGCTCTCGCCTGTACCCGGCAAGTCCGTCGCGCTCACGCTGCCGATCATTCTCCTTTTCAGCGTCATCGGCATCGCCGGCAGTTATGGCGTCGCATGGTTCGGCATCCGCGTCAATACCTTCGCAAACTCGCGCACCGCCTTCGCCGGACTGCGCGGAAAACCCTATCCCATCTACCACACGCCGCTTGAAGCCGGCATGAGCATCGGCATGATGCTCATTTCGGTCGAGCTGCTCATGATGCTGTTCATTCTTCTCTTCATCCCAGGCGACTATGCCGGTCCCTGCTTCATCGGTTTTGCCATCGGTGAATCGCTTGGCGCGGCCGCGCTGCGAATCGCCGGCGGCATTTTCACCAAGATTGCCGATATCGGCTCCGACCTGATGAAGATCGTCTTCAAAATCAAGGAAGACGACGCGCGCAACCCCGGTGTTATTGCCGACTGCACCGGTGACAATGCGGGTGACTCGGTCGGTCCCAGCGCCGACGGTTTTGAAACCTACGGCGTCACCGGTGTCGCGCTCATTACCTTCATTCTTCTAGCGGTGCACGATTCCACGGTCCAGGTACAACTTCTGGTTTGGATTTTCGTCATGCGCATCGTCATGCTCATCGCCAGCGCTGCCGCGTACTTCATCAACGGCGCCATCGCCAAGGCGCGCTATGGCAATGCCGACGTCTTCAACTACGAAGCCCCTCTCACTTCCCTGGTCTGGATCACCTCGGTTGTTTCCATCATTCTGACCTTCGCCATCTCGAAGCTGATTATCCCCACGCTTGGCGGCGACGATTCGCAATGGTGGAAGCTCGCGACCATTATTTCCTGCGGCACGCTCGCCGGGGCCATCATTCCGGAACTGGTGAAGGTATTCACCTCCACCGAATCGCGGCATACCAGGGAAGTGGTCACCTCAGCGCAAGAGGGCGGCGCTTCGCTCGGCATCCTTTCCGGCTTCGTCGCGGGAAATTTCTCCGCCTACTACCTCGGCGTCGCGATGGTCTCCCTTATGTCGGTCGGCTATTTGATCGCTAACATGGGCGGCAACGCAGGCCTTGGACATTTGATGGTCGCCGCTCCGGTGTTTGCCTTTGGTCTAGTGGCGTTTGGTTTTCTGGGCATGGGTCCCGTCACGATCGCGGTTGACTCCTACGGGCCGGTCACCGACAACGCACAATCCGTGTACGAACTTTCTCTCATCGAACACGTTCCCAACGTAAAGGGCGAACTGAAAAAAGACTTCAACATTGACGTGAACTTCGACAAGGCGAAGGCTTTGCTGGAAGCCAACGACGGCGCAGGCAACACGTTCAAAGCCACGGCGAAGCCCGTGCTCATCGGCACGGCGGTCGTAGGCGCAACCACGATGATTTTTTCCATCATCATGGCGCTCACCGCGGGACTCACCGCCAATGTGGACAAGCTCTCGCTTCTCCACGCACCTTTCGTTCTGGGACTCATCACCGGCGGCGCCATGATTTACTGGTTCACCGGCGCATCCACGCAGGCCGTTACCACTGGCGCCTACCGCGCAGTCGAATTCATCAAGGCCAACATCAAGCTCGAAGGCGTCGAAAAAGCCTCCGTCACCGATTCGAAAAAGGTCGTCGAAATCTGCACCAAGTACGCGCAGAAAGGCATGATCAACATTTTCATCGCCGTCTTTTTCGCGACGCTGGCCTTCGCTTTCGTCGAGCCGTTCTTCTTCATCGGCTATCTCATTTCCATCGCCGTCTTCGGTCTCTACCAAGCGATCTTCATGGCCAACGCCGGCGGGGCCTGGGACAATGCCAAGAAAATCGTTGAAGTCGAACTGAAGCAGAAAGGCACGCCGCTCCACGACGCCACGGTCGTCGGCGACACGGTGGGCGATCCCTTCAAGGACACGTCTTCGGTCGCGCTCAACCCGGTCATCAAGTTCACCACGCTCTTCGGGCTGCTCGCCGTCGAACTTGCCGTGAAACTCACCGCCAGCCAGGGCAACGGCCCGACGCACGTCCTCGCTGCCATCTTCTTCGTCGTTTCGTTCGCGTTTGTTTACCGCTCGTTTTACGGCATGCGCATCCGTTCCGACGCCGCCCATTGATTTGGAGTGCGGCGGCTCGACGCTGTCCCCCTAGAGATGAAAAGGGCGCTGCCGACGCGGCGCCCTTTCTTGTTTTGTTTGGGTCGCTTGAGCTTGCATCCTGTCCGGTATCGAAATATTTGGATCCGCAACCTCTGAGGTTAACTTCACAAAAAGAGGCGTCAGAACGAACCGGCGCCTCGAGCTGATCAAACGTTGTTCCGCTTTTTTAGCCAACAGGCCGCGGCGGTGGCGGCGTTGGAATCTGCACACGAATGGGCGCAGTCCGATACTGTGGCGGACGGAACCACTCTCGCAACCCTGGCTTCAAGTCGAACAGCAGCCCGATCGTGACCGCAAAAAACAGGGTGGCGTCGAACACCGCCAGTACCGACGCGAATCCATCGCCCGGCAACAAGCTCGACAAAATCACTGCGATTGCTTCCAACGCCACGACTTTCAGCGTGATCGAATCTTTCCGCGGCAAATAAAACAGGCACACTGAAAGAAAAACGGGAATCCAAGTAATTCCCCAATCTCCCGTCATCACGGTCCCGACCATCGGCGCAGGCCGCTTCAGCATCGCATGGTCCAGAGCTCCGGCGGCCACAATCTTTGCAGACAGCACGAGGAACAGCCGGATGGCTGCCAGAATCAGCGGGGCCGACGCCAGCTTGCGCTGCCCCGCGTCCAGCCGGTATAACAAACATCCCGCCAGCACCACAATCGTCAGCGGCGCAAACTCCGGCCGCTTCCACGACACCATGAAAATGATCGTGAACAGCAACGCCGCCAGCAGCTTCGTCAACGGCAGCAATTCCTCATCGTCGGGTTCGCCGAGAGTAATCGGGTTATAGACGCCGCGCGGCGCCGCATCGTTCGGCGGTCGGTTCGAAGAGTTGCTGGTCATAACTACACCTCCTAGGGAGTAACCGGAGCCGGGGACGATGGCTCGGCAAACAAACCGGCTTCGCGCAGCAAGGCAAACAAAGAGCCGCGCACCGGCTTCAACAATGGGAAATTGACAAGCGGCAGAGCGCGGGCCACCAGTTGCAGCAACCCGTCGCAGAGCTTGCGCGTGCGCTCCTGATTCAGCGAATCGTCGTAAATGAAGTACAGCAGGATTCCCATGTGCAGCGCCCACAGCGTCACCGGAAGCACCGTCTGTACATCGTCGGGCAACCTCTCATCGCCGAGTGCAAGCGCAAATACCGCGATGCTGTCTTCGCGATTTTTACGTGTTCCGGCGCCCAGCGCCGAAAGTGGATGCTCTGGCTCGCCGGTGTAGCGAAACAGAGTGCCCAGCAGCTTCCGATCCCCTCGCAAAATGTCCAGCTTGCTGTGAAATGCGACTTGCAGACGTTGGACCAAATTGTGTGGACCTTCCATCATCTGCGCCTGTACCCGCTCCCGGTGCTCCGCCTGCACGTTGTCGTAGTAAGCCAGCACGATCGCTTCTTTGCTTGGAAAGTAGTAGTAAGCCGACCCTAGGGCCACTCCCGCCGCCTTGGCGATCTCGCGCATGGTCGCCGCTTCCATCCCCCGTCGCCGAAACGTCTCTAGTGCGGTCTTCAGGATTTGCGCCCGGGTGGCCTCGGAAGTTGCCCGAATCGCAGAGGTCTTTGCTGATTTGAACATGTTCAAATACTATGCCAGGATACACCATTTTGTCAAGCAATAATTGAACATGTTCAGTATTCTTGGTAAGTTACGTTAAATCTGACAGATACAGTGTACATTAGGCGGGCTTCGGGGACCCCGGTGTTGAATTCATCGACCCGTGGAGCCAATCGTAGCCCTAGAAGCATCGGGTTCTCAATCTTCGCACTTTGCTCAGGCTTGCCGTAGACGAAGCGGATTACTCACTGCGGAGAGCCGCAAGTGGGTCGATTCGAGCCGCCCGAACAGCGGGAACGCAGCTGGCCGCGAGCGCAACAGCCAGGAGGGCGAAAGCGGCAAAAACGACCGTAGGCAAATCGTAAGGGTGCACCCCAAACAGCATCGATCGCGCTGCCTGCGCAGCCACCACGCCTGCAACTACTCCGAGCACGATACCGACGGCAACCAGCAGGGTAGCTCTCGACACAACCGTTTGAATGATGTTGCCAGGCCCGGCACCGAGCGCCATTCGTATCCCGATTTCATTGGTGCGCCGCACGACCATGTACGAAATCACTCCGTACAGTCCCACCGCCGCGATCACTACCGCAAGCAGACCGAAGAAGCCGGAAACCGTTGCTAGCAGACGCTCGCGCAGTAGCCCGTCGTTAATCGTCCTCTCCAACCGGTGAAAGTCCATTCCAACGGCCGGATACTTTGCTTTCAAAGCCTTACGAAGGGTGGCAGCCATATCGGAATCTGACGTTCGTGAACGGATAAACATTTGGACGTGAGGCGCAGGGTCGCCATCCTGAGCGGTGGAGTAATAAGCGATAGGCAGGGCCTCTTCCTTCAGACTGAAGTATTTCGTGTCTCGGACGAGCCCGACGATCTCGAACGTGGTTTCCGGCTGCCAGGGATTCGCTTCCTTGCGAAAACGCTGACCGATCGGATTCTGGCCGAGCCCCAGTTGTCGTGCCAAGGTCTGGTTCACCATGGCGACGCGGGGGGAGGCAAGAGTGTCCCGGCGATCGAACTCGCGCCCGGCAAGAATCCGGATGTCCATGGTCGTCATGTACCCGTCACCGATAAAGTGAGTTCCCGCATCGGTTCCCTGGCCGCGTTCGGAGCCTTCGAGCCACACCGCACTGCTGCCGCCATTGCCGCTCAGCGGAATGACGTCGCTCTCGGCCGCAGCAGCAACGCCCGGAGTCGTTCGAATGGTTTCGAGCAACTCACGCGCAAAATTCAATCTTCCGGCGGCTGGAATGTCCGCTCGAGAGTAGTCGATCTGCGCGCTAAGAATTCCGGTATACCGGAAACCAGCATCGACAGCCAACACATTTCCAAGCGTGCGTGAAAAAAGCAGTGCACCGAAAACCAGGACCAGCGAGAGTGTTACCTGTGCCACCACCAGCACCTGGCGTAGCAGGGAACCTGAGCGCGATGCCGTCACGCGATGATTGGACTTCAGGGATTCGCTAGCATGGGCAGCCCGCCACGCCGGCAACAATCCGAACGCCGCGCAGCAGCCGACAGCGACCAGGGTGGAAAACACGATCAAGCTTCCGTCCGGCTGCAGGTTGATCATCAGAGCGTTATCTTCGGCTGCAAGGAACGCAACCAGGAAACGGCTCAGAGCGCTTGCAATCAGCAGCCCTGCGCACCCGCCGCCCACAGCCAATAACCCGTTCTCGACCATGAGTTGTCGAAGGAGTTGGAGGCGTGAAGCCCCCATAGAGAGACGAAGCGCGAACTCTTGCTCGCGAGTCGATGTGCGGGCAAGGATCATGTTCCCGAGATTCGCGCAGGCAAGCAGCAGCACCAGCCCGGTGGCGGCAAGCAGGAGAAGCAGCGGATCTTGGTACGGTTCCCGGAGTTCCGATACACCCGCGCCCCCGGGCGTCGCGCGCAAGGTCATCTTCAGATAGTCCGCGGCGTTCTCTCGCGGGTACTTTGCGGAGAGCGTAGCTTCGAACAACGCCGACGAGGACGCGCGCAGGCGCGTATTGATCGTCCTGAGGTCTTGACCCCCTGTGTCGCGTCCCATGACGGTGAGCCACCAAATTGCGCCTTCATCGAGCCAGTTCCCGGCATTCCAAAGAACAGCCTGCGCGCAGATTGGTACGGCGACGTCGAATCCTGCCCCGACCTCCAGACCGGTGAATTCGGGGCCGGTTACTCCAACGACTTCGACCGCCTGCTGATTCAGAATGATCTTGCGACCCAGAATCGCAACGTCGCCCGCAAACTCATCTTGCCAGAATGCATGGCTGATGACGGCTCCTGGAACTCCGCATCCGCGGCGATCCTCACGAGCGGTGAAGAAGCGGCCCCGTTCGGGTACCACTCCGAGTACGCGGAAGAAATCACCGTTCACAAAGATGCCGCGAACCGGTCGTGGGTCCGCACCCAAACCGAACGTGTTGGAAGACCAAGCGAGTACGCCAGAGAAAATCTCCTGGTGATCGCGAAAATACTCCCATTGCGGATTGGTCAGCGTCGGCCAAGGCCTTACTTGACTGCCGCGCCAACCCTTGCGGTCGGCCAACTGGATCAATGCCAACTGATGCGGATCCTTGACCGGCAATGAGCGCAAGCGGAGCGCATCGACCAGCTGGAATATCGCGGTGTTGGCGCCGATCCCCAGGGCCAGGGTCAAAAGGGCAACGATGGTGAAACCGGGGCTCCGGCCGAGCCCTCGTACTCCGATACGAATGTCGCGCGCCAGATCGTCGAGCCAATGGCTGATCCACATCTCGCGGCTCTTTTCGTGAAAGAGAAGGCGGTTCCCAAATCTGCGGCGGGCCGTCGCCTCGGCTTTCCCATGATTCAATCCGAGCGCCTCCAGCTTTTCGGCGCGCAGCGCAACATGAAGCCGCATCTCCTCGTCGAGATCAGCGCGTTCGCCGACGTCGGTCAGCCAATAGCGGATTCGTCTGAAGAAGTCGGCGAACATGGGCTCTATGCGGGCTGAATAATCCGCGTTATGGCGCGATTGACACGCAGATACTCTTTGACCTCGATACCCAATTGTTTCTGGCCCGCGGCGGTGAGCTTATAGTAGCGGGCACGTCGATTGTCCTGAGTCCTTCCCCACTCCCCGACTAGGTATCCCTTCACGAGAAGTCGCTGGAGAGCCGGATAGAGCGAGCCTTCCTCTACTAGAAGGACGTCCTCGGAGGTTTCGAGAATCGCGTCGGCAATCGCGAATCCGTGCATCTCCCCTCCCGCTGCCAAAGTCTGAAGAATCAACATTTCGAGGGTGCCTTGTGGAATGGACGGTCGATTATCGGGACGCATAACATAGACACTCTATGCTATAGGACTGGGCTCGCGCAAGGGCTATTCCCGGACTGCCTGGATAGGTTCGCTGAAAGAGACGGACCGGGTCGTTCCGATGTAAAATCGCGCCCGCTTTGCTCGAAGGCGAGGTGCCGCAATGAGGTTGCTCACTTTATGTGCCGTAGCCGCTCTGACCGCGGCTGCGTCCGCCGCTCAAGTCGATACCAAGTGGGAAATTCACGGCCGCAATCGGCCAAACCCTCCGGTCGTAACGGCAGGAACTTCGAGCACACAAGACTCGCCCGGCCGGCCGCCTTCTGACGCCGTCGTTCTCTTCGACGGCAAGGATCTCTCCCATTGGGTTTCGAAAAAAGACGGTAGTCCTGCCAAATGGACCGTCGCCGACGGCTACATGGAAGTCGCGCCAAAGACTGGAGACATCCAGACCAAAGAAGGCTTTGCCGATTGCCAGCTGCATGTGGAATTCCGCGAGCCGTCCCCGCCCAAAGGCGAAGATCAGGACCGCGGCAACAGCGGCGTGTTTCTAATGGGCGAGTACGAGATTCAGGTGCTCGATTCCTACAACAGCAAAACCTACGCGGACGGACAAGCCGGCGCCGTATACGGCCAATATCCGCCACTGGTGAATGCTTCGCGCGCCCCCGGCGAATGGCAAACCTACGACATCATCTGGCACGGCCCACGTTTCGATGCGGCAGGGAAACTGACGCGTCCCGCTCACGTTACGGTTATCCACAACGGTGTGCTGGTCCAGGACAACGTCGAACCGACCGGCCCGACCGGCCATCACGTCCGTCCGCCCTACAAGCCCGGTCCGGACAAGCTTCCGCTGGCCCTGCAGGACCACAACCACCCCGTTCGCTACCGCAACATCTGGCTTCGCAATTTGTGAGAAGTTTCTCTGACGCGCTCCGCGCATGCAATTAACCATCAGTCATGAGATTTACAAGGTTTCACAGCCGCAGGAATTGAAGCAACTCCTCTCTGAGGCGCCTTGCCCCTTGGTTGAAGTGTTGTTGAACAACAAGGACGGTTGGCCCACGATTTGCGCACTGATCAACGCCGACTCCGGTTGGCTCATCTATCTACGCTCCGAAGGAGACTCAGGATTTTCTACGCGCAACCCGGAGTACCGTGGCTCCCCAACCGCGGTGATCGAGTATCTCTTGGCGGACGGTCAGCGCGACGAATATCCGGCTTCCTGGGACATCTCGACCGCAGAGGCCATGCGCGCTCTCGAGTATTTCTTGACCGAGCAGAAAATGGCTCCGTGGCTCGAGTGGCATCAGGCTTAAGCATCTGGTCGGGAACCAGATCTATACATGCGCGGCCGCAGCGTCTCAAACTCGAATCAGTCCGGTGAATTTGCGCGGGCTATTGTCGAAGCCCGGGAATACTGGAGCGAGATCGCGGACACCAATGTGGTTAGCGAGAATTTCGCCCAACACGGAGCGAAAATCCGTGGTCAGCGCGAGGTCGCGGCCGTCGTTCAGCTGACCCTGGTTTAATCCGGGCCAGCGGCCGTAAACCTTGCCGCCTGTCACCGCGCCGCCCATCACCAACATGCAGTTCGCGTGGCCATGATCGGTGCCGCGGTTGCCGTTTTCCTTCGCCGTGCGGCCGAATTCGCTCATGGTCACGAACACGATATTTTCCATGCGGTCGCCCATGTCTTGGCGAAACGCCGCCATTCCCTGCCCCAGATCCTTGAGTAGATTGGAAAGCTGCCCTTGCACGCCGCCTTCGTTGACGTGATTGTCCCAGCCGCCAGAATCTACGAACAGCACCTCGGTGCCGATGTCTGCTTTGAGCAGCTGGCCGATCTGCTCGAGGCTTTGCCCCAGCCGGCTGTTGCCGTAGCTCGCGCCGTTTTCGGGTTTGTACCTTGCCGGATCGGCCTTGCGCAGCATGTCAATCGCTTCAAAGGTTTCCGTGCCGGTGCCGCGCAGCGCGTGGTCCACGGTTTGCGCGTACATGGCTTCGAAGCCGCCTTCGGCGATTTGGCCCGCCCCGGGAGTTTGCGCCATCACTCTGAACTGTTTCACGTCAGGCAGCGCGATCGCGGGAGCGGAGCCGCGCAGCATGCGCGGCAGATTCGGGCCCATGGCAACCGCGCGGAAGGGCGAAGCATGTTCTTCCGGAACGGCTTCGAGCGCGCGATTGAGCCAGCCGTCATCGGTCGATTTCACGCCCGGCGTGCCCGACTCCATGAAATCCTGGGCGTCAAAGTGCGAGCGCGTGGGATCGGGCGAACCAGCGGCATGAACGATGGCCAATTCGTTTTTCTGAAAGAGCGGAGTGAGCGGCGCGAGGCTTGGATGCAGTGCAAAAAATCCGTCGAGATCTAGGGCTGCGTCGGCTGCGCCCTTGCGCGGCTGCGGAATAGAAATCGTCGGCCGCAGGCGGTAGTAATCCGGTTCGCCAAACGGCACGACGATATTGAGCCCATCGGCCGCGCCACGCTGGAACAGCACCACCAGCTGTTTCTTGCCTGCAGACGGGCTCGCGGCCATGGCCCGCTGCAGAAAGGCCGGCACGGTACTCAAGCCAATCAGGGAAATTCCCGAGCGCGTCAAAAAATAGCGGCGGGAAAAGGGAACAGGGCGCGAGCCCTGGCAGCAGTCTCCGCTCACGCTACACCTCTCTCGCTTGCCTGCGAGATGGGTCGTATTGGAACGCTTGGCGTCATCGGCGTTGAAACTCCGGCGCACCCAAAACCAGTCCGGTGATAACCCCGAGGTCGGCTGGCTTTGCGGGGTCATCGAGACGCGCCTGCATCACTTGCGGATCATCCAGCTGCTTTTTCAAGGTCTCGATGGTGCCGGGGCCCGCTTGACCTCCGAGGAAAATCTGCACGGCGCGGTCGAGAATCTGGCTCCCGTCGGCAGAAGAAGACGGACCGAGCAACGCGGCTAGTTCGGAGCGCGAGCCGCGCACCTTGTTTCCGGCCAGCGCCAGCGAGAAATTCAAGCGGTTCAGCAGGGCGCCCGAGTTGACCCAGGCTTCGGCTTTGTCCGAATAACCGGTGGGCGGCTGGCATAGATAGAGAGGCTCGCCGATACGGCTGACCCACTGCACGAGCGGCATGGTCGAGTCCACGTCGGTGCCGAGGGCGCGAACCGTGGACGCGACCAACTCAAAAGGCGTTTTGATTTTGGCGCGGTAGGCAGATCGGCTCCAGAATTCGGGCGAATAGATCATGGTCCGGAGAACTTCGCGGATGTCGCCGTCTTTCTTGCGGAAGGTCTCGGCCATGCGCGAGACGAGCGTGGGTGGCGGATTATCGGAAACAAAGCGTCGCGCGAGTTTCGTAGAGACGAACCTTGCCGTGCTCGGATGCTTTGCGAGCAGTTCGATTACCTGCTCGCCGTCTTTCATGCCGCCCGAGTGAATCTTTTTGCCAAGAATGATCTTGGAATCGGGATCGTGGAGGCGTTCGTCGAATTTGAACTGCGGATTTTCGCGCGGCTTCTCGATCGTCCATCCCGTGAAAGCGCGCGCAACTTCCGTGACGTCCTTTTGCGTGTAGCCGCCGTCGACTCCAAGCGTGTGCAGCTCCATCAATTCGCGGCCGTAGTTTTCGTTGAGGCCGCGCTCCTGTTTTTTCTTGTTTTTGGCTGGCGGATTGGGCGCGGGACGCGGGAAGCGCCCGAAGCCCCCGCGCATCCGCTGTCGCATGGCCCGCTGCTGCGCCAGGCGTTCGGCCGCCCGCGGATCGGCGCTCAGAAAATTATCCAGGTAGAAGAGCATGGCCGGGCTCGTCGCGCTGGCTTTGACCAGATCCTTGAACTTCCCGAGGGCGTGCGGCCGAATCACGTCGCGTTCGTAGGAGGTGAGGTAGTAGCGGTCCTCGCCCTTGCCGGCAAAAACGTTGAAGTGGTTGAACCAGAAATCGTCCATCACCTGCTCGAGCTGGCGGTCGCTGTAGATGGCGCGCGTCATTTTGGCCATGGCCAGCTCTTCGACAATGCGTGCAGGGCGCTTGCTGTCGTCGGCGATGGGTCGAGGCACGGCGTTCGGGTCGATGCTCAAAACACCGCGCTTCCCCGCACCTTCGGTGGCGACATTGCCCGCCGGCTGTTTCATAGGAGAGGGAGCGTCGTCGCTCTCACCGGAGGCACTTCCGCTGCGCACCGGCGCCTCGATCGTCTCGCGGGCGCTGACTGCCGAGGCCGAGGCGCGCGCCTGTGCAGCCTGTTTGGCGACTTGTCTGGGCTGCGGATAGTCCGCCATCAGTGTGGCCGTGCTCATCCGGAGCGTCGGCAGGCTTTGCAGGCGAGCCTCGAGCACTTTGTCATCGATCGCATTTGGGTTGAGCTGCCGATCAATCCACTTCGCTAGTCCGAACTGCTTGACCCGCTCGATATCACCGGGCCGCGGGCCATAGGCCAAGCGGTTCAATGCGTGGAGGACGGCTTCGTCGGCGCTGAGTTCCGTGATGGGTAGCCCCTTCAGCACCGGATCCTGCTTCTTCTCGCTCCCAGGGTCCGGCGACGGCAAGGAACACGCAGCATCGAAGCAGGGCGCCGAAAGCAAGAGCAAGGCCAGCGCGCAAGACCATGATCTTGCGAGAGTCGAGGAGCTCCTGCGCAATCTTTTCATAGCGGCCAGAGGGCGCGAAGGCCAGGCACCAGGGCATGCTTCGGCGCTATGCAAGGATAACCCGCCGGACGGCGGGAAGTTGCCCGTGATGTTCTCTTTTCCCGAAAGAAGAAAGCGCCCTCACTGGTTCAGGCGGCGCAGAAACCCTGGCTACCCGGGTGCCCTACCAGGGCCAGCCCCCTAAATCCTTAAGGCCCGGTCTAACCTTTTGCCCGCTGACATAGTCTATCTATGGCAAGGGGTGAGACTTTGCATCGCGACGAAATTCCTCCGGGAACACTGGACCTATTGACTTTGAAGTCTTTGGCGCGCTTCGGCGAGATACACGGATACGAAATCGCGAACGCCATCCAGCGCACGTCCGAGGCCGTGCTGCAGGTCGAGGAAGGTTCGCTCTATCCCGCGCTGCAGTGAATGCTGGTCAAGGGATGGGTAAACGCCCAATGGGGCATCACGGCCGGCAATCGCCGGGCCCGCTATTACCAGCTCACTCCGGCCGGCCGCAAGCAATTAGTAGTTGAAATCTCACAGTTCGAGCGGGTGATGGGCGCCATCACACGGATCATCAAGACGGCTTGAGGGGGAGGAAGCGATGAGCTGGCCGGGCGAAATGGCACGAAGATTCGCGGCACTCTGGCGGAGGCGACGGATGAGCGCCGAGCTCCAGGAAGAGATGCGGCTGCACCTCGAACTTCGCGAGCAGGAAAAAATGGACTCTGGAATGGCACCCGGCGAAGCGCTGCGCGCGGTGAGGCGCCAGTTTGGCAATGCCACGCTGTGGAGGGAGGAAAGTCAGATGGAATGGGGCTGGGTCCGCCTCGAGCAGTTTGTGCAGGATGCGACTTACGGCGTGCGCGCCATGCTGCGCAGCCCAGGAGTTACGCTGGTCGGCTTGCTTTCCTTGGCGCTCGGAATTGGCGCCAACACAGCGATTTTCAGCCTGATCGATGCGCTGATGCTGCGCTCGCTTCCAGTGAAGAACCCTCAAGAGCTGGTGATTTTCGGCAACGGGCTCAATAACGGCATCAGCGACCAATTTCCGAACAGCGAACTCTATTCCTACCCGTTTTACCGTGAAATGCAAAAACGCAACGAGGTCTTCGCGGACGTCGCCGCGGCCTCGAGCATGCTGAACCTGGTGCACGGGACGGTAGAAGGCCATCTGACCCCCGAGTCCATGCACATCAAGCTGGTTTCGGGAAGCTACTTTGCCACGGTCGGCGTGCAGGCTTTGATCGGACGGATGCTCAGTGAAAAAGATGACGCAGTCAAAGACGCACATCCGGTTGCCGTTGTGAACTATGCCTGGTGGAAGCGGGCTTTGGGCGGCGATCGAGGTGTCGTCGGCAGGAAACTCACGCTGGGAGCGACTGTTTTTACGGTGGTGGGTGTAGCGCCTCCGGAATTTTTCGGACACCAATTGGGCGAATCGCCGGACATGTGGATACCGCTTGCGATGCAAAAGGAGATTCCGCCCGGCAACGACGGCTACGCCGACAGCATGGCAGAGTCGCTTCATCTGATCGCTCGGCTGCGGCCCGGGGTCGGCGCTCCGCAAGCCGGGGCCAACGTAAATGTGCTGTTCGGTCAAATCCTGCGCGGCCTTCCCAACGTGCCTTTGACCGCGCAAAACCTCGCGGAGCTCGAGACAACGCGCGTGGAGCTTCATTCGCTGGCGCGGGGATTTTCCCAGCTGCGCGTGCAATTTTCCGAACCGCTGAAGATCCTGATGGTCGTGGTGGCGCTGGTCTTGCTGATTGCGTGCGCCAATATCGCCAATTTGCTGCTGGCCCGCTCGACGACGCGGGTTCGCGAGCTGGCAATGCGGCAGGCGTTGGGCGCGCGCCGCTCACGCTTGGTCCGACAACTGCTTACCGAAAGCCTTGTTCTGGCTTTTGCCGGCGGAGCGCTGGGCATCGGCCTCGCCGTACTTGCCGACCGGCTCCTGCTGCGGATGATTTCAGATCGCGGCACGCCGGTTCCCCTCCGTGTTCCTCTTGACCTCAACCTGCTGATTTTCGCCTTAGCAGCCACGGTGACGACAGCCCTGCTCTTCGGCACGGCGCCGGCGCTGCGGGCAACGCGGATCGAGCTTACGAGCTCGCTCAAAGAGGGCAGAGGCCCGGCCGGGATGGCAACCCGACCGCATCTGGCCAGGTTGCTGATCGTTTCGCAGGTTGCCTTATCGCTGGCGCTGCTCACCGCAGCGGGACTTTTCTTGCGCAGCTTTGTTAACCTCGCGCACCTAGACGCGGGATTCCATCCGGACGGCGTCATTTTGCTGCATCTCGATCCGGCGTCGGCGGGCTACAAGCCCGGCGCGCAACTCAGTGCAACTTACGAGCAACTGGAGGAACGCCTGCGGGCGCTCCCGGGCGTCGGGGCTGCCAGCTTCTCGTTATTCACTTTCGACGAAGGGACCTGGAACAACGGCATCTGGGTCGAAGGCTATGCGCGAGGCCATCAGGACCGCAACGTGCACCACAACGTGGTCGGCAACGACTATTTCACGGCCATGGGCATTCCCATACTCGAAGGGCGCGGTTTTCTGCCGCGTGACTCCGCATCTTCCGAGCGCGTCGCGGTCATCAGCGAATCGGTGGCGCGGAATCTGTTTCCCGAAGGTTCGCCGATCGGACGCCATTACGGCAGCCACGATCCGCAGAACGCCGGCAGCACCGAGGTGATCGGAGTCGTGAAGGATGCGAAAGTCCACGCGCTCAATGAGGAGCTCGAGTACGTCGACTACCTTTCCCGCGCACAGGTTGACTTTTTTTATTTGAACGATCTGGTCGTGCGTTACTCGGGAGATCCGAGCACGGTCATGGGCGCGGTACGGCAAACGATTCGGGCCGTGGACGGAAACTTGCCGATCTCCGACGTGCGAACCATGGAAGAGCAGGTCGCGGGTTCCATGCCGGACGAGAGGCTTATCGCGCAGCTCTCGGCATTCTTCAGCCTCGTCGCGGTGTTCCTTTCCTCGATCGGAATCTACGGATTGATGTCCTATCTGGTGACGCGGCGCACAAACGAAATCGGCATTCGCATGGCGCTCGGAGCCGGAAGGGCCACCATGTTGTGGCTGGTGATGCGGGAGAGCACGTTTTTGCTGCTAACCGGCGTCGCCATCGGAATTCCTGTGACGATCGCCGGAGGCCGGCTGGTAGGGAGCATGCTTTTTGGCGTTCGCGCTACCGATCTGGTGAATCTTTTGGCCGCAGTTATGATGCTCGCGCTGGTTGCGGGCCTGGCGGGATATTTGCCGGCAAGGCGGGCCGCCCGTGTAGATCCGATGGTCGCGTTGCGGCACGAATAGTCCTAGGGGCTCGTCCCGCGAAATCGGTAGGCAAACCTCACGCTGGCGTAGGAAGGGATTCGGACGCCGGAATTCGCCATCCGGTCCCAATCTGGTTTTTGCGAGCACTTGATCAGCTAGCATGAGGCGAACAATCGCATCCGGCAGCGCGCTGCCTTTTTGCGTCGACTGCCCGATAGGCCTATCTCTTGTGCCAGGGCCAGAGCCGGAACCAGCAGAACGACAGCAAAAACCGCTTTTCTAGATAGCATTCGGGCGGATCTTTCCTTAGACCAAGGGAACTTCGAGCGCAGCACGAAGGCCTTGGCGTACCAGTCATTGCGGCCAAACGACCATCTTTGGCCGTGTTTGGCTGTTGACGGTCGGGACCTGCGAGTCTTAGTGTCGCGCCATGAACTCAAACGAATATCTCAACGAGTACGACGAAATCGTCAAAACCATACAGCTGTACATCGGCGGAAGCCGACAAGGGAAAAGCGAGCTGATGCGTCCGGCCTTTCACCCGGGCGCTTCGTTCTTTGGCTATGCCGGCGGACAGCTGGCCTCGGGTACGCCATTTCTTTTCGACTGGATCGACGGAAACGGCTCCGCGCCAAAAATCGAGCCTCGCGTGATGAGCGTCGACATCCTCGATTCGATCGCCGCAGTCAGGCTCGAGGTCGCCGGTTGGTCAGGTAAGTTGGCGGGAGCGGATGTGCGTATGTCCGATCTGTTCACGCTTCTTAAAACGCCTGGCGGCTGGAAGATCATTCAGAAGGCATTTCACTGGCACACATGAGCGCGCAGATGGGCAGCGCGGCCTCTGGTATAGTCTCGGGCCAAGGCCCGCTAATGCCACCACGCAATACCCCGCAAAAGACTCTCGAGTCGTGGAAACAGATCGCGGCTTATCTTGAGCGCAGTGAACGCACGGTGCGGCGATGGGAAGCGACGGAGGGGCTGCCCGTCCATCGGCGCGAACACGAGAAGCAGGATACGGTATTCGCCTACAAGCATGAGCTCGAGGCCTGGAGCCGGTTGCGAACCAAGTTGCCCGACGCCATGGCGATGGGAGAACGCGAGAGTCTGCCGACGCTTGCACCGCCCTCGAATGCCTATCTCAGGGAACATGATGCGATCACGCGCACCATGCACTGCTACATCGCCGGCGCCCGCGCTGGGGACGCCAGTCTGATGCGCCCCGCGTTCCATGCTTCGGCGGCGATCTCCGGCTACTGCCAGGGAGTCGAATACAGCGGCTCGGTCGAGCACGTATTCGAGTGGGTCGACGAGAATGGGCCCGCCCCCAACCTCTGTGCCCGTTTTGCGAGGATTGAAATCATTGAAACCATCGCCGTCGTGCATCTGGAAGTAGAACACTGGTCCGGCAAGCTGGCAGGCGCCAACGCCAGAGCCTCGGACGTGTTCACGCTTTTAAAATGCGACGGCGAGTGGAAGATCACCCACAAGCTTTTCCACTGGCATGATCGATAAACGCCTGGAACGGGCCGCCCGCCAGAACGCTTTACGCAGTCTAGTACAGCCAATTTGGAACCCGATTTTCCGCGCGTCGAACTGGCAAAGCCCGCTTACTTTTTCCTCCGCGCGGCGGTCTAACCGCTCGAGAAAGCCCCGCAGCACCGACCTCGGACTTACAAAAAAGGAGGATTCATGAAAGCCGTGCTCGCAGCTTGTACGTTGTCGCTCTTGGCAACGGCCGGCCTTGGCCAGGAGCTGGCTGAAATCCCTTTGCCGCCGAATGGCGACGCCCAGAAGGCCGAAGTATCGCAATGGATCGGACCGGTGCGAATTTCCATCGCCTATCATTCGCCGCGTGTCCACCGCCCGGCAAACAACGACCGCACCGGCCATATCTGGGGAGAATTGGTCAAGTACGGCCTTTTCGACGAAGGGTTTGGCCCCTCGAAAGCCACACCGTGGCGCGCCGGAGCCAATGAGAGCACGACCATCACCGTGTCCAGCGACGTGAAGGTGGAAGGACACGATCTGAAGGCGGGCACCTACGGACTGTTCTTGGAAATCGCGGAGCAGGGCCCCTGGACCTGGATTTTTTCCACGCAGTCGGCCGGCTGGGGCAGCTTTCAGTATGACCCGAAGTACGATGCGTTGCGCGTAGCCGTGGCGCCCGAAGACGCGCCTTTCACAGAATTTCTTAGCTACGGATTCGACGACCGGCAGGCCGCGTCGGCTCGGGCTTTCCTGCAATGGGAGAAACGGCGGATCCCGTTCAAGATCGAAGTGCCCAACGTCAATGGGCTTTATGTGGATCAGATCCGGCGAAACCTACTGTCCTGGCCGGGCTTCAATTACCAGAACTGGCAAAACGCGGCCCAATTCTGCGCGGACAATAAGATCAACCTGGACGAAGCCCTGATCTGGGCGGATAAGGCCATCAAGGAGCCGTTCCGGGGCGCCGTTTTGGGCCACGAGGATTTTTCGACGTTGGGGACCAAGGCGGCCGTGCTCGCCGCCATGGGACGCACGCAGGAAGCCGATAAATTGATGGAAACCGCGATGACGCTGCCGGGCACGGACGCAGTCGATATCTATCGCTATGGAATGCAAGTGCTCGGCGAAAAGCGAAACACGGTGGCCATGAAGATTTTTGAAACCAACCGCAAACAGCACCCCGCGGAAAAATTCTGGACCTCGCTGGGGCTGGCGCGCGGCTATACCGCCGTCGGTGACAAGACGAGCGCCATCGCCAATTGGGAACTGGTGCTGACCAATGCACCGGAAAACCTGGCCGGCAACAAACCGCGCTGGCAAGCAGCGCTCAGTAAACTCAAGGAAAGCAACTGAGAGGCCGGGTATGAAAAGGATTCTCGCACTTGCCATGATGGCTGTGACGGCGCACCGGGCCGCAGCGCGGCCAGCTTCTGCCGCCGACGCAGCATTCGAGCAGTTGCGAAACCTAGCCGGCGATTGGGAAGGAAAGGACGAAGGCGGCAGCGTGGTTCATTCCAGTTTTCGGATGGTCGCCGGCAACACAACGGTGCTTGAAACCTTGCGCCACGCGGACATGGAAGAGATGCTGAGCCTGTACAGCGTGGATGGCGATTCCATCGCGCTGCAGCACTACTGCCCGACCAACAACCAGCCGCGAATGCGCGCGACGCCGGCGGCGGGGAAGGTGAAGCAGCTGGTCTTCGAATTTCAAGGAGCCGGCAATTTGCCCGATTCGGCCACCGGGCATCAACACAGACTGGTTATCGAGTTTGAGGACGCGACACACATCACCGAGCGCTGGACCTGGCGCGCAAAGGGCAAAGACGCGCTGATGGTCTTCCGCCTGGCCCGCAAATAGCCAAAGACTACTGAGGCCAGCGATTTCTAGGGAATGATATCGAAGTCGGCCATGCGGGCGGGCGCTTGGCGTCCGCTTGAGTCCGCAGCCATCAAGATGAGGCGATAGCTGCCGGGCGAAAGGTCCTTGACCATCACCACCATGCCAACCGGTACCACCGGACTTCCCTTCTGCAGGAAGTCGTCGGCGGGGACGGTGCCGGTAAAGAAGACTTCCTTGTTGCTCGCGCGTTCTTGAATCTTGTAGCCGAGCACCAGCCGGGGCGGTTTCTCCTCCGTGAGCAGCGAATCGTAGATTTCCGAGTAGAGAACGACTTTGTCGGATTTCTTGAAGCGATTGACGGCCATAGGTACGATTTGCATTCCTTTTACCACCAGGGGTGTGCGGTCCTCCATCAGTACCGAGTCGAGGTCGGCGTTCGCGGCAAGATCGTCCACGCGCTGGACGGTGTTGGTCAGGGCGATGCCGCCGAGGGCCAACTGCTTGCCGTCATAGTCGTCAATCCTCAGCGGCCAGGTCGATTTGCCGTAGGTATCACTGCCGGCGGAGAGCACGACGGTCATCCTGTAAATGCCCGAAGCGGCGTCAAATTGATTTTCATAACGGTAAGGCGCCTTGGTGAAGTCTTTCCAATCGTCTTTCTCGAGATCGAGTTTGACCTGGTCGCTGAACTTGGCCGCGACCGTTCCGTCTTCGCGATAGGCGATGCCGAGTACGTTCAGGTTCGAGTGGTACTTCCCCTTATCCTTTTCGAACTTAAACATGTCCTGCGGAATTTCCATGGCCAGACTGACGCGGGCGACGCCTGGTCCGGTATAGAAATAGGGCGACTGGAAGGAAGGCTGCACACCCCCACCGCGCGTTTCTTGGGCATGCAGTTCCAGCTGCTTTTCGACCGGCGTGCCGTCCAGGATGCTGGGATTGCGGGCGTTGCAGTAGCCGCTTCGCGCGTGGACGTTCAGGCCGCCGTGATTCATTTTGACTTTCAGCGTGTGGCAGCTGCCTTCGGCCGACTCCGACGGCACGTAGCCCAGCAGGTAAAACTCATTCTGCTCGCTGGCGATGCGCTGGAGTCCGCCAAAGAGATCGTTGGTGTTGAAAATCGTGAAGCCGCCGGTGCCTTCGGCGAGCGCTGCGAGCACCTGCTGGTTGGTGGCAGTGGAGGGAGGAAACTGCGGAACGATCGTGCGGGGCTGACTCAGCGGATTGTTGGGGTTGTTGTAGTAGTTGGCAGGATAGCCGCCGCGATTTCCGGTCGTGCCGCCGCCACCGCGCGTCCCTCCGGTGGTACCCGTACCGCCGCGTGTTCCACCGGCACCGCCTGTGCCTCCGCCACCGGTGCCGCGACCGCCACCGGCTCCCGTTCCTCCTGCGCCGCCTGCTCCTCCGGCGCCGCCGCGTCCGCCGCCAGCTCCGCCTCCGGCCCCTCCGCCAGCGCCGCCGCCAGCACCTCCGCCGCCCGGATGCTGCGGCTCAGCAAAGGACACCAGTAGCAACCGCGGACGAATGCTCGCCTTTGCCGTCCTTGCGCGCGAATTCAAGGAAACCGCCTTGGCGCGAGCTGCGTTCGGCAATCGCAGCGACGAAGACCGACCTCCCAACTCAGGCCCCTGCAGACCCCGTACGTCGAGGGCATAGACCGCGACATTCGATTTGTTGCAGGCGTCGATCGTGGCGGTGAGTTCGGACTGGCGCTCGGGAGTCAGCTCGAAGCCCGATGAAAACAGCACCAACGCTTTGCGCCCGGGCACTGTACGCAGATTCTTTGCTAGCGTTCGGACCGCCAGCAACATCGACCGCGCGCCGTAGTCCGTTTCCACACTCGAGAAACCGCTCATTCCCGGCATATTCAGGGTGGAAGCGCCGGGACCGCCGGGATCGGCATTCGACGCGATGTAGGAGGACTTCACACCCTTTGCCGCTGCTTGCAGCAGTTCCGCATTGGCGGTGAAGTTCTGCATCACGCGCAGCGCGCCACCGAATTCGACCACGGCCATCAGACGGTCTGGCGCGGCATTGGCGTCAATGAATTTCGCAGCCGCAGCGCGGGCCGAAATCTGATCGGGCAGGGCCATGGAAGAGTTGTCGAAAAACAGAACCAGGTAGCGCTTCTGGCTGTTCTCGGGACCGCCAGCGTTGGCACCGGTCGAAAAGCTGGTGATCGACTGCTCCTTGTTGTCTTCATAGAGCTTGAAATCGCCCTGGGTGAGGTCGTGGACGTAGTGCCCCTTCTTGTCGGTCACTATCGCGTCCACGAGAACGAGACGGGATTCCTTTTTGATGGCCTGGGAGATCGGAATGGGCTGTACTGCCGCCGGTTCGACGGCGGGTTTTTGCGCGTTCTCCGCGTCCGCGGGCTTCGGCGGAGACGCAGCATCCTGCGCGGCGCTGCTACCCGAAATCAGCAAAAGAACTCCGGCCAACAAAGTAGGGAACCGCATGTTCGCGGCGAATCGAATCAACCTGATCATGACTTCCTCCGTCAGAGGACAAGCCGATGGGGGTTCCGCAGCTAGTACGGAATGACCACGGCGCCATTGCGCGCCGCCATCAGCTCTCCTTCTTTGTCACGCACCACCAACCGAACCAAATAGTTGCCAGGCTTGACGTCGAAGCTGGACTTGACGCTGATTCCCGAGCGGGCCATGCGCTCGAGCGTGGCGTCACGCAGCTTCATTTCCAGGATTTTTTGGCCGCCGGCCACAAGGTTGCCGTTCTCATCGAAGATCGCGGTGGCCAGCGTCAGGTCATCGTGATTGCGATCCTCCACCTTGCGGAATCGGAGACCTTTCAAATCCACATGAACCAGTACGGAAAGGCGGGCTGCCGTGGCGTCGCGGCGGAAGAATTGGGTCTGCAGATCGACGGGCAGGTCGCGCACTTCTTCCTGGGAGAACACGGCCTCCTGGATCTCTTCCTTGGCCGTTTCTTCCGGGCTCTTCCTGGTGTGGGGCGAGTAGTAGCCGCGGCGCGCCTGCACCAGAAATCTTTGTTTGCCGGTGAGAGTGACCTTGAGGGTATGGAAGCTGCCGTTGAGCTTGAGATTCTGCGGAGTAAAGCCGAGCACGTACGAGGTGGAGGGTGCGGCGATGGATTCGCGCAGGGCCACGTCGAGATCATTGCGATTACGATAGAACGTGCCGCCGGTGCCGGCGGCAAAGTCGGCCAGGATCTCGCTCTGCACAGACTGGGCGGAAACGCGATACGAAGACTTGTAACCCGCAGTCCGGTAAGAATCGCCGGGAGGATCGGCGATATCGCCCCCGATGTCCGGCGCATACAATCCGCGGGCGTCGAGCGTATCGATCACGATGCCGGCCCGGGTGGAGCGGTCGATCACTTCGCTGCGTTCCGCAATCAGGCTGGAAAGGATAAAGCCCGGCGAGATGAAGACCATCTTGCGCTGGCCGGGCATGGAAGCGAGTCTTCGCAGGGAATCGTATAAATGCTGGTAGGCGTAATCGGAAGCCGTGTCCCCCGCGGCCAGAGAGCGCGCGGCCGCCGTGCGCGCCAAGCTCGCCGCCATGACCGCCTTGGTCTCGTCGCCGGCAAAAGCGCACTGCACCGCCTCTTCGACGGCTACGCTGAGTGCCTGCTGGTCGTTGCGATTCTGGATGAGATCGGCCTGGTAGTACGTGATTTCGGGACATTCATGGAAGCCCTCGGTCGGGTTGACCGGGCGCGGCGTGATGGAGGTAAGCGTGCGGGCTAAGAGCTGCCGGTCGCCCGTAAATTCCTGCGTGACCTGTCCGGACGAGGTGTAGATGCCCACGCGGTCCGCGGGACCCACGGCGTCCAGGATCCTCACCCCGGCGGAGCGGACGCTTACGGCATCCTCCATGGCCAGGTGCAGGTCGTCAAAAAAAAGAGAGATAAAGCGCTGCGGGAGGTTCGGCGCGGGCTGCGTCTCGGAATCGGCGGAATCGCGATCCGACACCGAGACGACCGGAACCGGATGGCTCAAGGGCGTTTCGACGCTGAAAGTGGAGATCGTCTGCGGCTTGCGATTGTCGAAGATCTGGAAGTCTTCTTTTTTGAGGTTGTCGATGATCTTGCCGTGCTCGTCGCGCACCACCACCCGCACCAGGACCAGATTGACGCGGACCTTGAAGGTGGCGGGCGAGTCCCGCGTCACCACTTCCTGCCCGGATCCTGCTTGATAGCCGGGCCGGGCTTCGACCTGGGCGCCCTGTCGACCGCTCTCGTCGGCGGGCTTGGCGGATGTCTCTGCGGGCGGCGGCTCTTGTGCACGGGCCGGGACGCAAAAAGCCGGCAGCAGCGCGTAGACGAGCCAGAACCGCACTAGCGCAGCGCTTGCGGCAAGTGGAATGCAAGGATGAGGCTGGCGGAGCTTGTACACCGATGGAACTCCAACCGCCGAACCGCCTCGACCCGGTCAGCACGATAATTGAAAGGCACCCTGCAGGCGATGCTACTACCGGGACTATACGCCGTGCGTAAAATCGCTGTCAATTCAGGCGATTTGCGGAGGGCCGACTCAGGCCCGGCCATTGCGAAGGGAGTAGGTTTCGGCGTTCCACGCTGCGCCGAGGAAGATAATGATGGCCGAGATTTGCATCCAGATAAGCAGGCCGATGACGGCTGCGAGTCCGCCGTAGACGATGCTATAGGGCACGCGACGAACGTAGAACCCAAAGACCACGTCCGCCAGCCACCATAAGAGCGTGGCCACAACGGCTCCGGGAACGACGTTACGAAGGCTTGTCTCCTGAGGGCGGGCCACGCGATAGATGGCGATCAGTGCCGCGAGCGAGAGCAGAAACGCGGCAACCGGGAAAAACAGCGGCCACCAGCCGTGGAACGGATGGGCATCGCCAAGCTGCCGAGTGACCCAATGCCGCAGCGGCCGGCCAAACACGCCAAGCACCGCCGCCAGCAGCAACGGCGCAATGGTCGCCACCAGCAGCAGCAGGCCGCGCAATTGCCGGTGCCAAAAACCCGGCTTTTCCTGGTCGTGATAGATGATGTGGATGCCCTCCATGATCAGCTTCATGACTTGCGAACCGGCGATCAGGGTGCCGGCCCAGCCGACCACCGCCCACTTCCATGCCTGCGGCGCGCGCTTGATCAGAAATTCGGAGACGATCTGCCGGCTGCCCGGAGGCAGGTACTTGGTGAGGTCTGTGACCATGTCGAGCAGGTTGGTCTGGCTGCCCCAACGGCTGGTGGCCAGCGCCACAATGAGCAGGAGCGTCGGAAAGAAAGCCAGAAATAAATTGTAGGCAATCGCCTGCGAGAGCATGCTGCACGGCGGAAACACTCGCAAAAACACCCGCGCGCCGCGCTTGGCCAGGGCTTTCAATCGAATCATGGAGCATCAGTATAAACGCGACCCGTCCGGGGTGGAACTTTTGCGCACGGGCTTCCCGCGAGACGAGCATCGGGTCGAGCCCGGCCGGTGGTCGATCTGCCTAACCGCTTTCCGGGTTCTGTTAAACTGGAGGGCGATGCGCCTTCTTCTGCTGAACCTTTCGCCGCAATCGGCCGCGAGCGTCAACGCCGTGCTTGCAGGACAGGGCTTTGAAGTTCAAGAGCAGCACACGCTGGACGTCGAGCAGGTCGAATCGCTGGCAGTGGAAGTTGTGGTCACCGAAGCGAGCCCCGCCGACCTGACATGCTGCGGGCTGATCGTCCAGATGAAAGCGCGCGAAGCGACAAAAACAATCCGCATCCTCATGCTGGTGCAGGGCGGCGCGCTCGAACGTGCCCGCGCCCTCGATCTGGGTGCCGATGACGTGCTTACCTCGCCGTTCGAGCCGGCCGAGTTTGCCGCGCGCATCCGGGCGCAGTTCCGCGACCGCGCACCCGCCGAGGAGCTGCGGGCAAAACTCAAAGAAGCCGAACAGCGCGAACACCTGGCCGAAATCGCCGTCGAGACGCTCAGCGGCGGCGTGGTCACGCGCAAACGGCCGTGGGTGCTGCCGGCGATCTTCGCTCTGTGCGTGCTCACCGTAGCAGCCACCTTCATCACGTCTTTTTCCTATCGCAAAGCGCGCAAAGAGACACTGCAGCTGAAATCGGAGATTGCGCGGCTCAACTCCGGCATTCTGCAGCAAGGAGACCTGCTGCGCCGTGCCGAGCAGGCGCGCCTGGCAATGAGCAGTTCGCCCGACAGCGCGGCGCGCGCCACCTTGCAGGCTCAATCGGACGAACTCAAGAAGAAAATGGCTGCAAGCGGAGGCAGCGGCGACGCCGACTTGCGCCGCCAGCTAGCTGAAACCCAGGACCGGCTCAGTCGCATCGAGAGCGACGGCAAGGTGGCCGAAACCATCGTGAAGACGTATGGCTCGAGCGTGTGCCTGCTTCATGTGGTGGTGGAATTTCTTGATCGCGGAACCGGAAAGCCGTTGCTCATTGCCGTCGATGAGTTAGGCAAGCCGTTGCTCGATGAGAAGGGAAATGTGCAGCTCGACCTGGACGGCAACGGCCCCCACTTGCAGCTCGACGTCTTCGGTACTGGTTTTCTGGTTCGCAAGGACGGCCGGCTGCTGACCAATCACCACGTCGCCGAACCCTGGTGGAGCAACGAGGAACTGAAACCGCTCATTGAAAACGGTGCCAAGCCCTACGCACTCTCCTACATGGCCTATTTTCCCGGGAAGGCGCAGGGACTTTCCGCCAAGCTCGATCGCATTTCTTCGCAAGCGGACGTGGCCACGCTGCGGCTCGAGAATGCCATCCCCCCGCACGCGACGTTACTTGACCTCGATGAGCGCAGCGACGCCAGCGTGGCCGGCGAATCCGTGGTCTTGATCGGTTACCCCACGGGCATCGAAGGCATCCTGGCGCGCGCAGGCTCGGACGCCGCGCAGCAGATTGCCGGCAGCGCGACCAACGTGCCGCAGATCGTTTCGCGCCTGGCCCAGCAAAATCTGATTCGCCCCACCACCACGCAGGGCCATATCGGCGACGTGCTGAAGGACAAAATCGTTTACGACGCGGCGACCACCTCCGGCGGGTCTGGCGGCCCGCTTTTCAATCACCGCGGCAAAGTCATCGGAGTGAATTTCGCCATCCTCAACGGATTCGGCGGGTCCAACCTTGCCGTTCCGGTCCGCTACGCCAACGAACTGCTTCGCTAAGGGTGAGCAGGGGTAACCAGGGCGCGCCCTTCTAGCTCTCCAGGTCTGCCAACCGGCAAATGAAACCCCATCCGCCGCCCAATTCGCTGATCGCCAACAGCAAATCGTTAGCGCCTTTTTTCAGCGGCAAATAGAGGGCGTCGTTTTCCGGATTCATGAGGCCCAGAAATCCGGGGTCGCGGAAGTTCTGCGCGCTGCGTCCGCGAAACAGGATTCTGCCGTTCAAGAACACACTGACTTCATCGCTGTAACCGATATACATCTTTCTTAGCTGGTTGTGACTGCAATCAAGATCGCTCCGCGCGTATAGAAGCTTGGTACCCGGCTGCGGCTCGAGCGGCTTCGAAAAATCGTTGGCAAAGGTCACTTGCAGGTGCGGAGCCTGGCGATAGCGATAAAGCACCACCAATCCCGGCGGCTCCGCTTCAACCTTCTGCCACGGGATCGCGCTCGTTTCCGCAGGCGACAGGGGGCGTTCCGGTTCACGCGCCAGCGCATCGTAGGACGGCGAGATGCCCCACTTGGTCAACTTGCCCGGAGGCATGGGGGGAAAGTGCCGCACCCACGGAGCGTCGGCTGCGGTTTGCACCTGGAAATTCGAGAAATAGGTTTCGGTCAGCACCGCCAGCGCCACCGCCCCTTCTGAACTCCACTCTTCAGGTCGCTCATCACCAGGGCGGGATTTTTCATGTTTTGCGCGTAAAGCTTTGCTTGCGCGCCTGTGATTTCCAGCCGCAGGTGAAACCAGGCATCTTGGGGAATGTCCACGGCGCCGGTGAAACCCGGACCGTTGTAGATTTGCCAGTTAAGGCCGGTGTTCAGGACCGGCGGTGTGTTGCATGGCATCGGGCAGTCCCGACTTGTGCTGGCGGAGATACACCCACTCGGCGTTCTTTTCGTCCTCCGAGATGCGAAACTCGATTCCGAAAAATCCGCGGCGCGCCGGAGTTGCAACGTCGACGTCGATCGTCCCGTCGCGCCGCACGAAATCCTTCACTGTGGCCGCCCCGCCATCGAGTGCGAGGCATTTCTGGTCCAAGTACTCGGCGGTCCCGGCTTGCCCATGGAGAGTCCAGCGCGGCGAATCCGGGGCCAAGAAGAGCACGTTCGGCCCCTGCTCGAAGCAAACCTCAGGCCGTTATCGCGCAGCGGTCGGTTCGCTTGGCATGCCCGCGCCGTAATTTCCGGCTAAAGCAGCGCTCAACAAGCGTAGCGATTCTCTTCGTGTGATCGTCCGCGCCACTACCTTTCCATGCCATTTTGCTTTTTCGAGAGATGCCCCGGGAGCTTGCAGATGTAGACGCCCGGCCTGGACAATCGGTAGCAAGGCCAGAAAACGTCGCCAATGGACGGAGAAAAAAGGAAGGTAGCCGAGGTAGACTAGAAGCAGCACCGAACGACGCCGCGCGAGCATTCCGTGGGCCGACCGCTTCATCGCCATCTCGGACGCACTCTGTTCTTCGCCGCCGCTTTTCTCCTGGCCGGTCACAGGCTTCTGCCCGGCCAACAGGCCGCAGGAAGCGCGCAGAAGCAGCAATGGAAGACCGTCCCTTTCGCCATCGTCCGCTACAACGACGATGCGCCCAAATCGTGGAATGTCTATCACGGAGAAAAGAAAGGCATCTACCTGGTGCGGCTTTGGAAGCGCTACCTGCTGATTGATACCGGCGAGCAAAGCGCCTACGAAATCGATCCGGGCAAGGTGAAGATCGAAGGCGAGAATGCCGAGCTGAACTCGGCCGATATTCCGAGCGAACCCATCGAGACCGCCGAATGGAAGTCCCGCGACGCGGGGCCCGTCCTGCGGCATCGCTTTCGCTTCGGCAAGACCGGCAATTTCATGGAGCTACAGATTCCGCTGCTGCCGAGCGGCAAGCCCGTTTACTGAGTTTTTCTCCGCGCTATACGCTACTCGCGCGGCCGCCCTTCCCGGTACACGCCATACACCCAAGGAATTCCGAGCACGCCCGGCTCCACTCCCACTTCGATGCGGTCGCCCACCGCGAAGCGGTCAAAGTCGTCCGCGTCCACCGGCAGCCGCTCGACTTTCTGGCCTGGCCGCCACGACGGCACCACCAGCCGGCGGCTTCCCCGGACCAGCCCCTTCATCAAAAACTTTCCCTGCACCGCGGCCGGCACGTACTTCACATGGCCCGCCTGATCGAGTTTGCCGTTGAGGAAAATCGCCGCCGCCAGCAGCCAGGGCAACGGAACAAATCCGGCGTACACGCGCTTCAAAATCTCGATCTCCTGATGCTTGCGCGCGCGCCTGTCGAGGATGACGGTGATGGCCAGCGCCACAAAAAACAGCACGCCAAAAAAAACCAGCATCAGGTCGAGGTCGAGCGGCGGGTAAATGGGGGTGACATAGGGGAACAGGAGCGAGCCCGCCAGAAAAAAGGTTGTCTGCTTGATCAGGCGCTTGCGGAACATCACTTCGGCCGCTGCGGAAGTCAACCCGCACACCGGGCACTGGTCCAATTCGCGCGCGGCGCCGCAATCCAGGCAACGAGTCATGCAGGTGAGTATACCGTCAGCCTGCTGATTCTGGCCCGGTCGCTCCTAGTGAAAGCTTGCTGATTAATTCCTGGTAGGTTTG
>Ga0306921_10000510_pt1 | contig 34433 bp, 28 predicted proteins | sample sta12Cox44000080_FD_203760 | JGI IMG/M metagenome (GOLD analysis project Ga0306921, IMG submission 203760) | Lab enrichment of tropical soil microbial communities from Luquillo Experimental Forest, Puerto Rico - statoxic.12C.oxic.44.000.080 (v2)... | ecosystem: Environmental > Terrestrial >... | reverse complement strand
GCAAAAACTTCCGTCGAAGATCGTTGGAATAAGCTTGCGGCATGCTGGTGAGCGGACAATCGCCACCTTCAGCTTACCGATTATTCTGTGGATTCATAGTGACTATGAAAATGCCTTAGGACCCTGGGCGGCCCGGGCAACCAACTCCTCCGAACGAGAAATCTATAATGCAGGTGCCCCGTTTAAGCCAGCGCCAGCGAGCTTGAAGGGGCATCCCTCAACCGAATCCCCTCTACCTCGCGACACCCGAACGCCGCAGGGCGTCATTTGCGTGAGCCGTGATGTGCGTGAGCGATAATCATCAGGGGCGTTACGGAGGGTAAAGGAGATGGATGTGCTCAGAAATGAAAGATGTACCGCATGCCGGCGAGATTCACCGCGAGTGACTGCGGAGGAAATTGAAGAATTGCGGCTTCAAGTTCCGGACTGGAAGCTGGTAGATCGGGAGTCCATTCTGCGACTAGAGCGCATTTTTCGTTTCAGAGATTTTGCGGAAGCCCTGAGCTTCACCAATCGCGTTGGAGCTCTCGCGGAAGCAGAAGGCCATCATCCCGCTATCCTGACCGAGTGGGGCCGGGTGACGGTGACGCTTTGGACGCATGCGATACAAGGCCTTCATCGCAATGACTTTATAATGGCGGCGAAGATCGGCTCTCTCGCGGCTGCGATTTCTGAGCATTGACTTACCCGACTTAATGGCAGTCTAATGCTGCAATCCCGCGCGACTTATCAAACTGGCGCTAGTCTTAACAGGCCGAGGTTTCGGCCGCGGCCGACGTCGTCATCAGCTACAAGCGAGAGGAACAGCAAACCGCACGAGCTCTAGCGGATGCTCTGGGTGCCGCGGGCTGGACGGTGTGGTGGGACCCCACGCTGAGAGCAGGCAAGCACTTCGACGACGGGATCGAGCAAGCCATCCGAGACGCGAAGTGCGTCATCGTTCTTTGGCAAAAGCTTTCGACCCAATCGGAATACGTGAAGGACGGGGCTAACTTTGCCAAGAAACTCGGCAAACTGGTGCCAGTGGTGATTGACGCTGCCGAACTGCCGTTTCGGTTCCAGGTGCAAATGCGGGATTGGGATGGCTCTACCAGCGCTGCCGGATTTCGTTCGCTCGTTGAGCAACTGCAATCGAGAGTAGGATTCGGATCCTCAGTTGCTCGGACTGCAGCTCCGCCGGTGAGTTCAGCAACCGCCGCATCGCCCGCCGCCTAAGCCGAAGCAGCCTGTTGACTGGGGAAATACTATGACTGGAGAGAAGTTCTCAGCATTCCTGCCCTCAAAGTTGTGACCCCGCCCACGCGGCAGCTCCTCGCTGTAGAGAATGCCGCAGCCGCCTTCGATCGCGGCGGCCACAATGAGTGCGTCTTACCACGAGGGCCGGTGCCTGGCTGTTAAGCGCAGTGCTTCGGAAATCAGCGCCGGTGTTGACGGGACTGCCAGCAAGGGACGGAAGACAGCAGCAAGGTAGTGCTCTGCCTCCGCCACCGTCATGGGCTGCGCAAATCGACGCAGACCCAGATTGAAGAATTCCTGCACGACCTGGTAGCTGAAGATGCCCTTGCGGGTAGCCACCGCTTGCCGGATGAGCTGCGCCGCACGCCGGTTCTTGGCGGCAGAACTGTGGTCGAAGGAATAAACGAATAGGTTGGTATCGAGGAAGAACCTGGCGTTCGTTCATCTCGTCCCGTGTGAAGCGGCGGCCGGCGTTGACATGACGAAGCCACCGCGACTGCGCGGTGAATTGCAGCAGCCACTCACGGAAAGCGGCATTTAGGGTTTTGCGCTGTGCCCGCGCCACTTGACGGGCTTGTTCAATCAAATCTTCGTCGGGCACTGAGCGCAATATTTTTCACGGAATTCGTGTACATGAGTTTAGTTTAGTGCACTCTCGTAGACAATTTACTTTCGTTTTATCGCTACGCGATTTTGCGTGACACTCCGGCAGGTTGAACGAGGAAGCTAGCTTGGCTATAGCTAAGCCGACAGCGGCACCTTCCGCGGCAGGGTGGGCAGGATGCCGAGATGCTTTTGCCCCCAATCGCACATCGATTGCATGATGGGGATCAACTCCCAACCTGCTTCAGTCAACTCGTAATCGACGCGCGGGGGGACGATAGGGGTCACGATGCGCCGCAGCACGCCGTCCTTTTGCAGTTGTCGTAATTGTGCAGTCAGTACTTTTTCGCTGACTCCCGGGAGCAGGTCGCGAATCTCGGCAAAGCGCCGTGTCCCAAATGAAAGGTGCCACACGATGGCAACCTTCCATTTTCCCGCCACGACCTTGGTCGTGGCTTTCACCGGGCATCCGTAATTTGGCAACAAGTTCGTACTCCCGCACTTACAAAATTGTGCGTACTTCTCACCTGGGGAAAGTCAGAGTACAGTCGCGTTATTAAGGATGCGGGGCCGGTCAGGCCCGATTGAATTTTTGAGAGGTATTTATTCTATGATTCTGGTAACAGGAGCTTCGGGAAACGTAGGCGGCGCGGTGCTGCAGGAGTTGCTGCGCTCGAGCGCGTCGGTTCGCAGCATGTATCGGTCCACGGGAGATGCTGCGAAAGCGCCCGCCGGTACAAATCCAGTGATCGCCGACTTTGCCGATCGCGTCAGCCTGGAGAGCGCATTAGACGGCGTGGATCGGGTGTACCTCGTGTGCTCGCCGATTCCACAGCTGGTTGAGCTGGAAAGCAACATGGTGGATGCTTGTCGGGTGCATGGCATTCGGTACCTGGTGCTCAACTCCGCGCTTGGGGCAGACACTTATGACAAGTCATTTCCCAAGTGGCATCACGCGGTGGAGGAGCACTTGCGAGCGTCAGGCATTCCAGCCACCATTTTGCGGCTGGAGAGCTTCATGCAAAACATTCCCGCCTTCTTTGCGAGCACTATCAACTCGCAGGGCGCGTTCTATGCGGCAATGGGCGAGGCCCCGGTCGGCTTCGTGGATGTGCGCGACATCGGAGCGGTCGTGGCAAAGATACTGACGTCGGACGGCCATGCGGGAAAGACCTATACCCTCACTGGCCCGGAGTTGCTGAACTATTCACAGGTTGCAGCGAAGTTGTCGCAGGTGCTCGGCCGTCCGGTGCGGTACGTTGCCATCACGCAGGAGCAACTCCGCCCGTCCCTGCGCGACATGGGCATGCCGCCTTGGCAGGTGGAGGCTCTGGCTGACTTGCAGGCGTACTACGCCGATGGCACAGGCGGAAAAGTGACGTCAGATGTCCGTGACGTACTCGGCCGCGAACCGGTCCGCATGGATCAATTCTTGCGAGATTACGCCTCAGCGTTCGCGACCGCGGCCAGCAAGGCCTAGGAGGATCCGATGGCTTCAACGGAAACGGCGAGTTCGCTAACCGGATTCACGCATGAAGAGATGAAGCAATTCGTCCGCAATCATTTTGCGGAGTTCGTCAATCGTAAGAACATCGATATCGGCGATGTAAATTTCGCGCCTGAATTTGTGGACCATGGCGCCGACGTTCCGTCGGGCACACCTGCTGGTCCGGAAGGGGCGAAGCAATATGTTGGAGGGGCGCTCAAAAAGCTCCCTGACATGCATGTCACCATCGAAGACATCATCGCCGAAGGTGACAAGGTGGTGGTGCGAAACACCTGGCGCGCAACGAATCCAGCGAATGGAGTGAAGCTCCACTTCGCCGGCATCGTGATCTGGCGCATTGCTCATCGCCAACTGGTGGAACGCTGGGCCTACCTCGAAGCACCGCATCCGGTATGAGACCATTTGCCCATTGGCCTACCACGCCCCCTGTTTGCGGCCAAACCACCAGATCATCCCTAATGTCGCCGTGCTCTGGTCTTTGCTGAACACGTCCTTCTGGTTGGTGAGGAACACAGGCTGATTCGACCAGTCATAGCGATATTCCGTCTTGAGCTGAAGGCCATCGGCAACGTTGTAGGTGTAGGTCACAGTGAATTCCTTCAGCGCTTCGGTAACCTTGCTGAACAGGCCTGCTGTGAAGAACGAACCGTTGTCGGACAGGTACTCGGTGCGGCCGGCAAGGTAGGTCTTCGGCGAGAGCTGATACTCAATGTAACCGGCTCCGCCCCAGGTGTGTGCCGGAGCCGAGTTTCGTCCTGGACCACTGGTAGCCCACATGCGTTCCACTACATAGTCGCCCTCCAGGGCAAAGGTCCATTTCGGAGTTGCCTGCCAGTTCACGTAACTATCGAAAATGTGTAGCTTCCCTTGCGGCGTGGGCGTTAGCGGAGCAAAACACAACCCCGGCTGCACAGGCACCGGAGGACAATCGGTCGTCGAAGTGGCATCGGGATTTTCCTGCCCGAAGTAATAGTTCATTGTCCAAGCAACCTGCTTGTTCGGAGTAAGGACGAACCCGAACATTTCGTCTTTGAAGCCGTTGTTTGGCTCCGTTTGGTTGGTGCCGTTCACCAGCCAGTAGTTCAATCCGAATTTGTTGTTCACCTGGTATTTCACACGAAATCCCATGTGATAGAAAGGCAGGAAGTTGAACCAGTAGGCACGAGAGTAATTCATCTGATCTTTGGTGTAATTGCCTTCATAGCCCAGCGAACTGGCCCATTTGCCGAAATCGACATTCAGTCCGTTTCCGACGGGAAAGACATATGTCCCGTAGGCCTGAAAAATGTTGCGATAGATGTCGGGGCGATGCTCGTTGCTCGGGCTGCCCTGCAAAGTTGCGGTCGCTTGTCCGAATTGCAGATCGAGACGTGTACCCCAACGCCGGTCTGCAGTTGGGTCTGCAGCTCGCTCAAACATGACGACAGCCTGATTCAAGCTGACGGCGTTGCTGCTTACGTCGTAGGCCCGCAGAACGTTCACCCGTCCGACGGGGTCGTTGAAGTTGTAGGAATAATACGCGTCCACCATGACGTTGGTGGTTGCTCCTTTGAGATAGTCGAGGATTCCACGGTCCTCTTGTGTGAGCACGAGCGAATTCGACGCCGGCGGCTGACCCTGCTCTTGTGCCGCCGCCTCTGTTGTGCCACCACCTGGCATTTCGATATCGGCAACAGTGTGGGATGGGAGGCTGGACGATTGTGCGCTTCCCGCCTTCGCCGCGGCCATCGACGCTGCCATCGTCGTCATTTGAGTTTTGAGTTCCGCGAGCTGCGCCTGCAGCTCGGAGACGGTGCGTTGCAGCTCTTCGATTTTCGAGTCTGATGCAGAGGATTGCGCTGGGCCGCCGGTCACTGCCTGTTGGGCTGACGACCCAAGCCCCCAGCACAGAACCACCCATAAAAAGCTACGTGTTCGGAATCGCCTCGAGATTTCAGTAGTGGCCGGCATTTTCGATCAACCTCCGATGCCGAACACTCTACTCCGCGCTGGGCTAGCGGGTAACTTCTAAACAGATTTGACGGGAAGCGTGGTCCGTAATCGGGACATTCAGTGGGCGGCTAACCTTGGGAAGGGAGCTGGTCGAAGCACATCGGCACGCAGGCTTGCATCATTATGCCGTTCGGCGTTACGCTATTGGGCATAACATGTCCGGAAACCCCTTCGTCTTCGGCGAGATCATCGACGACGAGAACTTCGTCAACCGCAGGGTCGAACTGCGCCAGCTGGTTCGCGACCTGGCCGACGGACAAAAGGTCTTCCTGCTGTCCCCGCGCCGCTTCGGCAAAAGCTCACTGGTATCCATGGCGATGCTAAAGCTTAAGAAACGGCATATCCGCACCGTCAGCCTCACCGTCAGCAGTTACTCCAGCTACACGCAATTCCTGGAGAAGTTTGCAGAAAAGGTGCTGCGCGCCGCCGGACCCTGGGAGCGCGTCAAAGACTGGGTTACCCGCTTCGGCCGCCAGGTCAAGCCTGACGTCAACTACAACATCACCTCAGGCGAAGTAAGCCTCTCCCTCGGCAAAGGCGCTTCGTTCGATCCGCAGCCAATTGCTCCCGAGGTCTTTGCACTGCCGGAAGAGCTGACGCGACACGCTGACTTCCGTATGGCCATATGCCTCGACGAGTTCCAGCAGATCACGGAGTTCAACGGCGGTTCCGTCGAAAATGTCATTCGCAACCAGGTCCAGCAGCAACGCCAGGTCGGCTACGTCTTTGCCGGCTCGCAACCGTCGCTCATGCAGGAAATGCTCTCCGCCAGCCGCCCTTTTCACAAGGCCGGTCCACAGATGTTCCTCGACAAGATCGATGCAGCCGACTGGAAGGAATTCATCACAGCCCAATTCAAAAAGCGCGGTCGCAATATAACCGACGCTGCGCTGGAGTTCCTGCTGACCGCCGCGGACCTTATCCCCTACGACGTGCAGCGCATCGCCCACGAACTTTGGGATTACGCCGAGCTGCAGGACAAGTCCAAACTCAATGTTCCTGACGTTGAAGGGGTTGTGAACAGCCTGGTCAGCGGACAATCCACCTACTACGAGCTCCTGTGGGAGCAGCTTGCATCCCGGCAGCGAGCCGCGCTCCAAGCGCTGGCCGCTCGCGGCCACTCGGCAATCTACTCCCAGGCCCTGCGCGAGGAGTTCCGTCTCGGTCCGGCTTCGACCGTCCAAAAGGCTTTCCAGTCGCTCGATGCCAAGGATATCCTCGACCGCTACAAGGGCGATTACTTCTTCCTCGATCCCTTGTTTCCTCTCTGGATCAAGGAGCGGACGGCTTAATACGCTGATTAGCGTAATGCCAATCAGCATAAAATTAAAGATCGCAACCGTGGGCGGAGAGCAAATCAATCCAAATTGAACTTGCCTTTTGGCCCTGCGATGACAACCCGGAGACGCGCCGAGCTGCCACTAGCCACTTGCACATCGATACCCAGCTTCTGGAACTCCGACGACAATAAAGCACTTTCCGGGCTCACGACTGCGAAGCTCTCGAGCTTGCAACCCGCCGGAGCATCGGCCGACGGATGCACGGTATCAGCACCCCATTGGATGAAGAACGGTAGCAGACCCTCGCGGTCATTGTCGAGGTTGAGCGTCTGCCAGTGAAGCATCTTTCCGTCGGGCCGAGCGCGCGAACCGGCGCTCGGACCATGAAATGTGATGCCAGCCTTTCGCAGACGATCGGCGACTCCCACAATGTCAGATGTATGGACCGCCCAGTCCACCAGCGTCGGCGAAGTCAGCCGTTTCAACATCACCGGCAACTCTGCCCTCGTCGTTGGAGTGGTTGTTTGCGCGGGATCGGGTGCGATTACTTCGAGATAATGCAACTGCCCAAGTGACAAGAGTGCATTACGGGTGCCGCGGCCCGGATGCACGCCTCCAATCGCCGGACGCACGCCAGTGTGCGATTCGACAAACACGATACCTTGATCAAGGTCGCTACAGCCGAGCAGGAGGTGGTCGAACATGGCAGGAACCTTTTCCGCGGCCCATTGACTTCCGGGTGCGACGGCAGCCACGGCGGTGAGAGCAAGAAAATCTCGACGCGAAACCATTCGGGAATTCGATGCGAACGAAAGATGAGAAAGACTCTACTTGGTGTCAAGGCTGCTGAGCAACTTCTGAGCCGCATCTCCCGGTTCCAGCATCGAGAAGTTCTCATCCAGCACAACCAATGTGATCGCAGGATTGACCTCCTGCAGTACCTTGCTCGTCGGTCTGCCGTAGTACGACTGCAGATGCGCCGACACCAGGACTAGTTTCGCCTTCGTTGCTTTGAGCAGAATCTTCGCGTCGTCGATATTGGCAACCGTCATTGCGTTGTAGCCGGCGCCAATCAACACTTCCCGCACGAACGTCCGCACGTCCGATGACTCATAGAGGCAAAGCACCCGGGGCCTGGCGTCGCCCGCCATGCCCCTTGAATATCGGGAACCCAGGTACGCTGCGGTGATGGCCTCGTCAACTGAGTCGTAAAGCTCAAACTGCGAAATGAGATTGGTCATCTCCAGCGATCTGCGCAACATTTCGGGTACACGGCTCAGCTTCAGATCGCCACCCTTGGATCGCGCCGTCTGCACCAGCCGCACCAGCGCGCCTAGCCCGCTGCTGTCAACGAACTCGACTCCATCCAGCTGCAGGACCACATCGGCATGGTGCGCCAGCGAGTCGCCTACCTGCGCGTGAAGCGCGTAGACGTCATTACCTGCGACGATTCGACCGTGACACTGAATCACCAGCAAATCGCCGACTGGACGGCTCTCCAGGTGCAGCGTCATTACACCTCCTGATTTCTGCGGCAAGATTTCAGATATGGTTTCCGGTGACGGCAGTGTACACCTATGTCGGGCCGGAATCACTCGACGATCGCGGGCCGAAGGCTCGATCAGCGGCCTGGGCTATGCGCCACCGACTTCTAATTCGAGCTTTTCCTCGCGATACAGGACGGCGACATGGTGACAAGCGGTAACGCCAGCCATGGCCAGCATTACGACGATCGCGATTGCTCCACCGATGTCGTACAGCCGGAAATCTCTTCCTGCAATGTGTGTATACGGACGAACCATCAATACGAGATTGCCGACGAAGAGCAGAATGCGAATTTCTGTCGGACCGAAGATGCCATGCGAGAGATGAAAGTGGCCCATCGTGTAGGTTGCAAGAAAGCTCTCGATGGAAAGCGCATAGAAGCCCACAAGCAAGCCCGCTGCGATCTGCCAATGCGCGTATCCCGAAAAGGCGAGCCCGGTCATCAGCGCCATGGCGCCGAAGGTGTCGGAAATGTGGTCGACGTAAAACCCGTAACGTGGGCGCTGCTGGTCGCGCACGCGGGCGAGCGTTCCATCGAGGCTGTCACCCAGCCAGTTCAACACCAGGAAGAAGTTCACCAGCCACAACGCTCGCCAATCGCGCGCGGCCAGGGCGTACGCCGTGCCGCCCAGCACCTGCGCGATGAATCCGAGGGTGGTGAGGTAATCCGAGTTGATGAACCGCGGTGTTCGGATAGCCAGCCATACGAGCACGCGTTTTTCCAGGTCCGCGGTCAGCGCTTTGTGGACGCGAAGAGCGTTCACAAACCCACTCTGGCGACGGTCGGCTACTTTCGATTCGCGCACCTGCATTTCACAGAGTTCACCTATCATTCGCGGTCATTCTCCTTCGCGGCTCTCGCCGTCAACGCATTCCGGGTCGCTCGTAATGTGAATTCCAACGACTCGCGCGGTAGCTCCTCGACGATCGGCGTGGCGAGCCATCCCAAACCGTCGGGGATGTCGCGCGTGAGCGAAACCGCTTCACACTCAATCAACAGGCCGCCCGGTACTTCCTGGAAGCTCCAGTACGAGTTCAGCCGCCATAGGAAGCCGTCATCGTCACCCTCCTTCATGCGACGCTCGCTCGCGCTGCCGGCTCCTTCGACCTCCCAAATGTGGGTGCTGCGCGAGCTGGAGGCTCCGCTGCTCGCGCTTACCGATCGCGTTTGCACCTTGTAGACGCCATCGAGTACGACGGTGATAACCTTCTTTCGCTTCAAACGAATGGCTAGCGATGCTTCACCTCTGCGCTCCCAAAGCACGCTGGAAGATTGGATTTCAGGACCGTAGTTGCGAGCAAGGCCGTTGTAGTCGCGCAGCAGGACGAGCATGTCATTCGACTTGGCGCCGGCCACATAGGCGGCACCTCGCCAGTGATGGATGAGCCCGCCCGGAACCGGCTTGGGATGATCAAGAACCGACTCGATGATCATTGTCCCCGATTCGAGTTCTTCGAAGGTGTCGGTCCGCTGCGAGGGGCCGCCGTTCAGAACGGAGATGAAGGTTTCCGAGCTGTTGTGTTGGCGCTCGAGACGGGTCTCGAGCTCCGCGGTGTATTCGTCGAAAGCGTGCTGGGCGCCTGGATCAAGGTGGGCCGCGGCTGCCGGGTGCGGTTGAAGAAGCAGCGGCGCCGCCATTCCAATCACCAAGTACATAGCACGCTTCATGCGCCAACAATGCTTGGTGGCTCAGCTTTGCGCAATACCTGAGGTCTCAAACGTGACTCATTCACACCTCACTGTGCAAGTATTTGAAAACGCAGGCTTCGATCGTTCTACTCAGCTTTGGGATTTAGGGCTCAAATTTAGTATCTGCAGGAAGCGACGGTTAAACTGAATTCCGTAGATGAACGCCGAGACCCAGCGCCGTATTTTTCGTTTTGGGGTCTTCGAGGCCGACGAAACCACCGGCGAGCTGCGCAAGCACGGCGTGCGCATTAAGCTGCACTCGCAACCGTTTCAATTGCTGGTAATGCTACTAGAGCGCCCTTTGGAGCTCGTCACCCGGGAGGAGATGCGGCAGCGACTATGGGGTGACAACACCTTCGTCGACTTCGACCACGGACTCAACTCTGCTGTGAACAAGTTGCGAGAGGCCCTGGGGGATTCGGCCTCGCAGCCTCGGCACATCGAGACCATCGCCGGCAAGGGGTACCGCTACATCGGTTCGGTCGAGTTAGCCGAGCCAGCGGCTCGAACTCCCCCGGTAGCGGCCGCGACGACACAAGGCGACGGCCCCTCGCTGTCGTCTGATCAGGCGATCCCAGGCAGACCACCGAGTGCGACTGACAACGAAGAGAAGCTAATGCGCACGATTCTGGCCGCGCCGCACGAGCTGCCTCACGCTCCACGAGCCCTGGTCAGGACCTTGTTCCTACTGACGCAGGCGATGTATCTGGCGTTCTACGTGGGTGCGCTGGCCAATCTTGACGAGATTCGAGGAATTCTTGTCGACGCACAGATGCTGTCTCCTGCGGTGCTGATGGCACTACTGGTGGCGAGTGCGGTTGTCGCGATACCGGTCAGGCTTTTTCTCTGCGCTGCGATGACGTTCGACTTTCCGCAATTTCCGGATAAGTTCCGCCGTCTGTTCCCGCTGGTGCTGATTCTCGACCTTCTCTGGGCGCTATCGCCTTTCCTGCTGATCCACCACATTAATGTCGGAGTGGCTTTCGCGATGGTTGCAGCGCTCGTCTACCTTCCGTTTGCGCAACGGTCACTCGTCCTGATGTATGCGCGCACCAGTTCTACTTGAACTTCCCCGCAACCTCCTTGATCAGAGTAATCACCTGCAACACGTATCCGATACTCAGCACCCCGGCGACCTTACGGTTGAACGGAAAGACGTTGGTTTCGTAGATCTCGCTGGCGACGGTGTGCAGGTCATGAAGAGTCTTCAGGTCCTCAATGTCGGTGATGCGGAAGTCCGGCTGACCAAGTTGGGTCTCTGTCTTGCTCAGCACCGTATTCAGCAGGTGTTCCACCGGAGCAAGATGCATCATCTGGGCCCGCCGGATTTCGCGGGTTACATGGATGAGCGGCTGGATGACAATCCACGGAATGAAGACCACCACACCGATTGCGCCCAGCCAGATGCCGGGGAAATCCTCAATGCCTAGATAGCCGTGCCACAAGGTAACCCAAGCGGCGAGCGCGCACAGGATGCAGAGCGCAAGGAGCAACAGCAGGAAATTGCCCAGCCTTGCAAAGCCGTTGGAGCCATCGGGATGAAACGGCCGCAGCTTGATGCCCTTGCTGATCAGCGTGCTGATGGAGTGCTGCGCCACCGCCAGTAGGTAAAGCGAGTGCATTCCGTAAAACATCGCCAGGGGAATCGTTATTGCGAGCACGAGCCCGGCTTTGCCATATGCCGGATTGCCCCACCATCCGATATTGACCTGGCCGTCGAGGTACAGAGCGGCACCGCAGAAGGCGGCGGTCACCGCAAAGACGACGACAACCAGCCGGTTGTTGAGCCAGCGCTCCGCTCGGCTTCTTTCGGTCCTTACCTCCGACTCGGTGACATTCAGCAGCTCGGGACTCGCGACCGCTTGATAAACCCCATCGAAGCTGTCGAGCGCAGCGAGCGCCACCGCGCCGCCGATCGAGATCACAACCGCCATCAGCAGATGCGTCGAGTCGCGCAGATACGGAAGCGTAACCGCCGGGTGATTCCCCACATGTTTCGCCAGCCATGTAATCTGCGGAGGCAGCAGCTTCTGCTGTGCGGCATTGGCAGTAATCAGGACGCCTTCGAACGCACAAAGAAGCAGTGGCACCAGGTAGTAGAGTGCGAAGATGACCAGTCCCCAAACAGCGTACGGCACGTTGTAGCGGCGGTTGATCGCTCCAATTAGGAAGAGATGGTCCAGCAAGGAATGCGGCTTGTTGCGTGGGGTCATGGTTCGCCGATCGCCCTCTCTGCGCTTGTTGGTTCGTGAGTTGCGGCGAATTATAGCGTAGGCAGGCGCGCTGCCGGCCTTTCCCAATTGATTCACCGCGGAGGCGCGGAGGGCACGAAGGTTATTTCTTTCGGTCTTCTAGCTCCCTTACCCGCAATGGATTGTGGCGACCTGACCGCACTCTTGCTGCGAGTAGTTTGCTACTCTCTAGTGCGTGCTCGACGGATACACTGACCTGCCTCCCGGCAAACTTGCGAACGTGGTGACGTATCTCGAGATGCGGAGGCTGCCAGCAAACCTGGTGGCTCCCACAATGTCGGAGTATACGATCCGGCCGGTTGAGAGGCCCGATTTGGGCTGGTACCGGGGGCTGTATCGTGAGATTGGGGAACCGTGGCTGTGGTTCAGCCGATTGCGGATGGCGGATGACGAGTTGCGCGGGATTCTGCACGATCCCGTGGTCGATGTGTTCGCGCTGTCGCGGGGCGGGACGGATGCCGGCTTGCTGGAGTTCGACCGCCGGAGCTTTCCGCATATTGAGCTGTCATTCTTCGGAGTGACGCCGGACCTGATCGGGAAGGGTGCTGGGCGGGCGTTGCTAGCACACTGCCTACTTCTCGAATGGCAGCACAAGCCCCGACGGATTTGGCTGCACACCTGTACGGCCGACCATCCTGGAGCACTGGCCTTCTACATGAAGTTCGGGTTTGTACCGTACAAGCGAGCCATCGAAATTACCGACGACCCGCGGGTGACAGGAGATATTCCGAGAAGTGCCGCGCCCCACCTGCCGATCCTATAACTGTCCTCACGGTTTGAGATAGACGGCTCCGCCTTTCATCACGAAGTTCACGTGCTCCAATTGCTGGATGTCGGCCATAGGGTCGGCGGGGACGGCCACGATGTCGGCGAACTTGCCGGCTTCGAGGGAGCCGATTTTTTCCTGCATGCCGAGCAGCTCGGACGCGGTCACGGTGGCTGAGCGTAGAGCCTGCGCCGGGGTCATGCCGTACTTGACCATGATGGCGAATTCCCTAGCGGGATCGATCTTCCAGTCGAAGCCGCCGGCGTCGGTTCCGAACGCAATCTTCACACCGGCTTTCAAGGCGCGACGGAAGGTGTCTTCGTGGATCTTGATCATGTCGATCCAAACCTTTGCTCCTGCAGCGGCGCGGCCTTCGGCTACATACTCGCCCACGAACAGGGTAGGAACGTAGTAAGTGCCGTGAGCGACCATGGTCTGCAGGTCAGCGTCGCTGATGTACATGCCGTGTTCGATGGAATCAACCCCTGCCTCGACTGAGTTGTGCACGCCATTCAGGGCGGCGGCGTGCGAGGCGATCTTGCGGCGCTCGCGATGGGTCTCGTCGACAATCGCCCTGAGCTCGTCGAGGGAAAAGGTGGGAACGTCGTCGAGAACGCCACCAGGCCGGACGTAATAGCTGCGATCGCTATACACCTTGACCCAGTCGACGCCGTTGGAGATCTGTTCGCGGACGGCTTTGCGTCCGCCGTCGGCGCCGTCGACTTCCTGCACGCCCTTGGGGAATTTAAGCTCCCACGAGTAGCCGAGCACCGGATACGCGCCCGTCACGTCCATCGCACGCCCCGCAACTTGCATGCGTGGGCCAGGAATCACGCCATTGTTGATCGCCTTCTTAATATCTACATCGGCGTAACCGGCACCTTCCGTTTCGAGGTCGCGGATGGTGGTGAAGCCGTACTCGAGAGCGCGGCGGGCTGAGACCGTTCCGAGGATGGTGCGATAGGGCGTCGACCACTTCAGCAACTGGACGTCGTAGTCTTCGGAAGTGATGTCGCCCTGCAACAGGACATGAGTGTGCGTGTCGATCAGACCGGGCAGGCAGACCTCATGGCTCAGGTCAATAACTGCGGAACCTTTTTCTTCGGTCGCCTTTGTGGTTGGAGAAATGGAGTCGATTTTGTCGTCGACGATCTTTACTGTCACGTTCTTTTGTGCCTCGTCATGCTTGCCGTCGTAGAGAGAGCCGCAGCCGATGTAGGTGATCTTGGGAGTGGTTTGCGCGAAGGCGAAGGACGTGAGGAGTAAAACAAAGATAGGTGTGCGTTTCATGGGTGTGCATTGTAATTGGTGGGTCAACGGAATCAGTACGGGACGCCGGGCCGGCGTTTCCAATTCCGGCTATCAACCTGAATGAAGGCACGGCATGTTCCGTGGGCGTTCCCCTTGTCCGCCCGACACCTCATCCCTTGTGACCTTAATCACAGCCAGGTGTTCACCGCTTCAGGCATCATGAACTCAAGTTGGTCATGAGTTCCTTCACGATCCTGAATAGCCGCAAACGCTCCATCATCGCCCTGATCCATACCATCGTGTTTCTCTGCGTAGCCGCGCTACAGACTGCCCTCTCGTACGCCTCTGCAGGCTCGCTGCATGGCAACAAGGTCGTCGGCGGAATCGTCCTGCTGGCGATCTACACCATCGTTACGACCGTGCTGCTGGTCCTTTTGCGAATGGCGAGTCATGCTACCGAGCGGCTGTACTTTGCGCTGTGTGCCACCAGTGCCGCCTTCGGCCTGCTGGGTGTTTTACTCGGAGATCCGGCCTTACACACCGGCGTCCTGCGGGTGTTGCTGCTCTCTTGCGCAACGGTCGTCGGATTCATCATCCTGCGCACCCACTCCCGCGGACTCGCCATCCATCTTGTCGAGGCCAAGTAGTCCAGATTCTTACTCCGTTGGTTACTAAAGTTCTTTGCATCTGCCGATTGCGCTCGCCCGTCTTTTTCGCCCCGTTACAACCTGAGTGTGAGGCTTAGGGTCTCGGGCCCATCACAGCGCGCGAGGCGAATTGCTTTTTGAATACCCTGGAAAATCGGATTGAGTGAAAAGCCCCGGGTCGCACCCAAATCGCGCCGTTAAGTCCTTTTAATGGAGTATTATACCTCTAAGCATATGTAGAACTAATAACATGCGCAGATTTGGCAGCCTAACTCACTGATTCTAAACAAGCGTGGCATTTTCTTTCCTGCTTGTTCATCTTTTTGTTTTCAGCATTGCTGCTACCGCGGGCCCTGCCTTGTCCGCTGCCGTCTGCCCCTCATCGCTCTTTAGAGCCGGGTCGGCCCCCGCGTCCAGCAGCGCCTGTACCATCTCCACATGGTCGTGAGCAGCGGCGGAATGGAGGGCGGTATAGCCCATATGCTGCCGGGCGTTGGGATCAGCGCCGGCCCCAAGGACCAGTTTCACCAGATCAGCCCGACCCGACGCGGCCGCGCTGTTGATGACAGCTACCTTCATCGGGTTCTTCGCCACTGCGTTCGCATCCGCTCCCTGGCAAAGCAGTTCCGCAGCCGCTTCGGGCTGCCCGAAGAATGCCGCCAGGTGAAGCGCCGTAAAACCATCGGCGGTCAAAGCGTGAGCCAGAGCCGGATTGGCGTTGAGGAGCTTTCGAAGTTGTGCCACGTCACCCAGTGTTGCCGCTTCGAAGACATCGAGGTCACTAACCTCCCGGCGAAGCATCTCGACGATCTCGTGGCGGCCTGCGTAGCGCGCCTGCATCAACGCCGAGACGCCGGCCTCGTTGTGGGCCAATGCGACTGCTCGATCGGCGGCAATCAGCCGCTCGACCTTTGCTTGGTCGTTATCGTGAATCGCCTGGAAAAGTTCTTTCGACATATGCTCCTCCAAAATAATTAGCATAGCTAACTAATTTTTATTGGATTACACTATACCACGTCGGACATGAAAGCAACCAAAAAGAAACTGGACGCGGAGGTCATCGATCTGGCGGATGGGTTGCACTCCACTGCTATCCACCTGCTACGTCAAGTGAGGGTGGAAGACCGGGCCTCGGGCATTGGCCCTGCGCAGTTATCGGCGCTCTCGGTACTGGTCTTCGGAGGCAGCAAGTCGCTGAAGCAACTCGCCGAGCTCGAGCAGGTCAAGCCGCCTACGATGGTGCGCATCGTACAGGGACTCGTCGAGCAGCGCCTCGTAGCCACCCGCGCCGACAAAGAAGACGCCCGCAAGCTTCAGATCTCGGCCACCGCTCGCGGTCGTGGGTTAATGCAGCGAGCCCGCCTGCGGAGGGTCGAATCGCTCGCGCGCATGCTCGGGGAGAAGTCGGTTGCAGAGCGCGCCGAGATTGCTGGCGCGATTGCGATCCTTCGCGATCTTCGCATCAAGTCCGCGGCGGAGTGATCGCTGGATTTCGTGCATAGAACACGCTAGGGTAGGGTTATCCGGGCGCGGTACCCAAGTGGTAAGGGAGAGGTCTGCAAAACCTTTATGCGCCGGTTCGATTCCGGCCCGCGCCTCCAGCGTTTCCAGCTATTTAATACCGCGATACGACGACCTCACTTTCCACAGAATCTGCCGCAGCATTCCCAGTACCACTTCGGCGTCGCGGGCGTCGAGATTCATCCGGTGAATCATGCGACGAGCTTTCTCTTCGGTGGCAGCAGATGTCGCCGGGGAGGTATAGCCACTGATCTGCAAGGCTTCCAGGAGAGCATTGGTCAGGCGCTCCAGATCGGCGGACGTCGCGGGCGTCAGCTCTTCAGCGGGTCCCTGTTGCTGCCCATCGCGCACGATCTCATAAAGCGTCACGGCGACCGCTTGCCCCAGATTCATCGACAGATGTTTGGACCTCGTGGGGATATGCATCAGCCAGTGGCAGTAACTGAGGTCATCGTTGCTGAGTCCAGTCTTCTCGGAGCCGAAGACAATAGCGACACGCGTTGACGCCAACGATTGCCGGATCAAACCGGCACTTTCTGCAAGATTGCGTAGAGGATGCTGCAATTCACGGTGCTGAATGGCGGTGGTGCCAACAACCAAACCGCACTCCGCAATGGCCTCTTTCAGGCTGCTAAATTCTTCGGCATTCGTCAGTATCTCCGCCGCAGGCCCAACGGCTGAACGTGCTTCGCGAAAGGCAAGCTCGAAAGGTTTTACAACCCGCAATCGTAAGGCGCCAAAATTGCTCATGGCGCGCGCCGCCGCACCCAGATTCAAAGGATTGCGGGTGGCAACCAGCACCACCCGCAAGTGATCGAGGTCAGCAAAAGAAGGCACACTTCGAGCGTACCTTCACTCCAGCAGGAAGTCGATGTGATTGTCGGCGATCTGCACATGCGTCGCAGCTTGCTGCGATTTCGTCCAACCTGCCCAGTCGGCGTCGCTCCCCAAGGCAATAAACTCCGACTCAGTGCCTTTGGTTCCCCCTTTTACGTTGACAGCCCAGCCAACATCGGACCGGACGACGCGTCCCTGGCATTTGTCGAGCAATGCGCGATAGAGCTGGCGGGCCGGCATCTTCCAAGTGCCCGCTGGGCTGCGCCCTAGTGCGACTTGCCGGTCAACCGGGATAAACGCAGTCAACTCCGATTGGGCGGTCATCATCTCCAATCCCTTGCCCTTCGCGGTGGCGTTGTGGCTGGAGTGGTGGCCGACCTTGTAGAACACCGTGCGCCCCAGCAGATCCTTCGCGACAACTGCCGTGGTTGTACCATCCGGCTTGGTCACCTGCCACTTTGCCGCCGGATCGTGCCACGACAGCCAGTTACCCTCCTGAGCATCACCTGGAAAAAGCAAAACTTTGCCGTCGGCAATGCGCTCAATCGCAATTGCGAGGCTCGTGTTGTTGGTAAAGCTGTCGAGCTGTATCGCAAGCGCTGACGACCCGTTGAGCCAGTCTGTGTCCACCGTGCGCCAGGCCTCCGCCGGAGCGAAATAGGTTTTCCCGAACGACTTCACGATGGACGCATCGGCACGCGCCAGCCGATATCTCTGGTCGAACGGCGCTTCAGATGTCGCATCGTCGCTACCTCCCGGTTTTTTGTCTGTATCGGACTGTTGTATCGCAGCCCGGGTGAACGCGGTCAGTGCGTAGAGCTCCGAGCTGCCGTGCTCCCCGGTATCGTGAATCGCATCAATGTTGCGCGGAGGACCGAGAACATAAAATCGGAAACCCGGCAGCCAATCCAGTTGAATGGCGGCCTCTCCCGGGTTCCGGTACTCCGCCTTCGCCACCAGTCCCCGGACGAGGTCCATAGAATTCCTCGCGGCCGCTGCGAAAGTCGCACCCTCGGCGCCTGCGGCTCCTAGTTTGATCGAGGTGTCGCCGAAGAAACCCAGTAGTGAGTCGACGGCATCCGCGGCGGCGGTGTCGCCTCCGGTTGCGCGCATGGCCTGTGCCGCCGATTTCACGGCGATCGCCATATCGTCGCGGGCTTTGCCGAGCTGCTTCGCCAGTTGATCGTTCGGATCTTCCGTCCATGCCAGCCAGACCTGATCGATCCGCTTGTTCTTCGTGGGGCTGAACTGGTCGCTGATCTTGGGAAAGCCGGACAGATGGTCCTGGTGTTGGTGTGTCGCGATCACGAGATGCAGGTGGCCGTTGGTGGTCTTATCGATGTCAGCAACAACGTCAGGCAGTTTGATGCCAGTCGTCGTCGCGCCAAGTGTGCCGCAGTCAATAAGGATGTGCTTCTCGTTGTCGCCCGGATTGAACGTCAGCAAAAAGCAGTCGCCCAGACCCTGACGGTACATGCGGACTCGGACTTTGGGCAGACTGACGGCTGCTGGCGGAGTCGGTTGTGACGCGGTTGGCTTCTTCTTGCGCGCTTTCGCGACGCGAGCGGACGGTCGCGGACGGCTCACGCGACGGACCGTTGCTTTCTTCTTTTTGGCGTCTTTCGGTGGAACGGTTGGCATGATTGACCTCGCTCACCACCCGCGGTGCAGCAGCGCGAACGGTTCGCGCTCCGGGTTATCGGGATTGGTGTTGACGTATGTAGATCGAGCGTTGGTGATCTTGGCCATGCAGAATCCCTGTTGCAGCGCGAGCCGGTTCTTGCTCTTCAGATTCTTGCGGATGCAATATTTCACTACCCGCCGGCGCAGGTCAGCAACCAGGCTCGATCCGCCTTCGAAGATCATGGATGGTCCGTTAGGATCGGTAGCGTCGGCCGGTACCTTGTCGGCCTGCAGCACTGTGATCAACAGCTGCGGCACGACACCGCCATCGGGCTTGGTGCGCAACGCGAAGCGAGAGGCGTACACCTCGAACTTCTTGTTCGGATCAAGTCCCATGTACTCTGCGTCTGCCCGCCCGCCCTTCTTGAAGTAGTTATCTAACCAGTTGTGTATCTTTTTTCGCACCGCCCGCTGCAAATCAAACAACGTTCTGCGCTCCGTGACCTCCGCCTGCGACTGCGCGTAGACGTACTGCAGCACTTCCCCGCTGAGTAGTTTGAAGAGCGCCTCTAAATGTCCGGAATACTTCTTTTCGTCATTCTCCGGTGTGTGCCAGATAAGGCTATCAACGCTCATGGTTCGCACATCGGGCGGATAGATCCCACGCCGGCGAAACGCTTCGACGAAAGCTACTCGATATCGCAGGCGGTCGTCTTCGACCAGGTCACAGTCGGCGGTGATGATGGCGCGGAGATACTCTCCAAACGTAATGTCGACCGGCGGGCAGTAGTCGAGCGCCCGAATACACATTGTGAGGACGTGCCGCGCAGCTTTCGTCGCCTCGCCCGATAGGCGTTCGACCAGGTCGGGATGAATCGCTCCTGGGGCAAGGATACCCGTGCCTGAAGTGGCGATACGGAGCAAGTCCGCGGTACGCTTCTCATAGATAGCCAGGAATGCATCAAAGATGGCAGCGACCAGGATTGCACCGCGGGCGTGAGGCTCAGTCGTGGCCGCTAAGGCAGCCGGTTCGGGTTTCTGCCGCCTCCATTTGCCATCTTCCCATGTCCCAATAGCCTCACGCAACGCACCGCGCATACCCGTCGCGTGACCGAACTGTCCTGCCAATTGCCCCAACAACGACTCATGATCCGAAAGCTCACCACGCGTATTCGCGATTTGATCGCGCAAGGTCTCCGGGAACGTGAAATGCTGCAACAGCGCGACCACATCGGCAAACCCCTCGTGAAACGCCAGCACGTCGGGATTCGTCGCATTGACGAACTTGCGGTGCATACCATCTAGCAACGCGTGCGTAGTCTCGTGGGCCACAATGTCTTGCGAAAGACAGGTGAAAATGGTGCCGCCAGGAAGCTGCGCGCCGGTGTTGTCGTGATTAGCGTTGAAGTATCCAAACAGCAGCGCCACCTTCTCGGGTGAGTAATACGCGTTGGCTTCGCGCAACGCATGCGGGTAGATGCGCAACTGCGGCACGTAAACCGAATCGTCTTTCGGGCCTTTTTGGGGATCGCGAACCGGCCGCCACAGCGTTTTGCGTCCCAGCGCATGCTCAAAGTTGTCTATAGTCAGCCGTGAGACCGCATACGCCATCTGCTGATGAAACTGCGGCGTACCTTCGCTGGGGGCAAGTCCATTCTGCGCCAGCAGCGACGGGTGATTGAGGTCCACGGCCGAGTAGAAGCATCCGCTGCCCGGATCGACATCGATCACATCGAGATACTCTCCGCTTGGTCCCGGTTCCAGCTTCTCCCATGGAACCTGGATGGTGACCTCGCTGATCGGCGCTGTCTCAAAATCTGTTGCCAGGCTTGGATCGATCGAGAACGCGCGCAGGCTGCGAAATGGAGGATCTCCCGGAGCGCTGCGTGCCGCGCCGTCCTTGGGTACGGCCTGGCGAGGCGCCGGTATCGGCATCGGCTTAGGAGGGGGAGTCGCGGATTTCGCAGGCTTTGATGCCGTTGCCGGTGTGGGCGCAGGCAACGCGGGCTCGGGAAGCTTCCTAGGCACCGTCGCGGATTTAGCCGGTTTACGGGCAGGTGTCGCCATAATCGCTCCTTTGAACGGCTGGATTGGCGGCTAACTGTGAATGATGACGAATCGAACAATAGCAGAATTTGCAATCGCAGCAAGAAAAAGTCGAGACCGATCTCTGAGGAAGGCCCAATTAGGGAGATCCCCAAACTATGGCAGCGGGTGGTTGGTCAGCAGAAAGTTGCCGCCGTTCTCCTTGACCTGGTGCATATTCGCCCGGCCGACCATCTGCTCGATGTGCGGCATGGTCGATCCGTAAACGAGCAGGTACCAGCGCGAAGGAGAGTTCCAGAGTTCAGTAAATTTCGCATCGTCGATGAAAATCCGCGGCGCTTCCGGAGCGTTCGATCCGTACTCCAGGTTCGCGGCACGACCATTGAGCAGTAATGCTGACCGGTTCGTGTAGAAGTACACTGACGAGAATGCATAGTACTCGTTGGCGCCGATCAAGCCGCCGGTCGGACTTTGTTCCAGTGCGAGCGCCAGCGGATAGGAGCCGAGATAGGGATCGAAATCAATCAGCGCGATGCGTGCAGCCTGCAGAAAAATGATCATGCAGACGGCCAGCGCGAGCATGGCAGTACGAAGCCGGTTTCCCCAGATCAGCAGCGCAACTGAAGCCATGCCAAATGCCAGCGCCGCCAGGGCCAGCGGCAGTTTAAGAAATGCGAAAGCGGCCAGCCGCAGGTCGAGCATGTGTCCCATCGACAGCGTGTAAACGTCCGGGTTTTGCGCCAGGGCGCTCGAAATGTCACCCACCGGATGAATACTCCACACCAGCGCTAGAATCGCCGCCAACGCGACGAACAACAAAGTCGTGGTTCCCAGCAGAATTCGTGACCCAATCCTGATCCATCGCCCACCCACTCCGAGCGCACACCCGATCAGCAATGCCAGCGCCGGGTAGATCGGCATCGAGTAATACTCCTGCGTCGTGGAAAATGTGAAGAACACCATGACGACGCCGATCCAGCAAAGAACCATCAATCGCGCGCGTCCCGCGCGAGTTGCGGGCGCGTATGACAATGTGGGAGCCCCTAGCAGATAGACCGACCACGGAAACAGCCATACCAGGTTCAGCGCCCAAAAAAGCACTCGCGGCACCGTGTTGTAGTCCCGCGGGTAGCGGAGATTCAGAAAGCGCAGCAAGTGCTCATTGAAGAAATAAAACCAGAAAAAGCCCCGGTACTTGCCAGGACCACTGTGTAACGAGAACGCGAAGTACGGCGGATTGCGCACCGTCGCCAGCACGTGCCACGGTACTGCAATCACCAACATAACGGTAGCAGCCAAAAGGATATGTAGTCGTTTCCAGCTAGCCAGCGAAAACAGTTGGTGCGTGACCGCCAGGTAGAGGATTCCCGCCAGGACTGGGAAGACGATCGCGATCAGGCCTTTGAGTAATAGACCCAAGCCCATGCTGGCGCCGAGCACAAAGGCCCACCCATATTGATCGCGCTCATCCGGCTCGAGCAGCCGCAGCCATGCGTAGATCGCGACTGTGATCGTGAGCGTAAGAATGGCGTCAGGAATCAGAATGCGGGTGAATAGAAACAGGCCAACACCGGTTGCCAGCGCCAGACCCGCGTACATCCCGGCTTCATCGTCAAACGCCCAGCGTCCCACTCGATACGTAACCCAACACAGCAGGATGCAGGAAAGCGCGAGCGGCAGCCGCGCTGCCCAGTCGTGTACACCGATTACACGAAATGTCGTCGCCATCATCCAGTAGAGCAGCGGAGCCTTCTCCAGGTAGGCGACGCCATCGAGACGGGCAGTGACCCAATCTCCCGAGGACAACATGGTGCGAGCAATCTGAGCCTGAACGGCATCGACGTCATCCACCAGTCGTGGCGGGCTGATGACGCCTACGAGGAAGACGAAGCTAGCCGCAGCGACGATGATCCAGCCGCTCCACCTGTTGCGACCAGACCTGTCGCTTCCGTCTCCTCGACTGCCGTGTTGATGCTCCACCGTTTCATCCAAATGAACAGAACCAGCAAACCCCATAAGTGATAACCCAGGTTGGCGCGGCGCTCCACGTGATCCTTCAGCAGACGACGCACATAAGGCCAGCGAAACAAACCCGTCGCGGTAACGGCTTCTTCTGTGAGTGTCTCCAATAGCAGTGGCCGCAAAATGCCACGAAACCACTCATGAATCGGAATGTCGAAGCCGATCTTGGGACGGTCGAGCACTGAAGGCGGGAGTTTCTTCTCCATTAGCTTGCGCAGAATGTATTTCGACTTTGATCCTCTGAGCCGGTAATCATCGGGCAGGCGATTGGCGAAATCGACAATGCGGTCGTCCAGAAAAGGAGGCCGCACTTCCAGCGAATGCGCCATGCTGATGCGATCTACTTTGTACAGAATGTCGTCAGCCAGGTAGTATCGCTGATCGAACTCCAGGAACCGTCCCAGATCGCGGCCTGGCCGCAAATCGCTGAGCACTTCGGCTAGCGGCTCCGGATCGGCATACAGAAACAACTGCTCCTTCTCTTCGTCGGAGAATGTTCCGTTCCAGAAGACGTGCGCCTTACGTGCATCCATGAGCGAGCCTTGCAGAAAGCGCTTTACCTTGTACTCGAAGCTGATCTTGTCGTCCGACACCGGTAGAAGATTGGCGGCTGAGAGTCCTGCCTTCAACAACGGCGACGGAAACTTTCTCGCAAGTTCACGGTAGCGATCGGCGCGATAGGTGAGGTAGCCCGCGAACAGCTCGTCTCCACCTTCTCCCGTCAGGATCACCGTCACCTCCTGCGCAGTCATCTTGGCCAGAAACCACAGCGGCACGGCACCTGCATCCGCGCTGGGCTCGTCGGAATAGTAAGCGATTTGTTGGATCGCGTCGGCGAGCTCGGTGTCCGTGTTCAGGTCGAACTCGGTGTGATCCGTGCCGTAATGTCGGCTGACTTCGCGAATGTAGCGGCTTTCGTCAAACGAGCGTCCTTGAAATGTCACGCCGAACGTATGAATGCGGTTTGGGCTTGCCTGCGCGGCGTAGTGCAGTACCGTGGACGAATCCAGTCCTCCGCTGAGCCACACGCCCAGCGGCACATCCGAAACCAGCTCTTCCTTCACCGATTTCCGCAGCAGATCGTCGAGCTCATCGCAAGCCGCATCAAGTGATACGGGCGCAGGCTTCGTCGTCTTCGGAGGAAGATACGAGTGAGTACTGCAAACTCCGTCCTTCCACTCCAAGATGTGTCCGGGAAGCAGCTTTACAATACCGTTGACCAGCGTGTAGGGCGCGGGAACATAATTGAGGCTGAGAAAGCAGTTCAGCCCTGCCAGCGAGATATTGCGCGGCACATCGGGGTGCGCGAAGATGCACTTCAACTCCGAGCCGAAATAGACCTCTCCGTCCTGCTGGCAGAAGTAGAGCGGCTTGATGCCCATGCGATCGCGGACGAGCACGAGCCGTCGCTGCGATTGCACCCAGATCGCGATAGCGAACATCCCGCGTAGTCGCGCAAATGACGCATCGCCCCAGCGCAAGAAAGCTTGCAGAATAACTTCCGTGTCGCAGTGGGTATGGAACCTAATTCCGTCGCGCTCGAGTTCCTCGCGCAGCTCGACGAAGTTGAATACCTCGCCGTTGTAAACGATCACGGCATCGCGGTCGGCGCTGAAGATGGGCTGATCGCCGCCGGCAATATCCAGGATGGCCAACCGCGTCGCACCCAGCGAAACTTCGTCGCACTCGAACCGCGCCTTCTGATTCGGTCCTCGATGGGTAATCGAGTCCACTGCGTTAGTCAGAACGCCGGGCGGCAGAGTTTTACGAAGGTGCGAAAATCCCGTTATGCCACACATCTTGTTTTGATGGTTATGCCAGGCACGCGCTTGCCGGAATACGGCTCGTAGGAGTGGTCCTCACCGTGCCATTCTCTAGTGTAAACCGTGACCGCCGGTTCCATGAATTGCTGAAAGTAGACCACGTGCCGATGCCGAAGTACTGCTTCGCGATTGATATTCTGCGGAAGGAGGTCCGCTATGCACACCATCCTTTTCTACGACCTGATTGACGACTATGAACGCAGGCGCACCATGTTTCGTGACGAGCACTTCAGCCTTGCCCGCGAGGCGCATGCACGCGGCGAAATAGTGCTTGCGGGAGCACTCGCCGATCCAGCCGACGGAGCATTGATCGTATTTCGCGGTGATTCTCCGGAAGTCGCGGTCGCTTTCGCCAAAGCCGACCCCTATGTCCGAAACGGCCTGGTCACCGCGTGGCGGGTTAGAAAGTGGAATACGGTGATCGGCGGCGAATAACGCACAGGCTTAGACCAACTGGGGCGCAGAAATCCCTCACCGGCCTTTGCGAGAGTGAGGCATAACTGCGTACGCGAGTGTTACTGCTGTCCCATCCTTTTCTGCATTGCCGCCTGAATCTCCTGCTGCCGAATCTGCTGGAACTGCTCATACTGCTGTGGATTCAGAATCGACTTGATCTGCGGATCACTCTGGGCGTGCACCGCCTTCATTTGTTCTATCTTCTGTAGCGGACCCAGCGAGGTGTTGTTCTTGATCGCCTGGATCTTGGGTGCGTCTGCCTCAAGGATCGGCAGCAACTGCATCTTCTGCTGTGGCGTGAGGTTCAGCTGCTTGGCTAGCGCTTCCAGCTTCTGCGCCTGGCTAGGGGCGCCTGGCGTCATCTGGGCCGGCGCTTGCGCAGCGACTCCGAGAAGCAACACGATCCCAAGACCTACGACGGAAAATGTTGCGATGAGTCTTTTCATTTTGATCTCCAGGTTTCTAACCCTTCATTTACCGAACGACGCCGATCGCAGGCGCGGAGCGCGCGCGGCGTTGTCGGAGTGCTACCGGTTTTCGTTGGATTTGGGCACTACAGAAATATCAGATGCGGTGCCTTTAGGAAAGCAGAAAGCGACCATCGGCTCACCGCTGTCCCGCTGGCATGTGTTGATGTTGTGCGGTAGAGTCATCTGATTCAGCAAGTTGATGTGAGTCTGTAGCAGTCGCTGACTGCGGTGCACATACGACCTCAAGGTGGACCGAACCGGTGCTGAACTTTTGGCAAAATGCCGTAATCGTCACGGCGGCGATCGCGGGCGCATTGGTGTTCTGGTGGATCATCCGTCGCGCCTGGCCACCTGAGCGCCGGCGACTACATAACGAAATCACAGGCTGGCAGATAAGCGTTCTGGGCACCACCTACGCTGTGATTATTGGATTCATGCTCTTCGCCGTGTGGTCCGACTTCAAAGCCGCCCAGGAGAACGTCGAAACCGAGGCCAGTTGTCTCGTCGATCTCTATTGGTCGGCGTCGGGCCTGCCCCAGGGGCAACGCCAGGAGATTCGCAAACTGGCTCTGGACTACGCCGACGCCATGATTGCCGACGAATGGCCGGCGATGGCTCGGCGAGACGTGTCCAACACCGGTACTCGGATCGTTCAGCAGTTTTGGGAGGCAGCCTCTGAGAACGTGGCGCTCACCCCGCCGGAGCAAGTCAGTCTCGAGCAAACCATGTCGGAAATCGGTAACATCACCGTCCATCGCCGCATTCGACAGCTCCAGAGCGAGACCAACCTTCACCCCGTGCTGTGGATCGTGCTCATCGTGGGCGGAGGAATCACCATCATGTCCTCGTGCCTGTTCGGATCGGAATATCCTGCCCTCCACATGCTGCAAGTGGTAACGCTGGCGTTACTGCTGTCGCTCTCACTGGTAGCGATCGCTGATATCAACCACCCGTTTCGCGGAATGGTGCGTGTCAAGCCTACGGGGTTCCAGAATGCGAAACGCGTGATGGAGAAATTCCAGAACACGCAGGCAGGTCGCTGAGGCGCATCTTCATCAAGCCGTGTACCTGCAAACGGCTCGATCGTGCATAACACGCACGATTGCTTGCCGTAGTCCGGGCAAGACTTCCCTTAGGTGCTTTCCGGTTTGAAGATCATTCCCTGGCTGGTCTTCCCGTTCATGATCACGGCTATAGGCCTCTCGAGATGAAGCCGGCGCACACAGCCGTGGTCCTCGGTTCCCGGCTGTCGGGCCAGCCACTCCCAGTCGACGAATCCTTCGTTCGCGTCCGGGTTCACCGTGAAATAACCGATCTGGAACGCCGTTAGATTCTGGAAGAAGTGGCTGCCTTGCGAAGGTGTGACACGAAAATCTCGGAAGCCCGACTCCACAATAACCCGCGCACCTGAAATCTGGTCCCATGTAACCGGAATGCCGAGCCACGGTTCGTTCGATCCCCACCGCCCCACGCCGATCAACGCGTAGGGCGTGCCGGTCGCGCCGAGCTCCGAATTGAAATGGGCCACGCACTGCGCCACATCCTTGCTCTGCGCGCGCTCGAAACGGTGAAAGTCAACCACAATGATGTCGTGCAAGTCCTGAATGCGTCCGTGTCCCAGGACTTTTGCGCTCTGGCACACCAGCCGGCTCGGATCGACCTGGCTCATGTGCAACTCCTCGCCCTCACGCGACATCACCAGCGGACGCATCTGCAGGAATCCAAACTCCGCCATCTCTCCCGACCGTTGCGGCATCCGGACGGCAAATTCGATCTCTACCGGCCGCCCCATCGCATCTTCACCGATAGTCATTAGTTGCTCAAGGATCTGGGGCAGTGGGAACAACCCGTGCTTCAGCATCGGCGCAAAGCTTACCAGGCGCGCGCCGGAGCGGCTTAGACCGTCGTACACGGCATGGTTTTCCGCCGAATACGTCGACCCCACCATGTCCAACGTTCCATCCGCCTCGGCGACCTTGATGGGTAGCGAAACCTCCCGCAGATCGTCGGCGGGATCCGCGTGGTGTACACGTGGCGTCAACTCCAGTGCCCAGAACTCCGTCTGCGAATTCGCCAGGATGTCCTCTACCGAAGAGAACTGCACCAGGTGCCGCGGATAGCGCGGGCTGAACGTCAGGCACTTGCCCCCGCCGACCACCGTACGGCCCATGCCCAGCGCCACCGCCGCAAAACCGTCATTCACCGTCTGCGGCTCCATGGGATAGAAGTTGCGCGAGCGCACTACGCCCGAAAACTCCGGATAGTAACGATGCCCATGGGAAGCTCCCACCACCTGCTGAATCAGCACCGCCATTTTCTCCTCTTCCAGTCGATACGGCGTCTGCCGTACGTACGCCTTGGAATGCTGACTGAACGTCGACGCATACACGCGCTTGATCGCCTCATCGAGCTGCCGCAGACGCACTTCGACATCGGGGTCATGATTCCCCAGCATGTATGTGTCGTACACACCGGAGAACGGCTGGTACTGCGAGTCTTCCAGCAGGCTCGACGACCGGACCGCCAGTGGAAACATAACGTTCTCGGCGAATTCGCGAAGATGCACCTGCACATCGTCGGGCAATGGTGCAGCTAGAAATAGCTCAACGATTTCGCTGTCGCTTTTCGAGCGCATCGCAAAGTCGTGCAAGCCGTTGTCGTTCATGAAGCGGTCGAATGTGTCGGTGGCCAGCACCACGGTGCGAGGCACGGAGATGTGCACTCCGCCAAACCGGTGCGGCATATGCCGCGGATGCAGCAGATGGCGTGCAAATGCCAGGCCCCGCGCTTTGCCGCCAAGCGATCCATCACCGATGCGGAGAAAATACGTGTCGTCCGGCTGAAACGTCTCCGGATTGAAATCACCCACCAGCGTATGGCTCTGCTCACGCCGGTAACTCGTGATGGCGTCGATTAAGTCGCGACGCAGCACCTCGATGCTGGCGAAATCCGAGACCTTGCGTGGACGCAGCTTCTGCGCAACCGCGAACTCCGTCCGGGCCATCAGCCAGTGCGAAAAGTGATTGCGCCCGGCGTGATACGAGATGCTTTCCGACGGCACCGTGCGCAGTGCCTTCTCCAGTTCATTCAAGTTGCTGGCGCGAGCAACTTCGGTCTTCCGATCGGGCAGCCGGAAAATGAAGTCACCGAACCCCACCTGGTCGATAAGCCATTTCCGCAAATCGCCTAGCAGCGTCGGCGAGCGCTTCTGCAGAAACGAAAACTCCTCGGCGTAGGCTTTGTCCATGAACTCCGTACGCCCCGATTGCAGGACAATTGGCACATCCGGCACCACGCTGCGAATCATTCTCGCCAGTTCAAATCCCGATTCCGGCAAAACTTGTCCGCGTCTCGGGAACTCCACATCCAGAACCACGCCCAGCAGGTTCTCACGGTATTGCAAGGTCAGCTGTGCTCCATCCTCGTAATTCGACGCTAGCAGGATCTTCGGACGTGCGCGCATGCGCACCAGCTTGTGCGCTACGTTCAGACCCTCACTGATTAAGCGCCGCGCCTGGCTAATCAGCTCTGTGTAAATCACGGGCAGAAACGACGAGTAGTAGCGAATGTTGTCTTCCACCACCAGCATCACAGGCACGCCCATGACCTCGGTGTCGTGTTCGACGTTCAGCTTGTCTTCGATGTACTTGATGATCGAAATCAGAATGCGCGCATTGCCTTGCCACAGGAAAATGCGCTCGATGGGGTTGTGCGGCATGCGGGCAACGAAATTCTTTACCTCGCGGTAGTCATACGCCAGCACAACCACGGGCACGTCCAGTCCGGAACGCTTTACTTGGGCAGCCAACTCCGCTGCGCTCATGTCCTCGACTTCCAGGTTGGTAACGATCAGGTTGAATCGCTCATCTGATCGCGCCAGTGCCAGGGCTTCCTCACCGGTTTTCACGTGGGTAATGCGAGGCACGTGCTGCAGATTGAGTTCGTACGACTCGCCGATAAGCATCTCGTTCAGCCGCCCGTCCTCGCGCAGGATGAACGAATCGTAGAGGCTCGAGACCAGCACGATGTCCTGTACCCGGTAGGGCATCAGATTCTCGAACGCTTCGAACATCTTCTCCCGCTGGATGACCGCTTCGACGGCTGGATTGGCGCTCATGCTGCAATAGTACCTCTCCGCGGTGCGCGGTAGCTGTGCGTAACCTCGTCCGGGTGTCCACGTCTGCCTGAAGTTGGCAAATATTGGCTCACGTGAATCCACGACTGCGACACTTCGCACAATCCAATGGTTGTTTCTGTTTGTCCTAATTCCTCTGTTCCTCAGTACGCTCTGTGGTGAATACCAATCCCGTCCAGTTCGCATTTGATACCGTAGAAGCTGACCATGTCACGGCTCGAGGATTTCGGCTTTCGCCCGTCGCGGCTCGGGATCATCATCATCGTCATCATCCTTGCGGTTGTCGCCTTCACGACTTGGCGTAACGCGCGCATCGACGCCCTTGCCCGTTCGGCCCTCGGCAACAAATCCGATGTAAACACGGTGAAGCGGCTGGCAAGCTATTCCGGCGACCGTGCGGGCGAGCGGCTGTTAGTGATCGCATCCGCAGCCCCGACACAAGAGAATCGGCTGGCAGCGCTCGAGGCCCTGCTAGCCCGCAAGGACGCGGTGCGAGTATCGGGATTGTCGGAGTTGCTGCTTCCTGCCGAGAGCTTCGCCATGCGTCAGGCAATTGCCAACGCTATCTACCAGACGGGCTGTTCTCCGGAGTGCGTAAAAAACATTCTGTATTACGAAGAACGCATTTGGCGCGGCGATCGTCCCGCAGAAGTAACCGATGCCAACCCGCCTGCCGGCCTCTCCGAGCAGGAGAAAGAGCTCGAAACCGCGCTGGACGAAACCCTGCGCAAAAACAAGCCGGCACTGAGAGCTGTCCTGGAAAGGATCTATGGCCTCGCCGGACCTTTCCCCAATGCCTTCTCAATCGAGGTTGTCACGCGCTTGGGGATCACCGAAGCCTGCCCGCTCCTCATGCGAACCTACCTGACCGTTAAGGAAAACGTGAAGGCATCTCCGGAATATAAGAACGTCGCCGACGCCGTCGACAAGCTGGGATGCAAGAACCAGCCCATCCGCAGCCAGCCGTAGGAAAATTGCTTTCCATGGCTGCGGCGGAATCGTGATGACAAACCCAAAATAGAGTGTTCAGGAACGGACGAATTCCTACTGGGCGGACAGCCGAGAACAAGCCGCTCAACGGCCTGCGTGTTGTATTCGTATGAAATGGAATAGGTTATGCAGGTCGCCTTATTGGCTATCGAGTTGCGCTATGATTCTGCGGTTCCGCTAAGCGTTTGGAGGCCGATGTGACGAGCCTGTTGCAGGATCTGCGATTAGCCCTTCGTCAGATGCGCCGTTCGCCCGGATTTGCCATCACTGCGGTCCTCATCCTGGCAATCGGAATCGCCGCGAATGTCATCGTCATAGGCATCCTTCAGTTGATGATCTTGCGGCCGCTGGACGTCCCCCATCCAGACCGGGTGATGACGTTCGCGCCTCACGTTGCCGACTATCCCATTTTCTCGTATCCAGAAGTGCGCGATGTACGTGACGGCAATAGCGTGTTTTCGGCGGTGGCCGCGCTCACCATAGGGACTCTTGGCTTAGAAGCCGATGGTGTCACCCGGCCCGTCTGGGGGTATTCAGTGAGTGGCCAGTACTTCGAGGTCGTGGGCATCAAGCCGTACCTCGGGCGTCTGCTGGAGCGCGCCGACGATGACCATCCGGGAGCTTCCGAAGCAGCCGTAATTAGCTATGCGGCGTGGAAGAACCATTTCGCTTCCGATCCCAACATCGTGGGCAAGAGCGTCCGCCTTAACAAGCAGCCGTACACGATTGTTGGAGTCACTCCCGAGGGTTTTTACGGCACGGAAAAATTCCTGCTTCCCGACTTCTTTATTCCCCTGGGGAGTCGGGCGGCTTTCTATGACACAACGTCGCTTGAGTCGCGGCGCCAGAAGACGGTCTTTGCCATCGTGCGCATCAAGGACGGAATCACGCTGGCCCAGGTGCAGGCTGAACTCGACACACTCGCTGCCCGCATTCAGAAACAGAACCCTGCGGACGAAGACGGGCTGGAATTCAAGTTGGCGCGTCCCGGCATGGTTGGCGACTTTCTCGGCGGAGCGGTGCGCCGCTTTATGTTCGGGGTCATGGTACTGGCCGGCATTGTGTTGTTGGCCGCGTGCGCGAACCTCGGCAGCCTGTTTGCAGCCCGAACGGCTGACCGCACGCGCGAAATCGCAATTCGCATGGCGGTTGGGTCGAGCCGGTGGCGCATTCTCCGCCATGTTCTGGCGGAGGCCGTGGTGGTCTCAATCTTCGGCGGTGCTGTTGCATGCGGCCTGGCCTGGATCGCGCTCACCGGACTGGCCAAGTGGCATCCACCCACCGAGTATCCAATGCGGTTTACGGTCGAACCGCAGCCAATGCTGATCCTGGTTGCGCTTTTGGTCTCAGTGCTGGCCGGCGCTCTGTTCGGAATCATGCCGTTGCGGCAGATCTTCAGGGCCGATCCCAACGACGCGATCAAGGGTGGCGGATTCCAATCCGGTGGCGGCCGCCGCTGGGCGTTGCGCGATGCCCTGCTGGCGGCACAGATTGCGCTTTGCTGTGTCACGATCACGGCTGCCTTTGTGTCACTGCGGGGCTTGCGCAGAACATTGACGATGGACCTGGGCTTCAATCCGAGGAATGCGGTACTGACGACATTTGATCTGAGTCAGGCCGGCTACTCCGGCGTAGCCGCTGACCACCTTCAACGCCAACTGTTGGAAACAGTGTCGCAACTGCCCGGAGTGGAGGCAGCAGGCTACTCGAACACCTCGAACCTGAACGGGGACAACACGGTTCCCGAGGTGTTCTCGCAGCAGACAAGCGACTTTAGGCCCTCCAACGCAGCGTTTAATACCTACGAATATGACGTCTCGCCGGGATTCCTGGCTGCGGGCGCAATCCCGTTGCTCGCGGGACGCGATGTGAGTTTCAGCGACACTACGACGACGACGACGGTTGCGATTGTGAATAGAGAATTCGCCCGGCGTCTCTTTCGCACAGACAAAGCCACCCCGGGCAACGCTATCGGCCGTTACTTCAAGAACAGCTCAGGTGTGTCGATCCAGATTGTGGGCATTGCTGGCGACGGCAAACAATTCCTCCCCAGTGAAACGCCAAGAGCCGCAGCATACTTTCCCGTCTCGCAGCGGCCCACCACCAGGACCTCGCTGATCGTCCGCGTCAGGCCCGACCCCACCGGAGCGGTCATCGGCGATACAGTAGCCAGCGTCCGCAGAGTGCTTCACGACCTTGACTCCGCCATTCCTATCCTGACATCGGGTGAGTGGAGAAGCCTGCTGGCGATGAGTTTCTTCCCTGCTCAGGTGGCGACGGTCGCGCTAGGCTTGTTTGGCGCTTTCGGATTACTGCTCTCGATCACCGGAACCTTTGGCCTCGCTTCTTATACCGTGAGCAAGCGTATACGCGAGCTCAGCATTCGCGTCGCGCTGGGTGCTCAGGCGAGGCAGGTTCTCTCAGCGGCGCTCGGCCGCATGCTAGTCCTGCTGGCAGGCGGGTCTGTTGTCGGACTGTTGCTTGGTGTGGCAGCGAGTCGCGTGCTCTCGCATATCGTGTTTCAAGCGACAGCGCAGGATCCGGTTGTGCTTGCCGCGGTGGCATTCACAATATTGTTCAGCGGCTTGTTCGCGGTAGCTGGTCCGGTGCGCCGCGCGCTGCGGGTTGACCCGGCAAACGTGCTGCGCGAGCAGTAGGGGAGGATTACCAACCCAGGAGTTTTCGTAGCTCGGCCTCGAGATCATCGGCGATCTCGAGGTGTTGCGTCTTGTCGGGATGCGAGTCGCAGGAGCTGCCGGGAAAGTGTCGTGAGGCGAACCAGACGACGCGCGGATCGTTCGTGCGCTTGACGGTTTCCTGCACCCACCGGTTGAGCGCCGGCTCGGAGACGATCGAACCCTGCGTGAGCACGATCCAGGCGTGAGGATAGTGCGTTCGGACGTCGCCTACCAGACCAAGGTACTTACTGACGAATTCTTCTTCGGTCAGCGGATCGGTCTTCTGCAGGTTCCAGTCGTTGGTGCCGAGCGAGATGACGACGGCGTCGGGAGTCCTGCCGTCATCGATCCACTTGGCTTGGCGTGCAGGGTCGTCCGCAGGAATTGAGTAGTCGAAGAACTGCGGCGCATTTAGCACGTTGCGATGGCCGAGATAGTCGCGAACGACGCCGCGTCCGCCGAAACAGACAAGCTCAGCCTGCGCGTCGAGGCGGCGTCCGAGCACCATGCCGTACGCATCGTAGCCATTGGAGTGGCGGTTGGGTTCTGTCGAGCAGACGGGCCAATTGTCGATGCCGGCGCCGCAGGTGACCGAGTCTCCGATAAAGAGCAGTTTGCGCTGTGGCAGGGGTAGAGGATCGGCAAGCGAGGCTCCAGTGCCGAGACGTATGCCGTTGAAGGTGATCGTGCCCTGCCACGGTTCAGTGCGCTTGACGACCTCGACAGTGTGTGGGCCGGGGCCGATGTCGGCAGCTGATATTTCGATCTCATTGGGGCCTTGGGCGAGGCGATGAATTTCCGGTTTACCGCTTTCGACGGTAGTGGTGACGTAGGTGTCGTCGAGCTCGCTCGTCAGTTGCACGACGGCGAGATCTCCGGTGAACCGGAAGCGCATGGTGACGCCAGGATAGGCAATCCGTATGTGTGCAGGGTCGCTGCGATCAACGCGACCGATGATCTGGATGCGTGGGTCGGAGGGGGAAATGGTGGGAGCGCTAGCAGCCAAGGTTAGTGTCGCCGCGAGAATGAGCAGGATAAAGTTCATGGGATCGGTCGGAGGGAA
>Ga0306921_10000509_pt1 | contig 34495 bp, 29 predicted proteins | sample sta12Cox44000080_FD_203760 | JGI IMG/M metagenome (GOLD analysis project Ga0306921, IMG submission 203760) | Lab enrichment of tropical soil microbial communities from Luquillo Experimental Forest, Puerto Rico - statoxic.12C.oxic.44.000.080 (v2)... | ecosystem: Environmental > Terrestrial >... | reverse complement strand
GGCGGGCTCGAGCTCGAAGGAAGCGCGCACGCGCAGGTCCTGCGCCGACGCGCCGATGCCGAGTTCGAACTCGCCTGGCTCCGCGAACCAATCGCCTCGCGCCGGGTCCCAGAACGAGAGCGCGCGCGGTGCGAGCGTGAAGCGCACCGTGCGCGTCTCGCCGGGCGCGAGCTCGACCTTGGCGAACGCGCGCAGCTCCTTCTCGGGCCGGGCGACGCTGGCCGCGACGTCGCGGACGTAGAGCTGCACCACCTCCATCCCCGCGCGCTGGCCGCGGTTGGTGATGTCGACCGAGAGCTCGAGCGGCGCGCCGGGGCGCAGGCGCGTGGTGGCGAGCCGCAGGTTCGCGTACTCGAAGCGAGTGTAGGAGAGCCCGTGGCCGAAGGGCAGCCGCGGCTCGATGCGCCGGCGCTCGTACCAGCGATAGCCGATGAACAGGCCCTCGCCGTAGACGGATCGGCCGCGCTCGCCGGGCCAGTCGAGGAAGGCCGGCGTGTCCTCGATCCGACGCGGCAGCGTGTGCGGCAGCCGCCCCGACGGATTCACGTCGCCGAACAGCACGTCCGCGAGCGCGTTGCCCGCCTCCTGGCCGGCGTACCACAGCTGCAGCGCCGCGGGCACGCGCGGAAGCCATCCGCAGTCGACCGGCGCGCCCGCGTTCACCACCACCACCGTGCGCGGGTTCGCCTCCGCCACGCGCTCGACCAGCTCGCGCTGCCGCCCGGGCAGGGCGAGCGTCGCGCGGTCGTGGCCCTCGCTCTCCCACTCGTCGTTCAGGCCGACCACGACGACGGCCGCGTCGCTGGCGGCGGCGCAGGCGACCGCGCGCTCGAGCATCGCGTCGGCCGGCTCCGCGCGCAGGCCGCCGACCTTGAGCCCGCCGAGCCCGACCCGGTCGACGTTGGCGAACTCGATCGCGAGGTCGTAGCTGCGGCCGGCCTCGAGCGCGACCGTGCCGCGCACCTCGGACGAGCCGAGGTTGAAGAACGAGTCGCCCGGCGTCTGCGCGGTCCAGTTGTCGACCACGAGCTCGCCGTCGACGAACAATCGGCTCTTCCCCGCGGAGATCAGCGACAGCTCGTGCGCGCCCGACTCGCGCGGGGCGAGCGCGCCGGCGATGCGCACCGAGAAGGCGCGCGGGTCGATCTCGGGCGCGAAGCGGCCGAACCAGGTGAAGCTCGACTCGCGCGACTCGCTGGTGCGCGCGGGCGCGCCGTCCGGCACGTGGCCGTTCCAGTACTCGACCCGGAGCGGTCCGTCGAGCAGCGGCGCGTGCAACGCCGGCAGCGTCTTGTGGCTGGTGCAGCCCGGCTCGAACACGAGCTCGACCCCGTCGCCGCAGCGCTTCGCGATGCCCTCGAGCGGCGACACCGCGTAGTGTGGCCGCACGCGCGCGCTGCCCCCGCCCTGGACCACCGCGATGCCGGCGTTGGGCCCGATCAGCGCCAGCCGGCGCAGCCCGCGCGGCTCGAGCGGCAGCACGGTCTGGCCGGTCTCGAGCGGATCGTTCTGGAGCAGCACGATCGCCTCGGCCGCGGCGCGGCGCGCCAGCGCGCGGTGCTCGGGTCGGTCGACTGCCTCTTCGCTCTGCCGCGGCGCCTGCGCGAACGCGCCGGTGCGCTCGCACAGCCGCAGCAGGCGGAGCACCGCCGCGTCGAGCACGCTCTCCGCCAGCTCACCCGCGCGCACGGCGTCCGCCAGCTTCGCACCCAGCCGGCGCGCCGGGCCGGGCATCTCGAGATCCAGGCCCGCGCGCACTGGCGCGACGTCGCTGTAGGTGCCGTACCAGTCGGAGACCACGGCACCGTCGAAGCCCCACTCGCCCTTCAGCAGCTCGCCGAGCAGCCAGGGGTGCTCGCTCGCGAAGGTGCCGTTCAGCCGGTTGTAGGCCGACATCACGCACCAGGCGCCGCCTTCGCGCACAGCGGCCTCGAACGGCACCAGGTACAGCTCGCGCAGCGCGCGCTCGCTGACCTCGGACGAGATCGACATGCGCTCGAACTCCTGGTCGTTGGCCACGAAGTGCTTGGCGCAGGCCGCCACCGAGCGGCTCTGCACGCCGCGCACGAACCCCGCCGCGATCCGCGCCGAGAGCTCCGGGTCCTCGGAGTGACACTCGAAGTTCCGGCCCGCGAGCGGCGAGCGGTGCAGGTTCATGGTCGGGCCGAGCAGCACGTTCGCACCCTTGGTGCGCGCGTCTTCGGCGATTGCGGCGCCGACCTCGCGCGCCAGCTCGGGGTTCCAGCTGGCCGCGAGCGCGCTGCCGCAGGGGAAGAGCGCCGAGGTGGCGCCTTCACCCATGTGGACACCGCGCGCGCCGGAGGGCCCGTCCGAGAGCACCAGCGCGGGAATGCCGAGCCGCGGGATCGCGACGGTGTGCCAGAGATCGGCGCCGGCAGTGAGCGCGGCCTTCTCGTCGAGCGAGAGCTTCCGTGCGAGTTCGAGGATGCGCGGCGAATCGCCCATCGCGGCGCGATGCTATCACGCGGGGAAGCGCGGGACGCCGTCCTCCAGCTCGATGCGCAGCGCGTTCGTGACGAACGAGACCGTATGGTAGAAGCCCGCGAGCACCACCAGCTCGACGATCTGCGCCGGCGCGAGCTCCGTCTCGAGCGCGCGCCAGAGCGAGTCGTCGACGTCGGCGCGCTCGTGCAGCGCGTCGCAGAGTGCGAGGATCGCCCGGTCGCGCGGCCCGAAGCCCGAATCCGCGGGGAGCTCGCGCAGGCAGGTCGCGCGCACCTCCGCGGCGGAGAGGCCCGCACGTGAAGCGAACACCGCGACGTGCACTCCCCACTCGTACTCGGAGCCGCAGCGCGCGCAGGTGCGCAGGATCGCGAGCTCGCGCTCGCGCAGGCCGATGCTGCCGCGGTCGAGCAACCCGCCGGCCAGGAAACGCGACAAGACGCGGGGGTTGTGTGCGAGCGTGCGGAACAGCCGCAGCGGCTCCGCGCCCGGCGGCGTCAGCTTCGCCAGCGCGGCGTCGAGCTCCGCGCCGAACGGCGGCGCGGCGGGCGCGATCCTGGGCTCCTCGATCGTCGGCTCGTCCATGGGCTCCTCCCTGCATCTGCTACAATAACAGTAGCACATGGCCACACCCCGTCCCGGCTCGCCCGTCCGCGGCTCCCGCAGCGGCCGCCCGATCATGGCGGCGCTCGACTTGTTGGGCCGCCGCTGGGCGCTGCGCGTGCTGTGGGAGCTCCGTCTGGGGCCGCAGAGCTTCCGCGCGCTGCGCGCCCGCTGCGACGAGGTCTCGCCCACGGTGCTGAACCAGCGGCTCGCCGAGCTGCGCGCGTCGGGCATCGTCGCGCACCGGCAGGGCTCGGGCTACGGGCTCAGCGCCAGCGGCGAGTCACTGCTCGCCGCGCTCGCGCCGCTGCACGACTGGGCCGGACGCTGGGCGCGCTCAGCTGCGGCTAGAGCTCCTCGAGCACCTCGTCGATGACGTAGGTGCCGCTGCGCGAGTCCTTGTGGATCGCAATCAGCTTGTTCTTCTGGGCGTCCTCGAGCAGGCGCGAGAACGAGCGGTAGCCGTGGTACTCCTCGTTGAAGCCGGGGTTCTTGCGCTTCATGGTCTCCTTGACCAGGGACCCGTGCAGCTCCTTGTTCTCGCGCTGCAGCGCCTCCACCGCGTCGAGCAACAGGTCGAACGCCTCCTGCTGCTTCTTGGGCAGCTCCCGCGCCTTGGGCGCGGGCTTGCGCTCGACCGTCTTGCGCACCAGGTCGTCGTAGTAGACGAACTCGTCGCAGTGGTCGATGAACATCGGCGAGGTCGAGTTCTTGACCCCGCAGCCGATCGTGTGCCGGTTGTTCTCGCGCAGCTTCGCCACCAGCGGCGAGAAGTCGGAGTCGCCCGAGACGATCACGAACGTGTCGATGTGCGACTTGGTGTAGGAGAGCTCGAGCGCGTCGACCACCATCTTGATGTCCGCGCTGTTCTTCCCGGTCAGCTTCGAGCCGGGCATCTCGATCAGCTCGACCCCATTCTCGTGGAGCGGGCGGCGGTAGTCGGGGTACTTGGTCCAGTCGGCGTAGGCCCGCCGGGTCACCACGTTGCCCTTGTCGATCATGCGCCGGAGCACCAGCGACGCGTCGAAGATCTTGTAGTGGGCGTCGCGGCAGCCGATCACGACGTTCTCGAGGTCGATGTAGACGGCGATGTTGTGGGCGCCTTCCGGGGCGTTGGCCATGCCTCTCCTGTTACCCCGGTGTGCGGGGACCGCGAGGCACTATAGTCAGCGTTCCATCAGAGGGGGAGGACTTCGGTCCATGATCGGAAAGGTTGGCACCGTTCTGCTCTGCGTCTGGCTCCCGGCGCTCGCTCATGCGGGCACCGCCGTGTTCACGGCACATCCGCTCGCCTTCAGCCTCAGGATCACCAACCAGGGGATCAACAAGGGGGGCGACGGCGTCGCCGAACACATGGGAGGTCGAAGCCAGGACCTGTTCTCGGCCTGCGTCGGCACACCGCCGACCAAGACCGAGGCGGTGGTCCTGTTCATCGATTGCAACGACCCGAACACAAACGAGATCGATGCGGTCGATCTCGCGACCGGGACTCCGGCGCTGCTAGCGCACATCGGCTCGCTCACGTTCCCCACCACGGTCGCGGTAGAGACGACCACGGGCGGAGGCACGATTCCGCGCACCGAAGAGACGCTGGCAGAGATCGACATCAACTGCACCAGCACCGTCACGCTCACCGCCCAGGTCTTCGGAGTGCTGAATGTGAAGATGTTGCCGCTCTCCACGGGTGGACAGGTCTGTGCCGAGTCAGGTCGGATCCGCACGGTTGGCTCCGGCAACATCACCTCGCTCGGCGACTTCATCGTCGACGACGGATCGAGCATCGCGCTCAAACCGCGCCTCGCCGGGATCATCGCGCCGCCACCAGTCCCTTAGTTTCCGGTAAGTTTCTCGTAATGACGTTGTAGCAATGACTTAGTCACTCGTTCCAATCGGAAATACCGGCGTGCACGACGAAGCTGCGCGCCGGTATTTCCATCTTTTCGCTCGGGGCGATTTGCCGCTTTCGCTGTGGCGGCGTGACTCTGCCCGGGGACTCCGGCCACTGACTCGCTGGCGAAAGCCGTGGCACCCGCTTTGCAACCGCGGTCTCCCATCAACCACCCCTGAAGGGAGACTTGGCTCATGACCCCCCGAATCCCAGTCGCGGTTCTCCTGGCAATCGCGCTCGGTGGCCCGTCGTGGTCGTTTGCGGGTACGACCATTACCGCCCATCAGATGTCCTCGGTCACCCTGAAAACCGTCACACAGATCACCACCAGCAAGAGCGACACCAAGCCGTCCACCAACTCCGTCAACGCCAAGGAGCTCTTCAACCTGTGCGTCGGCGCCAAGCCCGCCAAGAACGAGGCGCTCTTCATCTTCTTCGATTGCGCTGGGCCGCCTCCGGGGACGGCACAGATCAAGGCCATCAACACCCAGCCGCTCACCGATCTGAAGGACGTCGGGACCATCGAGTTCGGCACGCCGCTGGTCCGGACCACGAAGGGCGGCGGAACGACCACCACCACGATCAAGGCGCCGGCGACGGTCCACATCGACTGTGGCGCCGCGGCGACGGCCGACCTCTCGGGGACGATCAACCTGAAGTACACCGCGTTCCCGAACAGCGGACCGGTCTGCCCCTCGAACGGGAGCATGAAGGTGACCGGGACGGCGGTCTCGCTTGGCACCGACTTCGTGATCGACGACGGGTCGATCCTGAAGTTCAACACGCGGGACGGGGGGATCACCGTGATCCCGCCCTCGCCCTGAGCTGAGCGCTTCCGGGCCTTGCGCCCATTCCTCCCGCCGCGCGAGGTATGCTCGCGCGACGGGAGGATTTTTTCGATGGCAGGGAAGCTCCACGGGAAGGCGGCGCTAGTCACCGGCGCGGCGTCGGGAATCGGCCGCGCCAGCGCGCTCGAGCTCTCGCGCGAGGGGGCGCGGGTCGCCTGTGCGGACCTGAACGGCGAAGGCGCGGAGTCGGTCGCGAAGGAGATCACCCGCGCGGGTGGCGAGGCGATCGGGCTGCGGCTCGACGTCGCGGACCCGGCCGACAACGGGCGCGCGGTTGCCGCGGCAGTGAAACGCTTCGGCCGGCTCGAGCTCGCGCACTTGAACGCGGGGATCGCGGCGACTTCGAACGTGCTCGACACCACGCTCGAGGAGTGGAACCGCACCATCGCGATCAACCTCTCCGGGGTCTTCTACGGCCTGCAGGCGTCGGCGCGGGCGATCCGCGACGCCGGCGGCGGCGCCATCGTGATCACCTCGTCGGACGCGGGCCTGCGCGGCGGCGGGGGGATGGGCAGCTACTGCGCCAGCAAGCACGGCGTGCTGGGCCTGATGAAGTGCGCCGTGGGCGACCTGTCGCTGCACAGGATCCGCGTGAACGCGGTCTGTCCCGGCGTGATCGACACTCCGATCCTCGGGCCGCTGCACAAGAACAAGGTGTTCACCGAGGGTCCGCTCGCAGCCGCGCACCCGCTCGGCCGCGTGGGCCAGCCGGAGGAGATCGGACGCGTGGTGGCGTTCCTGCTCTCCGACGAGGCGTCGTTCATCACCGGGGTCGCGCTCTCGATCGACGGCGGGCTCAACGCGGTCTTCGGTGCGTTCGGGGCGCAGCAGGGCCAGAACGTGCTGGAGAAGATCAACGGCTAGCGCCCCGGTCGTGGACGAGCACGAGACCCTGCGCGCGGAGGTGCGCGCCTGGATCGGGTGCAACCACCCGGGCGATCCCGGCTGGAAGCTGCCGCAGAGCGCGCTCGAGGTGGCGGACGACCGCCAGTTCGGCTGGCTCCGCGACTGGCAGCGGAAGCTCTACGACGCCGGCTGGGTGGGCGCGGAGTGGCCCGCGGAGTACGGCGGCGGCGGCCGCCCGCGCGGCGCCCAGCGCGCGATCGACCAGGAGCTCGCGCGGGCGCGCGCGCCGTTCCTGCTGAACCTGGTGGGGCTGTCGTGGGCGGGGCCGGTGATCCTGCACTACGGCAGCGAGGCGCAGAAGCGGCGGCTGTTGCGGCCGCTCTTGCGCTGCGACGAGATCTGGTGCCAGGGCTTCAGCGAGCCGGGCGCGGGCAGCGACCTCGCGGCGCTCGCGACCCGGGCGCTGCGCAGCGGCGACGGCTGGGAGATCGACGGCCACAAGGTCTGGACCACGCTCGGACGCTACGCAGATTGGTGTATCCTGCTCGCGCGCAGCGACCCGGCCGCGGCCAAGCACGCGGGCATCTCGTACTTCCTCGCGCCGATGAAGATCCCCGGCGTGTCGGTGCAGCCGCTGGTGAAGATGACCGGCGAGGGCGGCTTCAACCAGGTGATCTGGAGCCGCGCCCGGATCCCGGCCGACGCGCTGCTCGGGCGCGAGGGCCAGGGCTGGGAGATCGCGACTGCCACGCTGCAGTTCGAGCGCGGCGCGGCCGAGGGCTCCGCGGGCGGACAGGGCGGCGGCACAAGCGACGTCGCGCGCCTGGTCGCGCTCGCGCGCGGGCTCGAGCGCGGCGGCCGACCGGCACTCGAGGACCCGCTGGTGCGCGACCGGCTCGCGCAGTTCTGGGTCGACGAGACGGCACTGCGCGCCAACGCAGGGCGCGCGCTCGTGGCGGGGCTCGTCGCGGAGCGCCCGGCGGCCCTGCCACTGATGTCGAAGCTAGCGAGCTCGGAGCACGGTCAGGCGCTGGCCGACTTCGCCTGCGAGCTGCTCGGCCCCGCCGCCGGCCTGTGGATCGGCGACCCGCACGCGCCCGAGAACGCCGAGTGGCAGCGCTCGTACCTGAACTCGTTCGCGCTGACGATCGCGGGCGGGACGAGCGAGATCCTGCGCAACATCCTGGGCGAGCGCGTGCTCGGCCTGCCCAAGACGCGATGAACCCCGCGATCCGCTGGGACGACGAGCTCGGCGTGCTGCGCGCGGAAGCGCGGCGCTGGCTCGACGAGCGCTTCCCGATCGCGCGCGTGCGGGCGCTCGCCGATTCCGAAGCGGGCGAGGATCCCGCCGACTGGAAGGAGCTCGCAGCGCTGGGCTGGCTCGGACTGGTGGTGCCCGAGAAGTACGGCGGCGCCGGCCTCGGCGCCCTGCACTTGTCGGTGTTGATGGAGGAGACCGGGCGGCGGCTGCTGCCCTCTCCCCTGCTCTCCTCGACCCTGGCCGCGCTGGCGCTGTGCGAGGGCGGCAGCGAGGCGCAGCGCGAGCGCTGGCTCCCGCCGCTGGTCGCCGGCGAGACGCGGTTCGCGCTGGCGACGGACGCAGCGGCGGTCTGGGGCGGCGAGCGCGCCGACCTGTTCGTGGCCCGGCTGGGCGATCGCTTCGCGCTGGTCGCCGCCGGCGAGCCGGCGCTGCGCGTCCAGGCCGAGCTCGTGCTCGACCGCACCCGGCGCAGCGCGCGGCTGACACTGGACGGTGTACGCCCGGGCGCCGACGCGCTCCTTCCGACGGGCGCGGAAGAGCTGCTGGCGCGGCTCGCCCCGCGCGCCTGCCTCGCGCTCGCCGCCGAGATGGCCGGCGGCGCCGACGCGCTGCTGGCGTTGACCGCGGCCTATGCCGCGACCCGCGAGCAGTTCGGCAAGCCGATCGGCTCGTTCCAGGCGGTGAAGCACCCGCTGGTGAACGTGCTGCTCGGAGTGGAGTCACTGCGCTCCCTGGTCTACGCCGCCGCGAGCGCGTTCGACGCGGGACGCCCCGAGGCCGAGACGCTTGCGCGCATGGCGAAGGCGAAGGCCTGCGACGTGTACGTGTTCGCGGCGTCGCGCGCGGTGCAGCTCCACGGCGGGTACGGCTTCACCATCGACTGCGACGCCCACCTGTACCTGAAGCGCGCGCAGACCACGCGACCCGCCTTCGGCGACGCGATGGCACAGCGCCGCTGGCTCGCGGCGGCACTGCTCGACTCGTGACAGAATGGTCCGCCGCCCGGCGAGGGCGGAGGAGGAGACCGCGATGAAGGCTGCCGTGATGCGCGCGTTCAAGACGCCGCTCGAGCTCGAGGAGATCAGCATCGGTCGTCCGGGTCCGCGCGAGGTGCTGCTGCGCACCGCCGCCAGCGGCGTCTGCCACAGCGACCTGCACGTGATCGAGGCGGGCCTGCCGGTCCCGCCGCCGCTCGTGCTGGGACACGAGCCCGCGGGGATCGTCGAGGCGGTGGGCGATCAGGTCACGCACGTGAAGCCCGGCGACCACGTGATCGGCTGTCTCTCGGCGTTCTGCGGGAACTGCGAGTACTGCCTCTCCGGCCGCCCCAACATGTGCGGCGGCGCGGCGACCATGCGCGCGCCCGGGCAGCCGCCGCGGCTGTCGAAGGACGGGCAGACGATCAACCAGTTCGCGCATCTCTCCTCGTTCGCGGAGAAGATGCTGGTGCACGAGAACGCGGTGGTGAAGATCCGCGACGACATGCCGCTCGACCGCGCGGCGCTGATCGGCTGCGGCGTGACCACCGGCGTCGGCGCGGCGCTCAACACCGCGAAGGTGCGCGCGGGCGAGACCTGCGCGGTGATCGGCTGCGGCGGCGTCGGGCTCGCCGCGATCCAGGGCTGCCGCATCGCAGGTGCGAGCCGGATCATCGCGGTCGACACCATGCCCTGGAAGCTCGACCTCGCGAAGACGCTGGGCGCAACCGACTCTGTGAACGCGAAGGAGACCGATCCAGTGCAGGGCGTGCAGGCGCTCGTGCCGCGCGGAGTCGACTACGCCTTCGAATGCATCGGCACCAGGCAGACCTGCGCGCAGAGCCTGGCGATGGTGAAGAAGGGCGGCACGGCGGTCTGGGTGGGCGTCGTGCCGATCGGCCAGCTGGTCGAGGTCCCCGGGCTCGATCTCGTGATCAGCGGCAAGAAGATCCTCGGCTCGATGATGGGCGACAACCGCTTCCGCGTGGACATGCCGCGCTACGTCGACTTCTACCTCTCGGGTCAGCTGAAGCTGGACGAGATGATCTCGGCGCGGCTCAAGCTCGACCAGGTGAACCACGCTTTCGACGAGATGCGAAAGGGCACGGCCGCGCGCAGCGTGATCGTGTTCGACTGAGTGGAATGTCGTCCTTGATCATGACCCGGGCGGAGCGCGAGGCGTTCCTCGCCGCGGTCCGCGTGGGCGTCCTCAGCATCGCGGACGGGACGCGCGGGCCGCTCACGGTGCCGGTCTGGTACGGCTACGAGCCGGGCGGCGAGCTCTGGTTCGTGACGGACCGCGATTCGCGCAAGGGAAAGCTCTTGCTCCTGGTCGACCGGATCAGCCTGTGCGCCCAGACCGAGGCCCCGCCGTACAAGTACGTCTCGGTCGAAGGGCCGATCGCCGCGATCGAACGGGCGGACCTGGAGCGGCATCGCCGCCCGCTCGCCCACCGCTACCTCGGGCGAGAGCTGGGGGAACGCTACCTCGCAGGGTCGTCCGCCGAGGGCGACGGCAGCATCGTCGTCCGGGTGAAGACGGAGCGCTGGCTCACGGTCGACTACGGCAAGGCGTTCGGCTGATTTCCCTGGCCGGGGTGAGGTTTCTTCGCGGAATTGCGGGAACTCTCGCCGAGCTGTGGTAAGCTTCTGCCCGGTGGCCTCCATTCAGGAGGTCTTTGCAAGGGCTCCGCCGCCGGAAATGCCGGCCCGGTGTCAAGGCGAGTAAGGGTGCCGCCCCGGTCCTGCGGAGGACCCGGCACCGAGGAAACCGTTTTGGGTAAGAAGCTATACGTCGGGAATCTTCCGTACACCACCAACGACGCGGATCTGCGGGCGCTGTTCGAGAAGCACGGCCGGGTCGAATCGGCCAACGTGATCTCCGACCGCGAGACCGGCCGGTCGCGCGGCTTCGGCTTCGTCGAGATGGAAAACGACGCCGCCGAGACCGCTCGCAACGCGCTCGATGGTCAGGACTTCGGCGGCCGCAAGCTGCGTGTCAGCGAAGCGAACGAGCGCCGTGGTCCCGGTGGTCCCGGCGGTCCGCGCGGCGGTGGGCCGCGTGGCGGTGGTGGCGGCTTCCGCGATCGCGATCGCGACCGCTACTAGCGGATTGCGCGGGGTGTGAGCCCCGCGCCACCCCCTTTCATCCAGGCACCCGCCTCCGGTCGACCAGACGCCGGCCGAAGGTGGAGGTTTGCCCGTCAACGTCCCTGGAACTTCGGCTCGCGCTTCTCCAGGAAGCTGCGGATTCCCTCGCGGAAATCCTGGCTCTGGAACAGCGGAAGGAGCTGCAGGTAGACGTGGTGCACGTGGTCGTCGAAGGTCTCGGCGAGCGCCATGCGCATCATGCGTTTGGCGCCCTGGACGGCGAGCGGCGCGTTCGCGGCGATCTCGCCCGCGAGCTTGCGTGCCTCGTCCATCAGCGCCTCGTCGGCGACGACCGAGCTCACGAGGCCGAGCTCGAGGCACTGCGCGGCGTCGAGTGTCCGGCCGGTGAAGATGATCTCGGCTGCCTTCGCCCAGCCGACCAGCCGGGGCAGCAGCCAGGTCCCGCCTGATTCGGGCAGCACGCCCCGGCGGGTGAACGCGGCCGCGAGCTTCGCGCGCCGGCCGGCGATCCGGATGTCGCAGCCCAGCGCGAGGTCCATCCCGTAGCCGGCGGCGCCCCCGTTCAGCGCAGCGATCACCGGCTTGTCGATCGAGTGGAGCACCGTCGGCGGCGCGGTGCGGAGGTCGAGAGTAGCGGGCATCGCGCCTCCGCCACCGGCCCCGATGCCCGATCCGCTGGTGGCGTCGACCAGGTCGAGGCCCGCGCAGAAGCCGCGGCCCGCACCGGTCAGGATCACCACGCGCACGTCGCGGTCGGCGTTCGCCTCGACCAGGCGCTCGGACAGCGCGGCGAGCATCGGCCCCGAGATCGCGTTCATGCGCTCGGGGCGGTTCAGCGTCAGCGTCGCGATCGGCCCGTCCTTCTCGTACAGGAGCTCGTCCATGCCCTGCACTGTACCAGTCGCCTGCCGCGCGCGCGGCGTGTACTTTCGCTCTAGTTTCGTGTAGGCTCCGACCATGGCCCGCTACCGAGAGCCGCTCCGCGGCCGGGGCACGCAGGCCGCACCCCCGAACCGCTTCGAGAGCGCGGCATTCGCGCCGGACCCCGACGAAGGCTTCGACGACGAGCTGGCTCCCGACCCGCGCACGCAGTTCCTGCGCGACGGCTCGCGCAGCGCGCTCTCGCACAACGACAGCCCCGACGTCGGCTTCGACGTCAGCATCAACCCGTACCGGGGCTGCGAGCACGGCTGCGTCTACTGTCTGTCGCCCGAGACGCCGGTGCTTCATTCCGACATGTCCTGGCGGCCGCTCGGCGAAGTGCGGATCGGCGACGTGCTGGTCGGCTTCGAAGAGCTGCCGGTGCCGCGCAGCACGCGAAAGCTTCGTCCCGCCGTGGTGGAACGGGTGTGGTGGTCGCAGAGGGAGACGCTGCGTCTCGAGACCCGCCATGGCCAGGTCGTCGCCACGGCGGAGCACCGCTGGCTCCTGGCGCGCAACTTCCGCTGGCGGCGCACGGAGCAGCTCGACACAGAGAAGTGTCTGCGCCGGATCCCCGTCGACGCGGGGCCGCGCTTCGACGAGGACTACCGCGCGGGATATCTCGCCGGGCTCTCGCTCGGCGACGGCACGTTCCGCTACCGACCCGGCTGGCGCAGCGACAAGCTCGGCTTTCCCGCCGCGTACTGGCGCGTGGCGCTCGCCGACCGCGAGCCGCTCGACCGCACCGTCGAATACCTGGAGAGCTTCGGCTTGCAGGGCGGGATCCGTAGGTTCGACGGAGGCCCCGCATCCCGGAGGCCGATGTCGAAGGTCGAGATCCGCTCTCTGGGAGCGCTCGCGCTGCTCGACAAGATCCTCCACGTCGAACGCACGAGCGCGAGCTACCGCCGGGGATTCCTGGCGGGGTTCTTCGACGCGGAGGGCCACGCGGGCAGCTCGCTGCGCATCTCCCAGGTGGATCTCGGAGTGCTCGAGCGCGTACGGCGCTACGGAGCTTCGCTCGGGTTCGAGCTCCGGCTCGAGCGCCAGGAAGGCCGCGCCAGCACGCTGCGGCTGGTCGGCTCGACGGCCGAGCGCATGCGCTTCTTCGCTGCGGTCCGTCCGGCGATCCGGCGGAAGCTCGAATCAGTGTTCGGGCGCGAGCCCGCTTGGGTGCCGGAGCCGATCGATGCAATCGAGCGCGCAGGAGCGCGGGACGTCGTCGACATCCAGACCTCGACAGGGACGTTCTTCGCAGCCGGGATGGCCACGCACAACTGCTACGCACGGCCCACCCACGAGTACCTCGGGTTCTCGGCCGGGCTCGACTTCGAGACGAAGATCGTGGTGAAGCACGAGCTGCCGGAGCTGTTGCGCGGGGCGCTCTCGCGGCCGAGCTGGCGGCCGCAGGTGATCGGGATCTCCGGCGTCACCGACGCCTGGCAGCCGGTCGAGCGCAAGCTGCGGCTCACGCGCCGCGCGCTCGAGGTGCTGGCCGACTTCCGCAACCCCTGTTCGGCGATCACCAAGAGCCGGCTGGTGGCGCGCGACGTCGACGTGTTCCAGGAGCTCGCCCGACACCAGGCGGTGTCGGTGAGCCTGTCGCTCACCTCGCTCGATCCCGACCTGGCGCGCAAGATGGAGCCGCGGGCCGCGCAGCCGCGCCCGCGGCTCGCCGCGGTCGAGGCGCTGGCGCGCGCGGGCGTCCCGGTGGGCGTGAACCTGGGGCCGATCGTGCCGGGGCTGACCGACCACGAGATCCCCGCGCTGGTGGCGGCCGCGGCCGGCGCGGGTGCGCGCTGGGTCGGCTGGCTCCTGCTGCGCCTGCCGTTCGCGGTGAAGGACCTGTTCTCCGCCTGGCTCGCCGACCACTACCCCGACCGGCGCGAGAAGGTGCTGCACCGGATCCAGGCGGTGCGTGGAGGAGCGCTCAACGCGACCCAGTTCGGTGTCCGTCACCGCGGCGTCGGCATCTTCGCCGAGCAGATCGGCGAGCTGGTGGCCCTGGCGCGCCGGCGCCACGGCCTGGACGCGCACGGGCCCTCGCTCTCCACCACCGCGTTCCGCCGCCCCGGCGGCGCGCAGCTGCCGCTGCTCTAGCGCCTGCGCAGCTCAGCCGGCGGCGTTCGAAGCGATGCTCGGCGCCGCCTCGGCCTCGTCGCGGCGCAACAGCGACGTCGCGACGCCGGGGCGCAGGATCGAGTACAGCGCGGGCACCAGCGTCACCGCCGCGAGCATGTTGATCACCATCAGCACGATCAAGAGCTGCGCCATCTCGGCCTGGAAGCGCAGGTTCGAGAACACCCAGAAGCCGATCCCGCCGACCACGGTCGTGCCGGTGAAGGTGACCGCCATGCCGGTGGTGCGGACCGCCGTGCGGATCGCCTCGTCGAGATCGCGGCGCACGGCCATCTCCTGGCGGATGCGGTCGACGATGTAGATGGCGTAGTCGACGCCGACGCCCACGCCCACGGCCTGCACCGGCAGCGTGTTGATGTTCAGGCCGACGCCGCGCACCGCCATGTAGGCGAGCGAGAACAGCGTCGCCGTCGCCAGCTGCAGGAAGATGATCCCGCCGCTGGTCGCGGAGCGGTAGGTGCTGGAGTGCAGCACGAAGATCACGAACAGGATCAGCGAGATGTTCGCGAGGTGGCCGCGCTCGACCTCGTCGTTCACCGCCGCGAGCGTGCCGATGGTGCCGCCGGCGAGGATGAGCTGCACGCCGCGCGTCCACGACTCGGTCGGCTGGTAGGTCGGCGCCGAGCCCATCGCCTTCTGGTCGTCGACCAGCAGGTCGCGCGTGTTCACCGCCACCGCGCGGATGCGCAGCTCGTCGTTCTGGAACCACTGGTCGACGGCGTGCACGTCCCAGTTCTCGAGCCGCGCCGGCCAGATGAAGGTGTGGCCGGGCTTCACCGACTTCGCCTCCTTGGCGTACTTCGCGAGCGCGCGCTTGTGGAAGTCGTCGATCCAGGGCGGCAGGCCGTCCTTCGCGGTGGTCTTCACCTCGAACGGGACGTAGTGCGACTCCTCGCGCCGCAGCACCTCGAGCGTGTGCGCGCGCGGCGGCAGGAGCGGCCCGATCATGTAGTAGGCGAAGTCCTTGACCCGCTCGGGATTCCAGAACGGCGCGCCCGGCGCGGCGTGGTTCTGCTCGAGCCGGATCGCGATCGCGCCCATCGGGTTCTTCTGGATGAAGTCCTCGGCGACGGAGACGGCGCGCCGGATGGTCGGGCCCTTGTGGTCCTTGTAGAAGGCGGTGAGCTGCGCGGCGCGCCCGTTGTTGGTGATGATCGACGAGAGCGCGCCGGGCGGGCTGTTGAAGCGCAAGAAGATCAGGATCGCGCGCGCGGCTTCGGGGATCATCTCCTGCTTGGGCTCGCCGTAGCGGAAGGTGCGGTTGGCGACGCGCACCAACGGCACCGGCGAGAGCACCGCCACCGCGCCGCTGTCGCGGCGCAGCGCGCGCTCGAGGTCCTGCATCTTGTTCAGCACCTCCTGCTCGCCCACCGACTCGTCTCGGTCGCCCTCGGCGTACACCACGAAGTTGTCGGCGCCGCCGAACTTCTCGCCGATCTTCCCGATCGCGACGTTGAACGGGTGATTCGGCCAGAACAGCGGGATGCCCGGCCGCGCCTCGCCGATCGTCGACCAGGCCGCGACCGCCGCCGCCGAGCCGGCGAACAACAGTACGAAGATCCCCACCACCACCCAGCGCCCGGTGCGGTCCGTGACGAGCTCCGCGAGCCAGTTCACGGTGCGGCTCACCAGCGCGGGCGTGTAGTGGTGGAAGTCCCTGGGCGCGGGCAGGAGGCAGATCAGGACCGGGTGGAGGATCTCGACCGTGACCACGATCGACGCGACCCAGAAGGCGCCGAACATGCCGAGGTCGCGCATCTGCGGGATCGTGGTCACCAGGATCACCAGCAGCCCGGCGACGTCGGTGAGGATGCCGAGCGTCCCCGGCACGATCAGCTCGCCCATCGCGATGGCGGCGGCCTCGAGCTTGGCGCGCTTCGCGTCGCCGTAGAGCGGGAACAGCCGCTCGTAGTCCTCGAAGAAGCGCTCCGCCATCTGCACCGTGTGCGAGACGGCGCGCGCGGTGATCAGCATCGGGATCACCAGCACCAGCGGGTCGAACACGATCCCCACCCAGCCGGTGAAGCCGATGCCCCAGATCACCGTCGCCAGCGCCGCGATCATCGGGATCAGCACGCCGTGCCAGCGCCGGAAGTAGAGCCAGAGCAGCAGGAAGATCACCACCGTCGCACCGATCACGGAGAGGCCGATCTCCCAGAAGTGCGCGAGCAGGTAGCCGACCGCGAGCGGCGCGCCGGTGATGTACAGGTGGTGGTGCTCGTCCTGCTCGCGCTGCTGCAGCGCCATCAGGTGGTCGAAGACGGCGCGGTAGATCTCCAGGTTCGACAGCCGGTCGGTGACGAAGCCGGCGCTGATCAGCGCTGCCTTCTCGTCGCTCGAGACGAGCAGCCGCTTCGATTCGTCGGGCATGAGCTCGTTCACCCGGCGGTGGATCTCGTCGGCCTTGGCCTGCGTCTCGGGCGGGTTCTCCATCAAGAGCTCTGCCGCGAGCGTGCCGTCCTTCTCCATCTGCACCACGCGCGTCGACAGGTGCGTGAGCGAGCGGACGGTGTCGTGATTCACCGGGTACGGCGGGAAGCGCCGGTCGAGGATCGCGGTGATCTCCTGGCGCGTCTTCCCGCCCGCCTTCTGCAGCCGTTCGCGCTCGGCCTTGCGCTCGTCCAGCCGCGCGTCGTAGTCCCAGCCGTCGAGCGACTTCGTGATCTCGGCGATCTTCTGCAGGCTCTCGGGCGTGTAGATCGTGCCTTCGTCGACCGTGTACAGGATCACCACCGGCGTCGAGTTCCCGAACTCGCCGGTGAACTTGGCCTGGGCGTGGATGAACGGGTGGTCCGGCAGCTGCGCGCGCGCGTCGCTCCCCACCCGCACTTGCGGCCCCGGCAGCGGATGCCCGAGCCCGGTCGAGATCGCGTTCAGCGTCGGGTACAGGAAGAAGGCGGTGGACAGCACCAAGAGGAGTGCGATCGGAACGCGCTGGCGCACCACGAAGTGACCGAAGCGGGTGGTCGCGCGCTCCTTCATCCGCACACCTCGAGCACGCGGCCGCCGCCGTGCAATGCGATCTCTGCGAACTCGGCGCGCCCCGTGCCGTGCTGGAACACGCTGGTGGCGATCAGCCAGGCCGCGACCACGCGCCGCGGCGGCTCGCCGATCGCGCGCCGGTAGTCTGCCTGGACGCTGCGCCGCTCGTCCTGCCACTCGCCCAGGCCGGCCGGGCCGGAGCGCACCACCAGGTGCGTCTCGCGCGGGGTCCACTGCGGGATCGGGCAGGCGAAGTGCGTCTCGGGCGCGAGCGCGGCGCTCCAGAGCCAGGACAGGTCGCGCCCGTTCTCGAACTCGAGCGCCAGCGACAGGTAGTCGTGACACAGAAGAGTGTCTTCCGGCGCGCGGGACGGCAGCTCTTCGATCTTCCAGCGCCAGCGCAGCTCGGTGTCGGCCTCGAGCGCGAAGTCGAGCGGCCGGCGCAGGATCGCGACGTCGTCCTCGGAGCGGCACTCGATCGACGGCCGGCCGCCGCCGCGGCGCATCCGGAACGTCTCGCTCTGGCCGAGGAACCAGAGGTAGCTCCAGCCCGCGGGCCGGACCGCGGGCGCTGCGCAGCGCGCGAGCTCCTCCGCAAAGAGTGACTCGTCCGGCGCCGCGCGCTGGAGCGCTTCCAGCCCGCCCTTGGCCTCGCCCCGCCAGCGGATCACCAGTGCGTCGATCGCGCCGCGCTGGGCGGCGTATGCCTCGACCGGTGTCCCCAGCGTGCCGTCCGGCGTCTTCCACTCGCCCGCGAGGATCGCGAGCTCGAGCGCACCGTCGCGCTCGGCCCGGAAGGTCTGGGTGTCGCGCGTACCCGTCCAGATCGGGCCGCGGCCGCCGACCCGGCTCCACAGCGCGTAGCGCGGCCGGAACACCAGGTTGGCGGCTTCGGAGGCGACGATGCGGCCCTCGGCGAGCACCGAGACCTCGTCTCCCTTGGCGAGCTGCACTCCGCTGTCGGTCCAGGGCGGGACATCTCCCGGCATGCGCACTATGCGCGCCTCGGCGATCGCCGCGCGCAGCGCGGGGGCCAGCGCGGCCGACAGCCGCACCCAGCGCTCCGCCCAAGGCAGTCCACCGGCCACGATCCCCTCCCGCGCACAGGTCCGCGCGCAGCGCCGCACCCTAACCGGACGGTCGCTTTCGAGTCCAGTCCCGTGACGCGGCGACCGCTAGAGCACGAGCTCGGCGATCTTGCGCAGGGTCTGCGGATCCTGGCCCTGCACCAGGAGCGTCGTCACGGGCGTTCCCTTCCACGCCTGCAGCCGATCGCGGATGCGCTCGGCGGAGCCCACCAGCGAGATCTCGTCGGCGAAGGCGTCAGGCACCGCGGCGATCGCCTCGCCCCGCTTGCCCGCGAAGAACAGCTCCTGGATGCGGTCCGCCTCGGCCTCGAAGCCCATCCGCGCCATCAGCTCCTTGTGGAAGTTGTGCTGCCTGGCGCCCATGCCGCCGATGTAGAAGCCGAGCATCGCCTTGACCGGCGCCAGCCCCGCGGCCAGATCGTCGGTGACGTTCACCGCCAGGCCCTGCACGATCTGGAAGCCCGGCTTCGCGCGCGCGAGCGACTCCGCGTAGACCTCGGGCCGGAACGGCGAGTAGTAGAGCGGCAGCCAGCCGTCGCAGATCTCGGCCGCGAGCGCCACGTTCTTCGGGCCCTCGGCGCCCAGGTAGATCGGCAGGTCGGCGCGCAGCGGGTGGACGATCGAGCGCAGCGGCTTGCCGACGCCCCAGGCGCCCGCGCCGGTGTAGGGCAGCGGGTAGTGCGGACCCGCGTTGGTCACCGGCGCGTCGCGCCGCAGCACCTGCCGCACGATCGACACGTACTCGCGCGTGCGCGCAATCGGCTTGTCGAACGGCTGGCCGTACCAGCCCTCCACCACCTGCGGCCCCGACACGCCGAGCCCCAGGATCACGCGGCCCTGCGACAGGTGGTCGAGCGTGAGCGCGTGCATCGCGGTCGAGGTCGGCGTGCGCGCGGAGATCTGCACGATGCCGGTCGCGAGCTTGATCCGGGTGGTGTGTGCGCCGATCCAGGCCAGCGGCGTGAACGCGTCCGAGCCCCACGCCTCCGCGGTCCACACCGAGTCGAAGCCCAGCCGCTCCGCCTCCTGCGCCAGTGCGACGTGGTTCGCGGGCGGCTGCGCCTGCCAGTAGCCGAGCTGCAATCCCAGCTTCATCGGCGCCATCTTACGGGAAGCCGCGGCGATTGCGCGGCCGCGCTGAAACGTGTTCTAATTTCTCCATGCGCCGCACTCCCCTGGCGAGCGTCGCGCCCGAGGGCGCCTCGCCCGCTCCGAAGCTCGTCGCCAGCCAGCTGCGGCGCATGCGCCGCATCGTCGACGCGGCGGTCGAGCTCGCCGAGCAGGGCGGCTTCGAGGCGGTGCGGCTGCGCGACGTCGCCGAGCGTTCCGACGTCGCCCTCGGCACGCTCTACAAGTACTTCCGCAGCAAGGAAGACATCCTGTTGTTCGCCTTCGACGAGGGGGTGACCCGGCTCGAGCAGAGCCTCGCCGCCCGGCCCGCCGTCGGCGAGGGGCCGCTCGAGCGGGTGAGCGCGTTCTTCCGCCGCGCCACGCGCGGGCTGTTGCGCAATCCCGACCTCGGCAGCGCCTTGATCCGCGCGATGTCGGGCAGCGACCGCGAGACCGCGGTGCAGATCGCTGCGTCGAACCGGCGCATCGCGCGCATGATCGTGGCGTCGCTGCGCGGCGGCTCGGAGCTGCTGCTGGCGCCGCTCGAGAAGTTCCAGCCCAGCGCGGACGAGTTCGAGCTCGCGGACGCGCTCACCGGCGTCTGGTTCGCGGCGCTGATCGGCTGGGTGATCGGAGCCGAGCCGGACTCCGCGGCGATCTCGCGCAAGATGCGCAGCGCCGCGCGGCTGGTGCTGGAGGGACCGCGCTTCTACTCCGCGAGTCCTGGCGAACGGGAGGGCTGAGCTTGCCGCAGACGAGTGCCGAGCACGACGCGCCGCTCACCGCGCGACACCATCTCGAGTACGCCTACCGCCGCTCCGTCGGACCGGTGCTGGGGCGCTTCTTCGCCGAGCTGCGCGAGCGCCGGATCGTGGGCGTGCGCACGCGCGCGGGCCGCGTGCTGGTTCCGCCCGCGGAGTACGACCCCGACACGGGCGACGCGACGGCCGACGACTTCGTCCCGGTGGGTCCCGGCGGGACCGTGAAGAGCTTCAGCTGGGTGACGGCGCCGCGCGCGAAGCAGCCGCTCCCCCACCCGTTCGCCTACGCGCTGATCCAGCTCGACGGCGCCGACACGGCGCTCTTGCACGCGGTCGACGCGAAGAGCGAGTCGCGCATGCGCATCGGCCTGCGCGTGCGGCCCCGCTGGCGCGACGAGACCCGCGGCGAGATCACCGACCTCGCCTGCTTCGAGCCCGAGGCCTGAGCGATGGAGCTGGTGAAGAGCATCGTGACTCCGGTCGTGCTCGATTACGACTACGTGACCGGCCGCGCGCAGAGCCGCTTCCTGCGCGGGATCGCCGAGGGCCGCATCCTCGGCCAGCGCTGCATCGAGTGCCGCCGCGTCTACGTGCCTTCGCGCGGCGCCTGCCCGCGCTGCGCGGTGCCGACCGAAGAGGAGATCCAGCTTCCCGACAAGGGCACCGTCACCACCTTCTGCATCGTGCGCGTGCCGTCGGAGAACCTGTCGTTCAAGCCGCCCTACGCGTGCGTGGCGGTGCTGCTCGACGGCGCGAACATCCCGTTCAACCACGTGATGCAGGAGTGCGCGCTCGAGGACGTGCACATGGGCATGCGCGTGCAGGCGGTGTGGGCGCCAAAGGCCGAGCTCGGGCCGTCGATGTCGAGCATCCGCTACTTCAAGCCGATCGCCGAGCCCGACGCCGACTACGACTCCTACAAGGAGCACCTGTGATGCGCGAGGTGGCGATCGTCTCGTTCGCGCAGTCCGCCCGCGCCCGCGAGCTGCGCAACGAGATCGAGATCCTGATGCCGGTGGTGCGCGAGGCGGTGGAGCGCTCGGGCCTGCCGCGCACCGAGATCGGCTTCACCTGCTCGGGCTCGAGCGACTACCTCCAGGGGCAGAGCTTCGCCTTCGTCGGCGCGCTCGACGCCGTCGGCGCCTGGCCGCCGATCAAGGAGTCTCACGTCGAGATGGACGGCGCCTGGGCGCTGTACGAGGCCTGGATCAAGATCCAGACCGGCGACGTCGACTCGGCGCTGGTCTACTCCTTCGGCAAGTCGTCGCCGGGCGACCTGCCGGAGGTGCTCGCGCTCCAGCTCGATCCGTACACCATGACGCCGCTCTGGCCCGACGCGCACAGCCTGGCCGCGATCCAGGCGCGCGCGTTCCTGGCCGCGACCGGAAAGAGCGAGCGCGATCTCGCGGCCGTCGCCGCGCGCAGCCGGCGCAGTGCGATCGGCAACCCGCACGCCGTGGTGTCGGGCGAGTTCGAGGTGGAAAAGCTGCTGGCCGAGCCCTACGTCGCTTCGCCGCTGCGCGCCCACGACCTGCCGCCGGTCGCCGACGGGGCCTCGGCGCTGGTGATGGTGGCGGGCGAGCGCGCGCGCAAGCTGTGCGAGCGGCCGGTGTGGATCCGCGGCATCGACACGCGCATCGAGCCGCAGGGGCTGGGCGTCCGCGACCTGGCGCGCTCGGCCTCGACCGAGATCGCCGCCGTGAAGGCGGGCGTGCACAAGGGCCGCGTGGATCTCGCCGAGCTGCACGCGCCCTATTCGCACCAGGAGCTGATCCTGCGCGCCGCGCTGGGACTCGGCGAAGGCGTCCTGATCAACCCCTCGGGCGGAGCGCTGGCCGGCCACCCGTTCATGGCGGCCGGGCTGGTGCGGATCGGCGAGGCCGCGGCGCGCCTGCAGGCACGTGCCGGCGATCGCGCGGTCGCGCACGCCACGCAGGGCCCGTGCCTGCAGCAGAACCTGGTGTGCGTGCTGGAGGGCGACTGATGGGCGAGCGCAGCGCGGTGATCGGCATCGGTCAGACCAAGTACGACGCGAAGCGCATCGAAGTGTCGATGCCCGGGCTGTGCCGCGAGGCGGCGCTGCGCGCGCTCGAGGACGCGGACCTGTCCTGGGGCGACATCGACGCCGTGGTGGTGGGCAAGGCGCCGGACATGTTCGAGGGCGTGATGATGCCCGAGCTGTTCCTCGCCGACGCGCTCGGCGCCGCGGGCAAGCCGCTGATCCGGGTGCACACCGCCGGCAGCGTGGGCGGCTCCACCGGAATCGTCGCGTCGTCGCTGGTCGAGTCGGGCGCGTTCGAGCGCGTGCTCTGCGTCGCGTTCGAAAAGCAGTCCGAGTCGAACGCGATGTGGGCGCTCACCGTCTCGACACCGTTCAGTGTCGCCGTGGTCGCCGGCGCGGGCGGCTACTTCGCGCCGCTGATCCGCGCCTACATCCGCCGTTCCGGGGCACCCGAGGACACCGGCATCCGGGTGGCGGTGAAGGACCGCCAGAACGCGCTCAAGAACCCCTACGCGCACGTGAAGATCCCGGGGGTGAGCTTCGAGCAGGTGATGGCCTCGCCGATGCTGTGGGATCCGGTGCGCTATCTCGAGACCTGCCCATCGTCGGACGGCGCCTGCGCGATGATCTTCGCCAGCGAGTCCAAGGCGGCGAAGTCGCCGGGGAAGCCGGCCTGGGTGCACGCGACCGCGATGCGCTCCGAGCCCACCATGTTCTCGGGCCGCGACCAGGTGAACCCGCTCGCGGGCCGCATGAACGCGAAGGACCTCTACGCCAAGGCCGGCATCCACAACCCGCGCAAGGAGATCGACTGCGCGGAGATCTACGTGCCGTTCAGCTGGTTCGAGCCCATGTGGATGGAGACGATGGGCTTCGCCGAGGAGGGCCAGGGCTGGAAGATGACCTACGAGGGCGCGACGGCGCTCGACGGGGACCTGCCGGTGAACATGTCGGGCGGGGTGCTCTCGTCGAACCCGATCGGCGCCTCGGGCCTGATCCGCTTCGCCGAGGCGGCGATGCAGGTGCGCGGACAGGCCGGCGAGCACCAGGTCGACGGCGTGCACAAGGCGCTCGGCCACGCCTACGGCGGCGGCTCGCAGTACTTCTCCACCTACATCGTCGCCGACCACAAGCCATGACTGACGGGAACCGTCGCGGCGAAGCCGCGGCACCCTACTTCGCTCGGCTACGCCCCGCTGCGCGCTTCGCTTGCTTGGAGGGGAAATAAACGAATGGCCGCTCTCGGCTTCTGGAACTTCGCCCAGCAGGATCCGTCGAAATTGGCGCTCGCGGCGCCGGACGGACGCGAGTGGACGCGCGGCGAGCTGTTCGCGCTGCAGAACCAGATCGCGCACGCCCTGCGCGCCGCAGGCCTGGCCAAGGGCGACGTGGTGGCGGTCGCCATGCCCAACTGCGCCGAGTTCCTGGCGGTGAACCTGGCCTGCGCACAGTCGGGCTGGTACCTGGTGCCGCTGAACTGGCACCTCGCCCCCGGCGAGATCGCCTACATCCTGCAGGACAGCGAGGCCAAGGCCTTCATCGCCAGCGACCGCGTCGCCGACACCTGCCGCGTGGCGGCGGACTCGATCGGCTTCCCGTCGACGCATCGCTTCGCGCTGGGGCAGATCCCGGGCTTCCGTCCGTTCGCGGAGCTCGTGCGCGGCCAGCCCGCGACGCTCCCCGCCGATCGCGCGGCCGGCGCGGTGATGAACTACACCTCGGGCACGACCGGCAAGCCCAAGGGCGTGCGCCGGCCCCTCGCGCCGCTCGACCCGGACACGGTCGCGACGCTGTTCACCGGCTTCCTCGGCATGTTCGGGATCAAGCCCGAGGACGGCAACGTCCACATCGTGGGCTCGCCGCTCTACCACACCGCGGTGCTGGTGTTCTGCTCCGCGTCGATGAACATGGGCCATCCGGTCGTGCTGATGGACAAGTGGACGCCCGAAGACTCACTGCGGCTGATCGAGAAGTACCGCGTCACCACCAGTCACATGGTGCCCACCCAGTTCCACCGCATGCTCGCGCTCCCGCCCGACGTGCGCGCGAAGTACGACTGCAGCTCGACGCGCACCATGGTGCACGCGGCAGCGCCCTGCCCGCCCGACGTGAAGCGCCGCATGCTCGACTGGTGGGGCGACTCGATCTTCGAGTACTACGCGGCCACCGAGGGCGGCGGAACGCTGGTGACGCCGCAGGAGTGGCGCCGCTTCCCCGGCACCGTCGGCAAGGCGTGGCCCGGCGCCGAGATCAAGATCTTCGCCGACGACGAGAAGGAAGTCCCCACCGGTCGGCAGGGCACCGTCTACATGCGGCTCGGCCAGGCCGACTTCGAGTACCACAAGGACAAGGAGAAGACGCGCAAGAACCGCATCGGGAACTACTTCACCGTCGGCGACGTCGGCTACCTGAACGACGAAGGCTACCTGTTCCTGTGCGACCGCAAGATCGACATGATCATCTCGGGCGGCGCCAACATCTATCCCGCCGAGATCGAGAACGTGCTGCTCGCGCACCCCAAGGTCGGCGACGTGGCCGTGTTCGGCATCCCGAACGAGGACTGGGGCGAGGAGGTGAAGGCGGTGATCGAGCCCGCGGCGGGCATCGAGCCCGGGCCGGCGCTCGCGGCCGAGATCCTCGCCTTCTGCGCGGACAAGCTGGCGAAGTTCAAGACCCCGAAGACGGTCGACTTCCTGGCCGAGCTGCCGCGCGACCCCAACGGCAAGCTGTACAAGCGCAAGCTGCGCGACCCGTACTGGGCCAACCGCGAGCGGGCCATCTGACGTGCCCAGGCGGCGTTCCGACGAGCTGATCGAGATCGAGCAGCTGCTCTACCGCTACGCGCGCGCGATCGACGCCAAGGACTGGAAGGCGCTGGAGACGGTGTTCACGCCCGACGCGCGCATCCACTACGCGGTCGAGCGCGGCGCCGAGCTGGGCGCCGGGGAGCTCGGCGCGTGGCTGGCGCGCGCGATGCGGATCTTCAAGGTCACCCAGCACGTGGTGACGAACCCGCTGATCGAGCTGGCGAACGACGACACCGCACGGTGTACGTCCTACCTCACCGCGACCCACCTGCAGGCGCGGCTCGACGGGAAGCTGGTGCGCACCACCGAGGGCAGCCGCTACGTCGACACCCTGGTGCGCGGGCACGACGGCTGGCGCATCGCCTCGCGCAAGCTCGAGCGCGTCTGGGTCGACGGCGAGTACCTGGGGCCGGACGCGGTCCAGCTGTTCGACTAGCTCGAGCGCGCGCGACGGCTGCGCTGGCGCGCGGCGGGCGCGCGCTCCGCGGAAGCCTGCGGCTTGCGCTTCAGCTCGGCGACCAGGTCGAAGGATCACGCCCTTCCACATCGCGCGGGCGGGTTCGCGCGCAGATGTTCCACCGCTTCGTACAATTTCACGCGCGTGCTCCTGGCGCCGCGTCGAGGCGCGGGACGCTCGAGCCATCTCCGCCGCTGCAGCAAGACTCCTGCCGACGCCTTCGCCGCGCCGGCGGCACGCCGCCTGCAGATCGATCCGTGCGCATGCCGCTCCGCGACTATCGAGGCAAGCGGAACTTCGAGCGCACGCCGGAGCCGCGCGGCGCGCAGCGGCGGCGCCGCGCGCGCAGCGGGCTGCGCTTCACCGTGCAGAAGCACGCCGCGCGCAGCCTCCACTACGACTTCCGCCTGGAGCACGGGGGTGTGCTGTGGAGCTGGGCGGTCCCGAAGGGACCGAGCCTCGACCCGCGGGTGAAGCGGCTGGCGGTACAGGTCGAGGACCACCCGCTCGAGTACGGGAGCTTCGAAGGCACGATTCCGCAGGGCGAGTACGGCGGCGGATCGGTGTTGGTCTGGGATACCGGAAAGTGGCAGCCCGAGGGCGACGCGGAGCAGGGGCGCGCGCGCGGGCGGCTCGACTTCACGCTCGACGGCGAGAAGCTGCGCGGCCGCTGGCACCTGGTGCGCACGCGTCCGCGCCGCGGCAACGCGGATGGTCGAACCTGGCTCTTGATCAAGGGCCGCGACCAAGAGGCGCGGAACGAGGCGGGGCGCGGCGCGCTTCAGCGGCGCGCAGAGGTCGCCCCGGAACAGCCCGCAGAGACGGAGAAGAACGCAGTGCGCATTGCGCTCACCCATCCCGACCGGGTCCTCTTCGAAGACGCCTCCATCACCAAGCGCGGTCTCGCCGACTACTACGCCGCGGTCGCCGACTGGATGCTGCCGCATCTCGCGGGGCGGCCGCTCACGCTGCTGCGCTGTCCGGAAGGCGCGGGCAAGGGCGGCTTCTTCCAGAAGCACAAGACGCGCGGCCAGCCCGAGGCGATCCACGGCGTCGACGTGCGCGAGCGCAGCGGCGTGCGCACCTACATGACGGTGGTCGACGCCGCGGGCCTCGGCGCGCTGGTGCAGCTGGGCGCGCTCGAGATCCACACCTGGGGGGCGCGCGCCCCCGACCTGCTCCACCCCGATCTGCTCACCTTCGACCTCGATCCGGATCCGAGCGTGCCCTGGGCCCATACGGTCGAGGCCGCGCGCGAGCTGCGCGAGCTGCTCGGGGAGCTGGGGCTCGCGAGCTTCGCCAAGACCACCGGCGGCAAGGGGCTCCATCTGGTCGTCCCGATCGAGCCGCGCGCGAGCTGGGACGAGGCGCGCGAGTTCGCGCGCGCTGCGGTGGAGACGCTGGTCGCGCGCTCACCCGAGCGGTACCTCGCGAAGGCGTCGAAGAAAGCTCGGCGCGGCAAGATCTTTCTCGACTACCTGCGCAACGCGCAGGGGGCGACCGCAGTGTGCCCGTACTCGACGCGCGCGCAGCCGGGCGCGCCGGTGGCGACGCCGATCGCGTGGAGCGAGCTCGGCCCGCGCCTGGACCCGCGCAAGTTCGACCCCCGCAGCGTGCTGCGCCGGCTGGCGCAGCTGGGCCAGGACCCCTGGGAGGGCTACACCAGGCTGCGTCAGACCCTGCCGCGGTAGCGGGTGGGGAACTCGGCGAGCACGCCGAAGCCCACCGCCACCAGCACCGGTCCCACGAACATGCCCACCAGGCCCAGCCCGGCCAGGCCGCCCAGCACGCCGAAGAACACCAGGACGAACGGGATCTGCGTGGGCCCGCTGATCAGCCAGGGGCGCAGCACGTTGTCGATGCTGGTGATCAGCACGCCGCACCACAGCGCGAGCCCGGCCGCGCCGAAGATCGCGCCCTGCGCCCACAGCCAGCCGCAGGCCACGAGCCAGATCAGCGCGGCTCCGCCAGGCAGGAAGGAGGCCAGCACGGTGGTGAAGCCGAAGAACACCGGCGACGGCACGCCGAAGATCCAGAAGCCCACTCCGGCCATCGTGCCCTGGGCCAGTGCGGTGCCGACCAGCCCGAAGACCACCGCCCGCACGATCGCCCCGACCTTGTCCACGAGCTGCGCGTCGTCGCTGGGCAGGAGCAGCGAGCCCAGCCGCCGCGCCGTCGCGCCGACGCGCTCGCCGTCGAGGTAGAGCGCGAACAGCACGAACACGGTGATCAGGAAGTCGAGCACGTTGCGCGCGATGCCGCTGCCCAGCGCCACCGCCCACTGCGAGCCGGTCTCGCCGTAGCGCGACACCCACTCGCCCAACGCAGCCGGCCCGAACAGCGGGCTCTCGCGCAGCTCCGCGGCCCGGCGGGCGAGCCAAGGCGTGTCGATCACCCAGGCAGGAGGCGTCGCACCCGCTTCCACCCAGTGCTTCACGCGGTCGGCGACCACCGAGGCTTCGCTCGCGAACGCCAGCAACAGCGAGGCCACCGGCACCGCGATCGCCAGCGCGAACAGCAGCGTGAACAGCACCGCGCTGAGCCGCGGGCGGCGGCTCCAGTCGCGCACGCGGGCGAACAGCGGCCAGCTGACGTAGGCCACGATCGCGGCCCACACGCCGGGGACGATGAAGGGGTGCAGCACCCAGAGCGTGGCGGCGAGCAGGGCGAGGCCGACCAGCACGCGCGCGACGATCAGGCCCGGACGCGTCTCCCCCCGATCCATTCGCCGAGTATCTCCCAGTTCAAGGCGGACCGGGAGCCGGGGCGAAAGGGGCCGAAGCGAGACAGAACGCCGCTTCGGTCGGACGTCGTTTCGTGAGCGCCGAGCTCCGCTTCTGCCCGGCAAAGGGTGCCCCCCCGGGCTACCCTGATTCTCATGCGAGTACTGGTGGTCGAGGACGAGATCCGGGTCCGCAGCTTCGTGGAGCGCGGCTTGCGCGAGGCGGGTTTCGCGGTCGATTCGGCGGTCGACGGAGACGAGGGTCTGCGCCTGGGACTGGTGAACCCCTACGACGCGATCGTGCTGGATCTGATGCTGCCCCGGCGCGACGGCCTGTCGGTGCTGCGCGAGCTGCGCGGCGGCGGCCGCGCCACGCCGGTGCTGGTGCTGTCGGCGCGCGACGAGATCGACGACCGGGTGCGCGGCCTGGACGCCGGCGCCGACGACTACCTGCCCAAACCGTTCGCTTTCGCCGAGCTGCTCGCGCGGGTGCGGGCGCTGCTGCGCCGCGGCACTGCCCGGCCCAGCGTGCTGGAAGTGGGCGATCTGCGGGTCGACCTACTGGCGCGGCGCGCCGAGCGGGCGGGGTCGAAGCTCGACCTGACTCAGAAGGAGTTCGCGCTGCTCGAGTATCTCGCCCGCCACGCGGGCGAAGTCGTCACGCGCACCATGATCTCCGAGCACGTCTGGGACATGAACTTCGACAGCTTCTCGAACGTGATCGACGTGTACATCCGGTACCTGCGGCGCAAGATCGACGAACCGTTCGAGAAGAAGCTGATCCACACCCGCCGTGGGGTCGGCTACATGCTCGCCGCGACGCCGTGAACCGCAGCATCCGGCTGCGCATCGCGCTGGCCGTGGTCAGCGTGATCGTGACCCTGGTCGCATTGCAGATCTTCTACGTGCTGGGCCGCTTCCAGCACAGCCTGCGCGAAGAAGCCGACGAGCAGCTGCAGGACTACGTCCAGGACCTCGCCTTCATCGTGGATACGCAGCGGCTCAACGAGTGGATCGACCAGGAGACGCGCGTGCACCGCGGCGAGGACGTCGCCTTCGTCGAGATCCGCGACGAGAACGACCAGGTGGTCGCGCGCAGCGGCAACGTGCGCAAGTCCGGCTTCCCCGCGGCGCCACGGCCGGGGCGGGCCGGCGCGCCGGTCTATTTCGAGTACGTGCGAGGCAGTGGGCAGCACGTGCGCGCGCTCGAGACCTCGGTCGGCCCGTGGCGCGTGCGCGTGGGCACGAGCCTCGAGGAGATGCGGCGGCGCTACGCCTCGCTGCGCAAGAACCTCGCGACGTCGCTGGTGCTGATCGCCCTGCTCGGCGGGCTCGCCGCCTACCTGGTGGCGGCGCGGGCGCTGGTGCCGGTGGCGCGGATCGCCGCGCAGGCGCGCGCGCTCGGCGATCTGCCCGACGGCACGCTGCCGCGCACCGGCTCGGGCGACGAGATCGACCGGCTGGCGGCGGTGCTCAACGACCTGTTGATGCGCATCCGCGCCGAGGTGCTGCGCGTGCGCCGGCTCACCGCCGATGCAGCGCACGCGCTGCGCACGCCGCTCACCGCGCTGCGCGGCCATCTCGAGCTGATCGCCTCCCACGAGCGCGGGTCGAGCGAGCCGCTCGGCACCGCGATCGAGCAGGTCGACGAGCTCACTCGCTTCGTGAATCGGCTGCTCCTGCTCGAGAAACTCGAAGCGGGACAGGGGGAGTCATTCGCGCGCGAGCGCTTCGACCTGCTCGCCAAGACCCGGCCGCTGGTCGAGCACCTGCAGGTGGTGGCGGAGGAACGCGGCGTCGATCTCGAGTGCCAGGGCGAGAGCGTCGAGGTCGAGGCCGACCCCAGCCAGATCCACCAGGCGATCCTGAACCTGCTCGACAACGCGCTGCGCCACACGCCGCGCGGCGGCAAGGTGGTCGTGGACGTGCGCGAGCGCGACGGCGCCGCCGAGCTCGCCGTGAGCGACTCCGGGCGCGGGCTCGCCGCCGACCAGCTCGAGCGGGTGTTCGAGCGCTACTACTCTACCCGCGCGGGCGACGGCGCGGGCACCGGCCTCGGGCTGCCGATCGCGCGCGCGATCGCGCGCAGCTTCGGAGGCGACGTCTCCGCCACCTCGCCGGGCGGCGCGCGCTTCGTGCTGCGACTCCCTCTCACCCGTCCTGCGGCGATGGATGCAGGAATCTAATCGGATCTCATTACGGGTTAATCCACGGGCCCCGTCCCGCAGGAACGGCTTAGTCTGATGAGAACTAACTCATGAGACTTTCTGGCTTCAACCCGACAAGGGGACATGGCAACTTGCCGACGGAGTCGAGACGAACCCGCGTCGACAGGGGTTGATCCGGGCGGTCGCGCGAGCGGAGGCGGCGTGCGCTGGGGAAGAATTCTGTTGCTGGTCGGGCTCCTGGCCCCGCGGCTTGGCGCCGCGGATCCCGCAGAGCCGCTGACGCTCGAGCAGGCGCTTCAGGAGGCCCGCCGCGCGAATGCCGCCCTGCCGGTTGCGCGCTTCCAGGCGGAGCAGGCCGACGCCGCGGTGCGCGAGGCGCAGGGCCTCCGGCTGCCGTCGCTGGCGTTCGACGGCGACGTGCATGGCGGAACCCCCCGGCGCTACGCGAGCTTCGATGCGCGCACCCAGCTGGTGGCCCAGGTGCCGGTGTTCGACCGCCGGCTCGGCGCGAACGTGAACCAGAGCCTGGCGGCGGCCGACGCCGCGCGCGCGGGCTTCCGCCGCGCTGAGCTCGACCTCGACCGCGACGTGCGCGGGCGCTTCGCGGAGTGCCTGGAGGCCGAGCGCGAGATCGCATTCCGGCAAGCCGGCCAGCGCCGGCTCGAGACCTACCTCTCGATCATCGGCGCGCGGCGCGCCAGTGGACAGGGCCTGGCCTCGGACCGCTCCAAGACGCAGGTCCGCCTGGGCGAAGGCGAAGCTGCGATCGCGGACGCGGAGCGGCGCTTCGACGAGGCGCGGCTCGAGCTGAACGATTTGATGGGCCGCCCGCTCGACGGCCCGCTCGCGCTCGTGCCCCCGGCGCCGCCGTCGGCGCTCCCGGCGCCGCTGGCGGCCGAGCCCTGGCTGCTGACGCCCGAGGTGATCGAGGCGGACGCCGGCGCGGCGGAGGCGGGAGCCGAGCTGGAGAAGGTGCGGGCCGATCGCTGGCCGACGGTCTCGCTGCTCGCGAACGCCGGCGGTCAACCGGTGCTGGGCAACTCCGACGTGGCGCTCCTGAACAACGGCGAGGGCTGGGGCGCCGAGTTCGTGCTGCTGTTCAACCTGCCGCTCTGGGACGCCGGCGTCTACCGCAGCCGCGTGGCTCAGGCCGACCTGGCGCAGCGGGCTGCGAAGCAGAACGTGACGGCGACACAGCGCGGTGTCAGGCTGGAGTGGCAGCGCGCGGCGGCGCGGCTGCGCAACCTCCTGCACGAGGTCGAGGTGCGGCTGCACACGATCGAGACCGCGCGCGATTCGTACCTGCAGGCGGAGAGCCTGTACCGCGGCGGCGCCGGCACGGCCCTGGACGTGCTGGAGGCGTACGACGCCTGGACCAACTCCAACCAGGCGCACGCCGACGCCGAGCTGCGCTACCGCCTGGCCGAGGCGGACCTGCTGCGCTGGGGGACGCAGTGAGGCGGGCGCTCGTCTGCGCCGCGCTGCTCGCCGCGGCCTGCAACGTCGGGTCGAGCGAGGAGACGCCCTCGCCGGACCAGATCGCGGTCACGCCCGTGCGCGCCGCGGAGGTCACGCGCGGCTCGGTCACCGTCACTGTCGCGGGCCCGGGCCGGACGCAGGCGCTGCGCCAGGTCCACGTGCGCGCGCCGTTCACCGGCCAGCTGGTCGAGCTCCGCGTGAACGACGGCGACTCGCTGCGCGCGGGCGCTCCCGTCGGCGCGGTGGTGTCGCAGAACAGCCATGCGGCGCTGGAAGGTGCCCGGGCCATGGTCGCGACCGCGCGCACGCCCGAGGAGAAGGCCGACGCCGCGCGCGCGCTGGAGCTGGCGCAGGGGGCGCTGGTTCGGCAGGTGCTGCGCACGCCGGCTGCAGGGGTCGTGCTCTCGCACAAGGCGAACGCGGGCGACTTCGTCTCGGAGGGCGAGGAGATCGCGACGCTCGCCGACGCCAACTCGATCGCGTTCGTGGCGCAGCTCGGCCAGAGCGACCTGCGCGAGATCCGCCCCGGCGCCGCGGCCTCGGTCGAGCTCGCGGCCTACGGCAAGGAACTCGCGGGCGTGGTGCACGGGGCGCTGCCCGACGCGTCCAGCGAAAACCTGAGCGTGCCGGTGCGCATCGACTTCGCGAACCCGCCGCGCGACGTCGGAGTCGGCTTGTTCGGCACGGTGCGCATCGCGGTCGCCGAGCACCGCGACGTGCTGATGGTCCCGCAGTCCGCGCTGCTGCGCGACGACGTGAGCGGCGTGTCCCGCGTGGCGGTGATCGCCCCCGACGGCGCCGTCCACTGGGTGGTGGTGAAGCCCGGAGCATCGGCGCACGACCTCGTCGAAGTGGAAGCGCCCGCGCTCGAGGCGGGCTCGCGCGTGGTCGTGTCGGGACAGATGGGACTCCCCGAAGGCGCCCGGGTCCGGGTGGAGTCGTAGCGTGCCCGGCGGCCTGCGGCGCCGGGCGGGCGCGGTGTTCGCCCTGCTCGCCCTGCTCGTGGTCGCCGGCATCGAATCGGCACGGCAGCTCCCGGCCGCGATCTTCCCGTCGGTCACCTTCCCGCTGGTGAAGGTCATCGCCGAGGTCGGCGAAGAGCGCGCCGCACGGATGATGCCGATGGTGACGCGTCCGCTGGAGGAGGCGATCCGCCGCGTGCCCGGCGTGGAGCGCGTGCTGTCCACCACCTCGCGCGGCAGCGCCGAGCTCACCGCGCAGTTCGCCTGGAACACCGACATGAACGCCGCGCTGCAGCGGGTCGAGGCCGAGACCGGGCGGATCGACCAGGAGCTGCCCGCCGACGCCCGGCTCGACGTCGAGTGGATGAACACCGCGGTGATGCCGATCGAGGGCTATGCGCTCAGCTCCGACTCGCTGTCGCAGTCCGAGCTGTGGGAGCTGGCCGAGTACACGCTGAAGCCCGCGCTGCTGCGCATCGCCGGCGTGTCGGAGATCCAGATCCAGGGCGGCCGGCGCCGCGAGTTCCAGGTCCGGCTCGATCCCGCCGCACTGCAGGGGCGGGCGCTCTCCGCCGGCGACGTGGTCAACGCGATCCGCGAGAACCACAAAGAGCTCTCCGCCGGCTTCACCGAACGCAACCACGAGCTGTACCTCGCGCTGGTCGACGGCCGCGTCGACGGGCTCGAGCGGCTGGCGCGCATCTCGGTGCCGGTCGCCTCGGGCCCGCCCGCAACGCTCGCCGAGCTGGGCGAGCTGCGCGTCGCGGACCAGGTCTCCTACGTCCGCACCACCGCGGACGCGAGCGAAGCGGTGCTGCTGAACGTGCTCCGCCAGCCGGCGGCGAACACGCTCGCGATCGCCAGCGCGATCCAGACGCTGTTGCGCACGCATCCCGAGCTGATCCCGCCCGGCGTGCGCTTCAGCACCTTCTACGACCAGGCGGCGTTCGTGCGCGACTCGCTGCGCGGCGCCCGCGACGCGCTGTTGATCGGCGTGGCGCTGGCGGCGCTGGTCCTGCTCGCGTTCCTGCGCCGGGTGCGGCTGACCCTGGTCGCGGTCGCGGCCATCCCGATCACGGTCTCGATCGTCGGGATCGCGCTGGCCGTGGCGGGCGAGACGATCAACCTCATGACACTGGCGGGTGTCGCCGCCGCGCTCGGCCTGATCGCGGACGACGCGATCGTGGTGGTCGAGGAGCTGGAGCACGGCAGCACGGTGCGCCAGCTCCTGCCCGCGCTGCTCGGCTCGAGCCTGTCCACCACCGTGATCCTGCTGCCGTTCTGCCTGGTGCCCGGCGTGGTCGGCGCGTTCTTCCGGCCGCTGGCGCTGACGATGGCGCTGGCGCTCGGCGTCTCCTTCGCGGTCGCGAGCGTGGCGGTGCCGCTCGCCGTGGAGCTGTTCGGCGGGCAGGCACCCGCGCGCGACGGCGGTGCGGTGCGCGGGATGGCGCAGCGGGTGGCGCGCGGGCACGAGGCAGTGGCGCGCTTCGCCGTCTCGCACGGCTGGGCCGCGGGTCTGGCGGTGCTGCTGTTGATCGCGGCCGCCGCCGCGATCTACCGCGGCGTCGGCAGCGACTTCCTGCCGGAGATGGACGAGGGCTCGATCGTGCTCGACTACTGGACGCCGCCGGGCACGTCGCTCACCGACACCGACGCGATGTTGCGCCAGGTCGAGAAGGAGATCCTCTCCTTCGCCGAGGTGGTGAGCTATTCGCGCCGGACCGGGACGCAGCTCGGCTTCTTCATCACCGAGCCGAACCGCGGCGACTACGTGATCAACCTGAAGCCGCGCTCGCAGCGCCGCCCGATCGACGAGGTGATCGAAGACCTGCGCACGCACCTCGCGGCCGCGGAGCCCGCGCTGCACACCGATTTCGGCCAGCTGCTCGAGGACGCGAT
>Ga0306921_10000508_pt1 | contig 34499 bp, 35 predicted proteins | sample sta12Cox44000080_FD_203760 | JGI IMG/M metagenome (GOLD analysis project Ga0306921, IMG submission 203760) | Lab enrichment of tropical soil microbial communities from Luquillo Experimental Forest, Puerto Rico - statoxic.12C.oxic.44.000.080 (v2)... | ecosystem: Environmental > Terrestrial >... | reverse complement strand
CAAAGTAAAAATAGTCCTCCAGAAAGCCGCCACGCCGCTTGGTAGCGACGCGCCGCACCGCTGGAACAATGCCCATATCCGTGGTGCTCATAATTCTCCGCTTTTGCTGTTTGTCTGAACTTCCCGTGAGAAGACCGACCCTTGGCCGCCATCTTACACAACCTCGGCCCGCGGAGCTTTGCCGAAATATCTAGGTTTCGGCAGCCTCGCTGCACCACGATGCCATCCCCCACTCAACCAGCGAAACAACAATGGCCGGACTCGCGCACTTCGCTCTCCACGGGTGCCAGATCGTTTTCCGGAACCCCACGGGCTCGGGAGCAGCCACCCTAATCCGGCGCGTCGGCATCCCCAAACGCCAGTCACGCGTTGGCCTCTCAACCGTCCACTCCGGAATGTAACCCCTTCGCAGCCGGCCCCGTAAGATAAGCAGAGACGCCAGATGAACGTTTTCGAGCGATTCGCGGCGGGCCAAGCGGAAGCCTTTGAATCGCTCTTTCGCGAGCACCAGCGCGAGGTCTACGGCTGGATCGTCCGCATCACTCGCGATCCGGGCGCCGCCGAGGACCTTACCGTGGAAGCCTTTTGGCGCTTGTATCAAAACCGCGATCGTCTGGACCCGAAGGGCAACTGCGCCGGCTGGCTTCGCCGCGTGGCCACAAACCTCGCCATTGACCATTTGCGACGCGCCAAGCCGGCGGAGGTCCTCGAAGCGGAACCTGCCGGCCGTAAGGAACCCGATTGCGCCGAGCAGCGGCAAACCCGCGCGGCGATTCACAGCGCGTTAGCCGGGTTATCCCCCAAACTGCGCGCCGTGGTGCAGCTGATCCTCATCGAGGACCAGCCCTACGCCGCCGTCGCGGACGCTCTGGGGATTTCTCTGAGCGCGGTCAAGCTGCGCATGTTCCGTGCGACCCGGATTCTGCGAAGGACGCTGGAAGAGCGGGGACTCAAACCATGAGCAAAGAACCTCAACTCGATCGTGAACTCGGCTGGCTTCGCAAGACGCTGGAAAGTGCCGTGCCGCCCGTCGCCGACAGCGAACCGCGTCGCGACTTGTGGCCGCTCGTGCTGCGGCGCATCGCACAGCCGCAGCCGCGCACGTCGCTCCGCATGCCTTGGTTTGACTGGGCGTTGCTCGGTCTCGCCGCTACCGCACTGTTCCTTTTTCCGGCGCTGCTGCCGGCGCTGCTCTACCACCTGTGAAGGAGAACGTCATGAACCGTCATCCCTATCTGCGCGCGTACCTCGCGGGCATTTGCGTTCCGACCATCTTCCTGTTGTTCGTAGCAACCGGCTTCATCTTCATGCGTTACGTCTACAACCTTCCGGTACCGATCGAACGCGTCATCGTATTCCCGATGGCCGCGGTACCGAACCTGTGGGGTGTGTGGAACATCCTGTTTGTTTCCTTCCTCGCCCGGCGCCGCTTCTCGATCGGTCTCTTTGGAGCGTTTCTCCCCCTGCTCCTGGCGCCGCTGGGTTTCACCGTGGCTCACTTGCTGCAATTCCCGATACCTCCCCACGTGCTCGCGGCCGCCCCCGTGGCTCTCCCGGTCGGCATGGTTCTCTACTATCTGGTCTGGAAACACCTGGTAGGCTCGCTCAACGCCGAGCTCGGCGTCGCCTAGCCCGCGCCGGAAGCTCACTCCACAATGATGCGGTCCGCCCACTCCACCAACGAGACAAAAATCGCCGGACTTCCGAACTTCGCCCCCCATTCCGTCAAGTCGCTTTCCGAGACCCCACGGGCTCGGGCGCAAGCCCCTCAAGCAAAAAGGGGCACCCGTTTTGCCACCAGCTTGTCGAGCGTCTCGCTCAGGGGCGGCCACCCCACCGGCAAAATCGCGTTCGCCGTCGCTTTGCGCATCAGCGATGTGGCCTCCGCCAGCAAAAAGATCCGCACCTCGTGTCCCGCTTCCGCCAGCACCAAACCGTGCGAAAAAGGAAACGCAGCACGGGTGGGATCTTCCGGACCCCAAGCGCCCTTCATCAGGATCTTCAGCTGCTTTTTCGTTTCATCCCCTTTCACAAAGCGCAAAAATGGCAGGCCGGCAAGCTGCGCCAGAAACCTTCGTCGCGCCATCGCATCCTCCCTAAATCCCTCGCCAGAATGGCCGCGACTCTACTCCGGTTTCCGGGCTGTGCCAAGCCCGGCGCACCTTCGGCCGCATCGCCTGACGGTTTATGATGTTGTCCATGGCCAGGCGGAAAAGCAGCCCTCTCACGGCGAGGTCAGAGCATCCCTTTCCGATCGTGAAGCCCCGCAAACGCTTGCCGCATGAGTTTGTGCTCGAGGCGCTGGCGGGCCTCGCGCCGAGAACCAATCCCATGTTCGGCTGCCTGGCAGTTTACGTGGGCGAAAAAATCGTCCTCATCCTCCGCGACAAGCGCGACCACACCGCGGCCGACGATGGCGTCTGGCTGGCGACCAGCAAGGATCACCACGAAAGCCTTCGTCGCGACTTTCCGAGCATGCGCTCGATCGCCGCCTTTGGAAAGGAAGTCACCGGCTGGCAGGTCCTTCCCGCGAGCGCCCCCGACTTTGAGAGCGCCGCCCTCCGCGCCTGCGAACTCATCGCGGCGAACGATCCCCGCATCGGCAAGATCCCTTCAAAAAAGCGGGCAAAGAAGAAGGGGGCGCGGGCCTAGGCGGGCCCATTCAGTGCTCCTCTTCGAGACCTTTGCTCACGCGGAACACGTGGCCGTCGGGATGGCGGAGGTGCATCTCGCGCACATTCCAGGGCTCATTCGTCGGCGGCATGGTGATCTCGAGCCCGGCGGCAACGCAAAGTTGGTGCACTTTGTCCACATCTTCGACCCATACCGACATCCACACGCCCTTGTCGGCCGATTCATCGCCGTCCTGCGCGAAGGTGGTTGTATTGGAGCCTTTGCCCCGTCCACCCTGCGCTCCCGCACACAGAAAAATGCACACTTCGCCCGAACCTACGGCGCCGAAAGTCGGAGGCGTGCCCCAGTCCCAGAGTTTTTTCCAGCCCCACTTTTGAAACCAGGCAAAAGTGGCGGCCATGTCGGAAACATTCAGGATGGGAGTTACGCCTTTCGCGATCATGGAGAACCCACAGGCCAACGATGAAACGTGCGGAAGGATAACACGGACCAGAGAGAGAATCGGGCGCCTCGCCCTGATCGGTCAGCTCTTCACGACATATACCAGCCACCGTTCACATTGATGGTCTGGCCGGTGATGTAGTCCGATTCCGCCAGCAGGACGGCGGCGCGGCCGGCTTCGTCGGGATGGCCCAAATAGCCAAGCGGGATACGGTCGGGCGAGGCGTTGGGGTTGCCCGTGACCATGTCGGTAGAAAGCAGGGCCGGCGCGATGGCGTTGGCGGTGATTCCTTCCTTGGCCAGCAGGCCTGCGTAGGAATGCGTAAGGCCGAGGAGGCCTGCCTTGGAGGTGGCGTAGTGCGGACCGATGACGCCGCCGGTTTGGGCGGCTACCGACGAGAGATTGATGATGCGGCCCCAGCGGCGCCTGCGCATGGCGGGCAGCACGCGCTGCGTGACCACGAAGGCCGAGGTCAGATTGACGCGAAGAATGCGTTCCCAGTCATCGAGAGTGATTTCCGCAATGGGCTGGGTTTGCGCAATGCCAGCGTTGTTGACCAGGATTTCCACTTCCCCGAGCGCGCGTTCGGTTAGCGCGACCAGCCGATCGACGTCCGGCGGAACGGAAACGTCGCCTTGAATGGCCACGGCGCGCCGCCCGGTTTTCTCAATCGCAGCTCGGACTTCTTCGGCTGCCGCGGCTTGCTGATAGTAGTTCACCGCCACATGGCAGCCGGCGTTGGCAAGGGCCAGCGCAATGGATTTGCCGATGCCGCGCGAGGCGCCGGTGACGAGAGCGATACGATGGTGAAGAGAACCCACGACCGGCCTCCGCCTGAAGTATAAGGCGAAAGAAAAGAAGGGCGCAGCCCTGCCGCGCCCCGGGAGAAAGTCTTCGAGATAGGTGGTTGTCGTTGTCAGTCGCCCGCGACCGGCTCGGCTTCAACCTTGGTCGCCGGAGCGATCTGGACCGGCTGCGCGGCGTTAGCCTTGGCGAAGCTGGCTGGAGTGGCTTTGGTGATGTCGTTGAGCGTGCCGATCTGGACCACGGCCGGCTGCGGCTTCTTGAGCACCAGCTCTTCGTAGATGGCGCGAACCTTGGCCTGCTCTTCGTAGGCCTTCTTGCGGCGGGCACGCTCTTCTTCGGCGGCCGTCAACGGAATGTCGTGTTCGAGGTGGCGAACCCGCGCGGCGTCTTCCGCGTCGATCACCAGCGAGTGCTCGTAGCTGCCCAGGTCCACGTTTTTGCCCTTGGCGTAGATCTGGTGTTTGCCGTGAGTCTTGTACCACTCGGCGACGGTGGCGTTTTTGTGCATGTTCTCGATGATCTGGCGCCAGCCGATGCCGGTGTTGTACGCGCAGAAGGAGATTTCTCCCTGCTGTGTCGCGTAGGGAATGATGCACATTTCCGTGCGCCGGAAGTCGTAGTTGAATAGATCCTGGAACCACATGCCGGCGATGAACAGGAAGTTCCACGGGTCGGACTGGCGCCGCTTCATGGCGTCCTTGAAGTCGCGATCTGGAGAAGTCCGGCCGTACTTGGTGGTGGCACGCTTGGTGAGCGCCCAGGTCTTGTCGAACTTCTTGAACAGGTCGTAGAGCTTCAGGCCCTTCGGCCCAGCAAACGGGCTGTAGTTTTTCAGAAGCGCGAGCGCCATCATGAAATTGGAGAAACCTTTGCCGCGCGCCGCGTCGGTAATCGCGGTGACGTCCTTGGTGAGCTGCGTGGCGTTGAGGAAGCGCGGTACGGGCGCCCACTCCTTGGTCTCCTTGTTGATCATGAGCGCGGTGCCGACGCCGCAGTTCGGGTGACAGCCGCAGGAGAGCGAACCCCACTGCGACTCGTTGCCCTTCACCATGTCCGCGAAGCCCGCGAAGGTGGAAATGAAGGAGATGGGGAACCAGTCGCGCGTCGGTTCGACCTTGCCGACCTGTTGGCTGACATCCTTCGCCAGGTGCGAAAGGGTGTAGCGCTGACGCAGGCGGCGCTCCGGAGTGATGTCCTCGTCGCGGCCGGTGAAGGAAACCGGCTGGAAGCTGACGAACGCAATCTTTTTGGGATTTTCCATCGCGAACTTCACGACGGTGCCGACCTGGTCGTTGTTCACGTTGTTGACGATGGTTACGACCAGCACGATTTCGATGCCGGCTTCATGCATGTTTTCAATGGCGCGCAGTTTGACGTCAAACAGGTTGCCGATCTGGCGGTGGCTGTTGGCGTCGTTGCCGATGCCGTCGAACTGCAGGTAGGCGTAGCGCATACCCGCTTCAAATGCCTTTTTGCAGAACTCCTTGCTCTTGGCGAATTCGATGCCGTTGGTCGCGGCCTGCACGGAGTTGTAGCCGATCTTGCGGGCATAGGCGACCGCGTCGAGGAACAGCGGGCTCATGGTGGGCTCCCCGCCCGAGAACTGCACCGACATCTGACGGCGGGGCTTGATCTTGAGCGCGTTGTCCAAAATCTCTTTGACCTCGTCCCAACCGAGTTCGTGCACGTAGCCGACCTGGTTGGCGTCCATAAAGCAGGGATCGCACATCATGTTGCAGCGGTTGGTCAGGTCAACGGTCAAAACCGAGCCGCGGCCGTAGCGAACGGTCGAAGAGCCGTGCTTGTGCAGGTCCTCGTCGTTGTGCGCCGGAATATCGCGGCCGGGAAATTGCGATTCGATCCAGCGCAGGAAGTTGGCGTCGATCGCCATCATGTCTTCGTAGTGGCCGTGCAGCGGGCAATCCTTGAGCATCCAGATCTGACCGTCCCGCTTCACGATCTGGGCCTTAATTTCACCGACCTTTTCATGCATCAGGTCACGCCAGTCCTTCTTGCCGGCGATGATGGCTTCGCGGGCTTCCTTGACGCAGCCGGGGCAGAGCGAATCGGTCTGGCGCGGAAAGCCCAGCGTCGGCTTGGTCTTCTCCCAGGACTTGAGCAGCGGCTTATCGGACCACTGCGGGGTCACGGAAGGATTGGGATTGTTCTTGTTGAAATACTGAATGGTGTCGAACGTGATGCCTGCGGCCTTGCACACGAGCCAGTCAAACGACCTTGCGATCTGCGTGCCTACGGAGTTCGACATAAACCTCTATCCTCACTTTCGGAAATGCGAGCCCTGTACAGACCTCAGTACAGTGACGGGCAGAGCCGGTTCAAAAGAGCGAAAATGTTTGATGCAAAAGCAGCCTTTTTTGAGCTCAGGGTTTGTAGCCCCAAACCCCCAAGCCCACTTGGAATGCCCCCAGCAGGCTGCTTTGTAACGATAACACGCCCAGAGTTATCGGCCTAAGTCTTTCGGCTTGTATAGCTTGCAGGAGGAAGAAGGCGAAGGGAAGGAAGTTGCAGTGGACGGTAGGAAAGCGGGGTTGAGCGGCGGAAATGAGGGTTAAGCGGGACCCCAATTCCGGGCCAAAAGGGGGTTACCAATAGGGCGCAAGACGACCCAAAGGCAGGCAGCTATTCGTCCAGCAGCGGGCGCAGGACGGCGATGGCGAAGTGAGCAAACTGCGGCGCTCCCTCGTCAAGTTGCAGCCAGCGGACCACGCAGTGCTCAGCCAGATATTTTGCGACGCGGGTCTCGGGAATGCCCAAGTTCTCGGCCAGCAGAGGTTTCAGATTGGGATGGCCGCGGCGCGTGGCGCCGGTCTTGGCAAGGGTGCCGATGGCGATCCGCAAGGTATCGCAGGCCTCTACGTGGAAGTACGTAGTCATGTCGTCGTCGGTGAGAACGAAGACCCCTGGTCCGGCCGGCGTGTGTTCAGAATGATCGAGTCTTGCGGGCGGGCAGGTGAGCAAGCGGCGAAGTTGCATTTCAAGAAGCGACAGGCGCGAGGAAAGGCCAGGATCGCCGAAGCGGCCGCGAACGCCGGAAGCCGTGGACTCGGGAAGCGGCTCCACGGGAATGCGCGGAATCGAGCGTGAGTCGACCGAACGCGGCGGCGCGATTTCCACCGGTTCGGCGCCAACCGGTTCACGTTCGCGCTGTTGCTGCGGGCGATGCTGTGCACCGGCGTCCGCCAGGGCTACGGAAGATTTTTTGCTGCGATTGCGGCCACCGCGGCGCCCGCGACGGCGGCGTTTCATATCGGCGACTGTGGCTGGGGGCTCCGGAGAGCGCACCGGACGGGTTTCCGAGCCCACAGCGACCAAGGATTCAAACGCTTCGGCGTTTTGTTCGAAGGGAAGCGCAGGCTCGGGAACCGTCACGACCGGGGCCACAGGGGCTTCTGGCGCTTGTCCTTCGCTCTTCGCCTTGGGGGCCGCTTCTACCGGGACTTCGCCGCCCAGCCGTGCGATGGCTTCGCTCGATTTGGTCTTCCAATCGCCGCGGCGGAAGCGGGAATAGGCCGACTGGTACCACTCCAACGCCTGCGCCGGGTCGCGCACGACCTCGAAGTGGCGGCCCAGTTCGAACGCCACCATGGCATCTTTGGTCTTCTCGTAGAGAGCGGTCAGTTGTCCGCCCGGATCTTTACTGCCGCGGGCGCGGCGAATGCGCGCCGTAATCTGTTTCCAGTCCGCCATGATTGTCACCGCATTGTAACAGTGCCTCGCATGCCGTGATTGTGAAAAATTCATCGTACCCGCCCGGGCCGGGAACCCCGGCGTAGGTAAATACGATTGACGGCCGTAGGTGCGGTGGGTATTCTGAGTGTGGCCCTCTCACGGAGGCGGTGATGTTTCGCCCACAAGCAGTGACTGCTGTTGTGGTGTCTCTTTCGCTTTTCGTGTTGCCGGTCATTGGCGCCCCCGCCTCCGCCATTGGAACGGTGACATCAGCATCGGGTGCGCGCATTGGCGCAGCCGCGGCGTCGGTCGGTTCCACGGTTTTTGTGGGTGATCACCTCAGCACCGAAAGAATGGGTAGTATTCAGGTTCGCGCGGGAGCCGCGCGGCTGATGTTGTCCGGAGCCAGCTCGGTCGATGTTGCGGAGCTGCAAGGGAAGACTCCGGCAGCCAGATTGATGAGCGGCACGGTGGTATTTTCCACGGCAAACGCCGCCGCGTTTGTGCTGCATGCTTCGAAAGCGGATATCCGCGCCAGGACCGACGAGCCCACGGTGGGACAGGTTAGTTACGTCAGCGACAAGGAACTGCGCGTGCGCAGCAGTCGCGGTTCGCTGGCCATCACGGTTGAAGACGAGACTCAGTTTGTCCCCGAAGGCATGTCCTACCGGGTGATTCTCGATCCGGACTCCTACTATGCGGCCGAAGCGGCGGGGCAAGGGCCGCAAGGCGCCGGGACGCACGGCGGCAGGCCGCCACTGCGCGCCGGCCGCAGCCGGTTTTTGTTGCTCGCCATCATCGTCATCAGCGTGGCCACGGGCGTGGCGCTCTATGAAGCGCTGCAGAGCCCGGATCGGCCGTAGCTGAACCCTTCGAGGAGTTGAGGGAAAGCCGTTTTACCCCGCTATTCCTGCGTCTCCATCCTTCTTAAGCCAGACCCTTCCCCGGTTTCCTGGACGCAGCCGACGATCCGGTTTCGAGTCTTGCTGTTAGAGCGAGGCCACGACTTCGATTTCGACCAGAGCATCCTTGGGAAGACGCGCGACCTGGACGGTCGAACGTGCCGGCGGCGCCACGCCGAAATACTTTCCGTAAACCTCGTTCATTGCCGCGAAGTCATTCATGTCCTTAAGAAAAACCGTGGTCTTGACCACATGATGCAGATTAACGCCGCCCGCCTCGAGAATTCCCTTTATGTTTTCAAGCACGCGCTCGGTCTGCTGCCGGACATCGCCCGTGAGGAATTCGTTGCTGTGCGGATCGAGAGCGACCTGGCCGGAGGCAAAAAGAAATCCGCCGGCTTTGATGGCTTGAGAATAAGGTCCGATCGGCTTCGGCCCCTTGTCGCTGAGCACCACGTCTTTCATTGTGTCGTCTCCTGTGGAAAGGGTTGCTGAGTTCGAGCAGACTGCGCATAACGACTGCGAAACTCAGCGGGTATGCCCGGGCGCTTGATCCACTGTCGGACATAGGGCCCGATCGATTGATGCGATTCCTCCTCGAGCGCCGCGATCAGATCGCTGACATTGAAACCGCGACGTTGGCGCGCGTAGAGCATGTGCTGGATGGCTTTTTGAAAAGCTTCCGAGCCGACTCTGTCGCGGAGCGCGTAGAAAAGCAGCAGGCTTTTGGCGCGGACTACGGCCGGGTCGGCGTTAGAAGAAGGCGTCGCAGGCTCAGGGATCGCCAGCAGCCCGCGCTCGATGACTTCAGCTCGCGCCGCCTGTCCCGACACGGCCTCACCAGCGAGGGCCGCGGCAAAGGCGGGCAAAGCGGAGACCGGAGGCTGCTGTTCGTAGAAGCCGGGATTCTGGCCGTAGCCGAGCCAGCCGGCGGCCAGGGCGGGGCCGGCGGAGGCTCCAATCGAACTGAAGCCTGCGCGCGCATCCACCAACACCGAATCGTGCGAGATCACTTGCGCCGATCGCGGCCGGTCGCGGCCGTAGAGCAGCGCCGCGTAGCTTGCCTCGCGCTCTGTCGCACAGCCATCCGCAGAAGGACACTCAACGATCCACAGGCCGCTCGATTTGCCTCCCGCTCCGAAAAGGGCCTCATAGGCAGAAAGGACCTTGGTTAGAGAAGCGCCCGACTCGGCGAGTTGCGCGGCGCCCAGTTTGCCGCGGGTCCAAAGGTGGACCTTCTGACCGCGCGAAACAGTCTGCAGTGTTTCGACATACCGGCCGGCGACGACAAAAGGGCTGAAGTCCCTGGCGGTCTGTCGAAAGGAATATTCATCCGAGGAGCCTTTTACGGAGCGCTTTGCACTCTCGCCGCTCGCGTGCAACAGGAATTCCCGCGGGACGGTAATCGTGAGAGGCCACTCCCTCGGGGGAACACCCCCGAAACCGAACAGGCCGCGGGCTTGCGGAAGCTGCGGAGTCCAGCCTTCCGAAGGAAGATAGAAGGCGTCGGCGGAAAAGCCGGCCGCATCCTCTAGGGTGGCGGAGGCGAGTTCATAGGAAAGCTCGAGCGTATGGATTTCGCCGACCTTCCAGAGTTGCGGGAAACGAAGCTCGGAGTCACGGGGATTATGGGGCGAAACATTGTGGGCAAGGGACGCTCGATCCCAGGAAATCTCGAAAGCGCCCGGACGATAGCGGCGGCCCGGCAGGCGCACGTCGAGAGAATCGAGCGGCTGGTTGCCGGTATTCTCTAATCGGTACTCCGCGGTGATTTCCAGCAGCGGCTGGGGCTGCGGCGAAAAGCGAACCTGAATTTGCTGCTCTCGCACCGCATAGCCGGGACCAAAAGGTGTTGCACAACCGGCAAGCCAGTACACGGCCAGAAGAAAAGTCAGCCAGACGGCGAAGGGAGAAACCGGTTCTGGCCGCGTCCGCGTCACCAAAGCATTGTAACGGCGCGCTATCGCCGCGCAAAGCCTGGACGCGAGCGAGCGGTAAGGTTCAGCGCACTAGCGGCGGCGGCCGTGGACGCGGACAAAGCCGGTGCCCGAATGAGCGCGGGCGTGTTCTCTGGCGGCGGCCTCAGCGTCGGCTTGCGCATCGGTCATGCCGCTCTGGATGCGCGAGACGATCTCTTTTTCTGAAAGGCCGGTATTCTTCAGGCGGCCAATCTGGGCGCTCGATAACGTAGTGAGCTTTTTCATGCGGCGCTCTAAAATGAGCTGAACCGTCGGATCGGAAAGGCGGATCAGGCGCAGCATAACCGCGTCGCCGCTAAGGGTGTCCAGCTGATCGTTGCGGGCGATATCCAGAATCTGCTCGTCGGAAAAGCCGGCGCGGTTAAGGCTCGCGGCGGATGCGGCACTGGCAAAGGGGTGCTGGTGGCCATGAGCCACCTGGACCAGCGACAGGCACATGTCATCGCTCACACCCGCGTTCTTCAAGGCGACCAACTGCCCGATCTCGACGTCGCTGACATTCAACTTCTTCAAGTCTTCCATGCTGCTCGACCACATGCCGGCTTTGTCGAGCGGCCGGTAATCGGCAAGCGGGTGGGATTTGCACCCGGCGAGAATCGCAGCCGAAAGCAGAAACAGCGGAACGTACCGGGTTGTTCTCATGTACTTATTTTAGAGAGCCGCGGGCGTGGCGGCGCCAACTGTGCCGTGGCGGGCACCGCCCGAAAGTACAGGTCAGGAAGCTATTCTCCGGTGCCCTGATAGACGCGCTCTACGCCGTGAACGCCGGAGATTCTACGAATGTTGGCGAGGATGCTTTCAAGCTGGCGCCGGTCGACGATCTCGAGGCTGGCCTCGATGCGGGCATTCTGGCGGTCCGGGCGGCTTTCCAGATTACGAATGTTGGAACCGGCGCCGCTGATGACGGCGGTGATCTCAGCCAGGAGACCCGCGCGATCCTTGGCGCGAATCGCGAGCTGGATCGGGAAGGTGGACGCGCTCTGCCCGCCCCACTCGACCGCGATGCGCCGTTCGGACTGGTAGAGAAGATTCTGCACATTGGGGCAGGAACGGGTGTGTACGGCAACTCCGCGGCCGCGGGTGATGTATCCGACGATCTCATCGCCCGGGATGGGGTTGCAGCATTTGGCGCGGAAGACCAGCAGGTCGTCGTGGCCCTTGACGACCAGGGGAGCTTCCCCGATGCCCAGCATGCGTTTGACGGTTTTGACCAGAGTGGGCTTGGTGTCGTCGGCGGCTTCGTCGGGCTTGACGCCTTCGCCGAGCACTTTCGTCAACACCTGCCGCGCGGAGTACTTCCCGAAGCCCACGGCGGCGAAGAGATCCTCCACCTTGGACAGGCCGTAATCGGCCGCGGCTTTCTGCAATTCGGCTTCTTCGATCTTTTTGAGCGCGCGTCCAAAAGCGCGCGATTCCTTTTCGAGCAAGCGGCGGCCCATTTCGGTGGCCTCTTCGCGCTCGCGCACGTTGATCCAATGGCGAATCTTGCTTTTGGCACCCGACGATTTGACAAAGCTCAGCCAGTCGCGGCTCGGGCCGTGGCCCTTTTGCGTCAAAATTTCCACCACATCGCCGCTCGAAATCTCATGGCGCAAGGCCACCATCTGGCCGTTGACTTTCGCGCCGACACACTGGTGCCCGACTTCGGTGTGAACGGCATATGCGAAGTCCACCGGAGTCGCGCCGGCGGGAAGCTCCAAAACCCGACCCTTGGGAGTGAAGGCGTAGACTTCGTTCGGGGTAAGGTCGACTTTGAGGGTGGTGAGAAATTCACCCGGCTCCTGCAGTTCCTGGGACCACTCGATCAGTTGCCGCATCCAGGTGATGCGCTGGTCGTCGTCGCCGGTGGGCTTGCCGTCTTTGTATTTCCAGTGGGCGGCGACCCCTTCCTCCGCGATGCGGTGCATCTCCTGGGTGCGGATCTGGACTTCAAAGGCCTGCCCCGCGTGGATTACCGTGGTATGCAGGGACTGATAAAGGTTCGGCCGCGGCATGGCGATGTAATCCTTGAACCGCCCGGGCACGGGACGCCAGATGTGATGGACTACGCCCAGGGCCGCGTAACAGTTGCGTTCGTTGTCGGTGACGACGCGAACGGCAAGCAAGTCGTAAACCTGCTCGAGGTCGCGCTGCTGGCGCTGGATCTTGCGGTGCAGCGAATACAGGCCCTTTACCCGGGCTTCTAATTCGGCGGGGATACCGTTTTCGACGAGTTTGGAACGGATGGTCGACTGCACTTCCTCGAGAAAACGCTGGTGAACCGGCTGCTTTTCGGTGACTTCCTTCTGCAGCGCGAGGAAGGACTCGGATTCCAGGACCCGGAAAGACAGATCCTCGAGTTCGTTACGTATGATGCCCATGCCCAGGCGGTGGGCGATCGGGGCGTAAATCTCCAGGGTTTCCCGGGCGATGCGCTGCTGCTTTTCGGGCTCCAGATACTGTAGGGTGCGCATGTTGTGCAGGCGGTCGGCCAATTTCACCACCACGACGCGGACGTCGTTGACCATGGCCAGCACCATCTTGCGCACATTTTCCGCCTGACGGGTTTCCGCGCTCGCCATGCTAAGCCGGCCGATTTTGGTGACACCTTCTACCAAGCGGGCCGTTTCATCGCCAAAGCGCTCCTGAATGCGCGAAACGGGAAACTCCGTGTCCTCGATAACGTCATGGAGCAGGGCCGCGCTCAAGGTGGTGGCATCCATGCGCATATCGGCAAGAATATGCGCGACTTCCAGCAGGTGCGTGAGGTACGGTTCGCCCGAACGGCGAAGCTGGTCGCGGTGGCGCTCGGCGGCGATTTCATAGGCGCGGCGAACCAGCCAAGGGTCGTCCGCGGGACGATTCTTCTTGAGTTTCTCGAGCAGCTCGGCCAGCCGGGCGTCCAGCAGCCGCTCGGTTCGGTCCCGATGGAACTGCAGCGGCAGGTTGGCCGACCCGGACATCATCCTAATAGTTTACGCCGGCAAGCCCGCAAGGGCGAGCCGGGCAGGAAGCGAGGGGACAAAGGAAAACGGGGCGTCAGAGAACGCTCCCAAAGGAACCTTGGACTGCGGCCGATCAGGTCGTCGGTGTCGGCTGCGCGGCGCGCTTTTGCTTCACTTCCTTGACCTTGTCTACCAGATCGTCGGCCTGCTTCTGGTAGTCGGCGCGTTCGCTGGCGCTTTCTACGGTATCGGCCTTGCGGCGATAGAGCAGGTTCAGGTAGGCCATGGCGTCATCGTAGTCCGGGCGCAGCTGAATGGCCTTTTGCAGATCGGTGATGCCTTCGTCGATCAAACTGCCGTATTTCGAAACGTAGTCGGTGCGAATCGATGCGGGAAGCGGATCGGTGTCTTTGACCTGCTTGCGGATGTTCTTCTCGTTGTAGTCTTTGCGAATTTCGCCGTTAGCTCGGAATGCCAGGGTCCAGTCAATTACGCCGATCCAGTAGTAGGGCTCGGGATCTTCGGGCTTCAGCTGAATGTGCTTCTGGTGGTAGGTCTTCGATTCCTCAAAGAGCTTCGGCTCGTAGGGGGTACCGGCCATCTGGAAAAGAATCGAGCCGACGCCGTCGATGGCATTGAGGTTGTCGGGATTGTCTTTGAGGATGTCCTTGAATTCCTGAACCGCCTGCTTGCCGATGTTGCGGTTCTGTTCGGAAGGAGCGCCGGGAATGTACTGGCTGGCGTAGGCAGTGGCCAGATAGAGACGCGCGTTGAGCAGCGTGGGATCGAGTTCCTTGGCCTGCTTGAAGTCTTCGACGGCCGCATCGTACTGGCTGTTCTTGAAAGCGGTCACGCCTTTGTTCAGAAGGTCGCGCGCTTTCAACTTGTCGCAACCGGAGAAGCCGGAGGCGACGAGCAACAGCGCGAGAAGCGCCGCGGCTTGCCGGACGGAAGATGCGGACCGCGGAAGGGCCGTGTTTCTAACCGGTGCTTGATTCATCGAAGCGTCCATCCCCACGAGAGAAGTCGGATAAGCCCTGCGCGGGCTATTCCATCACAATCAACGACTTTGTTCCAGTCCCGGAGTCAGCAGGCCCACGGAAATCCCCGAGCCGTGCATGACGTCCACCACTCTGGCCACCAGCGCGAACTCTACCGGAGCTTCACCGCGAATAAAAGCGACCTTGTTGGCGCGCTGACGGTAGATCCGTTCCAGGCGAGTCGCCAACTGGTCCCAGCCGACCGGATCCCGGTTGATTCGTAATTCGCCGTCCGACAGCACCTCGACCACGATCACAAACTCCCGGTCGGGAGGAGGTCCGGGTTGCGTTGCCGGCTGAGGAATCGATGCGTCGAGCCCCTTCTGGTGGTGCGGAATGATCATAAAAATCACCAGCAAGACCAGAAGAATATCAATGAGCGGCACCACATTCATTTCAACGAAAACGCCGCCCTTCGGATCGCCCGCCTGCATTCCCATCATCCACCTCGCAAAAGAAAATGACCCGGCGAGGAGGACTTCTCACAACCCTGGAGTCTCTAGCTTGGCGCGAACCGACCAGCAAGCAAACCTGGCAGAAGCGGCAGCCGCGAGCACCGCGGCCCTTCCCTACTGCCCGGCTTCGAGCTTGGCGGTGATCAAGCCAACCTTGTCGATTCCGGAAGCGCGCATGATGTCGATGGCGCGAGCGACTTCCTGAAACTGGATGTCATTGTCGCCCTTGACGAAGGCCACCTTTTCCGCGCGCTCTTTGAAGATCTGTTCGATGCGCGGCCCCAAGCCTTCCCAACTGGAATCTTCGTTGTTGATCTTGACCTTGTTATCTTTGGTGACCTGCACGACCACCGTCTTGTTTTCCAGGTCCTGGTTTTGCTGCTGGTTCGGGTTCGGCTGCGGAACCAGGGTGTCCAAGCCCTTGGGAGTCAGCGGCGTGATCACCATGAAAATAATCAAAAGCACCAGCAAAATATCGATGAGCGGAACGACGTTCATCTCCGCAATCGCGCCGCCCTTGTTGTCACCTACTTGCATCCCCATTGCGAGTCTCCTCTTAACGCCAAGGCTTGCAGGCAAAACATCGATAAAACCTGCAGCCCGTCAGCTGGTCCCCAACGTCGAGAAGTTTCCGGAACCAACCCTCCAACCCTGCGAAGGACCGGAGCTGTCGCGATGCGCCGGGTGGGAGCCGACGCATCGCCATGAAACCCGGAACGAATGGTAACCGCGCCGCCTCAGTCAGCAGGCGGCCGGGGCGGCGGCAGTCCCGCTCTTTCATTGCGCTCGGTCAGCAACCCGAGCTGGTCAACACCGGCGGAGCGAATCTCGTCCACGATGGCCACAACGTCGCCGTACTTGGCGCGAGCATCGCTCTTCAAAAAGACCGTCTTGTCATTCTTGTTGGCAATGCGGTCCTTGACTTGTCCGGAAAGATCGGCCTTGGCCACCTGGGTATTTCCGAGGAAGATGTTGCCGTCGCGCGTCACGGCCACGACGATCGAATCATCCTTATCGGCGTCCTGCATGTCCCTGGCGGTGTTGGTGCGGGCCAGATCGACCGGCTTGGTTTTCTGCAACATAGGCGTGACCACCATGAAGATGATCAGCAGAACGAGCATGATGTCGGCCATGGGAATCACGTTTGGCGACGCCATCTGGCTGCCCGCTTGCGGTTTGTACCGCCCGCCTTCTGTGTGACCGGCTTTCGCCATGTCCGGCTCCTTTACTTCTTGGCCGCTCCGCGGCGGAGAATGAAGTAGTTGATCAACTCCATGGAGGAGTTGTCCATCTCGACGTCGAACGCTTCGACGCGGTTGGTAAAATAGTTATAGGCCCACACGGCGGGCACGGCCACGATCAAGCCGAGCGCGGTGGTCACGAGAGCTTCCGCGATACCGCCGGCAACCGCCGACAGACCGGTCGCGTGGCTCTGCTCGATGCCCTTAAACGCGTTCAGAATGCCGACCACGGTGCCGAACAGACCGACGAACGGAGCCGTCGAACCGATGGTGGCCAGGGCGGAAAGGCCGCGCTTCATTTCGGCGTGGACGATGGCGACCGAGCGCTCAAGTCCGCGCTTGGCCGCTTCGACCACGTCCGAATCGGAGACCTGCTGCGAAGCCGACTGGAATTCGCTCAAGCCGGTGGCCACAACCTTGGCAATGTGGCTCTTCTTGTTGCGCTCGGCGATGGCGATCGCTTCGTCCAGCTTGCCGTCCTTGAGGGCGCCGGCAACCTGCTGCACGAAGATGCGGGACTGCTTGCGCGCGGCGCTGTACATCAGCGCGCGATCAATCATCACGCCGAAAGAGTAGATGGAAAGGACGAACAAGGTGATCACAACCGCGCGGGGCAGAAAGCTCATCTGCGTCCACATGCTGCGCAGGTCCCAGCTGGAAGCGGTGGGCGACTGCAGCAACATGGCGGCGTAAACATACAAAGTGGCTACCATTCGTTTTGCTCCTTAAGACTGGCCGCTGGACGGCCATCCTTGATTAGTTGCGTGTAGCTGGCGGCGCTATTGCGCCGTGCGCCAACGAAACTTTGCTACCGAAATTTGCTGCGCGGGGCTCCGCGCACGTCCCACGACTCGCACGGCGCCCCGTTTACTGCCGGAAACTACTGGTTCAACGAGAAGATCACGTCGATCGTGGTGTCGACTTCCACCGCATCTCCGTTCAGAAGCGTTGGGCGATAACGCCATTGGCGCACCGCATCGAGCGCGGCCTGTACCAGCAGCGGATGCCCGGACAATACTTCGAGCTGCTGCACACTGCCGTCCTTCGAGATGATCGCGTGGAGCCGAACCGTGCCCGAGATGCGGGTCTGCCGGGCAAGCGGCGGATAGGTCGGCTGTACCTTGTTGATCAAAGAAGCCGCGGTCACCGCGCCGCCCTGCTTGATGCGGGTCTGCGACGGCCGCGGAGGTGGCGGTGCAGCGCCCACTCCACCGATGACGCCGCCGATAACGCCGCCCATCTGGCCGCCGGGCACGCCGCCCGGTACGCCGCCGGCCACGCCCATCATGCCGGGATCGGGCTCGGCTTCTTCCTTGATGATTTTCACTTCCTTAGGGATCGCTTTCGGGGCCACCAGCTTGCCGGCGTCCATCAAATGGACCTGCGGCTTCACCTTCACGATCGGGGTCGCTGCCGGCGGTGGCGGTGGCGGCGGCGGAGGGGGCGGCGCAATCAGCAGCGTCGCCAGGCTGGCCTTGGGCAGAGCTTCCGTGTAAATCAACGGAATCAGGATCAGCACCGCGAGAAGGGTGGCCTGTACCACGCCGGACAAGATCACTGTCCACCCTTTATTGGTCTTTTTGCCCCTGGGGCTTGAAACTACCATTTCCTCGAACATGGTCCCTTACCTCCTCCCGGCGGGAGCAAGACGCGCCGTGCTCGTCTCGCTGTTCCGGGTCTTATTGCCGGCTGCGGGTCCGGTTCCAACTGAAGCCGCTCCCTGGTCTCTCCAGCGATGCCACCAGACCACAAGCGGCGCGGCAATGCCAAAGCTGGAGTACGTTCCTACCACAATCCCCACCACCAGGGCAAAGGAGAACGCGCGAAGCACCTGGCCGCCCATCAGGAAAAGTACCAGCACGGTGAGAAAGGTCAGGCCACTGGTGAGGATCGTTCGCGATAACGTCTGGTTGATGGATTTGTTGACGATCTGTGCGAAGTTTTCCCTGCGCAGCAAACGGTTGTTTTCGCGAACGCGGTCGAAAATCACGATGGTGTCGTTCATCGAATAACCAACCAGTGTGAGCAGCGCTGCTATCACCGTCAGCGAAATTTCGAAGTGTAGCAGAGAGAAAAATCCCAGCGTGATCAATACGTCGTGGAATACCGCCAGGACGGCCGCTGCCCCAAAGACCCACTCGAATCGGAAGGCAATATATAACAGCATCCCGCCCAAAGCATAGAGGGTAACGAACACCGCCTGTCGCCGCAGTTCGGCGCCCACTTTCTCGCCGACAATCTCCGCGTTTCTAACCTCAAAACTCCCCTGGCCGTAGGCTGCGTTGAGGGCCGCGAGCACCTGGGCCTTGCTGGCATCAAGGGCCTCCTCCTCGCTTCCCGCTTTCCGCTCTACGAAAATCAGAAAGTCGGCCGAGGTTCCCGAGCCGAGGGCCGCACTGCCGCTGGCCTGAATCTCGCTCTTCCCCAAACCCTGAGTGCTGAGAGCTTTGCGAATGTCGTCGGTGCTGCGCGGCTGGTTGAAGCGTATATCCACGTTGGTGCCGCCCTTAAAATCGATGTCGTAGTAGAGGCCGCCTTTGGCGAAGATGGAAACCCAGCCGGCAAGCAGAAGGATAGCGCTTAACGCGTAGAAATACTTGGCCTTGCCCATCCAGTCGATGTTGGGCTCTTTGAAGAACTCGATCATTCCGATTTTGCTTCCCTCCCTTAGACTCCAGAGGGTTCCGGTTTGTTCCCGGGCCCGCCTGGTGGCAAACCGGGCGCTCGAACGGCAGCAGCCGGTTATGGTGCTCCAAACAAAAGCCTCAAACCAATACAGCGTTCTTCCCAAGAAACCGTGGGAGAACCGTCTTATCAGTCCTAGTACACGGCCGGGCGCTAAATGCTGAGCTGCGCCTGGCGATCCATCTTCGCCAGGTGGTACTGGAAAATGGTCTTGGACACGTAAATCGCGGTGAACACGTTGGCGATCAAACCGATGGTCAGAGAGATCGCAAATCCCCGGATGGGACCGGTACCGAATAGAAACAGAAAGAACGCCGATACCACGGTGGTGACGTGCGTGTCGATAATGGTCTGAAAGGCCTTGTCGAACCCGGCGGAAACGGCCGAGGCCGCCGACTTTCCGTTGCGCAACTCTTCGCGGATGCGCTCGAACACCAGAACGTTCGAGTCCACGCCCATGCCGATGGTCAGAATCACGCCGGCAATGCCGGGCAAAGTGAGCACGGCGCCGAAGTAAGCGAGAGCGGCCAGCAGGATAATCAGGTTCAGCAAGAGCGCTACCACGGCGTTCGCCCCGGCCAGGCGGTAGTAAAAGAGCATGAACAGCATGACCACGATCAAGCTCAGCACCGAAGCCTGCACGCCGTGGCGAATTGAGTCCGCGCCGAGTGAAGGTCCCACCGTCCGCTCTTCCAGGTATTTGATCGAAGCAGGCAGCGCACCGGCTCGCAGCACCAGGGCCAGGTCATGCGCGGACTGCTGACCGAAACTGCCCTCGATCATGCCGTTGTCGTCGATGCGGCCGTTGATCACCGGCGCCGAGTACACCTTGTGTTCGAGCACGATCGCGAGCTGCCGCCCTTTGTTCGAGTCGGTGAACGGCCCAAAGCGCCGCGCGGCCTCCCCGGACAAGACGAAATTCACCTGCCACTGGGCCGGGTTGCTGGTACTGCGCGATTCGGTTGCGCCGCGCAAGTCGCGCCCGGTCACAACCGGCGCGCGCTGTACCACATACCAAGCTTCCCCGCTCGGGTTCTGCGCCGCGGCTGACCGGCCCTTGGGGTCCTCCTGCATCAGCTCCGTACCCGGCGGCAGGACGCCGGCATGCTGGCCGAGCGCCTCGGCCTGCGAAGAGTACGTGCGCGGGTCTTCCACCAGGCGCAGCTCGAGCTGCCCGCCCGCCTGGATCACCTTCTTGGCGCGCGCCGGGTCGCCTTCGCCCGGCAGTTGCACGAGAATTTCGTTCTCGTTCCGTCCCCGCCGCTGAATCGTCGGCTCGGTAAGGCCCAGCGCGTTGATGCGGCGGTCGATCGTTTCCAGCGACTGAGCCAGGGTGTTTTCCTTGGTCTGCGCGATGGCGCTGTTTTTCAGCGTGAGGGTGTAGCTCGACGGCTCTCCGGAAGGAGCACTGTCCCACAAGCTGCCGTACTGCTGCTGGACCAGGTCGCGAAACTCCGAGACCTGCGACGATTCGACGTTGCGCACCAGGATATGCGTGTCGTCCACGCGGCGAACTTCGTCGTAGCGGATATTTTTGTCGCGCAGCTGTTTCGTCAAGCGGTCCACCATCTGGTCGGTTTCCTGCGCGATGGCCTCCTGTACCTGCACCTGCAGAACCAGGTGCGTGCCGCCTTGCAGATCCAAGCCGAGCTTGATCTGTCTGCTGAAGTTGTCTTTGATCTGCGCCACCGAGGTCGGAAAGTTCGGCAAGCCGACGAGTCCGTAAATGCAGACAAGGATTACCGCCGCGATGAACACTGCTTTCCACTTCAAATTAGGATTCATGATGAGAAAGAACGGCTCGGATTCCGCCGGGATTTGGAGTCGGCCGCCACTTCAACTGCGGAATTGCCGTACTGCGGCCGCTGAGAGAAAACTCGATTCATTACCTGGCGGCAGAGCTTACTTGGCATCCTCTGTCGCCTCCACCTGCGCAATCGCGGAACGCGCGATGCGAATCTTGACCTGCTCGGCGATCCTTAGAATGACTACCTCGCCGTCGAACCCGTTCACCGTTCCATAGATGCCGCCGGAGGTGATGACCTTGTCGCCGTTCTTCAAAGCGGCCAGCATGGCCTGGGTCTTTTTGCGCTGGCGCTGCTGCGGCAGGATGAGCATCACGTAGAAAATACCCATCACGATCAGCATGGGCAGGAACATTCCGAGACTGCTGCCCGCTCCGCCCGTTCCGGTTTGCCACAAGATCGCCGCTATCATCGCCTGCACGACTCGCCTTCTTTGAGATTACCGCTCGTTGGCCGGGAATACTGACCATTCGCCAAGGGCGAGTGACTTCACCCTCGCGTTCCCTGCCGTTCGATTCTCGGTGCGATTCTCCGAGGAGCCCAGACCATCAACCCGTGCAGCGCATTACGCGGGACCCGCTCGGTAACGTGCCTGCACCTCGGATGAGAATTTCGCTAGATTCCCAAACTCGATAGCCTCGCGGATTTGCCTCATGAAGTCAAGGTAAAAGTGGACGTTGTGGTGGGTGGCCAGGATGGCTGCGGTGAGCTCACCCGCGGCGAAAAGATGACGAAGATAGGCGCGCGTATAGCGCCGGCAGACGCTGCAACGGCATGCCGGGTCGAGCGGGGACGGATCCTGGGCATAGCGCGCATTTCTGATCAGCACTCTCCCCTGGCTCGTATAGATGCACGCGTGACGCGCCGCCCGCGTCGGCAACACGCAATCCATCATGTCGATGCCCAGCGCGACGTAGTCGGCGATCTGTTCGGGACGGCCCACGCCCATCAGGTAGCGCGGTTTCGCATTGGGCAGCAGCTCCGTCGCTTGCGCGGTCATCTCGCACGTCATCCCGTGCGGCTCGCCCACCGCCAGGCCACCCACCGCATAGCCTGGAAAATCGAGTTCGACCAGCTGCTGCGCGCTCAGGCGGCGCAAGTCGGCAAACGTCGCGCCCTGCACAATTCCGAACTGCCATTGCGGCAGACAGCCGTTTTGCCGCGCGCATTCAAGAAAATACCGGCGCGCGCGCTGGGCCCACGCCGTCGTGCGTTCGAGCGCGGCTTCGGCCGCCTGGCGCGGCGCCGGCGTTTCGATGCACTCATCGAGCACCATCGCGATATCCGAGCCCAGCGCCAGCTGAATTTCCGCGGCCTTCTCGGGCGTCAGCAAATGCTCCGCGCCGTCCAAGTGGGAACGGAACCGCACGCCTTCGTCCGTAATCTTGCGCAGTTCGGAAAGGCTGAAGACCTGGTAGCCGCCGGAGTCGGTCAGAATGGCGCGGTCCCAGGACATGAACCGGTGCAGGCCGCCCAGCTTGCGCACCATCTCGTGCCCGGGCCGCAGATACAAATGATAGGTATTGCCCAGGATGAGGTGGGCGCCCAACTCTTCCAGCGCCTCATTGCGCAGGCCCTTTACGGCGGCCTGCGTCCCCACCGGCATGAACACCGGGGTTTCGATGACTCCGTGTGGCGTCGTGAGACGGCCGCGGCGCGCGCCGGTAGCGTCGGTTTTCAGGACTGCAAAGGAAAAATTCACCCATCGAGTGTATCAGGAGAAAATCCAGGCCATGCCCATCTTGCAGGCCACGTACACCGCCCAAACCGAGAGCACGATGCTCAGCGATTTTCCTTTGAGCTTCTTGGGGTTTACCGCGGCAAATCCAATCGCCACCAGCAACATCGTCCAGATAGTGAAGATGTCGATGGACTTGGCGAAAGCCATCACCGCCTTGGACGTGCTCTCCGGCAGGAAGGCTCCGATATTGGTAGCAACCGGATTTTCCAAATCAATCGTGCCCGGCGGTTTCAGGAACAAAATCAGGATCAAAAACACCGTCGCGATCAGTCCTACGATCATGGCGTGCGACACAATGCCCATGGCTTGACCGAACTTTGCGCCCGCTCCGCCCATCACGTTGTAGGCGGCCAGCAGCACGGCCGCCACGATCAACACCGCCAGAATCGGCCCGAGCACCCCAAAAACGTAAACAACGTACGGCGAAATCTTTGCGCTCATGTCCACTTGCCGTTCCTTTTGCTCTGCGCTCAAGTTCGCGGCGCGCGGGCTCTCCTCGATCTTCTTACTGGCGACATCCCGCCAGTCCACTTTCTGATTCATCACAACCGCCGTAAGCAGGCCCAAGACCGTCATCAGCAGAACCGGCACCAGCCAGCTCGGCTGCGCCGCGATACCTTGAAAGGTCTCTCGGGGCGAGAAGAAAACGCCGATCAGACGACCGAAATGATTGATGGGGCCGGAAGCGGGCGGCTCGGGCGCACCAGAGGCCGCGACAGGAGTCGTTACCATCGGAAGTTCCTCCACCACAGAAGGTCAGACACGGGTCTCTACGATCTACGTACCGGATGGCGGCAACATATCACTAGCGGGGAAAAAGAAAAACAGCTCGGCCGGGACGCGCCGACGGCGGCCCGGGGGCCAGGCGAGGGTCAGATGGCCGGTACTGCCGCCGGCAATTGCTTTGTGTATTCCTAACGCGGATGGTTCAACACCCGGTCGGCCGGGCCGACTTCCTCTTAGGTGTTTTGGGCCGCGCGGAAATCGCTCCGTTCGGCCGTCGCGCGAAAAGCAAACCAGTCCTACCTACCGCTTCTCCACCGGAATCACGAACTTCAGCGCCGTGTGCGTGGGCGAAAATCCCACCACCTTTACGTCCTTGAGCCCCGCCCTCCGGCCCGCGTCGAGCACGTCGGACTCGGTAATCTCTCGCTTCCCTTTCGCATACACCACCCACAATCCCGCGGCTCCTTCGAGTTTCTTCCTGACCTTGGCGGCCGCGCCCAATCCGCGTTTGCCGTCCACAAACCAGAACACCAGCTCGGCACCCGGCTTGTCGTTCCCTTTCCTGATCGCAACCTGGCTCTGTTTGAGCTCTTGGGCGAACTCCGCATCCGGCTCTCCAATCACTTCCACCCCCATTCCGGCCCGCAAGCCCAGCTTCTCGATGCGCGTCTTCGGGTGCAGGATCTTCTCGCGCCACTTCTCCGCTGCCCGGCCCAAGGCAAACCGAAACACACCGTCCTTGGTCTTAATCCGCAGTTGCCCGTCTTGGGCCTCGACACCCTTCATTTCGGCGAAGCGAATTTTCACGCGGCATTCCGCCCCGCGGAAAATCAACTCGCTGGTCTCGAGCAGGGCCCGCCCGCGGTCCGTTTTGCCGTCGATGCGCGCTACACAGTTCAGTTCATTTCCCATGCTTCACCCGCTCGCGCCGCATAGGCTTGCCCGCGAACATTCCTGCGCTCCCGACCGAAAACTCGGAGCGGAAGACTGTAAACTGGAGATTCCCATGTCTCAATCCGCGGCCACTGCGCTTCCCCGTACCGACTGGTCCCTCATCTGGGCGCAAAGAGGCTTCCGCTATTTCTTCTTCGCCATGTTCATTTCGCTTTTCGGCAGCGGCATGAACTTCGCCGGCGTCAGCTGGCACATCTTGGCCTTGACGCACTCGACCGTCAAGGTCAGCTATCAGGTCATCATGGCCACCGCGCCCGGCCTGCTGGTGCCCTTCATCGGCGGCGTACTGATTGATCGCTACGACCGAAGGCTGCTCGGCATCGCTCTCGATTTCGGTCGCGGCATCTGCGTCCTCGGCACCGCCTACATCGCCTGGCGGGGTCATCTCGAACTCTGGCATCTCTACGTCATCACGCTCATCATTGGCGTCGGTTCCGCCATGTACTGGGCCGACGTCAACGCGCTGGTCCAGGAAGTCATGCCCGCGAGCCAGTTCACCGGCGCCAACGCCGCCGTCATCATCGGGGTGCAGACCGGCATGCTCTTCGCCGGGGCGCTCGTCGGCTTCATTTACGATCACGCCGGCATCGCGGGAATTCTTCTTGCCGACGGCCTCACCTACTTCGTCTCGGCCTGGTGCCTCTACAAGCTCCGCAGCGGCTACGTGTCGCCGCGCCACCATCTCGCCAAATACCCGCGCGAATTTTCCGAATCGACCGAAGCCACCGCCGAAGCTCTGGAAGCCGCCGAAATCCCGGACGTGGCCGAAGCCGGGCTGTCTCTCGCCGTCTATTCCGATCTCAAGGAAGGCGTCGCCTATCTGCGCACCCAGCCCGCGGTGCGTGCGCTCGGCATCACCCACTCCATCCTCATGGCGGGAGTTGTGAGCGCCAACGTTCTGGTGGTCGCCCTGGCCGCGGGCATTCTCCATCGCGGCGCGCGCGGCCTCGGCTACCTTGAAGCGGGCTGGGGACTTGGCGCCATCATCGGCGGCCTGCTCGCCTCGCTGCTGCCGAATCGCCTACGCATGATTCTCTACGCGTTATCGCTGGCCGGACTGGCCATCGGCCACCTGGCCATGCCCTTCATCACCTGGCTCATCGCCGCCATCTTTTTTCAGTCGCTGTTCGGATTCTTCCGCTCGCTATCCGGCGTCGTCGCGCAAGCCTCGCTCATGCTCATCGTTCCGCGCCACTTCATGGGGCGCACCCAATCCGCCATGGCCGTCTCCACTACGCTTCTTCAACTGCTCATGAGCTTCGCCCTCGGCTGGATCTCCGAGCAGGTGACCATCTACGCCGCCTTCGCCTTCCTGGCCCTCATCTATGCTCTCGGCACCGCCTCCGCCTTCCACGCCCGGCGCCTGCTGCAGAGCGCGGCCGCTTCGTCCGCGGCCTAGGCGAAAAGCGGTCATCCCTAAGATGAGACGAAACGTCAAGCGATCGCTTTCATAAGGCCTTCGGCCATGCCGCTACCGCGTTGCCCGAGCGGGGCGCAGTCCGGCCTCGGGCGGCGTGTCCCGACTTTCTTCGCTTCCCTTTCTGGCAGGGGTGATAGAATGCGCCGCCCTGACGTCGCGACCAGGGAAAGGACGCTTTATGACCCACGCCACGCAGCCCCAGCCTGATCACAGCCCGATTCTTCAAACCGCCTTCGCTTTCTGGAATTCCAAGGTATTGCTGACCGCCGTGCAGTTCGGTGTCTTCACCAAGCTCGGCGACCGCCGCATGACCGGAGAAGAACTGGGCGCGGAGCTCGGCCTGCACCCTCGCGCGATCGCCGATTTCTTCGACGCGCTCGTCGCCATGCAGTTCCTCGACCGCGAAGGCGACGGTCCGGCGGCCAAGTATTTGAACACGCCCGCCGGCTCGCTCTACCTCGTCCAGAGCAGCCCTCGCTACATCGGCGGGATCCTGGTGATGCTCAACGATCGCCTCTTCAAATACTGGCACGATTTGCCCGAGGCTTTGCGCACCGGCCGTCCGCAAAACGAAATCAAGCACGGCCAGAAAGGCATGTTCGAGGAGCTTTACGCCGAAATCGCCAGGCTCGAGCAGTTCATGGGGGCCATGACCGGCCTCTCGCGCATCAACTTCGAGGCCTTCGCCGCCAAATTTGACTTCTCGAAATTCAAAACGCTTTGCGACATCGGCGGCGCCACCGGCCTGCTCGCAATCGAGGCCGCCAAGAAAAATCCCCACCTGCGTTGCATCTCCTTCGACCTCCCGCCGGTCGAGCCGATCGCGCAGAAACACATCGCCGCCGCCGGCCTCCGCGACCGTATCACTACCGCCTCCGGCGATTTCTTCAAGGATCCCTTGCCCAAGGCCGACATCATCACCATGGGCATGATCCTCCACGACTGGAACCTGGAAAAAAAGATGCAGCTCATTCGCGCTGCTTATGACGCGCTGCCGCCGGGCGGCGCTTTCGTCGCCCTCGAGGCGCTCATTGACGATGCCCGCCGCGAGAACGTTTTTGCTCTGCTGATGTCGCTCAACATGCTCATCGAATTCGGCGACGCCTTTGATTATTCGGGCGCCGACTTCCGCGGCTGGTGCTCCGAGGTCGGCTTCCAGCGCTTCGAGGTGATTCATCTGTCCGGGCCATCGAGCGCGGCGGTGGCCTACAAATGATGGGTCTGCTATCTTCCTGCCTCTCGGAGGAAACATGCGTTTAAGCGTCTTTGCTTGGTTCCTGCTGTGGCCTGGCTTACCCTGGTTGGCTGCAGCGCAGTCCTGCCTCGACTCCGCGCCGCCGCTCACGGCCATCACCGCTTCGCACGACTACGTGCAGAAGCGCGTGTCCAGCTACGATCGCTCCGGCGCCAACGCCGACATGCGTCCGGTGGCTCCCGGCGAAACGCTCACCGTGCTCGACGAGTCCGGCCCCGGCGCCATCACCCACATCTGGTTCACCATCGCCAGCGACGAATCGTTCCACCTGAAGAAACTGGTTCTTCGCGTTTACTGGGACGGCGAGTCCAGTCCCAGCGTCGAAGCGCCCATCGGTGATTTCTTCGGACTCGGCCTCGGCGAATATTTTCTGTATCACTCCGCGCCGCTGCAGGTGGCGCCAGACAAGGCGCTCAACTCCTGGTTCGTAATGCCCTTCCAGAAGCATGCGCGCATTACGGTCAGCAATGAAGGCGAGCACAAAGTGGACGCTCTCTACTTCAACATCGATTACCGCGCCTGCACGCAGCCTTTTCCCGCGGACACTCTCTATTTCCACGCCCAATATCGGCAGGCTTCTCCCAATCACGGGTGGAGCGCGGACTGGAAAAACAACGGCGATCCGCGGGTGGACAAGAAAACCAATCTGACCGGCGAGGACAACTACGTTTGGATGGAGGCCTCCGGCCGCGGCCAGTTCGCGGGCGTCACCATGTCCGTCCTGCAGAATCAGGACTACTGGTGGGGTGAGGGCGACGACATGTTTTTCGTCGACGGCGAAAAAACTCCGTCCATCAACGGTACCGGCAGCGAGGACTATTTTCTCGGCGCCTGGGACTTTGGCACAAAATCCTTCGCCTATCCGCTGATGGGCGCGCACATCGTCGGTGAGGAACGCGCCGGCGCGCACACCTCCGTGTACCGCTTCCACCTCGATTCGCCGATTACTTTCAAGCGCTCCTTCAAGGCCACCATCGAGCACGGCCATGCCAACCACCGCTCCGACAATTTCTTCTCCGTCGCCTACTGGTATCAAACCGAACCGCACGCTGCTTTTCCCGCACTCCCGTCGGTGAACGAGCGCCTTCCGCGCCTCGAGCACACCGGCGGGCCAGGCAACGCCTCCCGGACCGCACCGTGACCAAGCGCATCTTCCCGGGCTAAGACTGGGGCTTTCCTCAAGGCCAGAGCAGCCGAAGATCGCGCTCCCGGCTAGGCCCGACACCGCGCGGCACTCGCTCAACGTCCTGCTGCGCCTCGATGAGCGCGACGTTGTGTACAGGCCGTAACCGTCAGGCAACTTCCCTGGCACGGCCGGCTGTGCTAATCTTCTTCCCGCCAACATTGACCGCGATTTGGCTTTGCGCCGCGCAAGTTCCCAGCGTTGCGTTCCCTTCCGCCAGCAGTTTTCGCAAAGGGAGAGGCGTCTCTCGACTCTTGCTGCCGCGCCACCATTCAGACTGCAAAGGAAGCACGACCAGCCATGACCGCGACACCTGCAACACTCAAAGCCGGCGAACGAACCGTGGAAATCAAGCTCGCGCACTCACCCGATTCCGACGACGCTTTCATGTTTTACGCGTTGGCGACGCACAAGCTGGCTACGCCGGGCTACAAGTACACGCACATCCTTTCCGACATTCAGACTCTGAACGAAGCTGCACTCAGGGAAACCTACGACGTGACGGCGGTCAGCTTCGCTGCCTACCCTTTCATCCGCGACAAATATGTGCTGCTCGATTGCGGCGCCAGCTTCGGCGAAGGCTACGGCCCGATCGTGGTTGCTGCGAAGTCCCTGAAAAAGGAAGACCTCAAGGGCAAACGCATCGCGGTGCCGGGACTAAAGACCTCCGCCTACCTCTCGCTGAAGCTCTACGAGCCGGATTTTGAGGCCGTGGTGATGCCGTTTGACAAGATTCTCGACGCCGTGCAGGACGAACTTGTCGAAGCGGGCTTGCTCATTCACGAAGGACAGCTGCTGTTTCCGCAGCTCGGCCTGCACAAGGTACTGGACCTCGGCGTCTGGTGGCAGGAGCAGACCGGGCTGCCCCTTCCCCTGGGCGGCAATGCGGTTCGCCGCGCGCTGGGTCCCGAACTTGGCCGGTTGATCGCGAAGACCATTCGCGACTCGGTCGAATACGGCCTGGAGCATCGCGAAGACGCGCTCAAATATGCGATGCAGTTCGCGCGCGACATGGAAACGGAGCTGGCCGACCAGTTTGTCGGCATGTACGTCAACAAATGGACGCTCGGCTACGGCGAAAAAGGAAAACACGCCGTGCAGGAATTGATCACCCGCGGCACCAAGGCCGGCATACTCCCCGGTCCCGACGCCGTCGAGTTTCTCGCCGGCTGAGCACCATCCACGGGCTGCGAAAAAGCCAGCCGCAAATCACGGAAAGACAGAATGAAGCATAATAGCGCTCGATATGGCGCAGTCGAGCGATAGGGTGGTGCGGATGGTGTGGGTGCTGGCGGCAGCGGTTTCGGCCTTCACCATCGAAAACATCTGGATTGATCCGTGGGTGGCAAGAAGGTCGCACCACCGGCTGCCTTCGTTTGTGCCGGACGCACAGGGCACGTCGTGGTTCTTGGTGCTGCTCATGCTGGCTATCGGCATCCTGTTCCTTGTGGCGTGCCAGGTGCTCTTGATCCGGGCGGCCGGCGTTTCGAAGCGCCAGAAGATCCTGACCAGCCTTGCGTTTTTGGCGGCGGCGATTCTCGCCGGCGGATGGTTTGTAAAAACGGGCGGCCTGGCGCTGGCCGCGCGAAGGCATACCGGCCAGCGCAGTGTGGTGCTGCGATGGAAGGCGAGTACGACTCGAAACGTACGCTACAACGTGTACCGGGGATCGTCCTCGAGATTTCATCCCGAAAAATTGAACAGCACGCCTATCGAAGGAACCACCTTCAGGGATACGACGGTGGTAAGCGGCCACTCCTACTGGTATGTGGTGAAGGCGGTGAGCGAGAAAGGCGAAGAGAGTCAGCCGTCCGAAGAGATGTCGGCGACCATTCCCTGAGCCAAGCTGCTCGCGCCGCCTCGGCTAAAGCATAAACCGGGCGTTCTCGGGCAAAAGAAGAGGCCATGACGGAGAAGGTCGACCTATACAACAGCGCGTATGGCAACTATGGCGCCGAAGCCTACCGCCAGATCCGCCTGGAGACTTATGGGGAGGATTTAGGGCAGACCAGCTGGGTGACGACCGAAGAGTCGCGCGAGATTCCGCGCTTGACTCGAATCACCGCGACGTCAGAGTTATTGGAGATTGGCAGCGGATCGGGGCGGTACGCTCTGCAAGTGGCCGCGACGACCGGTTGCCGCGTGCTGGGCGTGGACATCAACGAGCCGGGAATAGCGAACGCGAATCGGCTGGCGGCGGAAGCGAATCTGGCCGAGCGGGTGCGCTTTGAAAAAAGCGACGCTTCCGAGCCCTTGCCGTTTGGCGAAGCGGCTTTCGACGCGGTTTTTTCGAATGACGTGCTTTGCCACGTTCCCGGGCGCGCGAGACTGCTGAGCGAACTCTATCGCGTGCTGAAGCCGGGAGCGCGGCTCGTCTTCAGCGATGCCCTGGTCATTGCCGGAGTCATTTCACATCAAGAGATCGCGGCGCGCAGTTTGATCGGGTACTTCCTGTTCAGCCCGCCGGGAGAGAATGAACGCTTGCTGCGGGAAGCGGGCTTTCTGGAGATCGAAGTCAAAGACACGACGGCGATGCCAGCCTGATTTCGAAGCGCTGGCGCGACGGCCGGGCGAAAAGAGCCGAAGCGCTCCGGGCCATCGAGGGCCAAGAGAATTTCGACGGTTTGCAGCGATTTCTTTCTACCGTGCACGCGCTCACGAGCGAAGCTCGCCTGCTGAGGCTTCTCTATCTGGCGCAAAAGTGAAGCCTGCCATGACGGCCCGCGATGCCCAAAATTGCCCTGCGGTGGAGAGTTTGCTGGATGGAAAGGCCCTTGTCTTGACCGTGCCGGGCGAATTTCGTAACGTGAATTTGTCATGAAAAAACAGAGAGTTATCAGGTGGCTGCTGGGTCTGGGTTCGGCCGTTTTGCTCGGTTGGTGCGCGGGAGCGCAGGCGCAGAACCCGGCGCCGTATAAAGAGCGGGCCTTGACGGAGAAGGCTTGGCCCGCCGAGCCCGTGCGTGCTGCGCATGGGATGGTGACGACGGACGAGGAGCTTGCCTCGCGGGCTGGCGTCGAGATTCTCGAGAAGGGCGGCAACGCGGTGGACGCGGCGGTGGCGACGGCCTTTGCGCTGGCGGTGGTGGAGCCGGCGGCGGGAAACATCGGGGGCGGCGGCTTCATGCTGGTGCGCATGGCGGACGGGCGGACGAGCTTTCTCGACTACCGCGAGACGGCGCCGGCGAAAGCCAAGCGCGACATGTACATCAAGCCGGACGGGAAACTGGACACCGAAGCTTCGGTGACCGGCTACCAGGCCGTGGCGGTGCCGGGAACGGTCGCCGGCCTGGAGTTGGCGCTCGCGTCTTACGGCACGATGAAGCTCGCCGACGTGATGGCGCCGGCCATCCGGCTGGCCGATGGCGGCTTTCCCGTGAGCGAAAAACTCGCAAAGGAATTCCGCGGCGAACGCAGGGATTTGCAGAGGTTTTCCGTCAGCTACCGAATCTTTCTAAGGAACGGCGCGCTCTATGAAACAGGCGAGACGCTGCGGCAGCCGGAGCTGGCGGCGACGCTCAAGCGCATTGCGAAACATGGCGCGGCGGAATTTTACCGGGGCGAAACCGCGCGCAGGCTGGTCGAGGACATGCGCGCGCAGGGCGGACTCCTCACGATGGACGATCTTGCGGCGTACCAGCCCAAAGCGCGTCCGGCGCTGCGGGCGAAGTACGCGGTAAGCGGGCACAGCTGGGAGGTGATTTCCTCTCCGCCGCCGAGCTCGGGCGGGGTAGCGGTGATCGAGGCATTGAACATGCTGCAGTCCGAGCCGCTCGAGGGCTGGGAAGACCTGCGAAGCGTTCATCTGGTGGCGGAGACGATGCGGCGGGTGTTCGCAGACCGCGCCGCTTATCTGGGCGATCCGGATTTTGCCAAGGTGCCGGTGGACGGGCTCACCAGCGCTTGCTACGGGAGGGAGCTGGCGGCGACGATTGACCCGCGACGCGCTTCATCGAGCCAGGTGGTGAAGGCGGGCGAGCCGCATGTATGCGGCGAAGAGGCACGCATCCCGGCGCCATCGGAAGTCAGCCTGAACGACGGGCCGCACACGACGCACTTTTCCGTGGTGGACGCAGCCGGCAATGCCGTGGCCAGCACCACAACGCTCAACAATAGCTACGGTTCGCACGTTACCAGCATCGCCGGATTCCTGCTGAACGACCAGATGGATGACTTCACGACCCAGCCCGGGGTGCCGAATGCGCTGTTCGGCCTGATCCAATCCGAAGCCAATGCGATTGCTCCCGGACACCGGCCGCTGAGCTCCATGACGCCGACGATTCTGCTGCGCGACGGAAAGCTGAGCTTCGTAACGGGCTCGCCGGGCGGCCCGACGATTATCTCCTCGGTATTGTTGACCGTGATCAACTGGATGCGGCTCGGAATGGACGCGCAGGCCGCGATCAATGCGCCGCGGTTTCATCATCAGTGGATGCCGGACCGAATCCTTCTGGAGCAGCAGTTCCCGCAAACCATGGAGCAGGGATTGAACGCCATGGGGCACGCTACCCGGCGGCGCGGGCACATCGGGCTGGTGAACGCGATAGGTATCGATTCGCAAACGGGAGAGAGATTAGGGGCGGCGGACCCTCGCGACGAAGGGTCAGCCGTGGGATACTAGCGGCGTTGGAGCCCCACGATTAAATTCTTGCGCGCGAGCCCAAGTCACTATGCAGAAAGTCCTGTCCACCTATCTGTTTATTTCCCGAAAATTGACGGCGGAATTGATCGGGCAAATCCGCGAGGGCGGGTTTAACGCTCTGGAGGTTTTCTGTTCGCGCGCCCATTTTGACTACGCAACCAGGCAGGAAGTGCGCGCGATGGCCGGCTTGCTTGAAGCGAATCAGATGAAGCTCGATTCGCTGCACGCTCCGACCAGCAAAGATTCGAGCACAACGCGCGAGAGCGGGCAGCCGCTTTCGATCTGCGAAGTCGAAAAGGTGCGGCGGATCGAGGCTATGGACGAGTTCAAGCGGGCGATCGACGTTTCTGAAGACTTGCCTTTTTCGCGCATGGTGCTGCACATGGGTGGCTCGCGGGAGACGGCCGATCCGAGGAAGCGCGACGCGGCCTTCAGCACGCTCGAGCACCTGGTGCTGCACGCACACCATGCGGGCGTGACGCTGGCGGTCGAGAATACGACGAGCGAGATGGGCGATCCGGCGTATTTGCGGGCGTTTGTGGATGAAACGCGGCTGACCGGGCTGCGATTCAATTTTGACGTGGGGCACGCGAATCTGAGCGATCATCCGGCGGAGGAACGCGTCGCGAAGAGCTTTGCGCCCCTGAAGGAACTGGTGGTTTCGCTCCACCTGCACGACAATCACGGCGACAAGGATGAACATTTGTTGCCCTATGAGGGTTCGATCGATTGGGGCTCGACGGTTCCTGTGCTGAAATCGGCCCGCAACGCGGACGGCGCTCTGCCGGTGGTGCTCGAGTTAAAGGAGAAGTTTGGACCGGAGGCGGCGCCGGTCCCGGAACAGCTGGCGGCCGCGCAACAGGCGTTCAGGAAGTTTGAATCGGCCTGGAATTCCTAGCCGCTTATAGGACCGGCTGGCCTCAGTCCTCGGAACGTTTTGTGGCTGCGCGAACGACGGTCACGCGTCCACGGCAGTCCGCAAGTCGTCGCGGGCACCAGGCTCCTTCCCTAGCTCCCACTGGGTACCGCGCGTTTCTTCTAGTGCCCGGGGAGCGAGTGTTGATAGAGTGCTGCCTCGAACTGCCGGACCGAAGCCGGCGCCAGGAATTCTCCGAGGCTTACCGTGAGCTCAATGACCGAGAAGCTGGTTTGGCAAGGCGGGTTGGGAATTCTCCTCTTGGCGGGCTTGGCCCGCGCTGCCACGCCGCAGGAAAGCCGCGCTACGCGACCTGGCATCTTCGAGTCCGACGGCGACGTGGGGACGGTGCTGCATCGGGGCTCGGTCGATTACGACGCGACGAAGGGAACATACACGGTCGCGGGCAGCGGCGAAAACATGTGGTTTGCTAAGGATGCCTACCACTTTGTTTGGAAAAAGATGAGTGGAGACGTAGCGCTCTCTGCGGACATTACCTTTGCGGGCAGTGGAGGCAATGCGCATCGCAAGGCGGTGCTGATGATCAGGCAGAGTCTCGACCAGGATTCGGCGTATGTGGACATTGCGCGGCACGGGAACGGCATGACCGCGCTGCAGTTTCGAACCGCCAAGGGCGGGGTTACCAATGAAGTGGAGTCGCCGGACTGGGGGCCAGCGCAGGTGCGGATTGAAAAACACGGCGCGTTCGTGACCATGTGGCTCGCCAAGAAGAGCGGCGATGAACTGAAAATTGCGGGAGCTTCTCCGCGCATCGAGTTGCAGGAGCCGTTTTATGTGGGCATTGGCGTGTGCAGCCACGACAAGGACCTAGTGGAGAAGGCAGTGTTCAGGGATGTGAAGCTAAAAGCGTTCGAGGGGGCGGCGAGCGAGAAGGATTCCGTCTTGTACAGTTTTTTGGAAACCATGCCGGTGGAGTCGAACGACCGGACGGCGGTGCATGTCGAGCCAGGAAGGTTTGAGGCTCCGAACTGGACGCGCGACGGGAAGGAGCTCCTGTTCAATCGCGAAGGCCGGATCTGGCGGCTGCCGGTCGACGGG
>Ga0306921_10000507_pt1 | contig 34537 bp, 31 predicted proteins | sample sta12Cox44000080_FD_203760 | JGI IMG/M metagenome (GOLD analysis project Ga0306921, IMG submission 203760) | Lab enrichment of tropical soil microbial communities from Luquillo Experimental Forest, Puerto Rico - statoxic.12C.oxic.44.000.080 (v2)... | ecosystem: Environmental > Terrestrial >... | reverse complement strand
TAGCAATTCTGCTGAACCTGGCAAAGCTGCTGGCGACGCTGTATGTAGCGCTGTTGGTCTTTCTGTTTGGGGTGCTGTTGCCGATCGCGCTGCTTGCCAAGGTTCCCCTTAGAAAGTTCGTCAGCGCCGTGGCCGAACCTTTCTCCATCGCCTTTGGGACGGCAAACTCTGAAGCGGCCTTACCGAGCGCGATGGAGGCCATGGAGGGGATCGGCGTGCCCCGCGAAATTGTGGCCTTTGTCATGCCTGCGGGCTACAGCTTCAATCTGGATGGCAGCACGCTGTATCAATCGCTGGCGGCAATCTTTGTTGCGCAGGCAGCGGGCGTGCACATGGGCGTGGGCCAGCAGATCCTCATGATGCTGACGTTGATGCTGACCAGCAAAGGAACCGCCGGCGTGTCGCGCTCCTCGATTGTGATCCTTTTGGCGACGGTGGGCTCGTTTGGATTGCCGCTCGAACCAGTGTTCCTGTTATTGGGCGTGGATCAACTGATGGATATGGCGCGAACTTCGGTGAACGTAGTGGGTAACTGTCTGGCAACCGTGGTGGTCGCCCGCTGGGAGGGAGACTATCCGGCGCGCGAGCCGGTGATCGCCGCATTGCCAGTCAAAGAACACGCCTAGCGTCTGTCGTTCTTCCCAGTGAAAACCGCAGCGAATCAATCCGAGTATCGTGGCCGACTGGCACCCTCGCCCACCGGACTTCTGCACCTCGGGCACGCCCGCACATTCTTGATTGCGGCACAACGGGCGCGATCACACGGTGGCACTCTGATTCTGCGCAACGAGGACCTGGATCCCGATCGGTGCCGTCCTGAGTATGTCGCGGCCATGTACGAAGACCTCCGCTGGCTGGGCCTTCGCTGGACTGAAGGACCTGATTGCGGGGGGCACTGCGCGCCTTATTCGCAGAGCCAGAGGAGGGAGCGCTATCTCGAGGCTTGGAGAACGCTGCGGGACCAAGAGGTAATTTATCCGTGCACTTGTTCGCGCAAGGAACTGGCCGCGGTGGTTTCTGCTCCGAACGATTCAGACGATGAACCGCTCTATCCGGGGACGTGCCGCCAGCGACGCGATGCCAGGGTGTACGAAACCCCGAGCGGAGTGAACTGGCGCTTCCGGATTCCTGACGGAGAGGCAATAACGTTTACAGATCAGCGGCTGGGAGGTCAGACCTTCACTGCGGGGCGGGATTTCGGAGACTTTGTCATCTGGCGGCGTGACGACGTTCCTGCTTATCAAATCGCGGTTACCGTCGACGATGCGCTCATGAACATCACCGAGGTCGTGCGCGGTGCTGACCTTCTGAAATCGACGGCTCGTCAGATCCTGCTCTTTCGTGCCCTGGGGTATCGGGTGCCGGATTACTACCACTGCGACTTGGTGCGTGATGCATCCGGTCTTCGTATGGCCAAGCGGCACGATTCGGCCAGCATCCGCGCGCTGCGTGAGAGGGGCTTGGGTTCGCAGCAGATCTTGCAGGAAGCGGAGCGGCTGACGCAGTAAGACATCTCCCTGAGCATTTTCTAATTCCGCCCAAATCAGCACGCTCTTCGCGACTATAATTTCTGACAAATTTCCTATGTGGGGGCAGTATGCGCTGGACACCTGGAGGACGCAGCGACGATCTCGAGGATCGCCGTGATGAAGGCGACGGAGGCATCCGCGGAGTGCACATCGGGATCGGCGGGTTCCTGATCTTGCTGGTGCTGAGCCTTGTTTTCAAGAAAGATTTCTTCTCGCTGCTCGGCACCCAAGGCGCCCTGTCAGGCCAACAAGTTCGGCAGGCTGACCCGCAGCGCGATGCGCGTGAGGAGCCCATGGTGCAGTTCGTATCGTTCGTACTCGACGATACGCAGAAGACCTGGGCCGGCATCCTGCAAGAAAAGGGAGTTCCGTACGAGCATGCGAAGCTGGTCTTGTTTCGCGATCTGACTTCTTCCGGGTGCGGTACCGCCGAGGCTGCCACGGGACCGTTCTATTGTCCGGCAGACGAGAAGGTCTACGTCGATCTCGGCTTCTACGACGAGTTGCAGCGGAGGTTCGGTGCGCCCGGGCAGTTTGCACAGGCTTACGTGCTGGCACACGAATTAGGGCATCACGTGCAGAACCTGCTGGGGACTGAGCGCAAAGTTCGCAACTTGCAGGAACAGAATCCCGGCGCGAGGAATGAGCTTTCCGTGCGGATGGAACTGCAGGCGGACTGCTACGCGGGCGTGTGGGCGCATTCCACCCAACAACGCAATCTGCTCGAGGCTGGCGATGTCGAAAGCGCTCTGGGAGCTGCCGCCGCCGTCGGTGACGACCGCCTGCAACGAATGACGCGCGGCACAGTGAGTCCGGACTCGTTCACCCACGGCACTTCGGCACAGCGCATGGAGTCGTTTCAGCGCGGCCTGACAGGAGGCACGATCGATTCTTGCAATAAGTTCTAGTGATAGTGTTGAAATTATTAATAAATATATGATATTAAGCAGTTTGCAGGACTGTTCGCATCGCAGCTTCGGTTCCTGGCGCAGTAGTGTCTGATCCCTCGTACCACCTCCAATCAGCGTTCCTCCTCTTATACTGATGGCTGCCTGGGTGGGAAGTTCGCTTCCGAGAACGCACAATCACGCATGCAGCCCGTCGACACATTGCGGCCAGAACTTCAGGAACTTCTGGCCAAGCCGATCCGCGAGTTGGGGTTGAAGCTCGAGGGCTCACCCATCGAGAAACTCGTGCAGCAGTTGTATGCGGAACTTGGCCGCAAAGGGATTGCGAAGTTCCGCCCCGCTTGTTACTTGACCGACGAGTGGGGTTGTCCTTCCGGAGAGCCGATCATCGGGATTCCGTTCTATCTTGCCAACGCCGAACTGGCTTCGCTGGAAAGACAGATGAACGATCTCGAAGATCAGCGCGAGACCATGATGTATCTGCGGCATGAAGCCGGACACGCATTCAACTACGCTTACAAGCTCTATCGCTCGCCGGAATGGAAAGCGCTTTTCGGACCATACCGGCGGCGTTATCTCGACAACTACCGGCCGGTTCCGTTTTCGAGGAACTATGTGAGACATCTTGCGGGATGGTATGCACAGAAGCATCCCGACGAAGATTTTGCCGAAACCTTCGCCGTGTGGCTCACCCCACGCAGCGGTTGGCGCAAGCGGTATCGCGGCTGGGGCGCGATGCCCAAGCTTCATTACATGGATCGCGTTGCGCGCGAGTTGGGCAATGCCGATCCGGTGCGCAAGCGCGGCTATCCGGATGTCACGGTCGATGAAATGGAAGCGACGGTTGGCGACTTCTACCGGCAGACGGTCGCGGAAACGATCCCAGTTGGGGACTTGGCGCTGGACACCGATTTGGTAGATATTTTCAATGTATCGAAGCGTCAAAGGAACGGTGTGCGTCCGGCGCAGGAATTTCTGAAGGAGCACCGGAAAGCGATCACCGACAAGCTCGCCTACTGGACCGGGATCCAGCGACCACTGGTGAAGCAGTTGGTCGAGATGATCGAGAAGCGGACCACCGAGCTCGGCTTGCGCTCCGATATCAAAAGAGAATCAGAACACTTGGCGGAACTTACGGTGTATGCCACGACGCTGGTATCAAACTACATGCATCGTGGCAAATTCGTGCACCCGTGAGTGAGAGTGATGATCGTGCGCCGAGCTAGAATTCTTGCGGAGCGAGGTCGGGAATGAAAATTGCAATTCTTTACGACGTGTGGGAGGAGGAAGGCGCAGTTGTCGAACCGCCTGAGCCGAAACCTGCCGCGCGGAAGGCGAAGGGGCGGAAGAAGAAAAAGCGAGAGAAAGAAGACCGCGAAGAAATTTTCGAGGCAGTTGAGAAGTTGGGCCACGAGCCTTCGTACCAGGTGCTGGACGGCACGCCGCAGTGCCTGACCTCCCTCGCCAAGTGCGAGGCCGACCTCGTCTTCAACCTGACAGAATCCTTTGCCGGCGACGACACGAAGGAGATGCACGTTGCCGCGTACCTGGATCTTCTGGGTCTCCGCTACACCGGCGCTGGTCCGCATGCGAGCTTCCTGGCGCAGGACAAGGCCATCGCGAAGAAGATGTTCGCCTTCCACGGAATCCGTACTCCGTACTTCGCGACGTCGTACCGCGGCAGCATTGAGCACGCGCACGACATTGCGTTCCCCTTGATCGTGAAGCCAGTGTCCGAAGACGGATCGATCGGAATCAATTCCAATGCCGTCGTCGACAGTGTGAAGGAATTGATGGAGCGCGTGCAGTACATTCAGGACGAGTTCGATTCACCCGCGATCATTGAGGAGTACATTGAGGGCCGCGAGATTTACGCTGCGATTCTCGGAAGCTACGAGTATTCCGAGGTCCTGCCGCTGGTGGAACTGGATTTCTCCAAGCTGCCGAAGGGTACTCCGAAGATCGCCAGCTACGACGTGAAGTTCGAGAAAGAGACCGAAGCCTACAAGGCGACGAAATCGGCGGTGGCCGAGGACCTCGACCCCGAGACCGTGGAACGCTTGCACCAGACCGCTCTGGCTGCGCATCGCGCGGTGAAGTTGCGCGACTACGGGCGCATCGACATGCGGCTTTCTACGAAAGGCGAAGTTTACGTGCTCGAAGCCAACCCCAACCCATGGCTCTCGAGCAAACAGGAATTCGCTATGGCGGCGAAGGCCAGCGGGCGCTCCTATTCACAGTTGATCGGCCAGATCGTGGACCTGGCAATGCGCCGCTACCGCGAGCGTTAGGCCTCAGGCGTTTTTCAGTCGAGGCGAATCTTTCCTGTGTAGATTGCCATTCCTACTACTGCATCGATTCCCAATTGGTGAAGCTGATCGACTTCTTTCTGGCTGGCGATTCCACCGGCGGCGATTAGTTGCTTCGAGGTTGCGGCGCGTAAAGTGCGCACGGTTTCCAGCGGAATGCCCTGCATGAGCCCTTCGGTGTCGATATGCGTATAGAGGAATGCGGTACAGAAAGGCTCAAGCGCACGAATCATCGCCGCAGGATGGATCTTGGTGACCGTACGCCAACCGCGGATCGCGACTTTGCCGCCCTTGGAATCCACTCCGAACGTGAGGCGCTCGGCGCCCATCGTGTCAGCAAATGTCTTGGCGGCGGCTTGGTCGACCTCGCCTTCGCGAATGAGGACCGAACCGAGAATGATCCGCTTGGCGCCGACGGCCAGCACCTCGGCAGCATCGTCCAGTGAGCGGATTCCACCGCCGACCTGGCAGGGAAGGCGCCTTGTAAATTTCGACAGGAGCGCACGATTGTTGCCGGTGCCAACTGCTGCATCTAGATCAATCAACTGCACGAGCGGGAACCTTGAGAAGCGGGTGATCCATTCTTCGAAGTCGTCGAACTCCAGGGCCTTCTTTTCGCCTTGCACGAGTTGAACGATCTTGCCGCCCATCAGGTCAATTGAGGGAATCAGCAAGGCCACCTCACCGGGATGCCGGCTGCCGCCAGAGTCGATTTGAGGCTAGCCATTTCTATGGTTCCGAAGTGCAGGATGGAGGCAGCCAGCGCGGCATCGGCATGGCCTTGCTGAAAGACCTCAACGAAGTGCTCGCGGCTTCCCGCACCGCCCGAAGCAATCACCGGGATACGCACACGGTCGGAGATCGTGCGGGTGAGATTGCAGTCGAAACCTGCTCCCGTGCCATCCCGGTCCATCGAGGTCAGCAGAATCTCTCCGGCACCGCGGGACTCGGCTTCGACAGCCCAGGCGCACGCGTCGCGGCCAGTGGGCGTTCGCCCACCACGCGAGTAGGCTTCCCAACCGCCGGCACTATTCCTTTTCGCGTCAATGGCGACGATGACCGCCTGCGAACCGTATCGTCTGGCAATGGCCGTGATCAGGCTCGGATCGGAGAGCGCGGCGGAGTTGATGCTGACCTTGTCGGCCCCCGAGTCGAAGACCGATGTCGCGTCGTCCAGGCTGCGAATTCCTCCGCCGACGGTGAATGGGATGAACAGACGCTGAGCGGTACGCTTCACGGTATCGAGCAGGGTGGCGCGCTTCTCGGCGGTTGCCGAAATATCGAGCAAGACAATCTCGTCGGCCCCCGCCTGGCTATGAGCTTCGGCGAGGTCGGCAGGGTCGCCCGCATCTCGCAGATTCAGAAACTGCACACCTTTCACGACGCGGCCGCCGTCGACATCGAGGCATGCGATGATGCGCTTGGTCAGCATGGCAGCTCGCAGAAAGTCTGCAGCAGTCGTCTTCCGACCGATCCCGATTTCTCGGGGTGAAACTGGACTCCGAACACGCGGTCTTGTTCGACCACGGCAGAAAATGCATCGCCGTACTCGCAGCTGGCTACGGTCTGTTCTGTAATCGGCGCGCGGAAGGAATGCGTGAAATAGACAAACAGTCGCTCTGGGATGTCACCTAAGAGTCGTGAGGACCGGACCAGTTGCAATTCGTTCCATCCCACGTGTGGAGACTTCACGGAAGCAGGAAATTGGTCGCACGCCCCTTGCAGAATGCAGAGTCCCGTTATTTCCGGAGCTTCCGTGCTCGACTGAAACAGCCACTGCATGCCGAGGCAGATCCCCAGGAGCGGCGTTCCCCGAGTGATCTGGTCTCGAATAACCTGCTTAAGACCGCTGGCTTCCAGCGCAGCCGTGGCGGCAAAGTGTCCCACTCCGGGTACAACAATTTTGTTGGCCCGCGCGATGATCTCGGGATCAGCTGTGACCTCGGAACACGTGCCGAGAACGTCGAATGCCTTCTTCACCGAAGCGAGGTTGCCGGCGCCATAATCGACGATCGCGATGGTCACAACAAGCCTTTCGTGCTGGGAATGAATGCCGACATGCGCGAATCTCGCCAGCAGGCGGCGCGCACAGCGCGCGCGAATGCCTTAAACAACGATTCGATCTTATGATGGTTCGAGCGCCCGTAGAGCACGCGCACGTGCACATTGGCGTGCGCACCGCGGGCGAAGCCTTCGAAGAAGTCGTGCACGAGTTCCGCCTGCAGGTCGCCTACTAGACGCGCCTTGACCTTGGTATTGACCTCAATCGAGGTTCGGCCGCAAAAATCGACGGCGGCGAGGCCCAGAGTCTCATCCATCGGCATCACGAAATATCCGGCGCGCAGGATGCCTTTCTTGTCGCGGAGCGCCTTTTCGAAGGCCTGACCCAGCACGATCCCGACGTCTTCTACGGTGTGGTGCTGATCGACGTCGAGATCGCCCGTGGCGTCCAGGTCCAGGTCGAAAGCTCCGTGGTGCGCGAACAACTCGAGCATGTGATCGAAAAAGCGGATACCGGTGGAGACCTTGTACTGCCCTCTGCCGTCGATGTTGAGCGCCAGGCGAATCTGGGTCTCTCTGGTCGTGCGATCGATGCCAGCTTTGCGAAGTTTGGTCACGGGTGCACCGCCTGCGGAATCGCTCCAATCTCGCGCAGCACTTCATGCAGGGTGGACAGGAGTTGTTTGTTCTGGGGCTCTGACCCCAGCGTGATGCGCACGCAACCCTGGCAGCCGGGATCGCGCGACCGGTCGCGTACCAGAATGCCGCGTTCTCGCATCTTCGCGACAAAGGCAGCATTGGCTTCGCCGAGCCGCAGCAGCACGAAATTTGCCCGGCTGGGCCAGAAGGGAATATTGAGGGACTGGAGTTCGCCCTGAAGCTCCTCACGTCCCCGACACACTTGCTCGACGTAGCGCTCAACGTGCTCGTGATCGCTCAGTGCTTCCTCCAGACAGGCCAGCGCGATGCCGTTCACGTTGTAGGGGGATGCGACTTTGCGCAGTGCGGACATCTGGGCCTCGCTGCCCATAAGTACGCCGAGCCGGAATCCCGCCAGGCCGTAAGCCTTCGAGAAGGTGCGGGCGACCAGCAGATTCGGCAACTCCTCCCAGCGTCGCAACATCGTCTCACCGTGGAATTCGAAATAGGCTTCATCCACCAGAATTGCGGTCTCGGGAGCGGAGCGTGCAATCAGGGCGATGTCCGCAAGCGATGCAGCAGCCCCGGTCGGATTGTTCGGGTTTGCCAGGGCAATCAGCCGCGTCGCTGGTTTCAGATGTCGCAGGATCGTCTGCGTGGGAAACGAGAAATTCACGCCCGCGGGAACCTTCGTGATGCGTCCGCCCGGCGCTGAGGCAAAGATCTCGTACATGGAAAACGTGGGGACGACGAGGAGCACCTCATCCCCCGGTTCCAGGTAGGTTTCGCAGACCAAGTGGATCGCTTCATCGATCCCATTGGTGAGCAGAAGTTCCGCGGTCCGGACCTTGAATTGCCCGGCAGCAATCGCCTCGATTGGCTCTCGCTCCGGATAGCGGGCCAGATCTTCGGGGCTGAGCGCTCGCAGTCGCTCGAGGACGCGCGACGAACATCCGACAGTGTTCTCATTGAAATCGAGGCGCAGGCCGGTGCGTCCAGCGAGCGGCGGATGGTAGGTGGGCAATTGTTGCACCGCAGTTCGTGGCTTAAGCATGCGCACACCTCACGCGAATGGATTCTGCGTGCGCGGTGAGGCCTTCGATCTTAGCCAGACGCGTGACTGCTTTGCTGATCCGAGAAAGGCCTTTGCGGCTCAGGTCTTGAACCGTAATTACCTTGAGAAAATCATTCACGCTGAGGCCACCGCGAAAGCGGGCAGCGCCTCCGGTGGGAAGCACGTGGTTCGGACCTGACGCGTAATCGCCCGCGGCCTGGGCTGAGTAGTCGCCCACGAAAATCGAGCCGGCGTTGTGAATCCCCGCCACGGCGCCAGGCTCGACCGTGATGTGCTCCGGTGCGATCCGGTTGGCCCAAGAGATTGCTTCTTCGCGCGAGCCGGCCAGCAGCACGGCCCCTCTCCGGTTGAGTGCCCGGCGTGCAATCGCGTTCTCGGCAGCGGACGCTTCCAGGGCACTCGCGACTTCACCCGCCAGGCGTTTCGAGGTGGTCACGAACACGCTCACCGCTTTAGGGTCATGCTCGGCCTGGGCCACCAAATCGGCGGCGATGAATTCGCTCCGACCGCGATTGCTGAAGATCAGGGCCTCCGTTGGGCCCGCGAGCAGGTCGATCGAACAATCGAAGGAAACCAGTTTCTTCGCTGCGGTGACATAGGAATTGCCGGGTCCCACAATTTTGTCGACGCGCGGGACGCTCTGGGTCCCGTACGCCAGAGCGGCGACCGCCTGCGCCCCTCCGACGCGAAAGACCTCCGAGACACCAAGCATATGCGCGGCGGCAAGAACTTCGCGCTTCGGGTTGGGAGACACGACGCAAATCCTCTTTACGCCAGCGACCTGTGCCGGTACTACAGTCATAAGAAGAGTCGAAACCAGCGGATGCCGACCACCCGGAACGTAGCAGCCGACTGACTCCAGCGGCCGCACGACTTGTCCGGTAGTAATTCCGCCTGCGGTTCGTTGCCATTCCCTTAGACGTTGGGCAATGCAGAAGCGGCGAATACGTGCAGCGGCCAGACGCAATGCTGACTTGAACTCGGGTGCGGACATCGCCCACGCGGTTTCAAGTTCTGCTTGCGAGACCCGCAGAGCCTCATTTGCTTTCAGGCCGTCCCACTTCTCCGCGTAGATGCGCAGGGCGCGATCGCCGGTCTTGCGGATGTCGGCGATAATGTTCCGCACCGCAGGTTCGAGTGATTCCAAGTCCGATCCGCGGGCTTCGAGTTGCCGGACCTTGCGCCGCGCCACATCACCAGTGAGGATTCGCATCACATCACGACCTTGTTCAAGGGATATTCAACGATTCCCTGAGCCTGTGCCTGCTTCAGGCGCGGAATCACTTTCCATGCTGCCGCTTCTTCAATGACGGTATTCACTGCCAACCAATTGCTGTCGCTGAGGGTCGAGATGGTCGGATTCTGCAAAGCAGGAAGCACGGCGAGGACCGCATCGAGGTTCTCCTTGCGCACATTGAGCATGAGGCCGACGCGGTCCTGGGCTTCCATGGCGCCGCGCAACATGAGCGCCAGGTTCTCGATTTTCTGGCGGCGCTCGCTATCGTTCCAGGCGGCTTTGCTGGCAATGATCTGGGTGTTCGATTCGAGCACCGTGTCAAGAATCCGCAAACGATTGGCGCGGAGCGAACTTCCCGTCTCGGTGACCTCGACAATGGCGTCGGCGAGCATGGGAGGCTTGACCTCGGTCGCACCCCAGGAAAACTCGACGCGAACGTTGACGCCCCGCTTGCCGAAGTAATTCCGCGTGACGTTCACGAGCTCCGTTGCAATGATCTTGCCTTCGAGGTCTTTTGCTGATCGGAACCGTGAGTCTTCCGGTGCCGCCAGCACCCAGCGCACTTTCCCCCGGCTCTGTTTGGCGTAGACGAGGTCCGCGATCGGGATCACGTCCAACCCGCTTTCGATGACCCAATCCAGACCTGTGAGTCCGGCATCGAGCGCGCCGTGATCCACGTAGCGGGCCATCTCCTGGGCACGGATCAACATGCATTCGATGTCGGGATCGCCGGTGGAGGCGAAGTAAGAACGCGCGCTTGTGTATACGCGCAGGCCGGCACGTTCGAACAACTGGAGCGTCGCTTCCTGCAGGCTGCCTTTGGGAATGCCGATGCGCAGTTTCATCGTCGCACCTCTGCTGCGGCAACTGGTGACGGCGTGAGTGGCAGGTTTTGCCTGAAACACGAGCGCGTCCCCAGATGGCAGACGACGCCTGCTCCTTCGACCTGCACGCGGATCAGGAAAGTATCTCGATCGCAGTCGGTGGTGATCGAGATCGCCTTTAACCGGTTGCCTGAGGTCTCACCTTTGGTCCAGAGCTCGTTTCGCGTGCGGCTAAAAAACGTAACGTAGCCGGTGGTTTGAGTCTTGTGAAAAGCTTCTTCGTTCATAAAGCCGAGCATTAGGATCTCGTTCGACGAGTCGTCCTGCACGATCGCGGGAACCAGTCCCTGCATTTTCTGAAAATCGAGGTTCGTGTCCATTTCTCACCTCCGCGCCGGAAAACAAAAAGCCCGCTGATGCTCTGGGCGTCAGCGGGCTGAAAACCGATGAGTGCAGGCTTGCCTAGACCGGCACCTCCGCCGACGCGCTGAGCGCGTGGTGATGGCGGTGGTGGCGATCGTTCAACATAGCCTGCTTAAAAGCTAGCGCAGCAAGCGAGGGGCGTCAAAACATTTGCGGATCGCGGGTTCGCGCATTTTCGAATGGCACCTATCCAAATTTTCGATAGGCCACCGCGGGATCGGGATTGACAGGCTGGACGGCCACGGCTACTATCACGGGATGATGTTGGCAGCATGCCAGTTCACGATGTGTTGTTGTACTTGTTGTTGCGCACTCGTGTCTTCTGGCACCGGGAGGCTGCTGACCTAGTAAGACCTTAAGAATCAGCACTTATCGAACCCACCGCCAGTTGACCCAAGCTGGCGGTGGGTTTTTTTATTGCCTATGAATACTCCAGTCAAGGAAACGAAAGCGCAGCGAGTCGAGCGGCTGAAACGCGAAAAGAATCCCTGGGAGGGCCTGGACGAGATCCGCCAGTTCGCGCGCCAGGGGTTCGGTTCCATTCCGCCCGAGTGGATTGGCACGTACTTCCGCTGGTGGGGGGTGTACACCCAGGGAGATGGCGCGGGTGTCATAGGTGGCCGGAATGGGGAAGGCAACGCGCTGCCTTACTTCATGGTGCGGATTCGCATCCCCAACGGGCTGCTGACCGCGCCGCAACTGCGGACCATCGCAGACGTCACCGACCGCTATGCCCGTGGCACAGCCGATCTCACAGTCCGTCAGAACATCCAGCTTCATTGGGTGACGATCGAGGCGCTGCCCGAGTTGCTGGACGCGCTTTGGAGCGTAGGGCTGACGACCAAGGGCTCCTGCGGCGACGACACGCGCAACATCACGGGCTGCCCGCTGGCAGGAGTTGACGCCGAGGAAATCATCAATGCGTCGCCCTTCGTGCTCGAGGCCAGCCGCTTCTTCGTCGGCAATGCCGACTTTTACAACCTGCCGCGCAAATTCAAGATCAGCATTACCGGCTGCCGCTCCTGGTGCACTTATCCCGAGATCAATGATGTCGGCTTAACGGCTGTAACCCGCCGCCTGCACGGCCGCGAGGAAGTGGGATTCACGCTGCGGATTGGCGGAGGACTGTCGGCTGATCCTTTCCTGGCTGCCCGGTTGAATGCGTTTGTGAAGGCAGAGCAGGTCATTCCCGTGCTGCAGGGCGTGGCCGGGATTTTTCGTGACGCAGGCGTGTTGCGCGAGAACCGCGAACGCGCGCGGCTGAAATTCCTCTTCCTGAAATACGGCTGGAATGCGGAAACATTTCAGACGGAACTCGAGAAGCACCTCGGATTCAAACTCGAGCCTGCGGCCGACGAACAGGCTCCGAACGATTTGTATCGCGACCATGTGGGCGTTCATCCGCAAAAGCAACCCGGACTTTTCTACCTCGGGGCGTCGGTACTGCGGGGAAGAATCTCGGCCCAGCAGATGCGGACAGCAGCCGATCTTGCTCAAGATCTTGCCGGCGGGGAACTTCGCGTCACCAACATGCAGAACCTGCTGATCGTGAACGTTCCGCGGGAGAACGTTGACAAGTTGGCAGGACAACTCACGCAGGCGGGCCTGCCGGTTCAGGCTTCCCCCTTCTGGCGCGGTGTGGTGGCCTGCAGCGGATCGGAGTTCTGCAAGCTCGCCATCACAGAAACGAAGTCTTTCTCGCGCTGGCTGGTGGAGGAGTTGGAAGACCGGCTCCCTGGGTTCCAGCAGCACCTGAAGCTGCACGTCACAGGATGCCCCAACAGTTGCGGACAGCACTGGATTGCCGACATCGGGATTGAGGGCAAAAAGATCAAAGTCGGTGACCGCATGCAGGACGCTTACTACTTCTTTGTGGGTGGTGCCGTGGGCTTGCATCAGTCGATTGCGAGGGCAGTGGGCTACCGCTGCCTGGCGACGGACGTGCCTGATGCGATCGAGCGGCTGCTACGCCGCTATCTCGACGATCGCAGACCCAGCGAAAACCTGCGACAGTTTTTTGCCAGACACAGCCCGGAACAGCTGCGCGAGTTTCTGGCGGGCGAATTAGTTCCTGCCGTGCTGCGCGACCCTGCTCCGGGACGCGTTCCGCACGGGGTGGAGGGGTGAGGACGCGAATCGAGCTATGAGTCTATTTCCCATGTTCCTGAAACTCGAAGGCCGAGAATGCCTGGTGGTGGGCGCGGGGAAAATCGGCGAATCGAAGATTCGCAGCCTGCTAGTGGCGCATGCCAACATGCGGGTCGTCGCTCCTACGGCGACAGCGGCCGTCGCGGCTTGGGCGCGCGCTGGCGTCATTGCCTGGGAAGCGCGTGAGTTCCGAGCGACTGACCTCGACGCGGTGTTCCTGGTAGTTGCTGCGACGTCGTCAGTCGAAGTGAACGACGCTGTTTTTCACGAAGCTCAGCGGCGTCATGTTCTCTGCAACGTCGTCGACGATCCCGAGCGCTGCGATTTTTATTATCCGGCGGTGGTGCGCCGCGGAGCGCTGCAGGTGGCGATTTCGACCGAAGGCCGGAGTCCGGCGCTGGCTCAGCGGCTGCGCCGCGAGTTCGAACGGCAATTGAGGCCGGTCTATGCCGGGTGGCTCCAGTGGCTTGGCGGTGCGCGGAAACAATTGTTTGCGTCTCGAGTGGCCCTCGAACAGCGTCGCACTCAACTTCGCGACCTAGCCAGCCGGGAATCGTTTGAACTGCACTATCCCGAGCACTCCCCTCTGCTGGAGGCCCCCCATGAACGGTAAGGTCTTCCTGATTGGAGCGGGACCGGGAGATCCCGGGTTGCTCACTGTCAAGGCTCTGAAGCGGCTGCAGGCAGCCGATGTGGTTCTGCACGACGATTTGGTGGGGCGTGAGATTCTCTCCTTGGTAAATAAATCGGCGCATGTCCGCAGCGTCGGCAAACGCTGCGGACAGAAGGGAAGGACGCAGAAAGAGATCAACGCGTTACTGGTCGCGTTCGCCTCGTTTGGGCTGAACGTAGTACGGCTCAAGGGAGGCGACCCGTCAATCTTCGGTCGCTCGGGGGAGGAGATGTCGGCTTTGCACACCGCTGGCATCGATTTCGAGATCATTCCGGGTATCACGTCGGCCCTCGCATCAGCCGCAGCCGCCAACGTTTCACTCACCCGCCGCGGTACAGCGTCAGCGGTCCTGCTCGTATCGAACCATCTCGCGAAATCGGGACCCTTGCCCTGGCGCGCCTACGTTTCCACCGGGGCCACGCTCGCCGTCTACATGCCGGGCTTCGACTATGACGTGATCGCTGAGCAATTAATCGACGCCGGCATGAGTCGTGACGTTCCTTGTGCCGTTATCTCCCGCGTGAGTACAGCGGATCAGCAAATTCTTCGTACGACTCTCGACCGGCTGCCGAAGGCAGTGCGGTTGCCCGCTCCGACGCTACTGGTGGTCGGCGAGGTGGTGCGCAGCGAGGGCCTTTCGGCCGCCTTGCCTCCCGTAGGGTGGAGTCAAATTGACGAAAAGCTGTCTCCAGAGATTTTGGCGACTCTCGAAAGTTCTACAGAAGCACAGCCCCTGTGGGGCGACTAGGAGTACATACCGTTTATGAATGATTTGAAAGCAGTTCAGGAAATGGCGGAAAGCTGGAGCCCACAACAGGTTTTGCAGTGGTCGTTTGAAAAGTTCGGCTCTGGTGTTCAGATGGCATCGGGTTTCGGGGCAGAGGGAATGGCCCTGATCGACATGGCGGCACGCCTCAATGCTGACGTGCGGGTTTTCACCATCGACACAGGATTTCTTTTCCCGGAGACCTATCAACTCATCGAAACCGTCGAGAAGCGTTACGGGGTTGCCGTCGAGCGAGTGCGATCGCATGTCGACCCCGACGAACAAGCCCAGATCTACGGCCCCGAGCTGTGGGCGGTCGACCCGGATGGGTGCTGCGCCATCCGGAAAGTTCAGCCGCTTAGAAAGAAGCTCTCCACCTTGGATGCGTGGATCACTGCCATCCGGCGCGACCAGACCTCGGCGCGCGCGAGCGCTGGCAAGATCGAGTGGGACCGCAAGTTCCAACTGGTGAAGATCAACCCCATCGCCGACTGGGCGAACAAGGACGTGTGGAATTATCTGTTCGAGCACCAGGTCCCCTACAATCCGCTGCACGACCGCAACTACACCAGCATCGGTTGCACACATTGCACGCGCGCGATTCGTCCCGGCGAAGATCCCCGCGCCGGACGGTGGTCAGGATTCCAGAAGACCGAGTGCGGCCTGCACGCTCCGGAAAGTCCTGAAGCTCCTGCCCCGCTGATTCAGATCAGCTTTGGCGCTGATCCCGAGCCGAATTGTTGTTGAACCCCGGCCTCGCCTCAAACTAATAACCCCGTTTGCCTGATTCTGCCGCTCTCCTGAATCAATTTGCCCCTACCCCGTGGCAAACTGTTGTTTTGGGGGAAGGCAGGATGAACAATCTGGAGTTCACGCTCCTGGTAGCGCTGGGCTCGTTCATGGCGGGGTTCCTCGGCGCGCTCACTGGACTCGGAGGCGGCGTCGTGCTGGTGCCGCTGCTTGCTCTTGTTTTCAAGGTTGATATTCGCTACGCCGTGGGTGCCTCGCTGGTCTCTGTGATCGCGACTTCTTCGGGCGCCGCGGTTGCTTATCTCAAAGACGGGTTCTCCAATATCCGTATTGGCATGTTCCTCGAAGTCGCTACCACCATTGGTGCGTTGTTCGGGGCTTTCCTTGCAGCGCGGGTCTCGACCAGCTCCATCGGAGTTGTATTCGGGCTCATGCTTCTGTATTCGGCCTACAGTTCGAGCCGGACCCCCGTGGAAGTTCCGGAGGACAATCAGCCGGATCCGCTGGCCACGCGTTTGGGCATGAACGGTGTTTACCCGTCGCTCAGTGGCCCGAAGGCATACTTCGTCCATCGCGTTCCCGCGGGCTTCGGATTGATGTTCGGAGCGGGCGCTCTTTCGGGTTTGCTCGGGATCGGCTCCGGAGCGGTCAAGGTGCTGGCCATGGACCAGGCCATGGGCATTCCCTTCAAGGTTTCCACCACCACCAGTAATTTCATGATTGGCGTGACCGCCGCGGCCAGCGCGGGCGTGTACTTGCGCCGTGGTTACATCGACCCAGCCATCGCCATGCCCGTCATGTTAGGCGTGCTTGCCGGATCGCTGGCCGGCGCCCACGTCCTGGTACGCACCAAAACACAATTGCTGCGTTGGGTGTTCGGGGGCGTGATTGCAGCGCTTGGCGTGGAGATGCTCTACGGCGCGTTCACGGGGAAGCTCTAGCTCATGTTCCACAAGTCAGATTGGACCGACCAGAAAATCGAGGTCATCATCGCCAATCTGTTGCGGGTTGGGGTGACTGCCGCCGCGGCCATTGTCCTGCTGGGGGGCGTAGTCTTTCTTATACGACACTCAGGCGCTCCGGTTCGTTACGGCTCTTTCGCGGGAGAGCCCTCCAATCTCACCCACTGGAAGGGAATCCTGCGGGCTGCTTTTCATTTGCGCGCCCGTGGCATCATTCAGCTTGGCTTGCTGGTCCTGATTGCGACGCCAGTGGCGCGGGTTGCGTTCTCCGCCTTCGCGTTCGTCCTCGAGCGGGACTGGCTTTACGTTGCCATTTCCAGCATTGTCCTGTTAGTGCTCTTGTACAGCCTGCTCGGCTCAGCCCTCTGATCCGGCCAGCGGCAATGTGAAGAAGAGCACAGAGCCCCGACCGAGTTGGCTGACCACGCCGATGGTTCCCCGATGGGCTTCCACGATCGCCTTTGCGATGGCCAGGCCCATGCCCGTGCCTTGGACGGCCAAACGTTGGTTCCTTCCGCGATAGAACTTGTCGAAGATTAGGCCTTGCTCAAAATCGTCAATCCCGGGGCCTTGGTCGGCAATGCTGATCATCAGCGTCTTGTTCTTTTCTTCTGCGGTGATCTGGATGGGTGCTTCCGCGGGCGAATACTTGGCCGCGTTCTCCAGGAGTTGCATGAGCACTTCGCGGATTCGATCTTCATCCATAAGGGCGAAGGGGAGGTCTTGCGGTACACCGACCGAGACGTGGTGCAGACCAAGTATTTTCTTTGAGCGCTCGACTGCCTCGGAGATCACTTCGCTGATGGAGTGAGGAGCGCGGTGCAGCTCCACCTGGTTGGCATCGAGTTGCGCCATCTCCGCGGCTTCCCCGACGAGGTGATCAAGCCGGTCGCTCTCTTCATTAATAACGGTGAGAAGTTCGTTCCGCTGGGCGGCATCAAGGGAGGGGCCCGAGAGCAGGGAGGTCACTGAAGCTTTAATCGCGGTCAGCGGCGTACGGAACTCGTGCGTGACGGAGTCCAGCAAGGCCGAGCGCAACTGCTCGCTCTCTCGTGCTGCCTCGGTGCGGCCGAGATTCTCAACGGCACGCACGCGTTCAATCGCGATTGCAATCAAGCTGCTCATGGCATCGAGCGTTGCGCCCGAGACGGAGCCGCCCAAAACGCCGAAGCTTCCCACGGTGCGCATTCCCAGGCGTATGGGCATGACGGCTACCGCTCGAGCCTGGTCCACCCGTGGCTCTCCCCGTCCGCTCACCATCTTCAGTTCAACTGCGTCCAGCCCGCTCGTCGCAGGCCCGGACCGGTACACTTCGGCGCGGTCGGGCAGAAAGATCGCTGCCGACTTGAGCTCAAAACCATCCACCATGTATTTGGGCAGCAGGTTGAGCAGTTCGAGCACGTTGTCGCTGGTGAGCAGCTTCTGGCTGAAGGCGTAGAGGCGTTCCACGTCGCGGCGCCGCTCGTTAGCATTGGCGGCTTCGCGCTGAGCTCGGGCTGAGAGCTGACTCGCCACTACAGCTGTTACCAGAAAGGCAAACAGGGCCACCCAGTTTTGCGGATCCGCGATCGTGAATGTCCCAATAGGCGGGAGGAAGTAGTAGTTGAATGCCAGCGTGGCGGCGACCGCGGTGAACACCGACGCTGCCAACCCCCAGAATGTGGAGACCACCAGGACCAAGAGCAGGAAAGTCAGTGCGACTGTGGTGGGATTGGCAACATGGATGGCCCGGAACCCGAAGACGATCATGAAGACACCCGCCACCGCTACGGCATAACGTGGCGCCGATTTGGCGAGCGCGCCTGGCACGCGCCGATTGTACCTGAGTTCGACAAATCGCCTTCTGTCCAGCACAATACTCGCGATGGCCAAGACCCCGGAACAATGGCTTGAAGAAGCACATCCAGAGCACAAGAGCGGCCTCTTCAAGCTTTTCCTTGGCTACGCACCCGGTGTCGGCAAGACCTACAACATGCTCAGCGAAGCGATTCGCCGGCACAGCCGCGGCGAAGACGTGGTCATCGGGGTGGTGGAAACTCACGGCCGCAAAGTGACGGCTGAACTGGCCGCGCAACTCGAGCAAGTGCCCCGAAAAAAGATCAATTACAAGGGCGCCATGTTCGAGGAGATGGACCTCGATGCGGTGCTGGCGCGCAAGCCTGCGGTAGCGATAGTGGACGAGCTGGCGCACACCAACATCGAAGGCAGCCGGCACCGGAAACGCTACGAAGACGTACTGGAACTCCTCGAAGCCGGTATCGATGTGCTATCGACGATGAATATCCAGCACCTGGAGAGTGTCACTCCCACCGTCCACAACATCACGGGTATTCAAGTGCGCGAAACCGTGCCGGACTGGGTGCTGGAGCGGGTCGACGAAGTGGTAATGGCGGACCTGACTCCCGAGGCCTTGCAGAACCGCATGCGCCGTGGCGACATCTACCCGATGGATCGGGTGGAACGAGCGCTGGGAAATTTTTTCCGCCCTGCCAATCTGATCGCCCTGCGCGAGCTGGCTCTGCGGCACGTTACCCACGCCGTGGACCGCAACCTGGAGAGCTACCTCAGCAGAGATGAGACTCACAGACACGTGGGAGTTCGAGAGCGGATCGCCGTGTGCATCAGCTCCAATCCGGCGGCGCAACATCTCATTGCGCGCGGGGCGCGCATGGCCCAAGCGCTCGACGGTGAGCTGTTTGTGGTCTACGTAGATATGGGGCAGGATACGGACGCGCGCGACCAGAAAAGCCTGCAGGCCAACGTACAGTTTGCCGAGAACGTTGGCGCCGCGGTGGTTCGGGTCACGGGCAAAAGTGTAGCCGCAGCTGTCAGCGGAGTCGTCCACGACAAACACATCACCCATGTGGTCTTCGGGCGTTCAGCTACCACTGGTTGGCGCCGCTATCTTTATTTATCTGCCATCCATCGCTTCCTGCGTGATTCGCCGGCGGTCGACGTTCATATCGTGACTCAGGAGCCATCCTAGCGCCTATGGCTGAAAACGCGCGCATCCTGGTTGTGGATGACGAGACGCAGATCACGCGAGTCCTGCGCACCGCCCTTTCCAGTCACAACTACGACATCCGGGTCGCGAACGATGGGGAAACCGCGCTGGAGATTATGAAGGACTGGACCCCTGACCTGGTGATTACCGACCTCTTCATGCCCCGCATGAACGGACTGGAGTTGACGCGCAGGCTGAGAAATCTCACCAGCGTTCCAATCCTTGTTCTCTCGGTGAGGGGAGAGGAGCGGATCAAAGTGGAGGCCCTGGATGCGGGCGCCGACGATTACGTGACCAAGCCGTTTGGGATGGAAGAACTGCTCGCCCGGGTGCGCGCTGGCTTGCGACGCCCCCGCGCAGGCTCGCAGGAGGAGGCATCAAGGATCGAAATCGGTGACTTCGTCATCGATCTGGCCGCACATCGGGTATTCGTCCGAGACAGGGAAGTTCGCCTCACCCCAAAGGAGTTCGACCTCCTGGTCTATCTGGCCCGCCATCCGGGAAAAGTGGTCACGCATCGTGCCTTGCTGGCGGCGATATGGGGCGGACAGAGTACCGAGCAGGTCGAGTATCTCCGCGTATTCGTAGGCCAGCTGCGCAAGAAACTGACTCCTGACGGCTCCTCGGTGCGATATATCGTGACCGAGCCTTGGGTCGGCTATCGCTTTGAGGCTAGCGAGACCTAGGTTCTTTCGGGAAGTCGGAATCGAATTCCCGGCAGGGACATCCAACCCCGCAGCGGGAAATCCGCTCCAAACAGTTGCGGCCCCCCGCGGTACCCGTGCCCATCCCTCACTTCCGCAAGGAGTCTATATGGCCAAGAAAGAAAGCGTTTCTACACGAAACCACCGAATCAGCCCCCAGCCACGCCTTCACCAGAGAGCCAATGAGATTCAGAAGTATGGAACGGTTGAACATTTGCTTCCGCTGGAGTTAGAAGAGCCGGTTCGTTTGGAAATGACCGAGCAACTCAACCAGTTGCTGGCCGACACCATCACGATTCGGGATCTTTACAAGAAGTCGCACTGGCAAGTCGCCGGTCCGACGTTCTATCAATTGCACCTTCTGTATGACAAGCATTACGAAGAGCAGAACGAGATTGTGGATAAGATCGCCGAGCGGATTCAACTGCTGGGCGGAGTCAGTCTGGCCATGGCCGCCGATATCGCCGAGACGACACAAATCGAGCGCCCTCCTCGCGGACGCGAAGAAGTTCCGGTGCAGATCTCCCGGCTACTCGATGCTCATCAGGTCATCATCGGGCAATGCCGCAAACTCGCTAAAAGGGCGCAGACCATTGGCGACGACGGAACCAACGACCTGGTGGTCAGTGATGTTTTGCGTGCCCATGAACTGCAGCAGTGGTTCTTGAATGAACACCTTACCAACGTCCCCCTGGTGGAAGCCGAGAACCCCGACGCCGCAGCGTAGGCTTGTTTCTTACAATCACTTGATGAAAAAGGCTCGTCTGCGAGATGGGCCTTTTGATTTCCCGCTCGTGTGAAGGATCTGGCTAGCTCTTTACTTCCTGCTTGTCATGATCGTAATACTCGTACGCCGACATCGGCTTGGCTCCGCCTTTTTTCCAGATGCGGTGGTCTGGCGGGATTTTTCCGAGCACGCGCGCCATCTCGCGCACATGTGACGCGACTGAGCCGCAGCAGGAGCCAATGTAGTTGATTCCAATTTCCCGGGCGCGGGCCGCGTACTCGCCCATCTCCTTGCGGGTGAGTTGCAGGCGATCGAGTTCGTAGGGGAACTGCGGAAGGCTCGTGAAATCGGGCTGATGGCTGGGAGTGTCAAACCCCACGGGCTGGCAAGCCAGGTAACCGGAAACGGCTTTCCGCATCTGTTCCATGGGCCCAAGCATGTGCTTGGGCGGGCGCAGACAATTCATACCCACGATGTCGGCCCCAGCGTCGAACAGCGCCTTTGCAGCATCGGCGGCATTCTTGCCCTCGGCTGTCTGGTCTTTGTTTTCGAAACAGATGGTCACCATCACGGGAAGCGCTGTTTTCTTGGCACACTCAACGGCCAGCAGCGCTTCCCCCAGCCAGGAGAACGTCTCCCCAATAATGAAGTCGACGCCCTCTTCGGTCTGCACGCGTAACTGTTGGTCGAAGGTTTCGCGCACCCGATCGGCCGCGGAGGGGCTACCCGGCTCGTACATCCACGTCAAGCTCAGGTTGCCGGCCACCAGGCAGCCGTCCGCAGCGACCTCCTTCGCGATGCGAACGGCCGAGCGGTTGATGTCCTCGACCCGGTCTTCGAGGCCGACAGTCGCCAACTTGTCGCGACTGGCGTAGAAGGTCAGCGCCTGAAGGACTTCTGCGCCCGCCTCGCGAAACTCGACATGCAGCTCACGCAGCGCGTCGGGATACACGATGGCAACTTCCGGGGTGAAGGGTCCGGGGCGCACCCAGCCACGCCTCTCGAGTTCCAGAAGATAACCACCATCACCCAGGACCGGACCCTGCTGCAAACGTTCGAGAATGCCTTTCTTCATGCCTGCGCGCTCCTTCGCGTCTCACGCCAGCCTTGCTTCAGGTCCCGCAGCGCTTGTTTTGCCGCATTGTGCCCCGGTGCCCCGGTCACGCCACCGCCTGGGTGCGCGCCGGCCCCACAGAGATACAGTCCATGGATCGGAGTTCGATACTTCGCCCAACCTGCCACCGGGCGCATGAAAAACATCTGCTCCAGCGTCAGGTCGCCGTGGAAAATGTTGCCTTCGGTCAGTCCGTAAGTGCGTTCCAGATCGAGCGGGGTCAGCACTTGTCTCGCGATGACCGAGTTAGCAACGTTCGGTGCGTGCTCGGCAATCTTGCGGAGCACCCGGTCTCCCAGTAATTCGCGGTTGTCGTCCCAATTCCCCTCGCGCAGTTGATAGGGGACGTATTGCACGAAGCACGTCATGATATGGGTGCCAACCGGCGCGAGCGAGTCGTCAGCATTGGAAGCAATCACGCAATCTACCCAGAGCTCTTGCGGAATTTCGCCGAACTTCGCGATGTCGTAGCAGCGCTCAGCAAACTCGAGCGACGGAACCATGGTGTAGAACGTCCGCTCGAGGGCTGTGTGGGTTGGGGGTGTCCCGGTAAAGCGGGGCTCTTCCGACAATGCCAGATTCACCTTGGCGCACGGACCTGCCATCTTGATTCCCCGGATCGCGTGCACGAAATCAGCAGGCAATTCTCGCGCGGGGATGAGTCCCAGAAATGTTCGCTTGGGGTCTGCGTTAGAGAACACCATGCGCGCGTGGATCTCGCGGCCATCCTCCAACACTACCCCGCGCAGGTCCCCATCGCGAACCTCGATCTGCGCGACCGGGCAGGAAGTCCGAATCTCTACGCCCAGTTTCTGACCCGCCGCCGCGAGCGCATTCGAGATCGCGCCCATTCCCCCCATGACGTGTCCGTAAAAGCCCTGCAACTCGTGCTCACCCCCGCTGAGCAGGTGAAAGAGCAGGCCGATCGCCGTTCCCGGCTGATACGGGCCCCCGTGTTTTCCATACACGTTGTTGGCCAGAAACAGAGTCTTGATCGTTTCCGACTCGTAGTTGCGATCGAGAAATTCTCCCAGGCTGCCGGTCAGAAACGAAATCAGCTCGGCGATTTCCTGGCTCGTGATTCCTTTGAAGCGCTTGCCGACCCTAAACAAATCACTCCATCCGGCAAAGGACTGTGTATCCAGATCCGGTGGCGGCGCCAGAAAAAATGGCTGAAGATAGCGAGCCAGTTTTTTCAGCTTGTCGTCGACACGCACAAACGTCTGGGCATCACGCGCCGAGTATTTGCGGAACTCCTCGACCGCGCGCCCGCGGCTCGCCCACCAAGGAACTATGCGCCCATCCGGAAACGCCACCTGGATCGCAGGGTCAGAGGGCACCATGCGTAAGCCGTAATCGGCGAGCTTCAAGTCGTGGATCACTTCGGGGCGAAGCATGCTGGCGATGTAGGATGTCGTCGACGCCTGGCAGCCCGGTGCGATCTCCTCGGTCACGCAGCAGCCGCCGACGATCTCACGCCGTTCAAGGACCAGGGTCTTCAGCCCAGCCTGCGCAAGGTAGGCTGCGGTGGTCAGCCCGTTATGTCCGCCGCCGACAATGATGGCGTCATAGCAAGAGTTGGCGAGTTGTGTCGCGGATTGACCCAAAGTCAAGACCCCAATTCAATGCGCAACACATTAGCGCAGAGGGCCTGAAAATTAAAATTGAATTAGGGTTCCTCTTCCGATATCTTTTTGTGACTTGAGGTCAATTTGATGAGCGGAATCGCAAGCAATCTGGTGAGTCCGCCTCGCTATCGCGCCCAGGTTCCTTCCCGCCCGCGCTCCGAGGCAAAACGTGCACGAATTATCGATGTGGCCATGCGGCACTTCGCCGAGCAGGGCTACCACGCCGCGCGAGTGGGGGATATCGCCGCCGAATTGGGCATCGCGAAGGGTTCTGTCTTTCAGCACTTCGGCAGCAAAGACGGGCTTTTCTTCGAGGTCTATAAGAAGGCAGTGCGTGCGTTCTCGGCGTATTTGGACGCCCCTGCCGATGTTCGGAGTCAGGGCTTTTTTCCCATCTTGCGGTATTGGCTGGCTCGAACAGAGCACATGCTGCACGAGGACTGGATCCCCTATCGCATCGCGCTGCTCGGCAACTACGGAACCGACCTCACACTAAAACGCGAGATCAATCGCTTCTTGCTGGCCGAGGATCCTTATGGAACGGTGGCTTTCGTGAGGTTCGGCGTGCAGCGCGGCGAGGTTCGCAAGGATCTGGACATCGAAATGATCGTTTCCATCCTGGATTGGACAATCGAGCGATTTCAGGATGCCTTGCTCACCGAAGAACTGGATCCCGGGCTCTTCCGCCGCCATGGAGAAATCGGCGAGCGCAAGGAAGCGCGCATCAATCAGTTCCTGGATGTGATCAGCCGGGCCATTGGGGCCTGATGCATTTAGCGCGGTTTCGATCAAGGGAGAAACGCGGATGACCGGACAGCTTTCGCTGGAGCAAATCCTGGCCAGCTACAACGATCGCGCTCCGCTCGCGGAGGCGTTTACGATTCCCGCCCCCTGGTACGTAGATTCGCGGATCGCCGAGCTCGAGGCGTCCACCGTTTTCCGCAAGACCTGGCAGATGATCGGACGTGCCGATCAGGTCGCCAATCTCGGGCAATTCGTAACCGCCACAGTCGCGGACGAGCCGATCGTTGCGGTCCGCGGGTCCGATGGCCAGCTGCGCGCCTTCTACAATGTATGCCGCCATCACGCGGCTAAGGTCGTGACGGAGCTTTGCGGGAGTGCCTCGATTCTGCATTGCCCGTACCACGGCTGGAACTACGGACTAGATGGTTCCCTGAAAGGCATGCCCGAGTTCGAAGGCGTGAAGAACTTCGAACGTCAGCAGAATGGCCTTGTCCCGGTGAAGGTAGAGACGTGGGAAGCGTTTGTGTTTGCGAATCTCGATCCTCAGGCCGAGCCGCTGCATGCTTTTCTTGGTCCCCTGGTCGAGCGCTGTGTGCCTCTCGGCCTATCCAAGGTGCACTATTTCGATAGGCGCGTTTATGACATAGCTTGCAACTGGAAGGTCTTTGTCGACAACTATCTCGACGGTGGCTATCACGTTCCTCATCTTCACAAAGGACTCAACAGCGTTCTCGACTACAAGCAGTACACGATCGAAACTGAAGATCGTTACTGCCTGCAGTCCAGCCCTATGGTTTCATCGGACGAGGATGCGGCGACGGGCGCGACGCGCAAGGGAGATCGTGCCTGGTACTTCTGGCAATATCCCAACCTGATGATTAATTGCTACGAAGGCTACATGGACACCAACCTGGTGATACCGCTCGACGTCGACCATTGCCGCGTGATTTTCGATTTCTACTTTGCGGACGTGGGTGAGTTGCGGCGCGAACACAACGCGCAAAGCGTGGCGGTCGGGGACCGGGTGCAGGCAGAAGATCTGGGCATCTGCGAGGACGTGCAGCGCGGGTTGAAATCTCGAGCTTACGGCGCTGGGCGTTTGTCGGTTCGGCGGGAAGCTGGCGAGCATCTTTTCCACCGCCTGCTTGCGGCAGACTTGAAAAGCGGCATGGGCCGCGCGGCCGCAGCTGACTAGCAGGTCGGGCTTCGACTTGCAGGAAGCCTATTGAAAATCGCGTGGGATCGTCTCTTCCCACGTCTTTGTCTTGATCAGTACTCCATCCTTACGCAGCTCGCGCGTGTACCGATAAAGGAAATTCCTGGCATCGGTGGTGAAAGTGAGGTGTCCACTCCACACTAGCACGCGATCCTTCAGCTTCAGGGTCGTCTCAGCCTCGCCTTCAATGATGTTGAATTCCGGGTGGGCGTCTTCAATCTCGTAGGTGAGTTTTTCCAGATCCGTTTCGTCTCCCCATGGATACTTCTCTTCGGCCTTCCCCTTCCACAGAACCGTCGTTTTCAGCCGTCCTTCATCGCGCGTCACCCGCCACTCGCCTGGCCACGGGAACCCGATGGACTGTATGTCCGGTCGATGTTCGGAGGGTTGCGGAGGCTGCACGCGCACTGGCGCTTGGCCGTGAACCGGAACCACTGGCAATTGCAACCGAGATCCGTTGTCACCTCCAAGTTGGAGGGAGGTCGTCATCTTGTAAGGCGTGGAAAGCACCATGGGCCAAAGCGCATTAGAAACCGATAGCCGGATGCGATGTCCCTTGGGGAAGACCCACGTCGTGAGATGCATTTCCACGTCGAGATCGTAGAAGTGGCCGGGCACGAGTGCCTTCGGATCGGTCATCGAGTCGCGTTGCGCTCCGCTCAGGCCTGCCCCGGTAATCTGCGTGACCTCACCATCAGGGGCTACATCGGACAATCGTGCAAACCAATCGGCCAGCGGGGCATCGACGGAAGCTTTCAGCAACGCATGCGGGCGTCCCATGATGGCCAGATCCTCAGGCAGAAGGTCTGAGTCGTACACCAGGCTGAAAGCGTCCACCGGTCGCTGGTCTGAGAGCAATTCGCCCCACCAGAACCCCGCCTCCACTCCAATCGAAGGAACGTACTTGAGCTGATGTGTGTCGGCTTCGGGCAAGGACTTCGCGAGCGAGTGATTCGGCTGGAGGTACAGAGTCGACTTGGTCTGATGATTCGGCGGCCAGCCGGCCTCCACACGCCATTCGCCCGGGACCTCTTCGAGGTTCGGGTTTGGTGGGAACCAATGGCGCATAAAAATCACCAGCTTCGGATCCTCGAGGACGCCGGTATCGCGGCCCTTTAGCCAGTAGTCCCACCAGCGCACGGAATCCTCGCGCCACTCGATTCGTGGTCCGAAGTCGGCGTCGTTGGGGAATGAGTGGTTCCAGGGCCCAATGAGTGCGCGCACCGGCGCCTTTACCTGCTCCAGCATCCGCGGAATGCTGTCGCGGTACCCGTCGGCGAGGCCTCCGATCAGAAAGCAAGGCACCTGAATCGTATGCAGCGGACGTACAGGACTTCGCCAAAAGGCCCCGTCACGTTGGTGCCGGAAGTATTCGAGCGACCAGGGTGCGGCATCGAAGCGCGGGCCGAACACCTTATCATCGAGTGTGTAGTCGGGAGCGCCGGTCATGCCGGGTGCCATGTCCATGTTCAACTCGAATTCATCCACGTGCATCAGGCCATCGATGTAGTGAATGTCATCGTGGAACAGTTCCTCGGTGGCATCGATCGCGATGATTGCTTTTAACTCCGGGGGTTTGCGCATGGCCATTTGCAAAGAGTTGAACCCGCCCCATGAGATCCCGTACATGCCGACCTTGCCGTTCGACCAGGGCTGCATCGCCAGCCAGTGAATCACTGCTTCGCCATCGATCTGCTCCTGTTCTGAGTACTCGCGGTCCGTAGGAGAACCCTCGCTCGCTCCGAAGCCCCGGATGTCTACCCTCGCCGCCACATATCCGCGCCGCGCGAAATACGCATTCTTCGGATAGTCGCCAGCCGCGGTGCTGTCGTCCTTGCGGTAGGGAAGATAGTCGAGCAAGGCGGGAAACTTCTCTCCTGGCTTAGCTCCGTCAGGCATGTACAGCGTCGCGGCCAGCCGCACCCCGTCTTTCATGGGGATCCAGACGTTTTCCATGTGGACGCCGTAGGCCGGCGCCGACGGCGGTTCAGTGGCCAGCGCATGAGCGCCAAATACCGTCGCCATCAACATTAGGGAGAAAATGATTCGCACTGGTCCCCTTAAAAGGTGCGTCGCTGGTTGCTCGGAAGCAGGATCAGTGATCCTGTTCCTTGCGGACGGATTGCAGATCGATACCGAGTTGCTCTGCTTTCTTGTAAAGATGACTGCGTTCGAGATGCAAGGCGCGTGCCGCGGCAGCTACGTTAAACTGACTGCGCTTGAGTTCCGCCAGGATTACCTCGCGCTCAAAAACCTGGACGCGGTCTGCCAGTGCGCCAGTTCCTCCAGCCGCAGGTGCGGAGGTGGATGCAGTCGGCATGGCCAGACGAACCGTCTCCCGATCCACTTGCCCGTTCGCCGACAGCAGCATCAGGCGCTCGACCATATTTCGAAGTTCGCGAACATTTCCTGGCCAGGCATATTCCTGCAACGCCTTGATCGCCTCATCAGTAAAAGAAACAGTTTTCCACCCGTTCAGCGACGAAACCTGATTCGCAAAATGTGCAACGAGTCCCGGGATGTCCTCGCGGCGCTCCCGTAGCGGTGGCAACAGGAGTGGGAACACGTAGATCCGATGAAATAGATCCTGGCGGAATGTGGCTTTTTGCACTTGCTCCTCGAGGTCGCGATGAGTAGCTACGATTACGCGGACATCGACGCGCACCGGTTTCTCGCTGCCGACGCGTTCGATCTCGCCCTCCTCAAGGACGCGCAACAGCTTGGCCTGCATGTGTAATGGCATGTCGCCGATCTCGTCGAGGAATAGCGTGCCATGATCGGCCTGCTCAAATTTTCCTGTGTGGCGTCCACTTGCACCGGTGAACGATCCTTTCTCGTGCCCGAACAGCTCCGATTCGATCAGTTCGGCAGGCACCGCCGCACAGTTGATGGCGACGAAGGGACCCGCTGCCCGTGCGCTTCGCTCGTGCAGCGTTCGTGCCACCAGTTCTTTGCCGGTACCCGTCTCTCCGAGAATGCAGACGCGCGTTTCGCTGGCGGCCACGCGCTCGACCTGCTGCATCACCCGGCCCATCACCTCGCCCCGCCAAACGATCTCATGCTTGCCCAGGCGCTGCTTGAGTTGACGATTCTCGCTTTCCAGGCGCTGCAATCGCAGCGCGTTCTCGACTGTCAGCAGCAGCTTGTCAGTGGCAATCGGCTTTTCCAGAAAATCAAGGGCACCGAGCCGGGTGGCACGCACGGCCATTTCGATATGCGCCTGGCCTGACATCATGACCACCGGAGTACTTACGCCTTCGCGTTTCAATTCCTCCAGCAACGCCAGCCCGTCCTTACCCGGCATCACTACATCGGACAGGATCAGGTCGAGGCGCTGATTCTTTGCCAGATCCAGCGCCTTCGTCGCGTTGTCGCAGACGGTTGCTTCATGACCGGCGAGGCGAAAGGCGCGCGAGAGCGAAGCCAGAGTGTTGGCGTCGTCGTCGACAATCAAAAGCTGAGCCTTGCCTGCCACGCGCTATCGACCTCCAGTGACGGTTGCCGTGCCGTTCAGCATCGGGGCCCGCAGTTTATCCAGATTGCGCGGCAATTCCACCACAAAAGTCGTGCCCTTGCCCGGCTGGCTCTGCACGGAAATGGTTCCCCCATGATCGCTGATAACCGACTGTACGATCGCCAGACCGAGCCCCGTCCCATGTTGCTTCGTTGTGTAGTACGGTGTGAACAGGCGTTCGCACTCTTCCTTGGTCAGCCCTGCGCCGGTATCGGCAATTTCAAGGTAGACGCGGTCATCACGGTCGCGCGTACGCAGCCTGAGTGTGCCACCCTTGGACATCGCGTCCATTGCATTCAGCACCAGGTTCGTCAGCGCGCGATGCAACAGCTCGGGATCCCCAGCGACCGGCTCGCTGCTGGCCTCTAACTCAAGTCTGCAATCAATGTCGCTCGATTCGAATTGCGGCTGAAACAATCGCTGGATCCCCTGCGCCAGTTCGTTCACGATCACCGGCTGCAGTTGAGGTTCGGGCATCTTCGAGAATTCACTGAATCGCGAAATGATCCGTTTCAGGTTCTCAATCTCCGCCAGCAAAGTTGCCGAACTTTCGCGGAAGATCTCATCAAATATGGCAGGGCTCTGCTCGCGGGCACGCACCAGGTTTTCGACCGTCAACTGCAGGGGAAACAGCGGGTTCTTCAACTCGTGCGCAAGCCGCCTTGCCAGCTCCCGCCATGCGGCCACGCGTTCGCTTTGTACAAGTCGATCCTTCTGTTCTAGCAAGTCGCGGGTCATCTGATTGAAAGCATCGGCCAGGTCGCCTAATTCGTCCGCTGAACTGGCGTCCACGCGTGCTCGCAGATTTCCACCCGCGACCTCCCGCGCCGCTAGGGCCAGTTCCTCAACCGGGCGCGTGATGCGAGCTGCGATCCAGCTGCTCAGCAGAATCGCGATCAGGATTCCAACTCCACCCACGATCAGCGCCGCCGATTGAATATGCTGCTTCACTTCCACATATGGCCTTCGCGAACTGGCAATCACAAGAATTCCCAGGGTTTTGTCGTCGGCTCCCCCGAGCGGAATGGCGCGCACAACTTCGTCGTCTCTGGGATCGTCCGCCCAGTGCACGAGTTGAGCCTGCTCGTGGCCCCGCGATGCGGTTTGCTGAAGCAGAGGGGAGAGTTTCTCAAAACCTCCAGGCTCGGGGGAACTACTCGTCAGCAGTCGCGGGGCAGATCCGGACCCTGTTGTGCGGAAGAGCATGGTACGCATTCCAGCGGGCAGATCGAGCGAGGTGAGGAATCCCTTGTCGATACGCCTTCCTCCGACGACATATAGCGGCTTGTCCCCGGCTGTCGCCGACCGCACCGCAAACAGGCCCAGGGACGTCTGCCCCTCCGCATCGTCCTCTTCCTTAAGAAAGGCGGGCTTGTGCTCGAGTTGCGGAAGATTTGCCAAGGAATTATCTGGATAACCGAATCGCGCGGGAGCCTGCGCCGACGAAACGATCGCCCCGTGACTGTCCAGAAGCTCCAGGAAGTCGAGTTGCTGCGCCTCCGCCAGCCGAGCGGCCTCGTTCAGGTATCCGCTGGTCTCCGCTCCCCGGCCTACGCTGACCGCCATGCGGGTAGCAACGTCGCTGGCGGCAATCGTCTGCACGCGGAGCGCGACATCCTGTGCATAACGATCGAACTGGCGCTGAAATTGCGCCACCAGCGCTGCCGTCTGCGCATCGCTTGCCTGCTCGAACGCACGCCGAGTCACCGACGAAACCAGCCAAGCCACCGCTGCGACCGAGAAGAAAACGGTCAGCGCGAAAAGCAGCAGCAATTTGCGGCGGAAGATCAAGGCCTGCTCCCCATCCAGAGGTCCTCAAAATCGATCATGCCGTCCCGATGCTGGCCCCAGTTTTCGACAGCAAGGCTCAGCGCATACGTCCCAGGCAGATAGAACAGCGGAATCGTCTGCTGCTTTGCAAGCTCAGTGCTTTCGCTCTTGAAAAGATCGTCCACAGAATCGCCGCCACCCGCTGCATGGGTGATCTTCGCCTCCGGGTCTCGAGCCTCGAGCGCGACCCACGGGTTCAAGGATGCCAGAATCGTTCGCTCCAGTCGCAGATCGGCGTTCGATGACGTGACCACGTCGATCGCCAGTCCCGCATCCTTCGCATTGAGCGCAATGCGCTCTGCGATCAGGCGGGCCAGCGGATCGTTGTTGTCATACCCAAGGGTCCAGGTCCGAACCGTTTTCACTTCAGCACGTAGTTGCCGCGCGTGCTCCAGGTCCTGCACCGCCGGAAAAACGAAGGCGTAACCGCTCAGCCAGTCGGGGAGAATCGCGCCACTCGCCTCCCCAGTCCCCTGCAACACTACATTGTGGATGGAATTGCGGTCGATGCTCAGCCCAAGAGCTTGGCGCAGCTTCGCTTCGTCCGGCGATTGTGGTTCACGGGTGAAATGGAGGGCCAACAAAACCAAGGGCAGGGAACTGACCACCCGGCGCCCTTCGCCTGCCACGCGTCGTGCCTGGTCGGGAGGCAACTCGACCAAATCCGCATTGCCGAGCTCGATGGTCATCAACTGATCGCGTCCACTCTTGCCCAGTTCGATGTCGATCCCATTCAAGAACGGCCGTCCGCCCCAGTAGTCCTCATTCGCTGCCACCGATAGCCTCTTCCCGGGTTGCCAATCGCGAATGTGAAAAGGCCCTGTGCCAATCAGGGTCCCTCCCTCGCTCCGCCGGGTGATCGCATTGCGAGCACGAGCGAGTTGCGCCGGGACATTCGGGTCCGAAGTATCCCGCTCAATTGTGATCGAATCGGACCCCGGCAACACCGCCCAGTCCGGGTTGGCGGCCCGAATCGATGCTGCCACGGCCTGGGCAGTCAGCGGAGACCCGTCATGAAACTTGACACCGCGGCGCAGCCGGAACTCCCAACGCTGATTCGAGGATAACGACTGCCACGAGACTGCCAGTGCAGGCTTCAGCCTGCCGTGGTCATCCACCGTGACCAGGGTATCGAACATGAGCCGGGTCAGGTTCCGCGTCGTGATCGAGTCTGGCTGCAGCTTGTCAGCGGGGTCCAACGACATCAGGGAGATGCTTGTGGCAGTCCTCAGCGTCGAGCCATACTGCGGCCGCGTCTCCGCCGGTGCCATAACACCCATTGCGAAGCTAGTTAGTGCAAGCCAAAGCCAGCCGGAAAGCCTCATAGTTCCCCGTATCTGCATTCCGCGACACAGCAATCGCCGTTCCGCCTTTCGCCTCTGTCCACAGCGCCGTGATTCCGCCGCCAAACTCCAGGGGCGCGCTGACAGCGGCCGCCTCGCGGTCCACGACTTCATAGGCGCGGACTGCATCCGTCGAATCATCGCCCGCACGCGTCGCGAGCACCTGCCAACCCAAGCCGCAGGATGTCTTGATCGCGGCAACGTCGCTGCCCCAGCCCAGGTTTGCCGTCTGCTCGCTGACGCCATCGAGCAGATGGAGATTCCCGTCCACGCCGGCAAGCAGCCAGAGGGCATAGGCTGGACGCGGCAGAGGAACGGCGGAATAGAATTTCACCGTGGATGTCTGTTTCCCGATTCCCGGTGAAAGAACGCCAGTGAAGAAATTGCGCGTCGGCGCAAAGAAAGCTCCCAAGGGAAACTGAGTGGAGAGCGGCCAGGGATCGTCACTGTCACGGCATACCAGGCTGAGCGGAGCGCTGTTGGGCGTCTGACAAAAAACACCCGGCAGATAGATGTCCAGCAAGTGGTCCGGCCGGGGAATCAGTCTGCCGCGCATGTCCCGGGGCCAGCTTTGCGTGTGCATAATAGCGAGCGCCTGCTCCTGCCGCCAATGATTGTCGGCGAAACGGTAGAAGGCGATCTTCTCCGGATCGAGCACGGCAATCAACGTGGGCGCCGCAGACTCCTCCAGAACCGCGACATCCAGAATGCGCTCCTCCTGTGTCCACAGCGGGATCCGGCGGATGGTAAAAGTGGGCGCCGTATCGCGCTGAAATGCTCCTTCTGGACGTGGAGTGGAGACTATCGCGGTCGATGCCTCCGAACCCTGGCGGATTTCCGCGACCCAAACGTAGTTGCGCAGGCTTTCTGAGATTGTGACCTTGACTGCGGCGGTCGCCTGCTCGGCCGGTACAACGTGCACCCCTAGAGCTCCCAACTGTGCCCGTATGCTCAAGTTAATTTGGTCGACGCTCTTCTTGCTCAGGTCTGAGCGATTCGCCATCTCGAGCGAAACCGGCGCCGGCCCGCATGCCGCCGAGATTTTCCGCGCCAGTTCTTGCGCAGGTGCATCGGAATCAGAAGCGCGAGTGACGGAAGGAATGAGAAGCACCACGGCCAGCACCAGGCAAGCAAACCGAAGCGACTGACCTGGCCAGGATGAGCACATTTGCGCGATGCGCGAATTATAAACCGCATGCACTCGGGAGCCGGTCACTAACCATGTGCGGCTCCGGCTTCGCAACTGCTGGTGCACCTCTGGCAACATGGTCGCGGCCCCCGAGAGTCTTCAGTCTCAACCGCTACTTGTCTTGCGCGTCGCCCGCCGGTTCAGCCTGGCTTGCATGGTTCGTCATGTTCATGCTCCGCAGGACGTCGTTGGCAAAGAAGAATTTTCCGTCTGCTGGCACCATCATGATCTGCAGCTTGTCCGAGAGCCGTTCCGCGACGATCTTGTTGATCAACAGCGGATTCTGTTTCAGGATGGCTGCCTCGCTTTTCATGCGCTCCGCGTCAGCCGCGGCTGTGACCCGGATCCGGTTCGCCTCCGCATCGGCCAGCAAATTTCGCCGCTCCATCTCGGCCTTGCTGTCGATGACCTTGGCTTGGGCGGCAGCTTCAGCGTTCTTGATGGTCGACTCTTTCCGCGCTTCAGCCTCCAGCTTCGATTGCTGAATCTGCTTCTCCTTCAGAGGCAATGTGTATTGCATGGCGTCGGCCTCCGCCTTCGCCTGCAGCACGTGTACCTGCGCCTGGCCTTCTGCCTGTTTCACTTCCTGAACCTTGTTGGCTTCTGCCTGCAGCTCGGCGATTCGCACCTGCTTCTGCTGGATGTCGGTCTCCACGCCCATGCGATCATCCTCCTGCTCTCTGAGCAGCAGCGTCTCGAGTCCCTTGGCATACTCCGCGGGCAGCTGGATGTCCCGCAGCATGACCTCCTTCACCACGATACCGTCGGCTGCCAGTTTCTGCGAAATGATGCTCGCCGCCTTGGCACGCACTTCCTCACGCCGCGCCGCGAACACATCGCGCACGGTATAGTTCGGCACCAGTTCGCGCCACGCACTGGCGACTACGGGAGGCACGATCTCCCGCTCGATCGGCATAGGCAGGTTCGCCTCGATGTAATCCAGTCGCTTGGGCTCGACACGATAGCGCACAGTAATCGCCAGCCCAAGCGTCAGGCCTTCCTTAGCCTGTACATTGAGGGGCTGCGCCTTGTTGTCGGAGTGCTTGCCATCTTCGACTGATCCGGTCGTGAACAACTGGTCGCGGGTATCGAAGAGTTCGACCTTTTCCAGCATGGGCGCAATAAAATGCACGCCGGGGTACAGTGTGCCGGCAAGTGTGCCCTGTACCTGGCTCACGCGAACGCCGGCCATGCCGCTAGGGACGATCACGATGCTTAGCGCCACCAGGAGAGGCGCCCAAGCCAGCATTGCTAGGGCAACACTGGTGCGCCAGCGAATC
>Ga0306921_10000506_pt1 | contig 34565 bp, 37 predicted proteins | sample sta12Cox44000080_FD_203760 | JGI IMG/M metagenome (GOLD analysis project Ga0306921, IMG submission 203760) | Lab enrichment of tropical soil microbial communities from Luquillo Experimental Forest, Puerto Rico - statoxic.12C.oxic.44.000.080 (v2)... | ecosystem: Environmental > Terrestrial >... | reverse complement strand
AACCTGATATGGAATCCCGTCGGCTCTCTGAATGTCGGCGGTGAGTTTCTTTATGGCTGGAAAATGCTGCAAAACGGCAAATCAGCCAATGACCCTCGCCTCCAGTTCAGTGCGAAGTACAGCTTTGTAAAGGTGGATCCGGATTAGAATTGTCTTGCAGGGTGGTCTTGCTTGTCGATCCTAGTGGGGCACTACTGTGGTACGGGAAAAGCTCTGACGGCAAGTATTCTCTTGCAGCCCTCAACGACTTAAGTGACCCCACGACTCTTAAGGATGTGCTCGATAAGGGGTTCTGGAAGTCCTTCACACTCGGAGACCTCGCAGACGAAAGCCAAGCTTGGGGGAAAAAGGCTCAAGAGGAGTACAACGCCTTGGTTGATAAATATAACGCTGCCCTAGCTCTTCTTAAGCAATCGAACGAGCTGGCCTCTCAGGAACAAGCTTTCATTCAGCAGATGAGGGCTTACACTGCGGCGAACCAAGCGGCGGAACGCCAGGCTCGCATCAGCAATGCCTTGCTGATGTACAGCCTGATGCAACACCAAACCTACACGGCTCCGCAAATTTTCAATAACCTGCCCGTGTGGCAGCCCAAGCCTACTAATTACGTGATAGTTCGTCAGGATCGCGCCGTCAGCGCTGACTAAAAAACCAGTTCCAGCAGCGACCGCTTTTCCATCTTCTCCGTACGTTTCAATCAGGACCACGGACGGTGAGGCCATCCTGTATACGTCGCCGGGCGATGGCTTGCTCGGGGACTGTGCCGCAAAAATCGAAATTACGATCACGCAGATAGTGGTTAGCATGTGACACACACCCGACCGATTACTAACAAGAACCTCCTCGCACACTCAACAAATAGGCAAAGGGACATCAGAAGGGAGACAGGCCGAATACTATACCGGCCGCTCACTAACTGTCTATCACATGATTCCTGTGAGTTTCTCTGCTTCGTCCACTATGCGCCAGCTTCTTCGACGCTCATTCTCTGCAGCACGTAGAGAGTACGTGCCATCGCATGCTGTGATCTCAGGGTATCGTTTGATGTCGCACGGGTCTAAATAAGCCCAGATGATCATTAGGTTGCGGTCTCGATTTGCGCGGAGTAAGTAAGGAAGCTCTCGTTGAACGATATAGTCTGAGGCCAGAAAGTTGTCGCTCACCAAAAGAACGGCAGCGACCGCGCCTCGCATTGCTTGCTCGATCTGTAATTCCCAATCGCCCGCCTTTAAGTCCCTGTCAGACCAGAACCGAATACCCTCTTGTCGGCTCAACGGCTTCGCGTCGTCTCGAATTGTTTTCGCCACTTCTCGTCGGCATGGCTGTAGCTGACGAATATCATGACCGTTCATTTCCCCGAGAGCGGGGATGCCAGGCCGCATGGTATCACGCAAGGTCAGCCAGAATGGCCGCTCAACTCATGTGACGCCTGAGACGGATTTGCCGAAGGCGCTCCCCAAACGTCTTTCGTAAGGTGGCCACTTGGAACTATTTCCAAGCGGGAGTGTTCCATAGTATGGTTACGAGCACCACAGCACGAAATTACGGTTGCCTACGATAGTGCAATGCAAAATAACGCGAGTTTGAATTCATTTGATTGCGGTGGAACCGCAACTCCACGTACCAAGTTTGGCCTCGATTTCTCCGCTTCACTTAAAAAGCGAGCTCGTACCAGCATGAGCTACGAGATTGGGAGGCGGTGGGTATGTCGATGACTTTGAAGCAAATCGTCGGCAATAACAACAAGGTGCACTTCTCCCACTACCGCGATGGAAACTTTTTCTATGTCGTGGAAGTTGAGGGCAAGAAGTACAGCTTCAATTTCAAAGGCATGCGCCTGCTGAAGCGGCAGAGCGATGGTTCATGGAAATTCGCGGTGGTTGGCCTGAAAAATCGCTCTCGCAGAAAAAGGGGCGGGGGCAAACACAACCCACGTGCCGCCGGAAAATCCCATTCTAGGAGTGAAGGACCCTCTGAAGTAACAATGTACGGTCGTCACGCGGACGGGCATTTGATGATGGATTATCCAAATAGAGCAATCGAAATTTTTTCAACGGATTGGGTAACCTAGTCTTCTCGAAATTTTCCCACCTCCAAATTTTCCGTACAGGATTCTTGGCATCGGTAAGATTCCCGAATCGTGAAAGGCTACCCGTTGTCTGCTCTAATTCCGTGGAGCTCTTGGAATGAAGGGTTTCCCCGACCAAGCCAAAGGTTTCTGACTATCTGAACCCCAAACAAAATTTATGCGCCGAATCGCTCCATTGGCACAAAAGTACAGGAAATCGTTCGTGTTCGCTGTATTTGGAGACGCAGGACGGCTAACAAAACGAAGCACGGGATTCTTCGGGTTGCCGTTCTCGTTCTCTAGCACAAACGAAATATCCTCTCCACTCGAATGAACGATGCCCGAAGTTTGAACCTGTAAATCGAGGCCATCTATTTTAACGGTCATTGCTCACCATCCGATTGCGGTCGCCAGAAGTGTAAGAGTGACGTGGTTCGGGGAATGTTGCAACGGGACTGTTGCTAATGAGACAAGACAGGAAATCACCGTGGCGGTGGACTTGGAATTCTACGTGAACAAAGAGCGCGAGAAACTTCGCAAGCAAGCGTTGTAGAGTTTAATTCGGGAGAATAGGGCCGCAGTCTTGCAACAAATGCTTGTATCAAGTGACTGCAATAAAGAGTACTGTAGAATTGTCTCACTAGCATCCTGCCGTGCCCCTCTTTTTAACCGGCTCCTTGCGAAATCAGACAAATTTCGGAGGTGCCAATGTATCCAGCGCGATGGTGGGGGTCTTACCAAGCTGCTATCCTAGAAAGAACCGAGACAAACTCGAAGAACGCATTAGCGTTGCCGAAGAGGCTATTGAGCAACGTTGCTCGCAGGACGGAGAAGTGACCGCCGATGAGCGCGTGGCGCTTGACGACGCTCTGACAGGGCTAATGGTTCTTAAGCAGGAGCACCGCGATAATCTACGCAGGGGCGAGTGACCTTACCTGCTCCATAAGCATGCGCGGTTCCCCCTTGGAAACAACCCGGTCAAAGGTGTGGTTGCTGTTGCGAAGCGTTATGCCGGCGTTCGCATGTTGAGTGAACAGGATTATTGGAACGTCGGGCATTATTTCCTTCAATTTTCTCGACGCTTCTAACCCATTCAAAACCGGCATGGACAAATCCATGATGATGAGGTCGGGACGACGTTTCAGAGCTAGGTCAATCGCTTCTTGGCCGTCGGCTGCTTCTGCACAAATATCGTAATCCTCTGCGTCCTCAAAGAGCCTGCACAACGCTTTGCGAATGATAGGACTGTCGTCTGCTATTAGTACGTGCTTGGCCATTTCGGACATATAGGCAGGACGAACTAGCCTTTGCCTATTGCTCCAAATTCTTTTCCGAAGTGCTCGCGTGAGGCTATCAGGTTTTTTATGTAAGGTTAGAATACGGTCTTCAATGGAGCTTCTAAAGATGGGCGGTGAATCACTTCTTAGGCTGTTGATTACTCGGCTGTTTGGAGTCTGAATTCTTGGGTTCCGTCGCGTGCTTTTCGGCTTCGATTGTGACCTCAACTTCGGCACCGGGCTTGAGGGATACTGGCTGTCCATTCTCGTCTTGAAGCGTATTTTCTACGCGAATCTCTTTGTAGAGATGCTCCGCTCCTTCGACGGCAATCTGCGCCTTATCTGGCATGGCTGGAACGACTCCCGGTATGATTTTTTCGACTTTTCCGGGAAGCGTAACCGATGGTTTTTCATCGTCTGGTTTTTGTGAAGGCATTGACAATTTCCTTTCGTCTTGTCCGGCGCCGACGCGCTCTATCCCTGAGTATGCCCATCTTGTCCGCCAATGCCGCCATTTCAATTCTTTCAATGTGAACGGCAGCAAAGCCGCCCGAAGTGGTTGTGCATTCTTCACCGCGCTTGGACTTGCAATGGGGACAAACTAGGCTCATTGGGCTGATGGAAGGCGTAGAATCTTGCCCATTAAGCACTCCGCCCGGCTGAAGAAATTCAGTACCCACAGGAGGCCGTCTCAACGAATGGCAGGAGGTGCGCTGCCTCAGCTAGGAGTGACGGTAGCCCTTCAGAGTCAGAAATGCAAGTTTATAAGGGACTGCTCGGATAGCTCTAAATCTGGGAGGCGCTGGATGGACCCTTCTTAGGTGGGCTTTATGAACGGTCGTTCGACACGAAAACCATCTTGCATCCCTGAAGCATCTGAATAAGTGGGGACCCTCTTTAACGCAGTCGCATCGCCCGGTCTTGGCAACGTGCAAGGTCTAGCCTCCGTGCGCGTCCAAGCCACTTCTGTATTAGAGAAGGTCCTCCCCCGCCCTCGCTGACGCAAACCTTCATCGCCACGCGCTTAAAGTTCTGATTGACGCGGTTAGTCGCTGTTGTCCAGACAGCTCCTAGAGAACCGTTTTCGAAAGAAGCGGTGCATGAAAGCAAGTTCGAGCAAACAGGTAGACGCCAGTTAATTCTTGGATTCATAATCCAGTTTGATGGCGGCGTGAGATTCATGGCTGATGACACGACACCTTGAAAAAGACGAGGCGTGCGAGTTCTGTTACGCGCCAGCAGTTGCGGTCTGCGTTCATTGCGGGACGGCTGTGTGTAAAGGGTGCTCAGAGACTAGAAATGGGTGGACGGTTTGCAACGATTGCCTCGAAAGCGAGGATTATGAATTTGATGCTGGCGGCGAGAGCTAGTGTGTTGACCGGATTTGCTGCGGATTTCCTGCGTGATTCTCTCTAAGAAGAAGCTCGGTCGTCCGATGGTGGTTAGCCAGCAGCTGCGCGGCGTTGCATTCTCTCGATTAACACTCTACGGTTTTTCTCACACTCGCGATAACAGACAGCAAGAGATTGTATGTGGCGTTTCTCGTCACCATCAGGCATACCTTGAGCGATTTCAGCGAAAGATTGTGAGGCGTGAGCCATCCAACGGATGTCATCCTCGATTAAGGAGAATATTTCCTCCAACGATAAGACGGGCTGACACATCTGATAAACTCCAACAATGGTGGCTGCTAAGAGTCTACCGTGTTTGCATGGGGAATGCGGTACCGTTTACGCACCAGTTGGTTTCGGGCGTGTGGGTTGCAAACGTCGGTCGTCAAGGCAGCGCTGACTCGCCCGCAGCCCCACTATGATGGCATCTCGGAATCTATCGCAACACGTTTCAATCTTGGACACCGAAATCTCAACCGGCCCGTTGGTTAATACGAGTGTGACTTCACAATTATGGTGCGAGAATTTCAACCCGGCGAGTTTCTCCGCGCAGTAGTCTCGGATGGCAGCCATCAGAACGTCTTCCACGCATTCGACTTCGATTTTAAGCATGTCGTGACTCTCACAGCTTTAGGCTATTGATTCATAACTTAGGACCCGGCTCAGCTACAGCAGCCTGAGTGGAGTCTCAGAACAACCATGGTCCATCCTTTCGTGAGCGCTCTCTTATGCGCCCTTGCGTCCAATTTAGTTTGTTTGGCTTGTGTCATTTGAGTGATTCCTCTTATCGGCTTGTGCGCCTAAACCTGATTCTCTTCAACCGCAGGAGCAACTGGGCCAATGCTCCAGCGCCGTTGTACCAACTCGGTCGGCTATGCCTGAATCTCACAACCGACCAGTTGGTGCCCTTCAATTGGGGCGTCACGATTCAGATGGCCAGCACGCGACGGGGAATGTAATTTTCTTGTCTAATGGCCGTAAGGGGGTTGTAACAACATGGCATCGCGACCACCAGACTCTCACTTCCCAACGGAACCGAAGCGAGACGAATAGCGTTCCACCCATTGCCTTTGTTCTGCTGTATCTGGCACTTGACGCCCTCTAGCTTCTTCAATCACACGAAAGGCGGAATCTGCCGAAAGTCCGTTCCGAATAAGCGCACAAGCCGCAATCACTGAGGAGCGTCCAACCCCTCCCCAACAATGCACCACTACGGCTTTACCTTGGCGCAGATACTCGGTCACGGAATCTATTAGCTCATCAAATTCGCTGACTGAAGCGGGAACGGACCTATCCTCGATAGGAAAGGACACAAACTTCAAACCGTTATCTTCGCAGCAGCAGCCTTGCTCAAGGAGTCCCCACTCTTCAGTCTCGGCAGGAGTCAACGCTGACACGATTACATCTACTCCGGCGTGTCGCAAGGCAGCGATGTCATCAGCGAGCCAGTCTTGACCTCTTGGCCGCGGAATTATGCCTAGCCGGAATCCCTCATTCTTTATCCAATAAGGATTCATAGATGGCTATCGTTGAAAAACGCTATTTCGAGTTTGGTGATGATAGCAGGCGCCTAGTCCCAGTTCAGCTCCCGACTCCGGCGCGACCGAAGCTTCACGACCGGGAAATCCGGCGAAAAACGCAATTTGACATCGCCCCACCTGATAAATCGTCCATATAATGTTAGACTTACGGGGTGGGATGGCCCTCAGTGAATCTCAGCAACCCCGCACAGGTTTTTCGCGGCCCGATTTATATAACTACCTGATATTAATAAGCTTAAGTAAATATCGCATTGCGATTCTAAAGGACATGAACTGCTTCTGCAAGGGTTTGGATTGACTCGCGCAGTGGCTGTAATTGACAGAATATAATAAACTTAGGGATAGTTTTGATGCGTCACTGAAACAAGGTAGGTATTCCAATCGGGTGTTTCTCAGTATGTTCTCGTTCTTGTTAGTGCCGTACCAGGACGAAATGACACAAACCGACTCGAAATGGCGGGTGTAGAATGCCGACATGCGAAACGAAGCCTTAGCACGAAAGAATTACCTCCCTTGGCTCACTCTGGCGCGCTCAGAAGGGCTTGGACTGTCGCTGCGCGAGATGGCGCGGGCTGCGGGACTGACGTTGCGCCAAGTCCGCACTGCCCTGGCGAATCCCGCTTATCAGGAGTTCCGTGACGCTAGACTACAGATGCGGGTTTCGGCTCTCGATGCCGCGTTCGCGGAAGACAACGAAAGAATGCGACACATGCTACGCCAGCTTGTTCCTGCTGCACTTAACGTGGTAGAGCGCTGCTTGGCCGATCCGAACCGTTCAGTAGCGTTAAGGGCCGCCAGTGAAGTCTTGGGCCACGATGAGCGCTTCAATAAAGCCCAAAACATAGGGGTCACGCATCAATTCACCCTTACGCAGGAAGACAAAGACAGAGCCCTAGCAATCCTCGAAGAGCTGAAAGCAGCACAGCCAAAAGACGAAACGAAAATACTAGACGTTGAGGCATCGCCTCTGGCACTTCTAGATAAGCGCGTCTAGGGTAGTGACGGTCCCGAAATGAAAGGAGGGTAGTGGGTCAGTTTTCCGCGTAGCCGACGATTCGCCCTGAGCATTATTAAGCTATCGCATTCAACATACCGTCTTCTAGCCGCTCTGCATTGGTGCGACAATCGGTCTCATCGCCAAGGAGGGGAAAACCGTGATTAATCTGGTCTACGCCATTGCGCTCGTATGTGGTGTGGCTCTATCCACCTTGAGTGCGTTTGCCCCTGCCGTTCAACCCGATGATGCAAGCCTGCGTGCCGCTGATGCTGAGGAAGTTCGCATTGTTGTGGCTGGCGACTCCAAGGCTATGAGCGAACTCCTACACCCAAATTATATCGTTAACAGTCCTGCAAACAGGGTCATGCGAAAGGATGACCTCATTAAGCTGATGGCGGCGGGCACGATCGCCAACGATGGACTTGAGCGGACCGTCGAGGGTACAGCGATTACGGGCAACGTTGGGATCGTGATGGGACACGAAACGATAAAGCCAAAGCCGGACAGCGAATTGGCCCATCTGTACGGCGCAGCGACGCTCGATCGGCGTTTCACCGACGTGTTCCTCTTCGAGAACGGCAAGTGGCGGTTGTTGGCCCGCCAGTCAACCGTTATCCGGCCTCCATCCGTGACGACCCCCGCGTGAAACACGAAAGCGGCGCGAGTTCTGATCGACACCCGCGCCGCCATTGCAGTCCTGGACCACGATGAGCGCTTCAATAGTGCTATCGCCCTCTGCTGGATGAGGGATTGCGGCGTCAACGCAGCTGTGCGCGGCGGAGACTTGCTCACAGCCGCCCACAGCCGCCCATTGTCAGCAGAAGAGGCGGAGCAACTCTTCTGGGGAGACATGCGGCGATTGGATTCAGATTGGCGGCCTCGCGGGCCAACCAAGAGAAACCGCCCTTTTACATCCACCCCGGCGCACGACGGGCAGGATTCTGGCGGAGGCTGAGTGCTCGCCTCTTGTGCCCATTGAGGACGGTGCCGCCATCCCTTGCTCTGCTGCTCGCCCTCAGCCGGTCTTGGAGCAATTCTTTTCTACCTTGAAAGGCAAGTGCCCCCTGTGAGCGTAGCTCCTCTGCCAACCCCCTCCTGCTCTGCACACACACCCTACACCCGGCTTTCAAGGTTTTCCATTCCGCAGCCATTGGAACTGTTCGGAAAGTTCGACCAAATCTGGCTCATTAGTTTTTGGACTGCCCTTTGAGAGAGCACTGATCTGAAGCATGCTGAGTTCTTTCAAGTAGCGCCTTGCAGTGGGACGGGTAACCCCCAGTATTGCCTCACACTCAGACGAATCCACCGAAGCTGTCTGGCGAAGCATTTGCACAAGTGGCCGGAGATGGCCCGGAATCGAAGAGATAGCCACGTCCGCGATTAACTCTAAGTCCTCGGGGTTGACTTCATCGCGGCCATTGATCAGAGCATGCCCGCGAGCTAATTCCTTGAAATAATTCACGAGCTTGTATGCCCCTTCTGGCGTGTGGCGCGCCACGGCGTTCCATTCGTCACGATCACGCTCGTACTTCAGACCGGCGCGGCCATATGCGACTAGGCGTGCCCACCTTGTCAGATTGCGTGCCGAGGATTCACTGATGACGATAGCTTGATGCGGCACACTGCCCGGGGGGTGTTGCTTGAAGAAATGGACTAAGAATTCGTTTACGGCCAACTGACAGACCATTTCTACTTGGCCGGTATCCTCGCGCTGCGCATAGGCAAGCAGTTCTTCCTCGGTGGGTTCGACGGCCGGCACCTCATAAAACAGCAGTCGGGTACCGAGCTGGTACATGAGATGGTGTGTTTCTCGCGGAAGTGGCGTCGTTGCTCCAAGCCAATTGAATACGATGTCTTGCTCATATCCGCGTTTGCCGTGAACGCCAGAATTAGATGTGAAGCCTTTGCCATCCAAGACAGCAATTAGTATGGCGAAACTTTCCTTCAATTCATCCTCGCGCCCGCGGAAGATGGGCGCGAGTTCCTTCACAAGAAGAACTTTGTTCTTTAGCTTTGGCAACAAGTCTACGTCCGCCAGTTTTTCCCGAGAAACGTTCGCTGAATGGCTGACGAACGCCTTGGTGGAGAATTTGTCGCAGCGATAGGCATGGTCCGCCAGCGCGGAGTCCTCAGTCGGAAAGAACATCTGCACTACAGCAGACTTGCCATAACCTGACGGTGATTCGAAGATGATCGCAAGCGGTTTTCTTCGGTCTTTGAGGGCCATTGCTCCGAACACTGCCAGGCCGCAGGCAACCGAACGGCCAAGGCCGCGATAGGCGCACTCAACGGTTTGGATTAACTCAGGTGCGTTCACTTTCCGACTCGCGGGGGTATGGTGTTTTCGCGGATCAGACGGTCTACCTCAGATTCGGGCACCCTGACAGCGCGAGATAGCTTTACGTGTCCCAGTTTTCTTTGCGCCAGCCAGAGCCTAACCGTTGGCACCTTCACACCAAGCCGCTCGGCAGCCTCCGCAACGCTGAGCAACTTCATGGGTGAGTCCTCCTTCAAGGTTGGAATTCATAGGCGAATTTTGTACTGAGGAGGACTATGGAATCCATTGCAGGGAAAAACCAAAAAGTGTCTTTTGTGCGGTCGAGATACAGTTCTAGGACGTGTATGTGAGCTTGTTTTTGCGGGCAGTCTCGAGAAGACGGGCATGTCGTTTACGCCACGGTGGGAGAGCATCAGCATAGAATTCGCGGCCGGTGACTGCTGCGATAAGCGATGCAATCTGGCCGTCCGAGCATTTGTAGTCTTCTAGGAAGGCCAACAGTCCTGCGATTGCCGAGTCACCTGGCTGGGCCCCTCGCGACAGCGGAACGCGGCTTGCTAGGCACCGTGCCAATTCGGACAAAGAATCGGCAAGCGAGGCTACACTTCCCATCCAGGGCAAGATCGCCTCAATCGCTTCAATGGCAGTCGAACCCCGGAGTGCCTCCAAGTCAGCAGCGGCCTTCCGCAAGTGTCCGATCACTTGACGCACTCCCCTTGGGTTCAAGCCAGTCAAATCTTTGGTAGTCACAGCTTCGGTTGCAACGATTCGCAACAACCAGAGATAGCCAAGGAGAGCGTATTCGGGGCACCCAGCCCTTACTAGTTCCTCGAAATCGGTTTCCGCCGTGCCCTCACGTGATCCGCCGCCTTGACGGAGAAAACCAAGAACCCAATTCTTGCGATCCTCAACAATTGCGAGCGCCCTCGCATCATAGGGTCTACTTTTGCCGCCCATGGCCATCTCCCGCGTGGCGTCCCGGTTTTCGAAGTGTCGCGGCAGGCAGGACGGGATGCCCCTGCTCTTCGGCTCGCGTAGCCTAGCCGCACCGTGATTCTAGCCCTTGACAACATAGCAGGCAAGTATTATCTTAGCAGCTAGGTTATGAGAGACGACAAGGACAAGATCATTCGTGAGTTTTTGAAGCGTGCAGGCAGTAAGGGTGGGAAGGCACGTGCAGTGAAGTATGACAAGGCCACGCTCTCCAAGTGGGGCAAGAAGGGCGGCAGGCCGTCGAAGAAAGGAGACAAGCAATGATCTACAAGCGAGGAAAGAGTGGCATCTACTCCTATCGCTTCCGCTTCGCGGGCCGGATGATCCATGAATCCGCCCGGACGAAAAGCAAAACACTTGCCCGCGAGGCCGAGCGTCAGCGAAGACGTGAACTGGAAGAGCGAATCAACAATATCAAGAAACGCGAGCTACCGCCCAGCTTAGAACGGGCCGCAGTCGACTGGCAAAAGAGCCGGAGCGGAATTGCGGCGAGAACCCTCGATATTGCCCGCGTCGCGATCGATCACTTGCTCCCCGCGTTCGGACCCAAGCTCCTGTGTGACATTACGTATCAGCAGATTGCGGACTACCAGCGAATCCGCCAGCAATCGGGCGCACAGGGACGGACGGTGAACATCGAAATCATCACCCTGCGGCAAATCCTTAAATCGTACGATCAATGGCTGCCCCTGGCCGGGAAGGTGCGCATGCTCCGCGAACGGAAGGATGTAGCGAAAGCGCTGACACCCGGGCAGGAACGCGCTTTGCTCGCGGCCACAGCGGAAGCTGATTCCGCCTGCCACACAGCAACCGTCCTCGCCCTGAATACCGCCATGCGCAAAGATGAGATTCGCCTGCTGCGTTGGGAACAGATTGACCTCGAGAAGCGCACGCTCACCGTTGGTCACAGCAAGACGGAAGCAGGCAGAGGCAGGCTGATTACGCTCAATTTGCCCGCTTTCGAGGCTATAGTGCGTTGGGCGGGTCGCTTTCCCAGCGTCAAGCCGTGCGATTATGTGTTCCCGTGGTGCGAGAACCGGCAGATTGACCTCTCGCGACCGACGAAGGGATGGCGGACGGCATGGCGCACCGCCCTGAGGCGGGCTGGCTTCCATTGCCGGTTTCACGATCTGCGGGTCACGTGCATTACCAAGCTGGCTGAATCTCAGACGAGCGACATGACCATCATGGCCATCGCGGGGCACGTCAGCAAACACATGCTCGAGCACTACAGCCGCATCCGCGTCGAAGCCAAGCGTGCCGCCCTAGACGCCATCGCCAGACCGGTTCTCGACGCAGGTGTGCACCAAAATGTGCACCAAATCGAAAGCGGCGATTCGGGCGTTTCGATTAAGTCATTGAATTGAATGGTCGGGACGACTGGATTTGAACCAGCGACCTCACGCACCCCAAGCGTGCGCGCTACCAGGCTGCGCCACGTCCCGACGACCAGCGCCAATCAGCGTATCACTCGCGTTCGAGAAGGGTCAAGACAGCGAGGAGCTCTTCGTGCAAATCGAGCAGGAATTTGCGTTGCGCGCGCGATGCGGGCTCGCGACGAACCGGGGCAACGGGCGCTTCGTGGTGAGCTTCGCGCTCCGCGTGCACAACGTCTCCGGTGTTGTGGCCGGCGGGCACATCGGCAAGATGCTTGCGGGCGCCGGCAATCGTGAAACCTTCCTCGTAGAGCAGGCGCTTGATTTCGAAAACGGTTTCGATGTCGTCGCGCCGATAGAGGCGATGGCCGCTCGGACTTTTTACCGGCTGCAGCGTGGGGAATTCGGTCTCCCAGTAGCGCAGAACGAAAGTTTTCGTCGCCGTGAGACGGCTTACTTCGCCGATGCGGAAAAGGCTCTTTTCCGGAATTTCGGACGCGGCATGCGCTGCGGTGGCCATATGTTTTCTGTATCGTACTACTCCGAGTGAATTTGAGGCAAGGAGGCTGGGGGCAGAAGCTAGAGGCTAGAAGCAAGGCAGGGACTAATCAACTGGCGGATGGTGTTTACTAGTGACGGCCCTTGTCGCGATTGTCGCGGCGTTTTCGTGCTTGTGCTGGCGGCGCGGGCCTTGGCGTTTGCGGCGCTCGCGGTCTTCGCCGCGAGGGGCGATGTGGGAGCGCGCGGAGCGCTTCTTGAGGCGCTGATTGAAACGAATGGGCGTGCCGGTGAAATCGAAGGCGGCGCGCAGGCGATTTTCGAGAAAGCGCTGGTAGCTGAAATGAAGAGGCTTCAGCTGATTGGTGAAAAGCACGAAGGTGGGCGGCGCGGCGGTGGCTTGAGTGATGTAGAAGATTTTTACTTCGCGATCCGCGGGCGAGGTGCCGCGCTCCAGATCGACACTCGAAAGCCAGCGATTCAGCTCGCCGGTTGAGATGCGGTGGTCTCGAACGGCAGCGACGCGATCCAGCATGGAATAGAGGCGGTCGACATGGTCGCCGGTGAGCGCGGACAGAAAAACGACAGGCGCGTAGCTGAGGAATTTCAATTTTGTGCGGACGATTATCTCGTAGTCCGCCAGAAGCTTGTTCGGATTTAGCTGGAATTTTTCTTCCGGCTTTTTCGAGGCCTCGGCTTTTTCCGCGGCTGCTTTCAAGGCGAGGTCCCACTTGTTCATGACAATAATCACGGAGCGGCCGGACTTTTCGGCGTAGCTGGCGATGGTGGCGTCGTGGGAAGTGACGCCGACGGAGGCGTCGACAACCAGGACGGCGATATCCGCGCGCTCGAGATGACGGCGGGCCATGATCGCGCTGAGCTTTTCGGCGATGAGTTTCGTCTTGCCCTTGCGGCGGATGCCGGCGGTATCGAGGAAGCGATAGGTTTTGCCGTGGCGATCGACGACAGTGTCCACCATGTCGCGCGTGGTGCCAGCCTCCGGGGAGACGATGGAGCGTTCGCAGCCGACGAGTTGGTTGAGGAGTGTGGACTTGCCAACGTTGGGACGGCCGATAATAGCGACATTGATGTGAGCGCGATCCTCGGGCGCCTGGCGCTTGGGGAAATCGGCAGTGAGCGAATCGAGGAGCTCGTCGATGCCGAAACCGTGTTCGGAGGAAATGGGAAATACTTCGTCGCTCAGCTCGTAAAAAGGCGCGGCCATCGCGATCTGATTCGGCATGTCCACTTTGTTGACCGCGATGACTGGCGACTTCCCGGCGCGGCGAAGCAGCTGAGCGAGCTCCGCATCGAGGGGCACGGGGCCGGAGCGGCCGTCAACGACCTGGACGACGCGGGTGGCGTCGCCAATCGCGACTTTTGCCTGGCGCAGAATTTCGGCGGGGATCACCGCTTTGTTGTCGGGGACGATGCCGCCTGTGTCCACGACTTCGAACAAATGCCCATCCCAGTTGCCGGTGCCATAAATGCGGTCACGGGTGATTCCAGGCTCATTGGTGACGATGGAGCGGCGCGTGCCGGTGAGGCGATTGAAGAGTGTGGACTTGCCGACATTGGGGCGGCCTGCGATTACGATGGATGGAAGCTTTTCGTTCATGTCGATTGCATCCGGGAGAGCGTACGCTTTGCGATGCGAATGAGCAACGGCTGCGGTCTTCGCGACGGAATAGACATGATACTTTAGCGCGGGCTGAATCGAACGGAGATTCTTGCGCGAGACCGGCGAGGCTTGGAAGGCGGCGAAGGCAACTGCAAAGGCAAAAGAGCCGGCCCCGCAAAGTCCTTCCGGATACGGACAGCGCGCAGAATCCCCTTCGTTTCTCAGGGTAAACCGGCGCTACAAGGGAGAACTGCTAAATCGAACGGAAATTCTTGCGTGAACGGCGGGGCGTCCGGCAAGGCACGAGGAAAACAGCCGGGTGGTAAACAAAGCGGCGGCGAGTCGCCGCACTCCATATGGGGAAAATTTGGAGTGCGAGGGCTTGTGATCAGCAACGGAAAATGCCAGAGACCAACCAAATTGCGCCGAGCATGGGGCGCGGAAGTCTGCGCGAGGTAGCGTCGTTTTTCGTAAAGCTGGGACTTCTCGCGTACGGCGGAGCCGCGGGGCACGTGGCGATGATGCGGCGCGAGCTGGTGGACCGCAGGAAATGGATTTCGGAGCAGGATTTTCTGGACCTTTTCGGGATCATGAATCTGATTCCCGGCCCATCGTCCACGGAGACGGTGATCGCGCTTGGCTACTGGCGCGCAGGGTGGCCGGCGCTGATTCTGGCCGGAGTCCTGTTCATTTTGCCGGCGATGTTGATGATCATCGCGCTTTCCTGGGCGTATGTGCGCTACGGAACTCTTCCGGCGGAGCAGTGGATTTTGTACGGAATCAATCCCATGGTGATTGCAATCATCGCCGACGCGCTATTGAGCCTGGGGCGAACGGCGCTCAAGACGGTGTGGCTGGCGCTGTTGGCGGCGGCTTCGCTGACGCTTTATTTTCGCGGAGTTTCGATTGTGGCGATCATTGCGGTGACGGCGGTGCTTGCGGCCATCGCCGGCTACTCGAAAACCAAGAGCGAGCGGAGGGTTTTGGGCATTTTCCCAATGGCGGCGGGCGTGGCGCGGGGTGCGTTGACGAAGGTTACGGTGACGACTGTGGCGATTGCGGCGGCGGGCGCAATTCCCTTCAGCACGACGCGGCTGTTCCTGACATTTCTCAAGATCGGGGCGGTGGCCTACGGAAGCGGATATGTTCTGCTGGCGTTTTTGCGCGCGGATTTTGTGGCACATCTTCATTGGCTGACTGACAAGCAACTGCTCGATGCGATCGCGGCGGGAATGATCACGCCCGGACCGGCGTTCGCATCGGCGACGTTTGTCGGTTACCTGACCGGCGGTTTGCATGGGGCGCTGCTGGCCACGCTGGGGATGTTCTTGCCATCGTTTGTTTTTATCGCGATTGTATTCCCGCTGATTCCCAAGTTGAAGAAAGCTCCCGGGGCGCGAATATTTCTGGACGCGATCAATGCCGTGACGGTGGGGTTGATGGCGGCGGTTTCCTGGCAACTGGCGCGGGGCGCGATCTTGGACGCGTTTACGGCGGTGGAAGCGCTGGTGGGTTTGCTGATCTTGAGGCGCTTCGAGATCAATTCGGCGTGGCTGATCCTGGGCGGATTGGTGGCGGGATTTGCGTGGAAATTCGCGGCGGGCTCGGGGTAGAGGCGCGGCGAAGCTCTTCCGGGATTGATTGTGCAAGATCGCCAGGACTTGAAGCGCAGGGCTTGAAGAGCGGTGTGACTACAGGTTACACCTGGTGAGCGCTGCGCAGTTCCCGCGTTGACTTGCTTGCGAGTGGCGGTGCTATACTACGCGGTCATAAACGTTATTCTGGGCCACTTTCCTTCCGGCACATTGCAAACTTTTCATAGAGCCGGGCTGCAAGAAAGTGTGAATCGGATAGCAGGGTTTCATATGTACCGATTTGTTTTCATACTTTCATAAGGTGCCATGATGCAACGGACCCCTAGCGGACCCGGCCGGCAGCAAAACAACATCGTTAATTCCGAACCCTCCACGCACAAATCGAACGCAGCGGCCCGCGCGCACCAGGATCAGGTGGGAACCTTCTGGGACATGCTGGCGATTCGCCTGGTGTTCGTTGCGATTTGCGTGGCGGCGGCATTTCATTTCCGGCCGTTCAGCGTGTCGAGAGAAGCGGGCGCGCTGACGGGATTTTTGTTCGCGCTGGCGGTGATTCTGTTTGAAGTGCGGCTGCGGCGGGCAAGCATGCGGCGGCTGATTGGCGCGGCGACGGGCTCGATTCTGGGAATTCTCGGCGCCTATTTCACGACGCTGGTGCTGTCGCACACGTCGATGCCGGAGAGCACGCGCTCATTTTTCAGCCTGGCGACTTTTCTGGTGATGGCGTACATCGGGCTGATTCTAGGCGCGAATAAAGGCGACATGCTCAATCTACAGGCGCTGGGCGGACTTTTCGGCAGCGAGCGCAGCCTGAAGCATTCGGTGAAGCTGCTGGATACGAGCGTGATCATTGACGGGCGCGTGGCGGATATCGCCGAGGCGCAATTTCTGGATGGGACTATTATTATCCCGCAGTTTGTGTTGCGCGAGTTGCAGCTGGTGGCGGATTCGGCCGACCCGTTGAAGCGGCAGCGCGGGCGGCGCGGGCTGGAGGTGCTGCAACGGGTGCAGAAGATGTCGCACCTTGAGGTGCAGATTGCGGAGGACGACTTTCCGAGCATCGCGGAAGTGGATTTGAAGTTGATCGAGTTGGCGAAGCGATATGACGCGAAAATCGTGACGAACGATTTCAATTTGAATAAGGTGGCGACGCTGCAGGGCATCGAGATCATGAACGTGAACCAGCTGGCCAATGCACTGAAGCCGGTGGTGCTGCCGGGCGAGTCGATGCGCGTTTTCATTTTGCGCGAGGGAAAGGAATACAATCAGGGCGTCGCTTACCTGGATGACGGGACGATGGTGGTGGTGGACGGCGCGCGCAAGATGATCAACAAGACGATCGATATCACGGTGACGTCTGTGCATCAGACGACCGCGGGCAAAATGATTTTCGGGCGTTACGATGAGCGCGGTGAGCAGGTGGCGCGCGTGGCGATGGCGGGACAGGCGCAAGGCCAGGCATCGCAGTTGCACGGTGAATCTCAGCCTGGGCCGCGGGCGGTGGAGAATGCGGGGGGCGGGGACCGTCCGCCGCGGCCGTTGTACCCGGAATCGAACCGGTCGTAGTTTGCGGTGCGCGAGCAATCGCTTCAGGGACTAAAGCCCGGCGGATTTTTCGTCAGATTTTCCTGTGGTTGAAACCACGGGCTACAACGACGGCGTTATTCGGACTAACTCGACTTCCCCATACGATTCACGCCAACTTTTTTTCGCACCCCGCCTGTCTCTTTTTCGCTCCAGCTTTTCTCGCCTGCGGGGTGTGCTTGCGTTAGACTGTTAGCCCTTTGATGAGCCGGATTGCCGCTATTGTGCCTGCCGCTGGACTTGGCACCCGCATGGGCGCTGAGACGCCCAAGCAGTTCCTCGAATTGGATGGCATGCCGCTGCTCCTGTTTACGCTGCGCCGCCTGGCGACGTGTGCTGCAATCACCGAGTTTTTTATTTCGACGCGTGCGGAGGATATTGTTCCGCTGCAGGATAAAGTTGCGAAGGCCGGGCTTGGACGGCCGGCGCGCGTGGTGCATGGGGGCGACACGCGGCAGCAGTCGGTGGCGAATGCGCTGGCGCAGGTGGATCCGACGACGGAGATCGTGCTGGTGCACGATGCGGTGCGTCCGTTCGTAACATTGGAGCAGATCGAGCGCGTGATTGCGGAGGCGCGGACGCGAGGGGCGGCGATACTGGGGATTCCGGCGATTGACACGGTGAAGGAAGTGAAGCGCGGGAGCCTGCCGCAGGATGTGGCGTTGATTACGTCGACAATTCCGCGGGAACGGATCGTGCTGGCGCAGACGCCGCAAGCTTTCCAGTACGCGCTGATTCGCAATGCGTTTCGCACGGGGCAGAAGGATGGCGTGACAGCGTCTGACGAAGCCGGGCTGGTGGAACGGCTGGGGCACGATGTGTACGTGGTGCAAGGATCAGATCGCAATTTGAAGATCACGGGGCCGGCGGATATGGAGCTGGCGCGGTTCTATTTGGAGCAGGAGCGGGCCGGAAAATGACGCGTTCGGGGATCGGATACGATTTGCACCGGCTGGCTGAGGGACGGAAGCTGATGATCGGCGGCGTTGAAGTGCCGTTCGACAAAGGCTCGGTGGGGCATTCGGACGGGGATGTGCTGTGCCATGCGCTTTGCGACGCGTTGCTGGGTGCAGCTGGGCTGGGCGATATCGGGACGCATTTTCCGGACACGGACCCGAAGTGGAAAGGGGCGGCGAGTTTGGTGTTTCTCGAGCAAACGCGGAAGCTGTTGGATGGGAGCGGGCTGAGGATCAGCCATTTGGATGCGGTGGTGATTTGCGAGCGGCCGAAATTGGGGCCGCATTTTCCGGCGATGCGTGCGGCGATTGCTGGGGCGTTGGGGATTGCCGGAGAGCAGATTAATTTGAAGGCGAAGACGAACGAGGGGACGGGGGAGATTGGGCGGGGCGAGGCGATTGCGGCGCATACGATTGCGACGCTGGAAGAGTAGTTTGCGCTAAGTGGGTCCGAATCATCCCCTCAGCGGCTAAAGCCGCGCTTAAACTCGCCGAATTTCGGCACGGCTAAAGCCGTGCCCGGACGTAAACAAGAACATGAATTGGTTGACTGGATTTCATGCGGTGGAAGAGGCTCTAGCGGGTGGGAGCGCGATGGATCGAATTGTGATTGCGCGCGGGCGGCACGGGGAGAGGCTCGAGGCGATTGTACGGCTGGCGAAATCGCGGAACGTGCCGGTGCGATTTGAGGAGCGGCAGCAGATTGACCGCCTAACCGGAACGCGAGAGCACCAGGGAATTGCTGCGCTGGGGGCAGCGAAGCCGGCTGTGGAGCTGGAAGATTTGCTGCGCGCGAAAAATGCGCACGGATTGCTGGTGATTCTCGATGGGATCGAGGACCCTCACAATTTGGGAGCGATTGTGCGGACGTCGCTGGCGGCTGGGGCGAATGGTGTGGTGATTCCGGAGAGGCGCGCGGCCGGGCTTACGGACACGGTGGAGCGGGCGGCGGCGGGGGCGCTGGCGCATCTTCCTGTGGCGCGGGTGAAGAATCTTGTGCGGGCGATGGAGGAAATGAAAGAGGCGGGGTACTGGCTGGTGGGGCTGGATGAGCGCGCGGAGAAGAATTACACCGAGGTTGATTTGAAGGGCGCAATTGGGATTGTGCTGGGCGGCGAGGGGGAAGGGTTGCACGAATTGACGCGGAAACGGTGCGATTTTCTGGTTTTGATACCGACGACGGGGCCGGTAAGGTCATTGAATGTGTCGGTGGCGGCAGGGGTGGTGCTGTTTGAGGCGGTGCGGCAGCGGGGTGGCAGATCGGAAAAGGGAAAATAGTCAGGGGAAATTGGGAGCGGTCTGGTTCTGCCAACGACTCTGATTGGGTCGCGCGTCTCACGTTGTGATCGAAGCGAAGTCAAAAGGGTCGGCGAGACACCCTTCCTATATCAGGACAAGCCGGCGTTACGGAATGGCCGGGTTGCCGTCAGGATATTGTGTGGTCTGCTTGAGTTCTGCTTTGTGGGAACAGCGAATCAGAGTCAAAAACGCCGGCCGGGGGCCGGCGGTACGCAAAGACGGTTATTTGCCGTATTTCAGTAACGAGAAGACGTTGGTGCCGGGGAGTTTGGCGCGGCCGTTCAGGAAATCGAGTTCGACGGCGAAGGCTGCGCCAGCGATTTCGCCGCCGAGTTGGCGAATCAAGGTGATTGCGGCGGCGGCAGTGCCTCCGGTGGCGAGGAGATCATCGCAGAGCAGGACGTGCTGGCCGGGTTTTATTGCGTCGGCGTGAATTTCGAGCGAATCCGTGCCGTATTCGAGCTGGTAGGTGGCTGCAACAGTTTTCGCGGGCAGCTTCTTGGGTTTGCGAATGGGGACGAAACCGGCGTTGAGGCGATAGGCAAGGGCGGGCGCGAAAATAAAGCCGCGCGCTTCGATTCCGGCGACGATATCGACTTTGTGGCCGTTGTAATGCTCGCAGAGGCGGTCGACGAGCGTGTGGAAGCCGCGTGGATCCTGCAACAGGGTGGTAAGGTCGTAGAAAAGAATGCCCGGCTTGGGGTAGTCGGGAATTTCACGGATCAGTTTTTTGAGATCGTTCATCGAGTCTCTCAGGCCGTCCATTCGTTCCTCAGATTCAGCATAGCTTCCTAAGGTCCAAGTGTCGCTCGACGGTAAAGCGTGCGGCAAATTTCGGATCGACTGGTGCTTCTTCTTCGCTTACGCTCGAGACTGACGCACCGGCTGGCCCGCGTTCGAGTTCTGCGCGTATGGATGCGAGCAGCGAAGCGGGACCGATCGCGTAGACTTCTACACGGCCGTCGCGAAGATTTTTCACGTAGCCCGAGATACCGAGGCGCTGCGCCAACTGCCGCGCGAAATAACGGTATCCGACTCCCTGAACCATTCCACTGACGAAATAACGCCTGGCAACTTGGGTTTGGTGCATGGCCGAAACGACTCGCATTCTGCGAACGCGGGATTCTAGCAGAGGTGCGGCTTGCCATCACGTAAAAGCCGTACAGAAAATTACATGGCGACAGCTCGGAGGTGCCTGACAGGCCTTATCCCGCGAGCGATTTGCACCGTGGATTGGAGGTTCGCTCGTCGGAGCACAGGCAGGAGTGCCTTTGCCACTAGAACCTGCTCCGTTAGTTGGCGCTGCTTTTGGCGCAAGATTGGGAGAGATTCGCTTGGCCGGTTCCTTGGAAGCGAAGAGTTGCGTTGAGTTGGACGCGGGCGGCTCTTAGAGCCGCCCCTACTGTGGCTTGTGGCGTCGTTACGATTAGGGCTTGTGGCGCGTTATGACTTGAGGCTTCTGACGCCGTTGCGACCTGGTGCTTCTGGCGCGGGATGTGGGCGCTTTGGAGCTTGGAGGAAACGTGGCAGAATTGGTGCAGTGTCCGCGCGGGCCACTCCTGGACCTCGATGCGTTTTCGCCAGATGAGACGGAATGGACGGAGGGGCCTGCCGGTCGCGCTTGCCGTTTCTTGTGTTGCGGCATTCGCCGGCGCCTTCCCGCGGCAGCCTGTTGCAAGAATCTCACCTCGCGCTCAAAACGCCACCGCACCGGTCAACGTCAACGCTACACCGGTTAGCGCCGGACTGGAAATTGTCGAGAATGGCGGCTATCCTGAGCTCCACGTCGACGGCAAACCGTTTTTTATTCACTCAGCGGCATTCTTCTACTACCGGACTCCCGTGGATCAATGGGAGCAATTGTTGCGGCTGTATCACTCGTACGGGATCAACACCATCGATCTTTACATTCCATGGAACTGGCACGAACCGAAGGAAGGCGAGATTGATTTCGACGGGCACACAAATCCGCGCCGTAACCTTCGCGCGCTGCTGGCGCTGATCGAGCACGAGAATTTGCGGCTCATCGCACGGCCGGGCCCGGAAATTCTCAACGAATGGAAATACGGCGGCTACCCCGGTTGGCTGCTCGAACGGCCTGAGTTCAAGATGGATCCGATCGACTGGGCCGAAGGCCGCTACGATCCGCTGGACGATTTGATGGCGAGTGACGCGGAAGCGGCGGCCGAAGGCTGGCTCGAGAATCCCGTACATATGGAGAAGTCGAGCGGGTGGCTGACGGCGGTGGCGAAAGAACTTGCCGGATATAGCGCGCGCCGAATCACCCACTTTGCGCCGGATGCAAAGTCAGCAGCGCGAGACGTGAGCGGACCGCTGCTGTTGGTGCAAGTGGGCGATGATTTCGCGCTGGGCAGGGCGAATCGCGTAGGGCCGAATTTCTGGCGTTACGTGGAATCGTTGCGCAGCGCGGTGGAAGCGGGCGGAGTGACGGTGCCGGTGTTCATCAATCCGACCGATATGCGCGTTTCCGCTTCCGGCTCGGATCGTGAACGGCCGATTGGCGTGATGGGGCAGTGGTACCTGGAGCGCCGGCCGGAAAATGCCGGCGGCCTGCGCCGTTTTACGGCGCGCGATGCAGCGGAAACCGAATTTTTTACCGAAGAACTGAAGACGCAGCCTGCGTTTCCGCCGGTGATGATCGAGTATCAAGCAGGATGGTATACACCTGGGGATGATGACGCGCCGGTGGCAAGTCCGCCCGAAAATACGTTGCTGAGCTCGCGCCTTCTGCTGGGGAATGGCATTCACGGAATCAATTATTTTCCTCTGCAGGATACCTATTCACCCGCGGAATATTCAGTGCCGTGGGCAAATCGTTCGTATCGCTGGAATGCGGCGCTGGCGCCGGACGGCGAACAGCAGGCGCGCGTGCACGCGGTGCTTCGGAACATGGAGATTCTGCAGCGGTGGGGCCCGTGGCTCGCCGCCTCGCACAAACGCCCGGACTTCGGAATCATTTATCCGATGGGGTGCTATCCACAGGAGCTGCTGGAGCGCGCAGATATTTCGCTGGTGTCGGCAGCAGTGATGCGAATCGAGCGGCTGGGGGATACGGCCCTGCTTTCGAGTGAGCTGATTGATCCGCAGTATCAACCAGCTGAGCAACTCCTGCGAAATGCGATGACTTTGCTGCCAGTGTTCGATCCGGGGCAGTCGCGATTTCAGCTTTCCGAGAAAGCGCAAGGTGTGATCGTGGAGTACGTGCGGCGGGGTGGAACGCTGGTGGTATTCCCACAGAAGCCGCGCGGCAACGTGATTGATGCGTTGTGGAAGGATGCGCCGGCGAGCGAGGCGAGCAATTTGGGCAATACAAACTCCGCGATTCGGGCGCGTTGGAAATTCGGCGAGGGCGAAGTGATATTTTCGTCGAAGGACTTCTATTCGTGGATTGCGCTGGAGCGCGCGCTGCCGGAAATTCGGGCCGAACGTGAAGCGGATTGGGCCGCCGGGGTTCTGCGCGAATTCATGCTTGCTGCGGGAGTGCGGCCGAGCGTGAAAAGCGATGGAAACCTTTCGCCGTCGAGCGACGTGCTGATCAATGAAATCATTTCGAATGACGGAACGGAGGTGCTGGGAATGCGCAAGAGCAGCAGAGGGTTTTTGAGCGTGACCAATTTGAGCGCCAGCGAGACGGCGGAGGAATCGCTGGAAATTCTTTCGACGGCGGCGCCGGCTCGCGGAAATGATTCGGCTTACATTCCTGTCCACGTGACTGTGCCTCCGCAGGAATCGCTGCTGTTGCCGGTTGAGCAGCCGGTGTGTTTTGACCAGCCGACGAACCCGCCCTGCGGAGATGAGGTGAAAATGGCGAGCGCGGAATTTCTGGACGCGCGAAGGGAGGGAAAAAGTCTCGAGCTGCTTCTCTATGCTCCGACGCGCGCGGAAGCTCGCTTGCGACTGTCGCAGAAACCGATTCACATTTCGCTCGACGACAACCGCATGGAAGGGGAATGGGACCTAGACAGTCACGAACTGCACGTGAAGATCTTGCGCGGAATAGCGCCGCAATTCATTCGCGTTTTGTCGCTTGATTTGCCGTCGAAGCCGCACGTGGCTGAAAGAGAGAAACCGGTGAAGCCAGCGCTCGACGAGATTGATGTTTTTGTCGGAAATGCGGTGCGATTGCCGACGGGGGCGGATGCAGGGATGCGGACGTACCCGCCGCTGGTGATTGCAGAGAAGAACCGGTCTTTTGTGGTGGTGATGCAGGCGGATCACCAGACGGGAGCACCGAACCTGGCGCTCGATCTTTCGGCGAGCGGCCCGCTGCACGGTAGCGCAGTGCTTCGGCTTTTGCCGCACGGCGTCGCGGTGGAAAAGCTGGCGCTGAAACCGGCGCAAAATGAATTAATGGCGCTGCCGCCGCCGGCGGGCGGCTTATTGCACGGCGCCATCGAAATAAAAATGGGGCACGAGCGGCGGAGTCTGCCTGTGGCGTTTCTGCAGCCGAGGGAAGATGGCGTGTATCACTACCGTTACGACTTCGATCGCGATGGAGCGGACGAATGGGTGCTGGAGAATTCAAATCTGCGTTTGATCATTTCGCCGGAATCGGGCGGGCGGGCGCTGGCGCTGGTGGACAAGGCTTCAGGACAGAATCTATCGACGAGCGTAGGATTGTTGCGCGATAACTTTTCATTCACAGCCAATCCGGCGGGCGGCGATGGGGCGCGCGCACGGGGGCGCTATGGTCTTTTTAACCGGCCGTATGGCGCCGAGTGGCTGGGTGAACAGAAGGAGCCGAGTTTGAAGCTTCACTATGATGCGGCTGATGTTTTTCCCGGGGGCGCGAGTATCGAGAAATCGATTCGGCTGGAAGGACAAAACGGGATGCGCGTGGATTATAGCGTCGCGTTGAAGGGTGCCGCGGTGGGAAGGGGCTCAGCGGAAGGTCAGGAACAATCGTTTGTAGCTGTGAATTCGTTTCCTGCGGTGGCGCGACCGGGACGCGAGACCAAGTTTTGCTGGCCGGTAGAGCATGGTGCTGATGATATTGCCGGCGCGACGAATGAACAGGCAAAAGGTGGCTGGCGCTGCGAGGACTTCAAACCGGCGGCCCAGCCGATTGAGTTGCCGGTTGGGACAAAGCGCGTCGAGGTGCGAACGCCGGGACGCCCGGCGATTATTTTGGCATTGGATTGCGCGGCGGAATGCGCGCGAATGACCATCGAGCCGAAACATTTTTCGGCGCTGCTTCGGCTGTCGTTTCCGAAACTGACGCCGGACGCTGATCCGGCGCAATACACGATTCACATTCGGGCGAGCGGAAAAGAATAGAGATCACCTGGTGGAATGAACTGAACTTGGGCAGCCTGAACTGCATCAAAACGGCATGGAAGGATCGATGAGACGTTTTGGCTTGATTGTGACGCTCGCGGGCTTGTTGTTTTGGGTGCCGCCTTGCGCCCACGCGCAGGATCCTGGGCCGATGGCGCCGCCTCCGAAATTTGATGTGAAACGAATTCCAGCGCAACCGCATCCAGGCCCGCCGCCGATTCCGGAGCCGGAAATCATCAGAAAATTCGCGGCGAACGAAGACGTGATGAAGAAGGAGTATGACGAATACAGCTTCGCGCGCACGATTCGGATTGAGGAACTGACCGATCCTGGCGGGAAATTTGTGATGACCGGCGTGGTGTATACCAAGCCCGATGGCGAGCGGACTTTGCGCGTGGAGAAGCAGGCTGAATCGAGTTTGAAGCAGACAGATTTCACGCTGGAAGACGTGAGGATCATCGCGCAACTTCCGCTTTTCATTTTGACGACCGAGGAAATTCCGAATTACACGTTTACGTATGCGGGCCAGGACAAGCTGGACCAGCTGAATACGTATGTCTTTCAGGTGAGACCCAAGCAACTGAGCCGCAAGCGGCGATTTTTCGAAGGCGCGGTATGGGTGGATGACCGGGACCTGACGATTGTGAAAAGCTATGGGAAATTCATTAGCGAGCTTGCCGGGAACGGAACGAAGCTGCCGTTTACGATGTTCGAAACGTTTCGGGAGAATTTTCAGGATAAATACTGGCTGCCGACTTACACGCGTTCGGACGATTTCATGGAAAACGAGAAAGTGGGCGAGCTGCACATCCGTATGGTGATTCGTGATACAGATTTCAAGCTGAGTGCTCCGGGAGCACCGCCGCCCACAACGGGGAATGCGAATGAAGGGCCTGGGGGCGGGACCTCGCAGGATCCGCAAAAACCTTCGTCGCCGTAGGGCCAAGTCGCAGGTTGGCTCCGTTGAGTGGACTCGGAATAAGTCTCAGCCGGCGGTGATTAGTCGTCAGAGTCTTTGATCCTGTGCAAATACCGCGGCAGCTCGCGAATCGAGTTGAGGATGGCATCGGGACGGGCCGCGCGAACCCGCTCGGCGGTGGGAAACAGGCCGAGGACGCCGATGGGGCGTACACCTGCGCGGCGCGACATTTCGACATCCTCCGCAGTGTCTCCCACATAGACGCATTCTTCCGGGGCGAGACCAATCTGATCGAGCGCCAGCTTCAACGGAGCGGGGTGGGGCTTTCTTTTCGCGGCGTCTTCGCAGCAAACGCACGCGGAAAAACAATCGGCAAGCGCGAAATCACGAAGCTGTTTGCGTACCCTCGGCCTATTGCCGCTGGTGACGACACCCAAGACAAATTCTCGCTGGAGCGTGCGGATGAGTTGTCGCGCCCCTGGCATCAACCGCGGATTTTCCTGCTTGTAGGCGAGAGTCCAGATGCGGTCGGCTTCGTCCCATTTGGTGCGCGGAAGGCGAGCGGCACGGTAGACGCGGTACCAATTCGGAGAATAGTGACGAGCGAGATCGTCAAGCCCCCAAGCGACGCCCAGGGCTTTGAACATGGCGAGGTAGGCGCGCGAGTCCGCGCCGTAGGAATTGACGAGCGTGCCGTCCCAGTCAAATAGAACGGCGCGAGCAGAAAAGCACCTGCGTTTCACAAGAGAATCGTAGCAGAGATTTGCGATTATGCTGTGCGGTAACGAGTCGGGACGACGTCGTCGCGACGAATTGCAAAATCGTCAAAACTTGCCGCGTAGCCGTGCCAGCCTGGCATGTCCGATTCTTCCGCGCGCACGATGTGCGCGGCGGTACACATCTGGACAGTTCCCTGGCCAAACGGGCGTTCGACGAGCGCTACTTCGAGTTCGATCGCGGTGCCCGGTTCGAGCAAGCATGGCGCGAGGAAATAGACACCGCTCGAACTTATATTTCGCGTTACAAGGACCACCGGAATCGGCTCGATCTTGTTGCCGACGCGAGTGAGACGAAGCGGCAAGGAAAGATAGGCGCGCGGATTGCCCCGCCGCTCGCGAGCCACACCGATGGCGTGAGTGGGAATGCGAGCGAAGCGTTGCGGTCCAGGTTTGCTAGAAAAAGCAGGTACTGTGGTAGTGCGGACTTCAGATTCACGCAGCGGCGAAACGAACGCCAAATTACTACGTTCCGGAGCAGCCCCCATAGCGTCTCCTCAGCCCTGTCCTGAATTGAAAGCCTAAAAACACCCCAAAGTTGGTTCGATAAATATGCTCGCAGCCCGAGGGTGGGTCAACACAGTACAGGCCGAAAGTGCTGTATCGTGTAACATTGCATGACTCCGGGTCAAGCAAAAGATTGCAGCAACAGCCCTCGCGAGGCCCGCGTTGGTTTGGGCGCAAGAAACGGATAGTAGCAGGGTCTGAGCTGCGCTAATTTCGGACTACACATTGGAGCACACGGGCTAAAACCATGATATCGAGCAAATTCCGAGCGGCAACCGAGAAGCAATATAGGCCGGCGGCGGCGCGATGGGACGCAATTCAGTCACGCGATCGAGGCGCTGACGGTGTTTTCGTTTATGGGGTGCGATCTACTGGGATTTACTGCCGTCCGTCTTGTCCATCGCGAAAACCGAACCCGAATCAGATTTTATTTTTCCCGTTACCCGAAGCGGCCGAGCAACAAGGTTTTCGAGAATGCAAGCGTTGCAAACCGCGAACGGTTAATTTGCGCGATCCGCGGACGAAGGCTGTGGCACAAGCCTGCCGGGAGATTGATTCGCGCGTGCGCGAGGGGAACGACGCTCCGGTGACGCTTTCCGCTTTGAGCGCACCACTCGAAATGAGTTCGCATCAGCTGGAGCGCGCGTTTCGAAGCGTGATGGGAATTACGCCGCGCCAGTATGCCGACGCGCAACGAATGCGGCGACTGAAATCTCAATTGAGAAAAGGAGACGACGTGACAACGGCATTGTATGACGCAGGCTTTGGATCGAGCAGCCGGCTCTATGAAAGAGCGCCCTCGCAGCTGGGGATGACGCCCGCCACATACCGGCAAGGCGGCACTGGAATGCGGATGAATTATACGATTGTGGAGTCGCCGCTAGGACGGTTGCTAGTTGGAGCAACCGATCGGGGCATCAGCGCAGTGTATCTTGGCGAATCCGACGCGCGGCTGGAAAGTGCGTTGCAGAAGGAATATCCGCGAGCGGAAATACAGCGCGACCGCAATGGCCTTGAGGGATGGGTGAGCAAGATTTTGGAACACTTGCGGGGTCGCGAGCCAAATCTCGACTTGCCGACGGATGTGCAAGCGACTGCGTTTCAACGGCGCGTGTGGGAAGAGCTGCGGCGGATTCCGTATGGAACCACGCGCACCTATAGCCAGGTGGCACAAGCGATTGGGCAGCCGGAGGCGTTTAGGGCGGTTGCGCGAGCGTGCGCTACGAACCCGGTGTCGGTGGTGGTGCCGTGCCATCGAGTGGTACGGAGGGATGGCAAGCTTGCCGGTTATCGTTGGGGGTTGGAGCGGAAGCAGGCACTGCTCGAGCATGAATCTGCGGGCGCGGGGGCAAAGAAAGCAAAGGTAGCGCGAGTATGAGTGGCAATTGGTGATCGCATTGTCACTGACGTGCTCGATGGTTACGACTAAGCAGCGCCCCTACTGAATTCATCTCCGCAGTGCACTGCGCGGGCGGGCGCGCTTCGGCGGGATGAATCTCAGGCTTCGTCACTGGCGGAACGGGTGTTCTGCGCAGAGAGAAATTCAAGCACAGGCTTGTGTGCAGCGTCGGGCTGATCCGTGGAATAAATGTGGCTCGCATTGGGGATTATGACAAACTTTGATCCTGAGATGCGCTGCGCGATCAGTTTTCCGTTTTCGGGGGGCACGAGCTGATCGGTTTCACCGTGCAAAACGAGTGTCGGAGCGGAGATCTGCGCAATGCGGCTGTAAGCTTCCCACATCATGATGCCTTGCAACTGAGCCATGTAGCCTTCGAACGTCGGAGTCCACTGCAGCCGTATATTCAAGTCTTCGTCGAGTCGCGACGGCGGCGTTGCCGTGTGATAAATGTAAGGATTGATGGCGCGCGCGGCCTCCTCGGGAGTCATGCCCTGACGCGTGAGGACTGTGAGGACTTCCGGTTCGGCGCGCTTCGCTTCCGGCCCGCCCGCCGCTGTACAACCCAGGATCAGCGATTTCACGCGCTTGGGATATTGCAATGCAAACTCTTGCGCGATCATTCCGCCCATCGACACGCCGTAGACGTGCGCGTTTTTGACTCCAGCGGCGTCGAGCACCGCGGCGGCATCAGAAGCCATCCTCGCGATTGGATAGGGGCCCGCAGGGACGTCGCTTCGCCCGACGCCTCGATTGTCGAAGGTGATCGTGCGGTAGTGCTTGCTGAGAAGCGGCTTCGTGCGATACCACATGTACGATGGCCAACCGAGGCCCATAATCAGAAGGACAGGCGCGCCATTCCCTTCTTCCTCCCAGTAGATTTTCACACCGCCATTTTCCGTGAACGGCATTGAGCCTCCCGATTCGACGTCCGTCTGGCGAGCGCGCAATTTTGCGCAATGCGAGCTTGCTATGCGTCCGTCACTTTAAGCATCAACTTGCCGGTGTTTTCGCCTTTGAAAAGCTTCAGAAACACTTCTGGAAAGTTCTCGAAGCCCTCAGCGATATCCTCGCGCGTCTTGAGCTTTCCGGCCGCGTACCAGCCAGCCATTTCCCGCGCGGCTTCGCCGTAGCGGCTTGCGTAATCGAATACGATAAAGCCCTTCATATTGGCGCGATTTATCAGGAGTGCAAGATAGTTTGAGGGCCCTTTGATGGAAGTGGTGTTGTTGTACTGCGAAATTGCACCGCAGATCACGACGCGAGCCCCACGCGCGATCTGCGAGAGCGCAGCATCGAGAATTTCGCCGCCCACGTTGTCGAAATAGATGTCGATGCCCTTTGGGCAGTGCTGCTGCAATGCCTTGCGAACGTCTTCTGATTTGTAATCGATGGCGGCGTCGAACCCAAGTTCCTTCAGGATGAATTCGCACTTTGCCCGGCCGCCGGCGATACCCACTGTGCGGCAACCCTTGATCTTCGCAATCTGGCCCGCGATCATCCCGGTGGCGCCGGCTGCCCCCGAAATCACAACGGTTTCGCCAGCCTTCGGCTGTCCGACATCGAGCAACCCGAAGTAGGCTGTCATGCCAGTCATACCGAGGCCGCCGAGGTAAACAGGCAAAGGAGCAATTTTTGGATCAACCTTGTTGAGACCTTTCCCATCGCTAATCGCGTATTCCTGAACACCCAGCATTCCCGTCACATAGTCGCCCGTTGCGAACGCCGGATTCTTGGATTCGACCACTCGGCCCAATCCACCCGCCCGCATCACCTCGCCAATTCCCACCGGCGGAACATAAGACTTGCCTTCGTTGATCCAACCTCGCATGGCCGGATCGAGCGAGATGTAAAGAAGCTTGACGAGCAGTTCGCCGTCGCGCACGTCTCGAGCGGATTCTTCTGCATATTTCCAGTCGCTGCGCTTGGGTAAGCCTACGGGCCGGGCGGCAAGCTCGAATTTGTGATTGAGAGTCGTCACTGGGTCCTCCGAGGTTTCGAGAGAATTCCGCCGATACGGCGCAAATCAGCGGAAGAGTTCTGATAGTCGCCCATAGATGACAGTGACTATCGTGCAGCGCATTGTATATAATCGCCGCCGTCATGCCAAATCAGGAGACGCTTTACAACGTCGACGGCCGCATCGCCACCATCACCCTGAATCGCCCGGATAAGCTGAATGCCTGGACGGCGATTATGGAGCAAGAAGTGCGCTCATCCATCGAAGAAGCCGAGCGCGACGAGAATGTGCGTGTGATCATTCTTACGGGCGCGGGCCGTGGATTTTGTGCCGGTGCGGATATGTCGCTGCTGAGCAGCGTCGTCGCAAGCGGCGTGGACGAGCGAGTTCGCAAACAAGCTTCGAGCAGCTCGACTGCGGGACCGGTTGAGGGAATCCGAGCTGACTTTCGCAAAAAATATTCCTACTTTCCGGCCGTTGAGAAACCAATCATCGCCGCGATCAATGGTCCGGTGGTTGGCCTTGGGCTGGTCATCGCGCTCTATTGCGATTTGCGGTTCGCGTCCGATGCCGCGAAGTTCAGCACCGCCTTTGCCCGCCGCGGTCTGATCGCTGAATATGGGCTTGCCTGGATTTTGCCCCGCCTAGTCGGCCACGCAAATGCGCTCGATTTGCTCTTTTCCGCGCGGATGGTGGATTCGGCTGAAGCTCTGCGCATCGGTTTGGTGAATCAGGTTTTCCGTCAGGACGTATTTCTCGCAAAGGTCAACGAGTACGCGCGCGATGTGGCCGCGAATTCCAGCCCTCGCTCCACGCGTATCATGAAACGGCAAGTTTACGACGCCATGTTTCAAAACCTTGAAGAGGCGTTCGATGTTGCCGAACGTGAAATGCTGGCAAGCCTGCAATGTGAGGACTTTAAAGAGGGCGTCGCCCATTTTCTCGAGAAGCGTGCCCCTGCTTTCACCGGCCGGTAAGCTAAACAATTCCGATGACATTCGAATTCAGCGAGAAAACGAAGGAACTGCAGAAGCGCCTTCAGCGCTTCATGGATGAGCACATTTACCCCAACGAGCAACGCTTTGTCGAAGAGGTGGAGCGCAATCGGTGGAATCCGACAAAGATTATCGAGGAATTGAAGCCGAAAGCGCGCGCGGCAGGTTTGTGGAATCTGTTCTTGCCGGACGCGCCCGGCGGAGCTGGACTGACAAACCTCGAGTACGCGCCGTTGTGCGAAATTATGGGGCGATGCCACTGGGCGCCCGAAGTTTTCAATTGTTCTGCGCCGGATACCGGCAATATGGAAGTGATTGCGCGCTACGGCACGCCCGAGCAGAAAGAGAAATGGCTGAAGCCGCTGTTGGGGGGCGAGATTCGTTCGTGCTTTGCGATGACGGAGCCGGATGTGGCGTCGTCCGACGCGACCAATATCGCGTCGAGCATCATGCGACACGGAGACGAGTACGTCATCAATGGGAGAAAGTGGTGGACGTCGGGCGCGGGCGATCCTCGCTGCAAAATTGCCATTTTCATGGGCAAGACCGATCCATCCGCCGCCACGCACAAGCAGCAATCGATGATCCTGGTTCCGATGGATGCGCCGGGGGTAAAAATCGAGCGCCTGCTGTATGTTTTTGGCTACGACCATGCGCCGCATGGACATGGCGAAGTCGCGTTCAAAAATGTCCGTGTGCCGGTGAGTAACATGCTGCTCGGCGAAGGCCGCGGATTTGAAATCGCGCAGGGCCGTCTGGGACCGGGCCGCATTCATCACTGCATGCGTTGCATTGGTGTGGCGGAACGCGCGCTCGAAATCATGTGCAAACGCGTCCAGTCCCGCGTGGCATTTGGAAAGCCGCTGGCGGAGCAAGGTACGATTCGGGCGGATATAGCGGCGTCGCGAATCGAGATCGAGCAGGCTCGGCTGCTGACTTTGAAAGCCGCGCACATGATGGATACGGTGGGAAATAAAGCGGCCCGTGCGGAGATCGCGATGATCAAAATTGTGGCGCCCAACGTAGCGCTGAAAGTGCTGGACCGCGCCATTCAGGCTCACGGCGGCGCCGGCGTTTCAGAAGACACTTTTCTAGCAGCCGCGTGGGCCGGCGTTCGCACGTTGCGTCTGGCCGACGGGCCGGATGAGGTTCACGCTGAGTCGATCGCGCGTTTCGAGCTCGGCAAATGGGGCAGGCCGGCGCGGAACTGAGCCATTCACGGAGAGTCAGTGCCTCAAGCCAAATTCGCTTCCATCGAGTCATTGCGAGATTCCATTGGCCAGCAAATCGTGGTGAGCGATTGGATCACAGTGACCCAGGAGCGCATCGCTGACTTTGCGGAGGTCACCGGCGACCGGCAATGGATTCATCTCGACCGGGAGCGCGCGAAGAAAGAATCCCCGTACGGCACAACAATCGCACACGGATTTATGACGCTGTCGCTGCTCAGCTCGCTGATGCAGAATGCGATTGAATTTCAGCAATCGGGCCGGCGCGCCATCAATTACGGACTGAACCGGGTGCGCTTTCCTTCGGCCGTCCGCGCAGGTTCGCGAATACGCGGGCGATTTGCCCTTTCCGACTTCAAAGATCTCGGTGAGGCGTTCGAACTTGTACTTTCGGTGACGGTCGAGTGCGAGGGATCAGATAAACCGGCGTGCATCGCGGAGTGGGTAGTGCGGCATTACCTGTAGGGCGAGCATTTCTTTACGGAACGCTGTTCGGGGTTTCCCGCAAAAACTTTAGAGTGCACCGGTTTCAGCGCAATGCAGAGAAGCCCGCAGGAGCGCCTCGACCACCACAGGCATTCCGGCGAAGCGTTCGTCTTTGGTGAGACCCTGCTGATAACGGTAGTAAATTTGCTGGACAATCACCGCAACCTTAAAGCGCGAGAACACCACATAAAAATCCATGTGCGAAACCGGGCGTCCGGCCTTTTCGGCATAGCGCTCGACAATTTGTGCGCGCGTCATATTGCCTGGACGCGTCGTTGGACCCCATCGAATTTTCTGCAGCGGCTCGGGATCGTCTGCGTCAATCCAATAAGCGAGAGCTGTAGCGAGATCGGTGAGCGGATCGCCAATCGTGCACATCTCCCAATCGAGCACTCCAATGATTTTTGTGATGTCGCGCGGATCTAAGACCAGATTGTCGTACTTGTAGTCGTTGTGGACCAGCGCGGCAGCGCTCGTCGAAGGCATGTGCGCCTGCATCCAGCTCACGATGCGCTCCACTTCCGGAAACTCATGCGTGCGCGAACCGTGGTACCGCTCTGTCCAGCCCCGCACCTGGCGCTCGAGATACCCTTCCGGCTTGCCAAGGTCGCCGAGGCCAACGCTCTGATAATCCAGCCCGTGGAGTCGCGCGAGATTATCAACGAAGGACTCGCTCAAATGCCGGGCGACTTCCGCCGTAAAGCTGAGACCTTCGGGGGGATTCCGCCGAATGATGACGCCGTGAATCGGCTTCATCAAATAAAACGGTGCGCCGAGCACGGTGCTGTCCTCACAGTACAGAAGAACTTCAGGCGCTGGGGGATAGATGGCGTGAAGTTTCGAAAGCACACGAAATTCACGGCCCATGTCGTGCGCGGATTTTACCTTGCTGCCAAACGGAGGTCGCCGGAGCACAAACTCTCGATTGCCCAGGCGCACGGAGTACGTGAGGTTCGAATGCCCGCTGGGAAACTGTTTTACGTCGAGAGACCCGTATTCATCGGGGAAATGTGCTCGCAGGCAGGCATCGAGCGCCTCGAGATTCAGCTCTTCGCCGAGGCGGACTGCCGTTGCACGATCCTCAAAATCCGGCAACGCGCGCTCCTCAAGGCTTCGATGCCGCCACGCCCTGTACTCTGGTGAAGTCCGCGAACTTCTTGCCTTGCTCCGCCAGTTCTCGCAGCAAAGGCGCAGGCTGCCAAATTTCACCGTGCTGCTTCCGAAATTCGAGGGCGCGATCGTAAACGCTTTTAAGCCCCACCGTGTCCGCGTACCACATCGGACCACCTCGATACGCGGGAAATCCGTAGCCATTCAGATAAATAATGTCGATATCGACGGCCCGAAGCGCAAATCCTTCTTCCAGGATGCGCGCGCCTTCGTTCACCAAAGCGTAGATGCAGCGATCAACGATTTCATCGGCGGAAATTTGGCGCTGCGGAATGTTGGCCTCGGTTGTCCATTTGCGGATCAACTCCGCAACTTCCGGATCGGGCGTAGCGCGGCGATTCTCGTCATATTT
>Ga0306921_10000505_pt1 | contig 34573 bp, 26 predicted proteins | sample sta12Cox44000080_FD_203760 | JGI IMG/M metagenome (GOLD analysis project Ga0306921, IMG submission 203760) | Lab enrichment of tropical soil microbial communities from Luquillo Experimental Forest, Puerto Rico - statoxic.12C.oxic.44.000.080 (v2)... | ecosystem: Environmental > Terrestrial >... | reverse complement strand
GCGAAGTCGCCTACCAGGGCCGGCCGGTCGATGCTTTCGCGTCGGCCGATTGGATGACGTTCCGGAAAGCGGTGCAGCCGATCTTCCAGGACCCCGCATCGTCGCTCAATCCACGGATGCGAGTCGACACCACCCTGGCGAACGTGCTGCGACGCCATAAGCTCGCCACGCGCGACAGGTTCGAGGCGGAGATCACCGATCTGCTGGCGTCGGTCGGCCTCGATGCCGCTGAGTTCCACGACCGTTACCCGCATCAACTGTCGGGCGGCCAGCAGCAGCGCATCGCGATCGCCCGGGCGATGGCAATGCGACCCCGGCTGATCATCGCCGACGAACCGCTGTCCAGCCTCGACATGTCAGTCCAGGCGCAGATCCTCGATCTGCTGGTCAGCCTCAAGGCGAGCCGCAACCTCGGGCTGGTCCTGATCAGCCACGACCTCAATGTCGTCGATGCGATTTCCGACCGGGTGATGGTCATGTACCAGGGCCGGATCGTCGAAGCCGGCCCGACGCACCAGGTGCTGGGCAGTCCGGCGAGCGACTACACCCGCTCGCTGCTGGCTGCGAAACTGGTAGCCGACCCGCACATAGCTCGCACGCGCCGGCTGGCCATGGACGCCGCGCTCGCGCCTGCGCCAATATCCTAGTTCAATTTCCGAGGAGCACCGCAATGAGCGGAACTTTCAAGTGGGGTTTGGTAGCGGTGTGTCTCCTGGCGCTCGGCGTCGGCCATCCGGATCGTGCTGAGGCGCAAGGCACGCCCAAGCGCGGCGGCACGGCGCTCGTCGGCGTCAGCGTTGCGGGCGCCACGCTCAACACCCAGCTCACCTCGGCAGTGACGCCCCTGATCATCGCCGATCTGTGGGCCAGCGGCCTTTACAAATACGACAAAACCGGCGCCAAGAAGCCGCAGATCGCGAGCTCGTGGGAGATCTCCAAGGACGGCAAGGTCTACACCTTCCACCTGCGCCCCAACCTCAAATGGTCGGACGGCCATGCCTTCTCGTCGGAGGACGTCGCCTTCACCCTGAAGGCCTTCGCCCAATACAACACCTACCTGGTGAAGGTGCAGCCCAACCTCGACCGCATCGAAACGCCGGATGCCAACACCTTCGTTGTCCATCTGAAGGAGCCGCAGTCCTCGGCGCTGGAGGGATTCGACAAGGAAGTCTTCCCGCTGATGCCCAAGCACATTTATGACGGCACTGACATTCCGACCAATCCCGCCAACCGCGCGCCCGTCGGCATGGGCCCGTTCAGGTTCGTGAAGTGGGAAGAGGGCCGCGGCATCACCTTCGAACGCAACGAATATTACTGGGATCAGCCCAGACCATATCTCGACTCGGTGGTCGCCGTGTTCATTCCCAACGTGCAGCAGCAGCAGAACGCGCTCTACCGTGGCGAGATCGACGTATTGCGGCCGGCGCTGCCGCAAGTCGGTCGCACCATCGAGCAAGCCAAAGCCAAGGGCGCCTTCGAGGTGCGCGAGATCAAGGTCAACGCCGCCGAGCGGCTGTCGCTTGACATGAACATCACGCGAGACGTGCTGAGCAAAGCGCTGGTCCGGCAGGCGTTGCTGACCGCGATCGATCGCGAGCGCATTTCCAAGGACGTCTACCAGGGGCTGGCGTTTCCGGCGATGAACGCCATCCCCGAGCAGTTCACCATGCTCACCGACCCGTCGGTCGACTACAACAAGCAGTTCGCCTACGACCCGGCCAAGGCCGGCAAGATGCTCGACGAGGCGGGTTTCCCGCTCAAGGACGGCAAGCGCTTCGCCGTGGACTTCACCGGTGCGGTCAACGCCGACGCCTTCTATGCCGAGCCGGCGGCGCAGATCATCGCCGCCAACTGGCGCGCGATCGGCATCGAGGTGAAGCTGAGCCTGCTCGAAGGCCAGCTGTGGACCAACAAGGTCTTCAAGGAGCGCGCCTTCGACGTCTCGATGGTCTCGCTGACGGCCCGCACCGATCCCGTGTTCGGCGTCGACCGCTCGTTCCTATGCAATACGGGCAACGTGCCGTACGTCAATCCGACTGGCTACTGCAATCGCGAGCTCGACGAGATCGCCGCCAAGGCGGCGGCCGTGCCGACGGAAGAACGCCGGCAGTGGTACAAGAAATACGAGGAGATCATCGCTCGCGACATGCCACATCTGACGCTGACCAACGCCAAGAAGTTCTTCGCTGTTTCGAGTCGCTTCGGCGGCATCGATGACGAGCTGGACTTGGCCTTCAACGGCAATCTCAGCATGTCGAGCGTCTGGGTGAAGTAGGGGCGTATTCCTTGTCTACTCTCATGGATGCGCTGATTCGGCCGCGGATCATCGCGGTGATCGGCGCGTCGCCCAAGCGCCAGACCTTGGGCAACGTGGCGCTCGACAACCTCGCCAACTACAAATTCTCCGGCACGGTCATCCCCGTTCACGGCGAGGCGCCGGAGATCGCCGGCTTGGCCGCCGTTCCCTCGATCGAGGCGCTGCCCGACGGCGTCGACACGGCATTGGCCTCGGTGCCGGCCGCGGGCGTCGCCGACGCGGTGCGCCGGCTCGACCGCCGCGGCGTGCGGACCGCCATCGTCAACACGGCGGGCTTCTCGACCGAGCAGGAGGCGGAGCTGCGCCAGCTGGTGAACAGCAGCCGCATCCTGATGCACGGGCCCAACTGCATGGGCCTGATCAATCTGTCCGATGCCACGCCGATCTATACCGGCGGCATCACCCCACGCATCCGCAAGGGGTCCGTCGCACTGATCGCACAGTCAGGCTCTGCCGCCATCTCGGTAATCAATTCCAGCACGGCCGGCTTCTCCAAGGTCGTCACCATCGGCAGCGAATTCCGGGTGACCGCAGCGGACTACCTGCACTGGCTCGCGGCCGATCCCGAGACAACGGTGATCGGACTGATCCTCGAATCGATCCAGGATGCCGACCGCTTCGCCGACGCGGTCGACCGAGTCCACGCGGCCGGCAAGTCGCTGGTCATGCTCAAGGTCGGCCGCTCGGCCATCGGAGCGCGGGCCACCTTGGCGCATACCGGCGCGCTGATCCGCAACGACGATGCCTTCAAGGGCTTTGTCGCGCGTTACGGCATCCCCGTCGTCGGCGACTACGAGCAGTTGATCGCGACACTCGAGGCGCTTGCCGTCGCCACCAAGCGGCCGAGCCATGGCCATATCGCGCTGATGGGGATCTCCGGCGGCGAGACCGCGCTCGCCTGCGATATCTGCGATGCGACCGGCCTGTCGCTGGCCGAGTTCTCGGAGGAGACCGCGGCCAGGCTGCGCGAGGTGCTGCCGGGCATTCCCGGCCAGAATCCGCTGGATGTCGGCCAGAGCGTCGGCCGCACGCCCACCGCGGCGCTCGCCGGCATGACGGCGATCATGTCGGCCGACGAGGTTGGCATCGGCGTCGTGCTGCAGGACATGCAGGCATCGCTGCCGACCAGCAGCCATCGCAACTACACCGGCCACCTTGGCACCGTCGCCGAGCTCAGCCGCGCGACGGACAAGCCGATCGTGGTGATTTCGCCTACCGCCGAGATCATGAGCGAGCGCCTGGTCGCGTGCCTGGACGGCACGGGCGTGCCGCCGCTGCGTGGCTTGGCGCCGGGCCTCGCCGCCGTGAAGGCCATGGTGGAATGGTCGGCGCGCCGACCCGAGTCGCGTCGTCTCGCCGATCGCAAGCTCACGGCGGAGCGCGAGAGCCTGAGGCGCGACATTTCCGGCATGCGGGGACCACTGCCGCCCAAACTGGTGGCGCATCTGCTCGCGAGCTACGGCATTCCCGTCGTCAAATCGGCGATGGTGCGTTCGGCAGCGGAGGCCGTCTCAGCGGCGAGCAGCATCGGCTACCCGATGGTGGTGAAGGTGATGTCGAAGGATGTGCCACACCGGTCGGATGTCGGCGCCGTCCAGCTCGGCATCAAGGATGAGGCGGGACTGCGTGCAGCCGTGGCGCTGATCGAAAAGAACGTGCGTGAGAAAGTCCCGGGTGCCGTCATCGACGGCTACGAGATGCAGGAAGAGCTGGTCGATTGCCTGCAGGCGATGGTGGGCTACCAGGTGGCGCCGCCATACGGCGCGCTGACCATCGTTGGCTCGGGCGGCGTGCTGGTCGAACTGGAGGGAGACAAGGCGCTCAGCCTCAGTCCGGTGACCAAGGCCGAGGCGGGAGCCCTGGTGTCGTCGACGCGCTTCGGCAAGGTGCTCGGCGGCTATCGCAATCTCATCCCCCGCACGGACAGCGCGCCGCTGGCCGCCCTGGTCTCGAACCTGTCGCAGCTTGCCGCCGACTTCGGCGATGTCGTGCCGGAGTGCGATCTCAACCCGGTCCTTATCCGCAAGAGATCGGGCGATGTGCGCGTCGTCGACGCGCTGTTCGTCGCCGGCGCTCCCTGAAAGGCTGGTCCATGGCCGTCGAAGAAGTAGATACGATCGTGATCGGCGGAGGCCAGGCCGGCATTGCCATGAGCGAGCATCTGACGGACTGCGGCGTTCCTCATCTTGTGCTTGAACGGCACAGGATTGCGGAACGCTGGCGCTCGGAGAGATGGGATTCGTTGGCCATGAACGGTCCAGCGTGGCACGACCGATTTCCTGGCATGGAGTTCCCGAATGCCCATCCCGACAGCTTTCCGAACAAGGAGGCGGTCGCGGCCTATTTCGAGGTCTATGCGAAGAAGATCGAAGCTCCCATTCGCTGTGGCGTGAACGTGAGGACAGTGGAGAGGCGGAAGGGTCAGGGTGGCTTTTCGCTCGACACCTCGCACGGCAGGCTCGACGCCAACAGCGTCGTCGTCGCAACCGGCGCCTTCCAAACTCCGGTCATCCCGCCCATCGTTCCTGAGAGCTCGGGCGTCTTGCAGATGCATTCCGTTGGCTACCGCAATCCCGATCAGTTGCCGGAGGGTGCGGTGTTGGTCGTCGGCTCGGGCTCCTCGGGCGTGCAGATTGCGGAAGAGCTGCTGCTGGCCGGCAGGCGCATCTATCTCTCGGTCGGACCGCACGAGCGTCCGCCTCGGGCCTATCGCACGCGTGACTATTGCTGGTGGCTCGGCGTGCTCGGCAAATGGGACCTTGAGACAAGAGTGCCGGGCAGAGAGCACATCACGATCGCCGTGAGCGGAGCGCACGGCGGACACACCATCGACTTTCGCCGGCTGGCCGCCGCCGGAATGACACTCCTCGGCATGACCGAGGCCTGCGAGGACGGCACCCTGACTTTCAAGCGGGATCTCGCCGAGAATGTCGCGCAAGGCGACGCCAACTATCTGGCGGTCCTGGATGAAGCAGACGCCTACGTCCGTCACAATGGTCTCGATCTGCCGCAAGAGCCGGGCGCTCGGGTGATTGGTTCCGACCCGGAGTGCATGACCAATCCGGTGCTTAGCCTGAACCTGGCCGATGCCGGGGTGAAAACAATCATCTGGGCGACGGGCTACGCCTCGGACTACAGCTGGCTCAAGGTCGATGCATTCGACGATCAAGGGCGCCCGAAGCATCAGCGCGGCGTTTCCTCCGAACCCGGGATTTATTTCCTGGGACTTCCGTGGCAGTCGCGGCGGGGATCGGCTTTCATCTGGGGCGTCTGGCATGACGCCAAGCATGTTGCGGACCGCATTGCCACCCAGCGCAGATATCTCGCGTATCACGCTGCGGCGACGGCCGCGGGTCGCTGACTTCCCCGAAGTCTTCTCTGTCAAGTTCTTTGGATGAGGGGGAGGTGTCCCAAATGGGAAGAATCGCCCAAAACCCTGATGCCATCGGCATCGGACGTTTCCCAACGGCTGGTAAATCCGTGGGAATCTCGCGATAGATTATTGCGCCGCTTCCTCGGCCACATGCCGGTTGGACGGCCGCGCCAGTCCGAGATGGTCGCGCAGGGTGGCGCCGGTGTACTCGGTGCGGAACAGGCCGCGCCGCTGCAGCTCGGGCACCACCATCGTCACGAAGTCGCTGAGGCCGTCGGGCAGGGTCGCGAACTGCATCATGAAGCCGTCGGCGGCGCCCATGGTGAACCATTCCTCCATCACGTCGGCGATGTGCTTGGGCGTACCCTTGATGGTCTTGCGGCCGCGCTCGTAGCGCAGATAGAGCTGGCGCAGAGTCGGGTTCTCCTCGTGGATGATCTTCATGATGCCGTCGAAGAACGCCTTGTGCAGGTTGGCGCTCTTGGGCAGGCGGCTTTCCGGGATCGGCTCGTCGAGCGGCAGGTCCGAGAGATCGGTCTCGAGGTCGGTGCCGAGGCGGAAGCGGCCGACGTCGGGGTGGATCATCTCCTGCAGTGCCTGCTGCTTGTCGTCCGCCTCCTGCTGCGAGCGGCCGATCACCACCGGGATGCCGGCCAGGATCTTGAGCTGGTCGGGGTCGCGGCCGTACTTGGCCATGCGGCCCTTGAGGTCGTCGTAGCCGCGCTTGGCGTCCTGCGGGTTGGAGGCGCTGGCGAAGACGATCTCGGCCGTGCGCGCCGCGAGCTCGAGGCCGGTATCGGAAGCGCCGGCCTGGATGATCACCGGGTGGCCCTGCGGCGAGCGCGCGATGTTGAGCGCGCCGTCGACCTTGAAGAACTTGCCCTGGTGATGGATGGCATGCTGCTTCTTCGGGTCGAAGAACAGGCCGCTCTTGCGGTCGTGGATGAAGGCATCGTCGTCCCAGGTGTCCCAGAGCTGGTTCACGACGTCGACGAACTCGCCGGCCCGCTCGTAGCGCAGCGCGTGCGGCGGCAGGGTGGCGTGGCCGAAGTTGCGCGCGGCGTAGTCGTTGGCCGAGGTGACGACGTTCCACGCCGCGCGGCCGCCCGAGATGTGGTCGAGCGAGGCGAACATGCGTGCCACGTTGTAGGGCTCGGAGAAGCTGGTCGAGACCGTAGCGCCGAGGCCGATCCGTTTGGTCGCGCCCGCCAGCCCGGTGAGGAGCGTCACCGGTTCCAGCATGTTCATGAACATCGGGAAGCGGGACCAGGCATGCAGGTTGTCGGTGCGCGCTGCCGGCGTGTCGGCGATGAAGAACAGGTCGAAGCAGCCGTGCTCGGCGAGCTGGGCCAGCCCGCGGTAGTAGTCGATGTCAGTCGAGCCGGCGGCGTTGGCGCCGGGATGCAGCCACGAGGCCGGATGCCCGCCCGACGCCTGGCCGATCAGCATGGCGAGAGAGAACGTCGAATTCTTACGCAAGCGCCCACTCCGTTCCGCATGTCAGGCTCTATGCATAGCAGCGGTCGGCCGGACAACGAAGAGGCGTGGTAGGCTCCGGCGTGCACCTCTTCGCTTCCCTCGCGGCGCACGGCTGGCATCCGGCGGCCTGGCGCGTCACCGGCCGGCCGGGCTTCGAAGGCGTGGCACCATTTCTCCAGGCGGCGAAGACGGCGGAACGCGGCGGGCTCGATGCCGTGCTGCTCGGCCTGCCGACCGCATCGCAGGCGGCGCGTGCGACCGGCAAGCTCGATGGTCTGCACTTTGATCCGTTGCCGCTCGCGGGGCTGCTGATCGGCGCCACCCGGCATATCGGCCTCTGCGGCCACTGGCCGGCCGACGTGGCCGAGCCCTTCCATGTCGCCCGCGTGTTCGCGACCCTGGACCATCTGTCGGGAGGCCGCATGGGCTGGATCGCGAGCCTCGGCGGGCCGGCCGAGCTCGCCGGCCGGTTCCAGCGGGCGGATCATAACCTGGGCGATGCCGACGCCAGCGCGCGGTTTGTCGAGCTGATCGAAGTGGCGCGCCAGCTCTGGGACAGCTGGGAAGACAAGGGCTTCGTCGTCGACCAGGCGAGTGGCACCTTCGCCGATCCCGGGCACGTGCATCCGATCGAGCATGCCGGCCGCTTCTTCACCGTGCGCGGGCCGCTCAACGTGCCGCGTCCAGTGCAGGGCCAGCCGGTGATCATCCATCGCGACGTGCCGGCCCCAGCGCGGGCGGACCTGGCGGCCAGCGCCGACGTCGTGCTGGGCGAGCCGGCGACGCTCGCCGAGGCCAAGGCGGCGCGCGCGGCGTGGCAGGCGCTGTCGCCCAAGGTGCGCTATGTCGTGCGCCTCGAAGTAGTCCTTGGCGAGACCGCCGCCAAGCGTGCGGCCGAGCTCGATGCCATGGCGGCCGAGAGGCGCCTGCGCTTCGTCGGTACGCCCGAGCAGCTGACCGCGCATTTGGCCGAGTGGCATGTGGCCGGCGCATGCGACGGCTTCGATATCCTGCCCGCCGTCATGCCGGTCGACCTCGACCTTCTTGCGGGCGAGGTCGTGCCGCGCCTGCGCGCCCGTGGCCTGCGTCCCGATGGATACGACGGACGAACGTTGCGCGAGCATCTGGCGCTCGAACGCCCGCTCAGCCGGTTCGCCGCATGACCCGGCAGATGCATCTCGGTGTCTTCACCTATCCCGGCGGCCATCACATCGCCGGCTGGCGTCACGGCTCGGTCGTGCCGGGCGACATCCTGGGCTACGACTACTACCGGCGCACCGCCGAGGCGGCCGAGCGCGGCAAGTTCGACCTGGTGTTCGTGGGCGACATGCTGGCGGCGCGCGAGAAGGACGGCCGCGTCATCGCCCAGGGCGCGCTGAACAACATCGATTCGATCTCGATCCTGTCGGCCGTCGCCGGAGCGACCAAGAACGTAGGTCTCGTCGCCACGCTCTCGACCACCTACAACGAGCCGTTCGCCATAGCCGAGCGCTTTTCCTCGCTCGACCATATTAGCGGCGGCCGCGCCGGCTGGAACATCATCACCACGGCCAACGACGATGCGGCGCTGAACTTCAGCCGCAAGTCGCACATGGAAAAGACCATGCGCTACCAGCGCGCCAAGGAGTTCGTCGACATCTGCAAGGGCCTGTGGGACGGCTGGGAAGAGGGTGCAATCGTCGCCGATCACTCAGGCGGCACGTTCGTCGATGCCTCGAAGGTGCACGAGATCGACCACAAGGGGCAGTTCTTCTCGGTCAAGGGAGCGCTCGATTTGCCGCGCTCGCCGCAGGGCTGGCCGGTCATGGTGCAGGCAGGCGGCTCGCCGGCCGGGCTGGAGTTCGCTGCCACCGTCGCCGAGGTGATCTTCGCCGCGCAAAGCGATCGCGAGCAGGCGATCAAGTTCCGCGCCGCTGTCAAGCAGCGCATGCCGGGCCACGGCCGCGATCCGGCGATCCTGAAAATCCTGCCCGGCCTGCTGCCGATCCTGGGCTCGACCGAGAAGGAGGCGCTCGCGAAGGAGAAGATGCTGAACGAGCTGCTGCATCCGGCGGTGGGCATCTGGATGCTGAGCGAGCAGATGCAGTTCCGGCTCTACGACTATCCGCAGGATGGCCCGCTGCCGACCAAGGACATCCGGGCGAGCGGCAGCGCCTTCACGCCGCGCGTGGTGCATCTGATGGAGCGCGCCGGCCGCGAAGGACTCTCCGTGCGCGAGTGCGGCATCCTGGTTGCCGCCAGCCGCAGCCACGGCTCTTTCGTCGGCACGCCGGAGACGCTGGTCGACCACATGAAGCTGTGGGTCGACGAGGGCGCGTGTGATGGCTTCAACATCATGCCGGCCTGGTTCCACGACGAGATGGATCTGTTCGTCGATCAGGTCGTGCCGATCCTGCAGCGCCGCGGGCTGTTCCGCCGCGACTATGAGGGCACGATGCTACGCCATCACCTCGGGTTGCCGATTCCGGCCGCGTCCGCCGGCCGGCTCGCCGCCTGATGCGCTGATTCGATCAGCTGCCGATCGCCATAGCCGTTCTGCGGCGGGAAGCCCTCGGCCAGCGGCCGCCGCTGATCCATGGTCAGCCACAGCCGGACCATATGACGGCGGCGCTCGATCTCGGGATAGTCCTCGAACGCCGTGCGTGAGTGCAGGATCACGTAGTTGTTGCAGAACTGGATGTCGCCCTGTTCCAAGTCCATGTCGAGATGGATGCTCGCGTCGTAGGCGAGCTCGTCGAACAGGTCGAGCGCGGCCTCCTCGATCGGCTCGAGCGGCACGCCGGTCTTGGTGCAGGCTGCCCTGATCTGGTTGCGGACCAGGCGGACGCTGACCAGCCCGTCGCGCGCGCCGAACACCGGCAGGCGATGCGGCGTCACCGGGCTCTCGGTCAGCGCGGCCTCGCGGCGAATGTAGTGGAAGCCGCGATAGAGCGGCGCCAGGTACTCGGGATGCCGCCGCAGGATCTCGTTGTGGATGGTGACGGCGCTCACCACGCTCGACAGGCCGCCGCTCTTGGACCGGCGCAGGCAGAGCAGGCCGACGACGTCGCCGGAGTCAGTATGGAAGGGCAAGTGGGCGTTGGTCTCGTAGCCGCGCACGTCGATGTTGCCGTAGCGGCGGCCGTGATCGTAGACGTGGCCTAAAAGGTCGCCCCGCGGGTTCTGGGTGACGGCCTGGCCGAGATGCAGGCCCATCGCCCAGAAGATCGTGCCGACCTGCTCGTCGGTATAGTCGGCTGTGTTGAGTCCGCGCAGGACGTAGAAGCCGCGGCCGCTCACGACGTTCTCCTGCCATTTGCGCAGCTGCGGAGCGAGGGTGGGCAGCGGGAAGTCGTCTTTGGTGAGGGCGGCGAACGGCAGGCCGCGCCGGTCGACCGATGCGACCGCCTTGGCGATCTCGTTGAGATGCCTCGGCTCGAGATGGACGATCCAGGAGTCGTCGTTGACTAGGTCGCGGCCGTACCAGGCCGACGGATGGCGAACGGTCTCGGTCAGAATCTCGGCCATGGTCAGACCTTTCCGGCAAATCCAGCGGATGCCGCCATAGGGCCCTTGTCCCGGCGACGCGCGGTCAACAGAATACGCCATCCAGCGAGGGTACCGACATGGATATCGTACAATCCGCGCCATTCGACCTGCTGCTTCGGGGTGGCCGCGTCATCGATCCGGCCCAAGGCCTCGACGGCGTCTTCGATGTCGCCGTGCGAGACGGCCGCATCGCCGCGGTCGGCAAGAGCCTGCCCGGTCCAGCCAAGGAGACGGTCGACGTGCGCGGCAAGCTGGTGCTGCCCGGCCTGATCGATACCCACGCCCACGTCTATCGCTATGTCAGCGGCCGGTTCGGCCTCGACGCCGACACCGTTGGCGTCCATTCCGGCGTGACCACCGTGGTCGACCAGGGCGGACCGTCGGTGCTGACCTTCCCCGGCTTCCGCGAATATGTCGCCAAGCCCGCCTCGACTCGCGTGCTCGCGTTCATCTCTGCCTACATGGTGGGCGGCCTGGAAGGCCACTACTACCCCGAGCTCTACCGGCCCGACTGCATCGCGGTCGACGACACCGTGCGCGCGGCGCGCGACAACGCCGACCTGGTGCGCGGCATCAAGGGCCATGCCGAGATCGGCGGCTTCACGCGCTGGGGCGACGAGGCGATGCGGCGTGCCGCCAAGATCGGCCAAGCGCTCGACCTGCCGCTCTACATCCATTTCGGCCAGCTCTGGCCGCTGCCCGAGGACAAGGCCTCCTACGATCCCGATGCCATCCTGCCCGACATGCTCGAGATCCTGCGGCCAGGCGATATCCTCGCGCATCCGTTCACGCGCCATCCCGGCGGCTTCGTCGACCAGCACGGCAAGGTCCATTCGATGGTGCGCGAGGCGCTGGCGCGCGGGCTGAAGACTGACGTCGGCCATGGCTCGCACTTCTCGTTCAAGATGGCGCGGCTGGTGCTCGACGCCGGGCTCGTGCCCGACACGCTGGGCGCCGACATGCACGGCTACAACACGACCATTCCCAAGCCGCGCGGCACGCCCGAGAGCCATCCCGACAAGGAGGAGATGCATCTCTTCGCCGGCGCGCAGAACTTCTCGCTGACCTCGGCGATGACCAGCATGCTGGCGCTCGGCCTCAAGCTCGAGCAGGTCGTGCCGATGGTGACCAGCCATTGCGCTGCCATGCTCGGCATGGAGGGCGAGATCGGCACCTTGAAGCCCGGCGTCGAAGCCGACGTGTCAGTGGTGGCCGACGAGGTCGGCAAGTTCCTGCTGCAGGACAACGAGGACACCAAGGTGGTGGCCGAGCATTTCATCCGCCCGGTGTTCTGCCTGCGCGCCGGCAAGCGTTTCGACGCCGACGCCGTGATCCTTCCCAAGCCGCTGCGCGCCGACGCTGCATGACGGCTCAGCAAAGCGGCCTTGGCGTCGGGGCGTCGCTTCGGCGCAAAGAGGACGCGCGTTTCTTGCACGGCCGCGGCCGCTTCGTCGGCGATATCACCCGGCCCGGCATGCTCGAAGTGGCGTTCCTGCGCAGCCCAATTGCGCATGCACGGCTGCGCTCGGTGACCAAGCCGGCCGGCGCTGAGAAGCGCGTGTTCACCCTGGCCGACCTGCCGGGCGCGCGGACCATCCGCGCCAACTCCGCACTGCCCGGCTTCCGCGTCTCCGAGCAGCCGGCGCTGGCCAAGGACAAGCTGCGCCATGTCGGCGAGGCGATCGCTGCCTGCGTGGCCGAGACGCGGGCCGAGGCCGAGGACCTGGCGGCGGCCTGCCAGCTCGACTACGAGGCGCTGCCCGCGGTGCACGACATGCTGGCGGCCCCTTTGCCCGGCTCGGCGCTGGTGCACGATGGCTGGTCGATGAACGCCTTCCTCGAGACGCGGCGCGACGACGACGTGTCCGGCCTCGATGCCATCGCTGCTGCCAAGGTCACGCGCAGCTTGCGCACCTCGCGCCAGAGCATGGCGCCGATCGAGGGCAGGGGCGTGCTGGCCGAATGGGATCCCAGGCTCGAGCAGTTGATCGTCACCACCTCGACCCAGATGCCGCACGTCACCAAGACCGGCCTGGCCGATTGCCTCGGCCTCGACGAAGGGCAGGTGCATATCGTGTCGCCCGATGTCGGCGGCGGCTTCGGCTACAAGGGCATCCTGCTGCCCGAGGAGATCGTCTGCGCCAGCATCGCCATGCAGCTCGGCCGGCCGGTGCGCTGGCTGGAGGATCGCTTCGAGCAGCTCACCGCCAGCGCCAACTGCCGCGAGCATCACTACGTCATCACCGCCTGGGCTGACCGCGCCGGCAAGCTTTTGGGCGTCGAGTGCGAAGCCACCGTCGATGCCGGCGCCTATTCGTCGTATCCGTTCGGCGCCTGCCTGGAGGCGGCACAGGTCGGCTCGATCCTGCCCGGGCCGTATGTCCTGCCGCTGCTGCGCTGCCACACCATCTCGGCCTGCACCAACAAGCCGCCGATCCTGCCCTATCGCGGCGTGGCGCGGACCGGCGTGTGCTACGCCATGGAGACCACGCTCGATGCGTTGGCGCGCCAGCTCGGGATGTCGGCTGAGGCGATCCGCCTGGCCAATCTGGTGCCGCCTGAGGCGATGCCCTACCGCAATCTGGTCGGCAAGGTGTTCGACAGCGGCGACTACCCGGAATCGCTGCGCCGCGCGGTGGCGGCGTTCGACCTGAAGGCCATCCACGCCCGCCAGGCCAAGGGCGAAGCCGTGGGCTTCGGCCTCGCGACTTTCTGCGAGCAGGGCGCCCACGGCACGTCGGTCTATCATGCTTGGGGCATTCCCTTCGTGCCGGGCTTCGAGCAGGCGCATGTGCGCCTCAGTCCCGACGGCGTGCTGGAAGTGCGCGTCGGCGTGCACAGCCACGGCCAGGGCATGGAGACCACGTTGGCCCAGGTGGCGCACGAGATCCTGGGAGTCCATCCCGACAAGGTGCGCGTGGTCCATGGCGACACCGCGCTGACGCCGTACTCGACCGGCACGTGGGGCAGCCGCGCCATGGTGATGGCGGGCGGCGCCGTGGCCGAAGCCTGTACCCAGCTTGCCGAGCGAGTCGCCGCCATCGGCGCGGCGCTGTTGCAGGTATCGGCGCAGGACGTCGAGGTGGCCGACGGCCAGGTGCGCCGCCGCGACAATGACGGCTCGGTCTCGATCGCCGACGTCGCGCGCACCTGGTATCGCGCGCCGCACAACCTGCCGCCCGGCGTCAACAAGGGCGGCCTCGAAGTGACCGCGGGCTACCGGCCCGACCCTGACACCGGCACGCATTCCTATGCCTGCCACGCCTGCGTCGTGCGCGTCGACACCGAGACCGGCGGCGTGGTGATCGAGGACTATCTGATCGTCGAGGACGGCGGCAAGCTCGTGAACCCGATGATCGTCGACGGCCAGGTGCTGGGCGGGTTGGCGCAGGGCATCGGCACCGCGCTCTACGAGGAGATGCCCTACGACGACGCCGGCCAGCCGCTGGCCGCGACGCTGGCCGACTACCTGCTGCCCGGCACCACCGACGTGCCCGACGTGCGCCTCGACCACATGGAGACTCTGAGCCCGTGGACGACCTTCGGCCAGAAGGGCATCGGCGAGAGCGGCGCCATCGGCCCGCCGGGCGCCATCATCAATGCCATCAACGACGCACTGGCACTGCTGGGTGCGGAAGTGACCGACCTTCCGGCCAGCCCGCCGCGCGTGCTGGCCGCGATCCAGGCCGTGCGCGCCAGACGATGAAGCCCGCCTCATTCATCTATGCCCGGCCGACAGACTGGTCGGACGCCCTAAAACTCCTCGCCGAGGGGGCGCGGCCGGGTGCCGGCACGCAGTCGCTCGGGCCGTTGCTCAATCTCCGCCTGGCCCAGCCCGACACCATCGCCGACCTGCGCCATCTGCCGGGCTATGCCGGCGTCGCCGTCGATGGCGGCATGGTGCGCATCGGTGCCGGGACGACGCACGCCGCGATCGAGGACGGAGCGGTGCCGGGCCGCGTCGGCGAGATCATGGCCGCGGTCGCCCGCGGCATCGCCTATCGCCCGGTGCGCAACCGCGGCACGATCGGCGGCAGCCTGGCACACGCCGATCCCGCCGCCGATTGGGTCGCCGTGCTGCCGGCGCTCGGCGCCACCGCCGTAGCGCTCGGCCCCAAGGGCGAGCGCCGCATCGCGGCGGCGGAATTCGTCAAAGGCATCTTCGAGACCGCGCTCGCGGCCGACGAGTTGCTGCGCTTCATCGAAGTGCCGGTGCAGCCGGCCGAGGCGCGCTGGGGGCACTGGAAGTTCTGCCGCAAGGTCGGTGAGTTCTCCAAGGCGACGGCCTGCGTGCTGGCGCTGCCCGGCAAGCCGCCGCGCGCCGTGCTTGCCGCCCTCGATGGCCCGCCGATGGTGATCGCGGACGCGTCGGCGCTGATGAAGGATCCCGCGGCCGAAGCAGCACGCATCGTCCAGGGCTTTCCCGAGCTTGCGCCGTGGCGCCGCGCTATTGCCGAGACCGCGTTGCGCCGCGCGGTCGCGATGGCGGCGGCATGAGCAAGATCGCGCTCTCGCTCACCGTCAACGGCGAGCCCAGGCAGCTGCTGGCCGAGCCGCGCGAGCAGCTCGCCGACGTCCTGCGTCGCGAGCTGATGCTGACCGGCACGCATGTCGGCTGCGAGCACGGCGTGTGCGGCGCCTGCACCGTCGAGATCGACGGCGCGCCGGCGCGCTCGTGCATCGCCCATGCCGGGAGCTGCGACGGCGCGTCGATCCGCACCATCGAGGGCTTTGGCGACGACGGCGTGATGGCGGCGCTGCGCGAGGCCTTCTCGCGCGAGCATGCGCTGCAGTGCGGCTACTGCACGCCCGGCATGCTGGTCACGGCGCGCGACATCGTGCTGCGTCTGCCCAATGCCGACGAGGCCCGCGTGCGCGAGGAGCTGGCCGGCAATCTCTGCCGCTGCACCGGCTATCGCGGCATCGTGCGTGCGGTGCTGAGCGTGTTGGCCGATCGAAAGAACAGCTAAGGAGTACGAGTGATGGAGACCATTCCCGCCCGTCGCGGCAAGGCCGCCTACGTCAAGAAGGGCCAGTCGATCCGCATCGTCAACACGCACGGCGCGCAGGTGGTCGATACCTGGGCCTTCACCGCCAGCATGCTGACCGAGTTCATGTCGATGGAGCACACGCGCGCCACCCTGACCAAACTGGTGCCGCGGGTCGGCGATGGGCTCTACACCAACCGGCGCCGCAAGATCCTGACCATGACCGCCGACACCAGCCGCGGCGACCACGACACGCTGATGGCGGCGTGCGACAGCGAGCGCTACATCCTGCTCGGCGTGAAGGAGTACCACGACAACTGCACCGACAACCTGTTCGCCGCCATGGGCGCGCTCGGCCTCACGCCTCCCGAGGTGCCGAGCCCGCTCAATCTCTTCATGAACATCCCCTGGTCGCTCGACGGCGCGCTGGGCTTCGATCCGCCGACCAGCAAGCCCGGCGACTACGTCACCTTGCAGGCCGAGCTCGACTGCATCGTCGCCATGTCGGCCTGCCCGCAGGACATCCTGCCGATCAACGGCCAGACCGGCACGACCACCGAGGCGCACTACGAAATCACCGGCTGAACGCGGAGAACACCTCCTCGATCGCCTTCAGCTGATTGCCTGCCGCCGACGACGGCACCAGGATCGGCGTGTGCACACCGGCCGTGCGCCACGCGGCAACGCCCTCGCGCACCTTGGCTGCCGAGCCGAACAAGGTGTTGTCGGCCAGCCATTTGTCGGTGAGGTATTTCGGCACGTCGTCCGGGCGCTTCTCGCTCAGCGCCTTCTCGATCGCCGTCATCTCCTCGACGTAGCCTGCTTCCTTCCAGTAGTTGCGGTAGTTCGGCAGGCCGGCGTAGCGGGTCAAGGTGCGCCGGTTCACTTCCTTGGCCGCCGCTTCGTCGTCGCTGATGCAGGTCGGGATCATGTTGCCGATGAAGAAGCCTGCCTTGCGCTTGGCCGCCGCCAGACCCGACAAGGACTCGGCCATGTGGCTGCGGCAGACATTGGCGAACACCACGCCCTCGGCCAGCTCGCCGGCCAGCGCCACCATCTTCTTGCGCAGCGCCGCGACGATGATCGGCGGCAGCGGGCCGAAGCTGGTCTCGGCACGGAACTTCTCGATGAAGGCGCGCGTATCCGCCAGCGGCTTGCCCGGCGTCACGCCCATGCGCACATAGGAGGGCCCGTGGGCGATGCCGATGCCGAGGCTGAACCGGCCGCCTGAAACCTCGTGCATCATCGCCGCGCTCTGGCAGAAGTCGATCATGGTGCGCTGGTAGATCGGCACGATCGAGGTGGCGAAGCGGATCTTCTCGGTCTGCCAGGCCAGTGCCTCGCACATCGACAGGTTGCCCATCGGGCTCGGCACGTAGATGCCGTCGAAGCCGCGCCGCTCGGCTTCCCGGCACAATTCGATGGTGGCGCGGCGGCGGCCGGGCATGGCGATCAGGCACAGGGCGGGGAGCGGTTCGGACATCGAGCTACTAGACCTTGTAAATGAGGGAATAAAATAATGGGGAAATAAGGGGGATCCCTCTAACCCTTGAATCGATTGGAAGACCTATTTTACCACTCGGCCGGTCGCCCACCTATTCTGGTCATTAGAAGTCCAGCCGCTCATTTGGGAACGACGGCGGTGGCCTGGATCTCGACCTTGGCCTCGTCCTCGATCAGCGCGGTGACCTGGACGACGGCCATCGCCGGAAAATGTCGGCCGACGACCTCGCGATAGACCTTCCCGATATTCTGGAGGTTGGCGAGATACTCCTTCTTGTCGGTCAGGTACCACGTCATGGTCGTGACGTGCTCGGGCTTCGCACCGGCCTCGGCCAGCACGTCGACGACGTTCTGCAGCGTCTGCCGGACCTGGCCGACGAGGTCATGGCATTCGAACCGGTTCTGGTGGTTCCAGCCGATCTGGCCGCCGACGAAGACCAGCTTGCCTTCGGCGGCGACACCGTTGGCGTAACCCTTGGGCTTCGCCCAGCCGGCCGGCTGCAGGGTCGTGTGCGTTGTCATGGCTGGTTCCTCAACTGGAAGCGCTGGATCTTGCCCGTCTGGGTCTTGGGTAACGCCGCAATGAACTTCACCGAGCGCGGGTACTTGTAGGGTGCGATGGTTGCCTTGACGTGATCCTGCAGGCGCCTGGCGGCCTCGGCGCCGGGATCGACGCCGTCGGCCAGCACGACATGCGCCTGAACGATCTGGCCGCGCTCGGGATCGGGGACGCCGATGACGGCGCATTCGCGCACGTCGGGATGCGTGAGTAGCGCGGCCTCGACTTCGGGCCCGGCGATGTTGTAGCCGGCCGAGACGATCATGTCGTCGGAGCGCGCGGCGAAGTGGAAGTGGCCGTCCTTGTCCTGGACGAACGAATCGCCGGTCAGGTTCCAGCCGTCGCGCACGTAGCTGCGCTGGCGATCGTCGGCGAGATAGCGGCAACCGGTCGGCCCGCGCACCGCGAGGCGTCCCACCGTCCCGCGCGGCAGCTCCTTCATGTCATCGTCGACGATCTTGGCCTCGTAACCAGCTACCGGCTTGCCGGTCGAGCCGGGGGCCATGTCGTCGAGACGATTGGAGATGAAGATGTGCAGCATCTCGGTGGCGCCGATGCCGTCGAGGATCGGCTTGCCGATCTTCTGCATCCAGTCGTTGAACACCGGGGCGGGCAGGGTCTCGCCAGCCGAGACGGCGAGCCGCAGCGACGACAGGTCCGCGCCCTCGTCCTTGGCCGCCAGCATGGCGCGATAGGCGGTGGGCGCGGTAAAGGCGATGGTGGCGCGGTAGGTTTCGATGATCTCGATCATCTTGGCGGGCGAGGCGTCCTCGAGCAGCGTCGCCGCCGCCCCGAAGCGCAAGGGAAAGATCGCGAGACCGCCCAGGCCGAAGGTGAAGGCAAGCGGCGGCGAGCCGACGAACACGTCGTCCGGCGTCACCCCCAGCACTTCCTTGGCATAGCCATCGGCGATGACCAGCAGATCGCGATGGAAGTGCATGGTCGCCTTGGGGACCCCGGTCGTGCCCGAGGTGAAGGCGAGCAGGGCCACGTCGTCGCGACCGGTGGCCACGGCCTCGAAGCGCACCGGCTTGGTGAGGGCGATGCGGTCGAGCTCGGCATCGTGGTTGGCCGTGCCGTCGAAGCCCACCACCTGCTCGAGGAAGCGGTTGTCCTTGGCGCAGGCGACCAGCTCGTCCATCAGCCGCGTGTCGCAAAGCGCCAGAGCGATCTTCGCCTTGTCGACGATCTGCGCCAGCTCGCCGGCGCGCAGCATCGGCATGGTGTTGACCACCACGGCGCCGGCTTTGGTCGCGGCCAGCCAGCACGCCACCATCGCCGGATTGTTGGCGGCGCGGACCAGCACGCGATTGCCGGGCCGCACGCCATAGTTCTCGACCAGCGCCCGCGCCAGGCGGTTGGTCCAGTCGGTCAGCTCCTTGTAGGTCCGGCGCCGGCCATTGCCGATCAGCGCGGTGTTGTCGCCAAAGCCCTTCTGGACCATGCGGTCGGTCAATTCGACGGCGATGTTGAGTCGCTCGGGGTAGTCGAGGCCCGCCGGCAGGAAATCCGGCCGCTGATCAGGCGGTGGAAGATTGTCGCGCGTGAAGGTGTCGATGTGCGCGCTCGGGCCGAGCTTGGCGTCACTCATGGCGTCACGTCCCTTCGAACACCGGTTTCTCGCGGGCAACGAAGGCCCGGTAGGCGCGCTCGAAGTCGCGCGTCTGCATGCAGATCGCCTGGGCCTGCGCCTCGGCTTCGATGGCCTGGTCCAGGCCCATCGACCATTCCTGGTTGAGCTGGGTCTTGGTAATGCCGTGGGCGAAGGTCGGGCCGGCGACGATGCTTTTGGCCATGCCGAGCGCGTCGTCACCCAGCGCATTGGGCTCGACCAGGCGATTGTAGAAGCCCCAGCGCTCGCCTTCCGCCGCCGACATGGTGCGCCCGGTATAGAGCAGCTCGGCGGCGCGGCCCTGGCCGATGATGCGGGGCAGCATCGCGCAGGCGCCCATGTCGCAGCCGGCGAGGCCGACGCGGGTGAACAGGAACGCCGTCTTGGCCGCCGGCGTGGCGATCCGGATGTCGGAGGCCATGACGATGATGGCGCCGGCGCCGACCGCCACGCCGTCGACAGCGGCAATGATCGGCTTGCCGCAGGCCAGCATCGCCTTCACCAGATCGCCGGTCATGCGCGTGAAGGCGAGCAGCTCCTTCATCTCCATGGCGACCAGCGGACCGATGATGTCGTGCACGTCGCCGCCGGAGCAGAAATTGCCGCCGTTGGGCAGGAACACCACCGCGTCGACGTCGTCGGCGTAGCGCAGCTCGCGAAACATGTCGCGCAGCTCGGCGTATGAGTCGAAGGTCAACGGGTTCTTGCGTTCCGGACGGTCGAGCTGGACGCGGGCGACCTTGCCCTCGACCTGCCAGAGGAAATTCTTAGGTTTCAAGGTCGCCATGCGTGTCATTGGCGTTCCTCCCAATTGCTGCGAAAGGTTTTGAGCATCGAGGTCAGCCGCTGGGCGTCTCCTTTGGAGACGTCGGCCAGCAGCTCGTCGACCCAGCGTTCGTGGGCCGCTGCCATTTTCTTGAACGCGGCATGGCCGGTCCGGGTCAGGCGCACGATCGAGGTGCGACGATCGCCGTTGCGTTGCGCTCGTTGCACCAGCCCGTCGGTGACCAGGCGATCGACGATGCCGGTCACGTTGCCGTTGGACACCAGCAGGAAGCGCGACAGGTCGCTCATCAGCATGCCCTCGGGCGTGCGATAGAGCGCCGCCATGACGTCGAAGCGCGGCAAGGTCGTGTCGAATTTCCGCGCCAACCGCTCGCGCAGCTCGGACTCGATCGTGCGCGAGGCGCGCAGCAGCCGGATCCACAGCCGTAGCTTGTCTTTGCTGGGCTTTTCCTTGGTGAGGGTGCCGCTCACCATGTCTCGCCTCCCGAGAGTGAGAGTGCCTGGCCGGTGATCGAGCCTGCTGCGTCGCTGCACAGCCACAGCACCGCCGCGGCGACTTCCTGCGGCTGGATGAAGCGGCCCTGCGGGTTGGTGGCGGAGAGGCTGGCGCGCGCCTGCTCGACCGTGCGGCCGGTCTTCTCGACGATGCGCTGGACGGAGTCCTCCAGCATGTCGGACTCGACGAAGCCCGGGCAAACCGCGTTTACCGTGACGCCGGTTCTCGCCATTTCCGTCGCCAGCGCGCGCATCAAGCCCACGACACCGTGCTTGGCGGCGACGTAGGGCGCGACATAGCCGTAGCCCTTCAAGCCGGCCGTCGAGGCGATGAAGACGATCCGGCCCGACTTGCCCTTTGTCATGCCGGCCAAGGCCGGCTTCACGCTCAAGAACGAGCCGGTGAGGTTGACGTCGAGCGTGCGCTGCCAGTCGGCGAGCGACGTGCGGTGGGCGGGGCTGCTGCCCGACATGCCGGCATTGGCGACCACGATGTCGAACGGGCCTCGCGCCTTCTCGGCGTCGGCAAAAAGCGCGGTCACCTCGGCTTCCTTGGTGACGTCGCAGGCGATGGCGTGGAGGCGAGCGTTCTCGCGCGCGGTGGCCGCGAGCGGCTCCTTGCGGCGGCCGCAGATCGTGACCGCGACACCGGCCTCGGCCAGCGCCAGGGCGATCGCCTTGCCGACGCCCGAGCCGCCCCCGGTCACAAGCGCATGTTTTCCGACGATCATACTTTTAGCCCCCCAGCTATTCCGGTGGTCACGGTGCGCAGGCGATAGAGCTGGTCGCGGCCGGGCAGGTAAGGATCGGGCCACTTCACGTCCCTGTCGCCGAGCGCCACGGCGGAATGCAGGGTCCAGTAGGGGTCCGCGAGATGCGGCCGGGCGAGGCAGACGAGATCGGCGCGGCCGGCCAGCAGGATCGAGTTGACGTGATCGGGCTCGAAGATGTTGCCGACCGCCATCGTCGCCATGCCGGTCTCGTTGCGGATGCGGTCGGAGAAGGGGGTTTGGAACATGCGGCCATAGACCGGCCGCGCCTGGATCGATGTCTGCCCGGCCGACACGTCGCAGATGTCGACGCCAGCGAGCTGCAGGAGGCGCGCGATCTCGACCGCCTCGGCCGGCGTCACCCCCTCGTCGCCCACCCAATCGTTCGCCGAGATGCGCATCGAGATCGGCTTCTCGGCCGGCCACACGGCGCGCACCGCCTCGAAGATCTCCAGCGGATAGCGCATGCGGTTCGCCAGTGAGCCACCATAGTCGTCGGTGCGCCGGTTGGTGAGGGGCGTGATGAAGGACGACAGCAGATAGCCGTGCGCAGCATGGATCTCGAGCATGTCGAAACCGCAGCGTGCCGCCATCTCGGCCGAGGCGACGAACTGCTGCCGCACGCGGGCCATGTCGTTGCGATCCATGGCCTTGGGGATCTGGTTGGCGGGCGACCACGGGACGGCCGATGCCGCCATCACCGGCCAGTTGCCGCTCTGGAGTGGCGCATCGCTCTGCTGCCAGCCGAGCTGGGTCGATCCCTTGGCGCCGGAATGGCCGACCTGGGCGCAGATCCGGGCTTCGGTCTCGCGATGCACGAAGTCGACCAGCCGTTTCCACGCGGTTTCGTGGGCCGGCGCATAAAAGCCTGTGCAGCCCGGCGTGATGCGGCCCTCGGGGCTGACGCAGGTCATCTCGATATAGATTAGGCCGGCGCCGCCCTTGGCGCGCTCGGCATAGTGCGCGAAATGCCAATCGGTCGGGCAGCCGTCGACCGCCTTGTATTGCGCCATCGGCGAGACGACGACGCGGTTCTTCAGTTTCAGGTCGCGCAACTGGAAGGGCGCGAACATCGGCGCCCGGCGCACGTTCTCGGTGTTGCCGGCGCGGCTCTGGAACCAGGCTTCGGCGCCGCCCAGCCATTCGGGATCGCGCAGCCGGAGATTCTCGTGGCTGATGCGCTGCGAGCGGGTCAGCAGCGAATAGTTGAACTGCACCGGATCGAGGTGGAGATAGCGCTCGACCTCCTCGAACCATTCCAGCGAGTTGCGCGCGGCCGACTGGAGGCGCAGCACCTCGGTCCGCCGGGCGCTCTCGTATTTTTCGAAGGCGGTTTCGAGGTTCGGCTCGGAATGGAGGTAGTCGGCCAGGGCGACAGCGCTTTCGAGCGCGAGCTTCGTCCCCGAGCCGATGGAGAAGTGGGCGCTGGCCGCGGCGTCGCCCATCAGGGCGAGGTTCTTGTGCGACCAGCGCTCGCACAGCACGCGCGGGAAGTTGATCCAGGCCGAGCCGCGCAGATGAGCCGCGTTCGACATCAGGGGTTGGCCGCCGAGATACTTGGCGAAGATCCGCTCGCACGTCGCGATCGACTGCTCGCGGCTCATGTCGCCGAACCCCCAGGCGGCCCACGTCGCCTCGCTGCATTCGACGATGAAGGTCGCGGTCTCCGATTCGAACTGGTAGGCGTGCGCCCACACCCAGCCGTGCTCGGTCTCCTCGAAGATGAAGGTGAAGGCGTCGTCGAACTTCTGGCGGGTGCCGAGCCAGACGAACTTGCATTTGCGCACGTCGATGTCGGGCTTGAAGACGTCAGCGAAGGCCGCCCGCGAGCGCGAGTTCAGACCGTCGGCGGCGATCACCAGATCGTATTTCGCCATCAGGGGTTTGGGGTCGTCGACCTCGGAGTCGAAGACCAGCTCGACGCCGAGGTCGCTGGCGCGGCGCTGCAACAGAAGCAGCAGCCGCTTGCGGCCGATGCCGCAGAAACCATGGCCGGTCGAGACGGTGCGCACGCCCTTGTGGATCACCGCGATGTCGTCCCAGTAGGCGAAGTACTCGCGGATCCACGCGGCGCTCACCGGGTCGTTGGCGGCGAGGTTGTCGAGCGTCTCCGCCGACAGCACGACGCCCCAACCGAACGTGTCGTCCGCCCGGTTGCGCTCGATCACGGTGATCTCGTGCGCGGGATTGCGGCGCTTCATCGAGATCGCGAAATAGAGGCCGGCAGGACCGGCGCCGAGAACAGCAACCTTCACCGCGATCCTCCTCTTTCAAACCCTCCCCATTCATATGGGGAGGTGTCGCGGTAGTCCGCGACGGAGGGGTCAAGGGTCGGTATCGCGCGATTCCGATCGAGCACATGACCCCTCCGTCGGCGCATGACGCCGACACCTCCCCATATGAATGGGGAGGGATACTGATTCGACTCGCTCATGTTCCGCATCAATGCCCGCCCAGATAGCTCGCCGTGACCTTGGGATCGTGCATCAGGTCGGCCGCCGACCCCGAATGAACGATCTCGCCGGTCTCCAGCACGTAGCCGTAGTCCGCCGTCTCGAGCGCGGCGCGCGCATTCTGCTCGACCAGCAGGATCGAGACGCCGAGCTCGCGCAGCGACGAGATGATCTTGAACACCTCGCGGATGATGAGAGGCGCCAGGCCGAGGCTCGGCTCATCGAGCAGCAGCAGGCGCGGCTTGGCCATCAGCGCACGGCCCAGCGCCAGCATCTGCCGCTCGCCGCCCGACAAGGTCGAGGCGCGCTGGCCGCGGCGCTCGCTGAGCCGCGGGAAGCGGCCATAGAGGTCGGCCAGGCTCTGCTTCACGCCGGCCGCATCGCGGCGCCGCGAGTAGCCGCCCAGCAGGAGATTGTCGGCCACCGACAGGTCGCCGAACAGCTCGCGCGTCTCCGGCACTAGGCAGAAGCCGCGCTCGATGCGCCCTTCGACGTCCATCCGGCTGAGATCGAGACCGTCGTACGACATGCGGCCGCGCCACGGCAGCAGGCCGATAGCGGCGCCCAGCAAGGTTGTCTTGCCCGCGCCGTTGGGGCCGATGACGGTGACGATCTGCCCGGGCTCGATCGCCAGCGACACGTCGCGCACCGCCTCGACCTTGTCGTAGGCGACGGAGACCTGGTCGATCGCCAGCAGCGCCATCACGCCACCCCGCCGAGATAGGCTTCCTGGACGCGCGGGTCCTGGCGGACGACGGCCGGCGTGCCCTCGCAGAGCTTGGCGCCGAAATCCATGACCACGGTGCGATCGACCAGGCCCATGACGAAATCCATGTCGTGCTCGACGAGCAGGATGCTGAGGCCCTCGGCCCGCAACGCCTCCAGAAGGCGGGCGAGCTCGGCCTTCTCGGCCGCGCGCAGGCCGGCGGCGGGCTCGTCGAGCATCAGCAGCGCCGGATCGGCGGCGAGGGCGCGGGCGATCTCGAGCAGGCGCTGGCTGCCGAGCGGCAGGTTGCCGGCCAGCTCGAAGGCCCGGTCGGCGAGGCCGACGCGCTGCAACTGCCACATCGCTTCGGCGCGGATGCGCGCCTCCTCTGCCCGGTCGATGTGCAGGATGCCGGCCAGGAATCCCGATCGGGTGCGCGCGTAGGTCCCCAGCATGACGGTGTCGAGCAGGGTCATGTTCTTGCGCAGCTTGACGTGCTGGAAGGTGCGGGCGATGCCGGCGCGCGCGATGTGACGCTGGGCGCTGCGGCTGATGTCGGCGCCGAGGAAGCGGATCGTGCCCTGGTTCAACGGCAGCGCGCCGGTGATGAGATTGAACATCGTCGTCTTGCCGGCGCCGTTGGGGCCGATCAGGCCGAGGATCTCGCCGACCTGCAGTTCGAAGCTCACTCTGTCGACGGCGACTAGGCCGCCGAAGCGTCGGGTCACGTCTGAGACGGCAAGGATGGTCTGCCCCGGTTGAGGTTGGGCGCGGCGGTCGAGAGCGGCCGCGGCCGAAGACGGCGAGGGCTGCAGGCGCGGCAGGAAACGCAAGGCGAAGGGCACGACGCCGGCACGGGCGCGTTGCAGGAGGATGATGAACAGCACCGAGAACACGACGACCTCGAGCTGACCCGAGGCACCGCTCGGCGCGATGATCGGCAGGTAGTCCTGGATGCCATTCTTGAGCAGGGTGACGACGGCGGCACCGACCACGGCGCCCGACAGGTAGGCCATGCCGCCCACCATCGCCATCAGGAGATAGAGGATGCCGACAGTGACGTCGAACGGGGCGGGGCTGACGAACCGGCTCATATGCGCGTAAAGCCAACCCGACAGCGCCGACAGCAGCGCGGCGATGACGAAGGTCACGAGCTTGATGCGGAACGGATCGATGCCGAGGCTCTCGGCCATGATCCGGCCGGCGCGCAGCGCGCGCACGGCGCGGCCCTGGCGCGAATCGAGAAGGTTGGCGGACAGCAACAGGGCGACGATCAGGAACAGCCAGATCAGGTAGTAGATGCTGGCGCTGCTGGTGAGCGCATAGTTACCGACAGAGATCGGCGGCACGTCGGCAATGCCGCTGAACTGCCCGAGCATGGGCAGGTTGCCGAACAGGAAATAGGTCGCGAGCCCCCAGGCGATGGTGCTGAGCGACAGAAAATGGCCGCCCAGCCGCAAGGTCACGGCGCCGAGGATCGCCGCGACCAGGCCGGTGAGCACCAGTCCCGCCACCAGCCCGAGCCACGGCGAATAGCCCAGCATCGCGGTGAGCCCGGCCGTGGTGTAGGCGGTGATGCCGACGAACGCGGCCTGGCCGAACGACAGCATGCCGCCGATGCCGGCCAGCAACACCAGGCCCAGCACCGCGAGCGCGTAGATGCCGATGTAGTTCATCAGCGTGATGCTGAACGGGCTCAGCACATCGGGCGCCACCAGGATCAGCACGACCGCGGCCGCGCAGGCGCGGCGGAACTGCGACGTCGTCATTCCTCGGCCTCTTCCTCTTCGCTGGCGACCAGACTGAGGGACCGCCAGAGCAGGACGGGAATGAGCAGACCGAAGACCACAACCTCCTTGAAGGCGCTGAGCCAGAACGAGGAGAAGCTCTCCAGCAGGCCGACCAGCACCGCGCCCAGTGCGGTCATCGGATAGCTGACCATGGCGCCGATGATGGCGCCGACGAAGGCTTTCAGTCCGATCAGGAAGCCCGAATCGTAGAAGATGGTCGTCACCGGCGCGATCAGGACGCCCGAGATGCCGGCGAGCAGGGAGGCGAGCAGGTAGGCCATGGTGCCGGTCGTGGCCGGCCGGATGCCGACCAGCCGCGCGCCGGTGCGGTTGATGGCGGTGGCACGCAGCGCCTTGCCGCGCAAGGTGAACTCGAAGAACAGGAAGAGCAGCCCGCTGAACACGATCGAGGCTCCGACCACCAGCAGCATCTGGGCGTTGACGGTGAGGCCCGCGACCTCGAACACCGCCTCGGTGAGCGGCTTGGTGCGCACGCCCTCGGGACCGAAGAACATCAGGCCGAGACCTGACAAGGCGAAGTGGAGGGCGACCGCGACGGTCAGCAGCAGCAGCACCGAGGCGTCGGCGATCGGACGGAAGACGATGCGGTCGAGCAGCGGCGCGATCGGCAGCACCAGCGTCAGTGACAGCCCGATCCGGACCGGCATCGACAAGGCCGACCCGGCGGCAAACCAGACTGCCGCCGCCGGCACCAGCGGCAGCACGAGATACAACAGCACCGCCCGCGGCAGCCGCTCGAAGGCCCGCGCGCGGACCAGCGCCACCGCCTCGAACGCCGTGGCCAGCACGGCGAGCGCGGCCACTAGGCCGACCGTGCCCGGCCGGGTCCCCGTCTCGAGCGAGGCGAGGCTCAACGCGGTGAAGGCCGCGATGTCGCCGAACGGCACGAAGATCACCCGCGTCACGGCGAAGATCAGGACGAAGCCGAGGCCGATCAGGACATAGATCGCCCCGCTGGCGATGCCGTCCATCGCCAGGATCGCCGCAATCTCGCCGTTCATCGCGAGGTTCCTAAGCTACGGCTGGTACTTCCACTGGCCGCCTTCGAGGCGCACCAGCACCAGGCTGCGCTCGTCGACGCCGTAGCTCTCGCCCGGCTTGAAGTTGTAGACGGCGTGCGTGCCAACCAGGTCCTTGGTGGTGAACATGGCGTTCTTGAGCGCGGTGCGGAACTCCGGCGTGCCGGGCTTGGCGCCGCCCGCCATCGCCCGCTTGGCGGCGTCGAGGAACACCAGCCAGGCATCGAACGAATAGGCCGAGAAGCCGTCGGTGGTCGCCACGCCGTTGGCCTTCTGGTAGGCGGCGCGGAAGTCCATCGAGATCTTCTTGCTGAAGTGCTGGTCGGGCAGCTGCTCGGCCACGATGACCGGCCCGGCCGACACCACGACGCCTTCGACGGCCTTGCCGCCGACGCGGATGAAGTCGGCGTTGAGCAGCGCCGGCGTGCCGTAAAGCGGGCCCTTGTAGCCGCGCTCGGCCAGGGCGAGCGGCGGCAGCGCGCCCTGGGTGGCCGAGCCGCCGAGCAGCACGGCGTCGGGCTTGGTCGCCATCATCTTCAGGACCTGTCCGGTGACCGAGGTGTCGGTGCGCGCGTAGCGCTCGTTGGTCAGGACCTTCAGCCCGTCGGCCTCGGCGGGCTTCTGCGCGCCGTTGTAGACCAGGTCGCCCCAGGCATCGGAGAAGCCGATATAGGCGAAGTTCTTGATGCCGTCGCGCTTCATGCGGTCGACCACGACCTTGACCATCAGGCTCGGCGGCTGTGGCATGGCGATCGCCCAGCGGTCGCCCGCCTCGGTGGCCGGCACGGTGATGGGTGAGATCGAGATCATCGGCACCTTGAGCTCGTTGGCGACCGCGACCATGGCGATGGACGAGGGTGCGGTGGCGGTGCCGATCAGCAGGTCGACCTTGTTCTCCTCGACCAGCTTGCGGGCGTTGCGCGTCGCCGTCGACGGATCCGAACCATCATCGAGCTGGATCAGCTTGATCTTCTCCGCGCCGACGCTCATGGCGTATTCCGCCGCGGCCTTCATGCCGCGGTCGTAGAGCACGCCGATCGACGATCCCGGCCCGCTCTGCGAGGTCACGAACCCGACGGTGATCTGCGCCTGGGCGACCCCCGCCAACCCCAAAGAAGCGGCGAGCACTGCCGCTGTGATGCTAGTCTTCATAAGCCATCTCCTTATTGCTCAAAGCCCTTCCCCTGATGACACCTGCGATCGAACGGACCTTCGTTTCCCTGCCCGCGGGCCGGGTGCATGTCGCTACCTGCGGAACCGGACGGCCGATCCTGCTGCTGCATCAGACGCCCCGCTCGTGGGACGAATATCGCGACGTGCTGCCGCTGCTCGCCGGCAAATATCGCGCGATCGCCATGGATACCGTCGGCTTCGGCGATTCCGAGCCGCTGCCGGCCGGCAAGGACTCGATCGAAAGCTGGGCGGCTGTGGCGCACGAGCTGCTGGCGCAGCTCGGCTGCGCGCGTGCCGTGGTCGTGGGTCATCACACCGGCGCGGCAATCGCGGTGGAGATGGCGGCGATGCATCCCGAGCGCGTCGAATCGCTGGTGCTGTCGGCTTGCCCTTACGTCGATGCCGAAAGACGGGCGTCGGAACATAGCCGGCGCATCATCGACGACGTCGCCGCCCATCCCGAGGGCCGGCATCTGGTCGATCTCTGGGCGCGGCGCCAGCCGCACTATCCCGAGGGCCGGCGCGACCTGATGGAGCGGTTCATGATCGATGCGCTCAAGGCCGGGCCGCGGGCGGTCGAGGGCCATCGCGTGGTCGGCCGCTACGTCATGGAACGGCGCCTGCCGCTGGTGCGCTGCCCGACCCTGGTGATCGCGCCGACGGCCGATCCGCACGCCTATCCGCATGCGCCCAAGGTCGCCGCGGCGATCGCCGGCAGCCGGCTGATCGAGATCGCAGGCGGCATGGTGCCGCTGCCCGACCAGATGCCGCAGGCCTTTGCCGCCGCCATCGACCACTTCCTCAGCCATTAACACCCCGTCCGCCCACGATGGACTGGAGATATTTCAATCCTAAAGTTTCTCGAAAAGCAGAGTCAAGGGCCGGTCGACGCGGCCCCGGTCGATTGACAGGCAAAAACTTCACCTCTTAAATATCTCGCGACTGCCGCAACGGAACCCGCCATGGCCGAACGATCTTTTGCCAAGGAAGTGCAGGACCTCAGGCTCGGCGACGGGCAGGAGTTCCATGGCGAAGGCATCCTCGCCATCACCAAGGCGCTGCTGCAATCGGGCGTCGGCTATGTCGCGGGTTACCAGGGCGCGCCGATCTCGCACCTGATGGACGTGCTGGCCGACGCGCAGGACATCCTGGGCGAGCTCGGCGTGCATTTCGAATCGAGCGCCAGCGAAGCGGCGGCGGCGGCGACGCTAGCCGCCTCGGTGATGTATCCGATTCGCGGCGCCGTCACCTTCAAGGGACCGGTCGGCGTCAACGTCGCCTCGGATGCGCTCGCCAACCTGGCGTCGGGCGGCGTCACCGGCGGCGCGCTGGTCATCGTCGGCGAGGACTACGGCGAAGGCTCGTCGATCATGCAGGAACGCAGCCACGCTTTCGCGATGAAGTCGCAGATCTGGCTGCTCGATCCCCGGCCCAACCTGGAGAGCATCGTGCGCTCGGTTGAGCTGGGCTTCGAGCTCTCGGAGGCGTCGAACACGCCGGTCATGCTGGAAGTGCGCATCCGCGCCTGCCATGTGCGCGGCAGCTTCCGCACGCGCGCCAACAACCCGCCGGCGATGAGCCTCAGGGCCGCGCTCGAATCGCCACGGCGCGACACCAACCGGGTGGTGCTGCCGCCCGCCTCCTACGTGCACGAGAAGGACAAGATCGAGAAGCGCTGGCCGGCCGCGGTGAAGTTCATCCAGGAGCGCGGGATGAACGAGCTGATGCCGGGCGATATCGGCGACGTCGGCATCATCCTGCAGGGCGGCATGTATAACGGCGTGCTGCGCGCGCTGCAGGGGCTGGGCCTCGCCGATGTCTGGGGCACCAGCCGCCTGCCGCTCTATGTCCTCAACGTCACCTATCCACTGGTACCGGACGAGGTCGTCCAGTTCTGCCGCGGCAAGCGCGCGGTGCTGCTGGTGGAGGAGGGGCAGCCCGACTTCATCGAGCAGGCGCTGGCCAAGATCCTGCGCCAAGCGGGCGTCGCCACGCCGCTGTCGGGCAAGGACCTGTTCCCGATGGCGGGCGAGTACACCGCTGCGGTGATGGGTGAGGCGATCGGCGCCTTCGTGCGGCAATGGATCCCCGACATGCTGGCGCCCGCGGTGCGCGCCTCCAATGCGCCGCCGGCGCTGGAGGAAAAGCACGCGCGGGCGCTGGCCGAGGTCGTGCCGCCGCGCCCACCCGGCTTCTGCACCGGCTGCCCGGAGCGGCCGATCTTCGCCGCCATGAAGCTGGTCGAGCGCGAGCTGGGGCCGCATCACGTCGCGGCCGACATCGGCTGCCACCTGTTCTCGATCATGCCGCCGTTCAACATCGGCACGACCACCATGGGCTACGGCCTGGGGCCGGCCTCGGCCTCGGCGTTCAACGTCAAGGCCGGCAAGCGCTCGATCGCGATGATGGGCGACGGCGGCTTCTGGCACAACGGCCTGACCTCGGGGATCGGCAACGCCGTCTACAACAAGAGCGACGGCGTGGTGGTGATCGTCGACAATTACTATTCCTCGGCAACGGGCGGCCAGGACCTGCTGTCGTCGCGAACGTCCAACCGCTCGCGCTCGACCAAGCACCCGATCTCGACGGCGGTGAAGGGCATGGGCGTCGACTGGGTGCGCCAGATCGACCGCACCTACGATGTCGGCCGCCTGCGCGACACGCTCAAGGAAGCGCTGACCACTCAGGAGCCCGGACCGAAAGTCATCATCGCCTCGTCGGAATGCATGCTGAACCGCCAGCGCCGCGAGCGACCCTTGTTCGCCAAGGCGGTGAAGGCGGGCCAGCGCATGGTCCGCCAGCGCTTCGGCGTCGACGAGGATGTGTGCAGCGGCGATCACGCCTGCATCCGGCTGTCGGGCTGCCCCTCGCTCTCGGTCAAGCAGACCGCCGATCCGTTGAAGGATGATCCGGTCGCCGCCATCGACAATTCCTGCGTCGGCTGCGGCAATTGCGGCGAGGTCGCCGAGGCCGCCGTGCTCTGCCCCTCGTTCTATCGCGCCGACATCGTCATCAATCCCACCGGCTGGGATCGCTTGCTGGCCAGGATGCGCGGCGCCGTCATCGGCGCGTTGCAGCGCTGGCGCCCGGCGCCGGCTGCAACTGGCCTGAGCTCCGCGATGGACGCACGCGTTTCCGACACCGTTCCCGCCCCGCGCCTCGACACGCGCCGGCCGATCGCCATTGCGGTCATGGCGATGGGCGGCCAGGGCGGCGGCGTGGTGGTCGACTGGATCGTCGCGCTGGCCGAGAAACAGGGCTGGCTGGTGCAGGCGACCTCGGTGCCGGGTGTCGCCCAGCGTACCGGCGCCACGGTCTACTACGTCGAGATCATCGAGGCTGATGGATCGGGGCGGCGGCCGGTACTGTCGCTGATGCCTGTGCCGGGCGAGGTCGACATCGTGATCGGCGCCGAGCTGATGGAGGCCGGTCGCGCCATGCAGCGCGGGCTGGTGTCGCCCGATCGCACCACCCTGATCGCCTCGTCGCACCGTGCCTACGCGGTGAGTGAGAAGATCGTCCCGGGCGACGGCGCCGGCGATCCGGCCAAGGTCTACGAGGCGGCGCGCGCCGCGGCCAAGCAGTTCGTCGCCTTCGACATGGCAGCGATCGCCGAGGAGACCGACAGCGTGATCTCGGCGGCGCTGTTCGGCGCGCTGGCCGGATCGGGCGCGCTGCCGTTCCCGCGCGAGGCCTACGAAGCGGCCATTCGCGACGCCGGCCTCGGCGTCGAAGCGAGCCTTCGTGCCTTCGGCCGCGCCCATGATGCGGCGGTCGCTGAGTTGCGGACGCCGACGCCGGCACCGGCGAGCACGGGTGCGGCGCTCAAGCGTTATCCGAGTCTGCAGCCGATCGGCGACAAGGGTTTCGACGCCCTGGTCGAGCGCGCCCGCACTCAGTTTCCGGCAGCGGCGCATGGCATGATCGCCGCCGGCCTGGCGCGCGTCGTCGATTTCCAGGACGTCGCCTACGGCGCCGAGTATCTCGATCGACTAAAGCCCTTCGCCGAGATCGACGACGGCGTGACCTCGGCCGCGGCCAAGCAGATCGCCCGCGCCATGGCCTACGACGACGTGATCCGCGTCGCCGATCTCAAGACGCGCGGCAGCCGGTTCGCGCGCGTGCGCGCCGAGGTGGCGGCGCGTCCCGACCAGATCGTCTATGCCACGGAGTTCATGCATCCGCGCATGGAGGAGGTCTGCGGCACCTTGCCGGCCGGCCTCGGCCTCTGGATCGAGGCGAGCCCGCGCCTGATGGCGGCGCTGCGGCGCGTCGTCGATCGTGGCCGGCGGGTGAACACAGGCACGGTACGCTGGTTCCTGCCTCTCTATCTGCTGGCCGGCGCACGGCGCTTCCGGCGCGGCACGCTGCGCCACCGGCGCGAGATGGCACACATTCAGGCTTGGCTCGATCAGGCCCTGGCGGCGGCGCGCCGCGATCCAGCGCTCGGCGTCGAGCTTTTAGAGGCGCGGCGGCTGATCAAGGGCTATTCGGACACGCACGATCGGGGCGAGGGCCGGTTCTCGCGGCTGATGGCGACGGCGCGCCGGCTCGAGGGGCGTCCCGATGCCGCCGACTGGGTGCGGCGGCTGCGCCAGGCCGCCCTCGCCGACGCCGAGGGCAACGCACTCGGCGACGCCATCAAGACCGTCGAGAGCTTCCTATGAACAAGTACCGTGGCAACCGGCAGGCCATTTCGTCACTCGTGCGCGAGACCGAAGTCCATCGCGACCTCTATCTCGACCAGGAGCTCTTCCAGCTCGAGATGGAGCATCTGTTCGCCAACACCTGGATCTATGTCGGTCACGACAGCCAGGTGCCCAAGGTCGGCGATTACTACGCCACGACGATCGGCACGCAGCCCGTGATCATGGTGCGCGACACGCCGGACAGCGTCACGGTGCTCTACAATCGTTGCCCGCACAAAGGCACGCGCATCACCGGCGAGGCCTGCGGCAATGTCGGGCGATTTTTCCGTTGCCCCTACCACGCCTGGACCTTCCGCCTCGACGGCAGCCTAGCCGGGGTGCCGCTCAAGAGCGGCTACGACGACACAGGCTTTGGCGAAGGCCATGCGGCGCGCGGCATGACCAAGGTGCGCCATGTGCACAATTATCGCGGCTTCGTGTTCGGTAAGCTCAGCGACGTCGGGCCGAGCTTCGAGCAATTCTTCGGCGAGGCGCTCACCAGCCTCGACAACATGATCGACCGCTCGCCGGTCGGGAAGCTCGAGGTCGCGGGCGGCGTGCTGCGCTACATGCACGACTGCAATTGGAAGATGCTGGTCGAGAACCAGACCGACACCTGCCATCCGATGATCGCCCATCAATCCTCAGCCGGCACGGCGATCGAGGTGTGGAAGGCCGCACCGCCCGGCACCAAAAAGCCGATGGCGGTCGAGATCTACGCGCCGTTCATGAGCTCCTACGAGTTCTTCCAGACCATGGGCATCCGTGTCTGGGACAATGGCCATGGCCATACCGGCGTGTCGCACTCGATCCATTCGGACTATTCGGCGGTGCCCGGCTATTTCGAGCAGATGACGGCGGCCTATGGCGAGACGCGCGCCAAGGCGATTCTCGACGAGAACCGACACAACACTGTCTACTTCCCCAACGTGATGCTGAAGGGGCCGATCCAGCTCCTGCGCATCTTCAAGCCGGTGGCAGCCGACAAGACGCTGGTCGAGAGCTGGACGTTCCGGTTGATCGGCGCGCCCGACATGCTGCTGGAGCGCACCGTCATGTACAATCGGCTGATCAACGCGCCGACCTCGGTCGTCGGTCACGACGATCTCGAAATCTACGAGCGCGTGCAGGCCGGGCTGGCCGGCGACGGCAACGAGTGGGTCAACATCCAGCGCCTCTACTCGGCCGACGAGCCGGGCCAGCGCAACGTCGTGACCGACGGCACGTCGGAGTGGCAGATGCGCAACCAGTTCCGCGCCTGGACCAAGTTCATGACCCTCAGTCTCTAGCGGCCGATGAGCACCGTTCCGACC